>JACCDQ011433041.1_pt1 | contig 10103 bp, 7 predicted proteins | sample 7446031 | NCBI WGS metagenome assembly JACCDQ01 (sample SAMN15323442, study PRJNA562643) | freshwater metagenome | isolation source: river surface water | place: USA:Blue River Watershed | collected 2017-08-17 | reverse complement strand
ACTTCTTTAATAAGATTTTTCAATAAAAAAACCGCCTAATTGCTACAATTAAGCGGTTTTGCTGAGGCGAAACGAGCCTGCTATGATTTTAAGAAATGAATAAAAGCATCTTCACTCAGTACAGGTATTCCCAAGCCTTTGGCGATTTGCTCTATTTCAGAATAATCAGTCTTATCAGCATTGCCAATCACCAAGTAATCTGTATTAATCGACAAAGAAGCGTCCAATACGGCGGCAATTTTCAGAAAACACTCTTTTATTTTTTCTTCTGTAAGCTGATGCAATTTACCTTTTATTACTATTCTTTTTTTATAAAAAATATGTGTAACATCCTGAAAGTGAAATTCATATAACTCTTTTGAAATCAAATGATTATACTCGTTTATTTCTTCGTACTCATCCTCTATATGTATCTTGAAGTAGCCCGTATAATTTTCACTTTTCACGTAGCCGATGGGCGTTTTCTTTTCTTGAATTATTTGAAGCATATTTCGGTACAGGTGTTTTCCAAAATATTCTGCTAATACATGGCTTGAAGCATAATGTTTTCTAATAAAATAGGCCATCGAATCTGCCTTACATTCTATTTTTACTTCTTCAAATGGCTCTAAACGATTGCACAAATACGCAAGTGTGTTGCGTGTAATATCTCGGTGGAGTTTACTATCGTCTTCTATGTAGTTTAGAATCTTGAAGTTATCGTTAGAAACTTTTTTTGTTTTTTGTTGGGTTTGGGTTTTTACAGGTTTTGTTTCGTTCATATCACTACCCCTAATTTTTAGGAGTAATCGTTTGATAGGATTCATAGATTTATTGTTTTATTTTGGTATGTATGATTTTCAACTTTAAACTAAAGATAGTTATTGTTGAGAAATATCCTTTACTTTCAGAGGTAAGTATTTAATAATAAAATTATGAACGATTTGGTGGGTGTATTTACTTTTTACCGACTGTATTTTAAGTAATGAATACAATTTAAGCAACGTTCTCTATTTGTGTAAACATTTGATTATTAGATATGTAAAATTCTACCGCAACGGCGGACTGTTCACCAATCACTTTTTACTAATTACTACTTATTACTTTGCTTCACTTTCAAAACTGTACAAATAAGGAGCTTTGTGGGCTTTGCCAGAATACTCTTTTTCATGGCGTTTGAGAATCCCCAAGCTCAAAATTTTACGCTGAAAAGCTGTTCTATTGAGCTTTTCTCCCAAAATCGCCTCATATACTTTTTGTAAAGTAGGAATAGTAAACCTTGTCGGCAAAAGGTTCGCTCCAACTAATTTTTTATCTAAATTTTCACCCAAAGTTTTCAAGGCTCTTTGTACGATTTCTCGGTGGTCGAGCATCAAATTGGGCAATTCATCCACGGCATACCAAGTACATGAGTCCGAAAGTGTATCGGGCGTAGGTACTACTTTGTCGTAATTAATCAAGGCATAATAGGCTACCGAAATAAAGCGTTCGAGCATCCAATGGTTTTCTTCCAAACTTTTACCGTTAGCTTCCAAAATCGTTTGCATGATTTCAGGTTTATATCGAGCCACATCTCCGAAAGTATAAAATTGCTCTAAATAAATATTATCTAAGCCTGTTCGTTCTTTTAGTCCTCTCCTTACGGCATCATTCAAGTTTTCATTCAAATCAACAAAACCACCCGGCAAAGCGTACAAACCAGTGTTATGATATTTCATAATAAGGATTTTGAGTTTCTCGCCAGAAAAACCAAAAATCACAGAATCGAAAGCAATATGTGAAAGGAAATTTCTCAAAATTATAATGTGTTTTAAATAGTTTATCTAAAAATTTCAACAAACAACTCTTTAGTGGCTAATCCAACAAATAAAGGACTTTGGCTTCTTAATTACATCATTTTTATGAATAAAACATGATTTTTTCTTTTGAAAAAGCTACTTATTGTAATTTTTTCAAAAATAAATAGGATTTTTTTAAAAAACGAATTATTATTGTCGCAAATTGCGACAATAGAATTTTACCTTTCAAAAACATGAAAAAAATCACTTACTTATTTTTGTTTTTTGCGTTTATGCAAACAGAACTGAAAGCTCAAACCAATGCCTTTTCCGTACAGGTGAAAATCGAAAATGGAGTCATTGAAGGAAATTATGATACTCATACGGGTATTCAAACTTATTTTGGTGTTCCATTTGCGAAACCACCCGTTGGCGATTTACGTTGGAAAGCTCCACAACCTTTAACTAATTGGACGGGAGTAAAAGAAACCAAGAAATTTGGTCCACGCCCAATGCAAACAATGGTTTTCGGAGATATGCAGTCACGTTCAAACGGTGTAAGCGAAGACTGTTTGTACTTAAACGTATGGACACCAGCGAAACGCAATACTAAAAACCTTCCTGTTTTGGTATATTTCTACGGAGGTGGTAATGTAGCAGGTGATGCTTCAGAGCCACGTTATGATGGCGAAGCAATGGCGAAACAAGGAATTGTAGCCGTAACGGTAAACTATCGTTTGAATATTTTTGGTTTCTTGGCTCACCCAGAACTTTCGGCTGAGTCGCCTTACAAAGCTTCTGGAAACTATGGCTTACTTGACCAACAAGCTGCTTTGGCTTGGGTACAAAAAAATATTGCGGCTTTCGGTGGCGACCCTAAAAAAGTAACCATTGCAGGTGAATCAGCAGGTTCAATCTCAGTGAGTTATCAAATGGCTTCACCACTTTCTAAAAACTTAATTGCTGGTGCTATCGGCGAAAGTGGTGCTGGTATCAAGCCTACATTAGACCCTGTTCCTTTGGCTGAAGGAGAAAAAATCGGTGCTGAGTTTGCTAAAAATGCGGGTGTTCCTACTTTGAAACAATTGCGTGCATTATCGACCAGAGAAGTATATGAAATTTACAACGAATCAAAACGTTTTGGTTTTCCAGTAGTAATTGATGGGTATTTTTTGCCTAACACTATTACCAAAATTTTTGAAGCAAAACAACAAGCACAAGTACCTTTATTATTGGGTTGGAACTCAGCAGAAATTCCCGGCGGTGCATTTTTACAAGGCCCAGCGAATGCTGAACAATTCACAAATCGTGTGAAAAAAGAGTATCCAAATAATCACGAAGAAGTATTACAATTATACCCAACTGGTAGCACAGACAGAGACGTTGAAGTATCGGCTACGGCTTTGGCTTCTGATAGATTCATTGCTTTTAGTACTTGGAAATGGTTTGATTTACACCGCAACAATAGCTCGCAACCTGTGTATCGCTATTTGTACAGCAAATTACGTCCTGAGTTGGTTGACAAAACATTGGCTTCTGGTTTGGCTGGTGGTACAGTGAAAAAAGATGCCAGTACGCCTACTCCTCCTGCTCCAAAAGCTGTGGGTGCTCCGCACGCTTGCGAAATCGAATACTGCATGGGCAATTTAAATTTGGTGAAAGACTACGCTTGGACAGCCGACGATTTCAAAGTGTCTGAAACGATGTTTAATTACTTTGCCAATTTCATCAAAACGGGTAATCCAAACGGTGGAAAACTTCCTAATTGGTCAGTAGCAAAATCAGGCGACAAAACGCCTCCAGTAATGGTGATTGATGTAGAATCAAAAGAAATCAAAGCTCCTGCTGATGCTCGTTATGAGTTTTTAGATAAAATGTATAAATAAGAATTTTTAACCTTTCAATTCATATTAACTATTTAATTAAAACATGAAAAAGCAGATTTTAAGTCTTTTACTTGCCTGCGGAATTGCAGTGGGTGCAAAGGCACAGTTAGTCACGGGTGCAAATGTTGCCGTTACCAATACCGAATCGGGCAAAGTACGTGGCTATATTCATAATGGCGTTTTTACTTACAAAGGAATCCCTTATGCTGAAGCTGAACGCTTCGAAGCTCCGCACAAACCAAAGGCTTGGTCGGGTGTGCGTAGTTCATTGGCTTATGGGCCAGTTGCTCCTTTGTTAGACCCCACTACAAGCGTACAAGACGAAAGTGAATTTGTATTTCACCACGACTGGGGCTATACAAGCGAAGATTGTTTACGCTTAAACGTTTGGTCGCCAAATATTACAGATGGCAAAAAACGTCCAGTAATGTTTTGGATTCATGGAGGCGGTTTTACGGCTGGTTCTTCACAAGAATTACCTTCTTATGATGGCGAAAATTTAGCTAAAAAAGGAGACGTAATTGTCGTTTCAATCAATCACCGTTTGAATATTTTGGGCTATTTAGACCTTTCTGCTTATGGTGAAAAGTACAAGTACTCGGCAAACCTAAGCGTTTTGGACATGAGAGTAGCTTTGGAATGGGTAAAAGCAAATATTGAAAACTTTGGCGGCGACCCTAATAATGTTACCATTTTCGGACAATCAGGCGGTGGTGCAAAAGTAAATACGTTGATGTCGATGCCTTCTGCAAAAGGTTTATTCCACAAAGCAATCAACCAAAGTGGAGCGTTCAGAAGTAATATGTTAGATAAATCAACGACGCAAGCCATTACTGCTGAAGTATTGAAAGCCTTGAAACTTCAACCAAACCAAGCAGATAGTTTACAAAAAGTACCTTTTACCGCATTAAGTGCTGCTGGAAAAACAGCCTTGAAAGTAGTAGCTGATAAATTAAAAGCAGAAGGCAAACCTGTTGGTGGTTTTGGTTTAAGCTGGGGGCCAAGTGTTGATGGTGATTTATTGCCTTATCAATTATTTTCGCCAGAAGCTTTTGAATTGTCGAAAAATATTCCGCTTTTGATTGGTACTGTAAAAAATGAATTCATGGCTTCGTTGTTTGCTGGTTTGAACAATGCCAACGAAACACAAGTAAAAGACTTTATCAAAAAACAATATGGCGATAAAGCTGACGCTTATTTACAAGCCGTGAAAAAAGCGTTTCCAAAAGATACCAAACCTTCTGATTTAATCGACGTTGATACTCGTTTCCGTCCGGGAGCTGTTTTCCAAGCTAATACAAAAGCATCATTGACTGGTGGAGCTGCACCAGTGTTTATGTACATGTTCTCGTGGCAATCGCCCGTATTAGATGGTAAATACAAGGCTATTCACTGCGTAGAAATTCCTTTTGTTTTTGATAATATTGCTCGTTGCGAAGAAATGACTGGCGGTACAAAAGAAGCTTATGCTTTGGCAGATAAAGTAAGTCAGTCGTGGATTAATTTTGCTCGCTTCGGAAATCCAAGCAATCCAAAATTACCAAAATGGCAACCATACACAGTTGAAAAAGGAGCAACTATGTTTTTCGACAATACTTGCGAAATCAAGTATCATCACGATGCCGACTTATTAGAAGTAGTGAAATAGGCTCTTTAACTTCAGTGCTTTAGGCAATAAGCATTAGGTAAAAATAAAATGTACATTTTTAGCTTATTGCCTACTGCTTACAGCCTAAAGCCGAATTTTACAAGAATACTTACATACAACAAAAAAGGCAACGATTGAATTCGTTGCCTTTTTTGTTAAAAGATTTTCGCTTTTATCTATGAGCCTCAGCATTTAATGGATTCACTGCCGACGAATCTACTCTGATTCTCCCCTCTGCATCTTTCACTACCATCAAATACATTCTTTTCTTATTTAGTAATTCTTCAATACCATTCGACTTTAAAGTACTGTCAACAGTAGCGATTAATTCTTCTTCTTCCTCCTCATCCAATTTTACAAGTCCATCACCCAGTGACAAAACTTTGATTGAAACTAATGCCGTTCCAGACCGAAGAAGCCCTAAATCTTTGGCTGCCGAGTAAGATACATCTAATACTCTTGAGCGTTTGTGTGGGCCTCTGTCGTTTACTTTTACGACGGTCGTTGAGCCATTTGCTTTGTTGGTAACTTCTAATAAAGTCCCAAACGGAAAAGTACGATGTGCGGCAGTTCGGCGATTAGCTCGATAACGCTGCCCACTTGAAGTACGTCTCCCTTCAAATTTACTGGCATAGTAAGAAATCTTTCCGTGGATTACTTTGGTCGTCGGGTTGGAAGGAGTCGTTAATGCAGTAATAGAGGCAGTTAAAAGTAGGAAAACCGTTTTTAAAATCATAAGCACAAATTTAGAAATCAATTTCAAAAGACTTTTTGGACAAAGAATTCAAAAAATTCACTTATCATATCCAATCAATATTTTGGAGAACAGATTTCGTTGAACAATCATCTAATGTTCAGATACGATACCGTGAACATAAACCTTAAAAAATTGTATTAGATGCAAGACAATCGTTTTAGGCACAAATTAATAATTACTCTTAGCCTGCAAAGTTAAACAATTTTACGGAAAAATTGCTTAAAAGCCTTGTTAAACCTACTTGAAGAACAAGATAAATTTCATTTTAAGAGCCTGATAAATAAACGAATAAGCAGCTTTTCTACTCTATCACTCAACAAATGGAAAAACTAAACTTTTTTTATTTTCCGCAAAAAAACAGGACTGAAATGCTTTTTTTTGTTTAAAAACTTCACTCTTTTTTAAGAAAAAACTGACAGCCTTCATTTTTTAGTTTTTTAACAAATAAAAGATTCTGGACATTATTTGATAAAAATATTTTAGAATAACCTTGAAAAAAATCTTTCTAATCTTTCAAAAAGATAGCTTTTTAGCAATTTTCAGGCTTTTCTTTGTTGTTTTTCGGAAAACAGTAGCGTCAAAAATCGTGCTACCGAACAACATAAAAGAGGCTTCGCACTTGCAAAGCCTCTTTTAAATTACATCAACATTAATATTTATAAAGCTCCTGCTTTAATTTCATCTACAACCGTAGGGTCTAATAAAGTAGAAGTATCACCTAAATTTCCAGTTTCACCTTCGGCTACTTTTCTTAAAATTCTTCTCATAATTTTTCCAGAACGAGTTTTAGGCAAGCCACTCACAAACTGAATTTTATCAGGTTTAGCAATTGGCCCGATTACACGAGTAACCGTTGCTAAAATATCTCTGCGAGTAAGGTCTGAATCATGTCCTGGCGATTTTTCACAAATGACATACGCATAAATGCCTTGTCCTTTGATGTCGTGAGGATAACCCACAACCGCCGATTCTACTACGCCCAAGTGCATATTGATGGCATTTTCAACCTCGGCAGTACCGATTCTGTGTCCAGAAACGTTAATTACGTCATCCACACGTCCTGTAATTCTATAATAACCGTCTTCATCACGCATACAACCGTCGCCAGTGAAGTACAAGTTTTTATAAGTAGAGAAGTAAGTTTGGATACAACGTTCGTGGTCGCCATAAGTAGTACGAATAATACCCGGCCAAGGGAATTTGATACACAAATTACCCGAAACATCATTTCCTACAATCTCTTCGCCTTTTTCATCTACCAAAATTGGCTGAACGCCCGGCAATGGTAAAGTAGCGTAAGATGGTTTTGTTTTGGTGATTCCTGCAATAGGTGAAATCAAAATACCACCTGTTTCAGTTTGCCACCAAGTATCTACAATCGGACAGTTTCCTTTTCCGATATTTTCGTTGTACCAATTCCAAGCTTCTTCGTTGATTGGCTCGCCTACCGAACCTAATACTTTCAATGAGCTTAAATCTTTGCCTTCTACATACTGATTACCAAAGCCCATCAATGAACGAATAGCCGTTGGTGCAGTATAAAGAATGTCAACTTTATGTTTTTCAATTACATCCCAGAAACGTCCAGCGTCTGGGTAAGTCGGGATTCCTTCAAACATTAATGAAGTAGCACCATAGCAAAGTGGGCCGTAAACAATATACGAATGACCCGTAATCCAACCTATATCAGCCGTACAGAAATGTACTTGACCGGGCTGGTACTGGAATACATTGGCAAAAGTATAAGTAGCATAAACCATGTAGCCACCGCAAGTATGCACTACGCCTTTTGGTTTACCTGTTGAACCAGAAGTATATAAAATAAATAGCATATCTTCTGCGTCCATTTCTTCGGCTGGACATTCAGAAGAAACTGTTTTTACTTCGTTCTCCCACCAAACATCACGACCTTTCAACATCGAAACTGGTGTGCGAGTACGAGTAGAAACGATTACTTTTTGAACTGACGGACACTGAATTAAAGCGTCATCAACCGTTGATTTCAAGGCGATTTCTTTGTTACCTCTGAAAGAACCATCAGAAGTAATAACGATATTACACTGGGCATCGTTGATACGGTCGGCGATAGATTGTGCCGAAAAACCGCCAAAAACAACCGAGTGAATCGCACCGATTCTGGCACAAGCCAATACGGCAATTGCCAATTCAGGAATCATTGGCATATAAATACAGATTCTGTCGCCCTTTTTAGCACCATGTTTTTTCAACACATTCGCAAACTGACAAACTCTTTGATGCAACATCTTGTAGGTCAACGTTACTGATTCTTCATGAGGGTCGTTTGATTCCCAAATGATAGCAGGCTGGTCGCCACGAGTGGCTAAATGACGGTCGAGAGCATTCTCGGTAATGTTCATTTTTCCTCCCGAAAACCATTTTGTTGAACCCTTAGAAAAATCCCATTCTAAAGTTTTTTTCCAGGGCTTACGCCATTGAAAGTTCTGTGCAATTTCCGCCCAAAATCCTTCAGGGTCTTCTACTGAGTGCGTATAGGCTGCTTGGTAGTCATCAAAAGAGCTTATTTGTAAATTCATTGTTGCTTTGAAAATTGAAATTTGTGATGGTTATGAATTGCTTCAGAATTTAATATTTTCTACCGTAAAAGTACAAGAGATTTTTCTTATTTGGATGCACATTTCAAGGTTTTAAGCTAATTTAGTATATCTATCTTTACTAAATAAAGTATATTTTTTCATAGATACTTTAAATTTTAGCTTTGAAAAGCCTCCAGATTCAGATTTTGGGCTTTTCAGAGATATACATCAAGTAATTTATTTCCGAAATTCTATCCAGAAACTAATCCCAAAGCCAAAGCATTGATTTTGGCAACTAAGGTTCGAGTAGAAAAAGGTTTAGATACATAGAGGTCTGCACCCAAAGCATATCCTTTTTCGATGTCCATTTCTTTGTTTTTTGCACTCAAAAAAACAATTTTAATATGCTGAAACCTGAAACTTTCTTTTATCATGCGGCATACTTCGTAGCCATCTACTCGTGGCATCATAATATCTAAAAGGATAATTGCAGGTACTTCTTTTTCTATAATATCTAAAGCCTCAGAGCCATCTCGGGCAATGAATACTTGGTAGCCTTCTTTTTTCATTAGAAATTCTAATGACATTAATATGCTGGGTTCGTCATCAACGATTAATACTTTGATAGCTGTTTTCATTTTTCAAGGATGGATAATTTCGAGTTATCATTATTCAAGTATGAGAGCAAATTAGTTTTAAAATTCTTAGCTATCAGCTTTTAGCAATCAGCTGTCAGATTATTACTAATAAAGATTCTTTTTACAAAAATCTTATTGACATTCCAAAAACTCAATCAATACTTTTAGCTCAAAGCCGAAATCCGATAACTGATAGCAATTTTTACTCTCTTAGTATATGGTTTATAAAATGGTTTCTTGTTAAGTAAAAAAGATAATTCAGGAAAAGTACTATTTTAATAAATTACTGGTAATCAGACAATTGAAAACCAATCACTCCTTAAACTACCGAAATCATAAAGGTAAATTTAGAGCCTTTGCCAACTTCGCTTTCAACCCAAATTTCGCCTTGATGCAATGCGATGATTTTCTTTGAAATCGCCAAGCCTAAACCGCTTCCTTTTGGCTTTTTGATGGTTTGGTCTTCGGCTTGAAAAAATTTATCAAAAATCAATCTTTGAAAATTCTTATCAATTCCTGCTCCATTATCTTGTACACTGGTATAAATACAGCCTTCTACATAATGGGTTGCCAAAACGATTTCGCCTTTTTGAGGTTCACAGAATTTGATGGCGTTTGATAATAAATTTACGACTACTTGTATGAGTTTATCTCTATCCGCCATAAATCTCGGAGCAAAACGGTCTGGCAAAAACACTACTTTTATTTCTTTTTCTTTGGCTTGTTGGTAAAGTGCATCAATCGAATCTTTCACGATTTCTTGCATATCTACTTCTTCTAAAATAAGTTTTTGCTTGCCTGATTCGTATTTTTCTAAGTCTAATACTTGGTTGATTAATCTACTGAGTCGGTCAGATTCTTT
>JACCDQ010348053.1_pt1 | contig 10104 bp, 10 predicted proteins | sample 7446031 | NCBI WGS metagenome assembly JACCDQ01 (sample SAMN15323442, study PRJNA562643) | freshwater metagenome | isolation source: river surface water | place: USA:Blue River Watershed | collected 2017-08-17 | reverse complement strand
CTCATGAGGCTCTCGTGCTCCTGATCAACTTCGAGAATGTTTTGAATATTGTTGAAATTTTCAAATTGATTTTTCATAGTGATTCTCTACATTTCTCTCAAGACCAAGTGCACCAATTGCTCTGGCCTTGAAATTTGGTTTTCACTTAAAATTCTTTTTGCCATAGGGATAATTTTTTCTTCGCGAAAACCTAATTCTTTGCACGCAAGAATCGTATCCTCTAAAATATTTTGAAGGTTAAATTTAACTGCGTTTTTTGCGGATGATCCATCTTCTTGACCGATGAGTTCCAATGAATTGGCCTGAGCATTGGCCAGGGCGGAGGAATTTAAAAGACCCTGCCCTTCATGGCCTATAATCTGAAGACCGATTTGAGAATGAGAAATTTCTTTACTAAAGTTTCCATTGAGAATTGTTGAATTTGTGACCAATTCTGCAGAGTACATTTTTACACGATCGATTTTGCTACTCAAATCGAGAATAATTTGGGATGCGCCTTTATTCCCCAGTCCTGAAACCTTAGTGAGGATCGATTTATTTTCTGTTTTAATTGCATTAATAATTTCATCTACACTTAAAGTTGAAATTAACCCATAGGCTGACTTTGGTCCTATTCCTTTAACAGATAAAAGCATTTCAAATAACTTTTTTGATCGCAAACTTGAAAAGCCAAACAGAGTTTCCGCATCCTCGCGTATAACATGAGCAATAAACATCGATGCTGTTTGTCCTTCAATGAGAACCTTCGAAAAATAAACTTGAAAACCTTGACCACCGGCCGTCTGGACAATAGCCTCGATGCCATCACTGAAAATAATCATTCCAGATAAAAATCCAATCATAAACGTTCCTCATGTTTCTTTTGTAAATTTTTTATTGTTCGGTTCATTGCATGGCAAGTCGCTATAGCTAATGCATCGGATTCATCATGAGTTTTAAACTTAATCTCCCCAAAAAGAAACCCCAATGCCTTATCCACCGCCTCTTTTGAGGCATGGCCATGTCCGGTGACAGAGGATTTTATGAGGTTAGGAGAATACTCTTCCACAGATGATACACACTCTTGATTTTTTATTGCAGAAATAATTGCTCCTCGAGCTTCGGCAAGCTTGGCGAGTGAAGTGACACTCTTCACATAAATTAAACTCTCTATGGCTACTTCCATTTTTATGGATTCAGATTTTCCCCCAAAGTTTTTAGGGAAATTGGGATGAACTTTTTGGCACTCAACAAGCAATTGAGTAATTTTAAGATAGATCTCTCCCAAACGATCAAGAAAAGTTTCAATATGATCAAATCTCAAGACGCCAGAAGTGACATAGGTGAGTTTTTTCCCTTGAACCCAAATGAGTCCATACCCTATTTTCCTCGATCCTGGATCTATTCCCAAAATAAGCATAAATTCCCAAGTTTTACGAATCGTAATTTATTTTTTTGAACCTTTGATCATACTGCCAATATAAAAAATGGCGCTTCCGCCAATGAATTGCACTAACTCAAGTTTGCCGTAATCTCCTTTTGTTAGTCCTGCATACAGACACAAACCAACAGAAGAAAATCCCATTAATTGCATACTTAATCCGAGATAAAAACTGAACATAAAATTTCCTAGGATTATTTCAGAGTATACTGATCACAGTTGTAAGCTAAGATTCAGTCAGTATAAATTATCCTACGAACAATTTTTTCCTTTGTAAAAGGAAGATCAAAAAGAATATCATATAGACCATTCTGTTTGATCAATTGGAGATAAATTTTGACTCAAGTTTTCTATGCATCACCCATCATCAAAAAAAAACTAAAACTTCTCAGAGATCAAGTCAATGAACTGAAAAGTCTAGGTCATACACCATTTTTAAAAGTGGTGCTCGTCGGTGATGATCCTGCATCAAAAATCTATACAGATAACAAAAAGAAATTTTGTGAAAAAATCTTTGCCCATTGTGAAATCGTAAAACTCCCATCGGACATAACTCCTGATGAATTTATCAATGTCATTCAATCCATCAATCACGATCGGTGTGTTCATGGAGCACTTATTCAATTGCCCTTACCAGAACAACTTACCCATTTAAACATTGGCCTTTTGATTTCGCCCCAAAAAGATGTGGATGGATTTCACGATGAAAATCTCATTTGTTTACTCAAAAACCATCATAGCAAAAATCACTTTACTCCTTGCACCCCCAAAGGAATACTCACGCTGCTTAACTTTTATCAAATTCCATTGAAAGGGAAACACGTCGCCGTAATCGGACGAAGTTTAATCGTAGGGAAACCGCTCGCAATGCTTCTGACCAACCTCAACGCCACAGTCACGTTATGCCATAGCAACACGGAAAACCTAGAGAGCATTACACACGAGGCTGACATAATCATTACAGCGATCGGTAAAAAGAACTTCTTAACAACTTCACACATTTCACCTCACAAAAAACCAATTATCATCGACGTGGGGATCAATAAATCGTCCAACGAAGAAATTTGTGGCGATGTGGATTTTGACAATGTTCTTCCTTTGGTTTCAGGCATCACCCCCGTCCCTGGTGGCGTTGGAAAAATGACGATCTTAAGCTTGTGTGAAAATCTCATTCAAGCGTGTCGAGCTCAAATACAATGAAAATGAAAGTAAAAATAAAAATAAAAATAAAAATAATAATATCATTACATTAATTTTTTAATAGGAAACACTCATGGAAAACACTCAAGACCACAATACTGAAACTCAGTCAATGAAAGTGACTTCACTTTACGATGAACACTTAAAACTCAAAGCTAAAATGCTTCCATTTGGAGGCTTCAACATGCCAATCCAATATACTTCTGTCAAAGAAGAGGTTTTAGCGGTGAGGAATCAAGTGGGAATTTTTGATGTAAGCCACATGGGAGAATTTTTTGTCCGAGGTAGAGATGCCATTAACTTTGTGGACTATCTCATTACTAATGATTTTAAAAATGCTGAATTCAATAAGGCAGTTTATTCACCTCTGTGCCGCGATAACGGAACGATCATCGATGACCTCATCGCTTACAAGCTATCGCCAGAAGAGGTGTTAATTTGTGTCAATGCATCTAATATTGACAAGGATTGGAGCTGGATCTGCACCCAGTATGAAAAAATGCAAAGCACATTCCATGTAACCATTTCCAATGAATCCAATGACTACTCATTAATAGCAATTCAAGGTCCCAAGGCCAAAGAACTTTTACTCAACATACACGCCTTCACTGAAGCAGAAGAAAAAGAGTTTCTCTACTATTCTATTCTCAAAAAATCATTCCCAACGGAACTGAATTCTCCAGGCACAATGATGATTGCTCGAACGGGTTATACCGGAGAGGATGGTTTTGAAGTATTCGCAAATCATAAACAAATTAAAATTTTGTGGAATGAATTTATAAGACTGGGTGGAACTCCATGTGGGTTGGCAGCACGAGATGTCTTACGGCTCGAAGTTTGTTATCCACTTTACGGCCATGAACTGACTGATGAAGTTACACCACTGGATACAGGATTATTGTGGACCGTGAAGTTTCAAAAGGAGAATTTTATAGGTAAACAATCCCTCTTAGATCTTCACTCCAAAGGTGCCCCTTATCAACTGGTAAAACTTTCTTTAGAGAAAGGGATCCCAAGAGAAGGTTATCGAGTTCTCAATTCTGATTTAACTCCTGTCGGTGTTGTAACATCTGGAACCATGTCTGTGGTTTTAAATAAAGGGATTGCAATGGCAAAAGTAAAAAAAGAACTGTTGAAAGGTGATAAAAAATATTTTATAGAAATTAGATCTAATTCCATTGAGGCAAATTACCACACTCAATCATTTATTAAAGGGGGGCACAAATAATGGCCATGATACCAAACAACTTGAAGTACACCAAAGACCATGAATGGGCTAAAATTGAAGGAGATACTGCAATTATCGGAATTACAGATTTTGCACAATCGTCTCTTGGGGATGTCGTATTTGTCGAGCTACCCAGTGTAGGAAAAGAAATTAAAATTGGACAAACTTTTGGAGTTGTCGAATCAATTAAATCTGTGAGTGATCTTTACGCGCCATTATCGGGTGTCGTCGTAGAGTCTAATTTAGAACTTCCAAACTCTCCAGAGACCTGCAACCAATCTCCATATGATCAAGCTTGGATGATCAAAATAAAACTTTCAAACAAAGATGAACTCTCCTCTGATAAACTTTTATCTTCTGAAGACTACGATCAGTTCCTCAAAACTCTCTAAATTTTTATTTTTAATTTATTTTAAGACTTGTTTGCAAAGACAAGTCTTCTTTCTAAATCAAGTGGAAAAAAGATAAATTTTATCATTAAAACTTAAACTTCATTGGAAATTAATCAAAAATTCTTGATTTTCCCTGAGAAATTATCTTGACTTGGATTTTTTTCACATTTGAAAAAATTTTTCTTTACGAAAATAATAAAAATGTTGATACTCACTTTCACGAAAAAAATTAAATCAATCCATTGTTATGTAAGATTATAAATTGTTTTAAATTTATTCAGTTCACTTTGTTTGATTTTTTACAAAAGACAAAAAACTTATGATGACAAAAAACCAAGACGCAATCCAAATTCTGAACACTGCAGTCATTAAAAGCAAAGAACGAAAAATTAATTTATCTTACGAGGAAAGGCTTTCAAAAGTTTGCTCCTCCCCTGTGATGAAATCCATTGAGGTTGCCATCAATCATTTTGCCGAAGAACGAAAAGTATCTCGAGATCATGCTGCTGTGGAAATTATTGAAGCAATAAGAGAACTTGATTCTATTTGGAATGACTATGTTCTAATGGAAGGCATTGGCAAACTCAAAGACATCCTTAAAGAAAACGTTCACTGAGAAAAATTGTTTTTCATACATCTCAAAACGCACTTGAAAACTAAAATCCGATCTGTATACTTAACTTTTTACGACAAATCCCCACTGAATAACGGCCCTTCCATTAACAACAAGACCTTTCGGAGGGTTTGGAAATGGGCCGGCTTTTTTGAAGGACTCTACTGCAGCTTGATCTAATTCCTTAACGCCAGAGCTGCCATCAATCAAAATATTTAAAATATCACCCTTTTCATTGAGTATGACTGTCACAGAGGTAATCAACTGTTCATTACCAGGGAGACGTCTACCGCTTCGATAAAGGGATCTTGCCTTTTCACTTATAGATTTCCCCCAAAACTGCTCCAATTGCTGTTTAATGCGGTTATAGAAGCCGTAATACTTAAACTCTTGAGTGTTGAGATGGGTCACTTCCCCAAGTGGTATATCATCTACAAAATCATTGCTCCTCGAAAGACCAGATTTTCCAATCTGCCCTTCTGCCCCACCGAGAGTGTTGGAAGAGAGTTCATTGGCTGACTTCTCAAGCTTATGATCGACGTCAGTGTCTTTTAAATTTATTTGAGGCAATTCTTGAATGATCGAATTTTCGGTTTGTGCGTTGGCAATTAAATCACGTGTATCTAAACTTTTTGGTCCTATGCCAAAATCCTTTAAACTGAGATCTTTAATTTTTTTATGTGAATTTTGTGTTTTGTCCGATTGAGAAATTTTTTGAACTTTCTTTGCCTCTGCAACTGGTTCTGCAACTGGCTTTGCAACTTGATTAACACCATTAGCTACACCTTTGCCCATCTCTTGAAATGTGCCATTGTTTTTTGTCATGGTCTGCTTTTCGTAAAATCGATCTTTTTCTCCTAGAAACCTGGTCTCCATTTCTTTAGGCATTTTTTTTGAAACCTTGTCGGAATTTTCCGTAGCCACAATTTGCCGAGGACGATTTGCCACCTTAGATTTTTGAATTTTTTTTAATTGCTCTAGAACTTTTGGAGAGAGTTCTTGAATATCATTGAGCTGGATTTTAGTTTTCGATAAGTTTTGATTTTTATCCAATTGCTCCAATTTTTTTATATTGTCTGCAATTTGAAAATTTTTTAACCAATCAAAAGACTGAAAGGACAAACTGAAAAGAAGGTGCACGAAAAGAGACAAGACAAATCCCATCAAGGTTATTTTTTTCACTTGATAAAAATTACGTTTAATTGTCATAGTACTCATCGTCACCAGTATTAATTATTTTTGACTTGGTATTTTTTCCAGGTTGAGAGTTAGTCCCTTCTGATTGGCCATTCGAGGTTGATCCATTGACATTACTTCCAGAGGTACCGACTCCATCACCTGTTGAAGTGTCTTCACTTAAACCATCGATTGTCGCTTTATTCATTTCTTCATCCGTCAAGATTTGATAGCTCTCATCCAAAAGAGACTCATAAATGGCCCCTGGTCCATTGGGTATAGCATTTTTACCAGTCTTCTTTTCAATCCATTGAAACTTTATTCCGGACGGGATGGCAAAATCTTGGTCTCCATATTTTAGAAAAGCATTCCTCATAAATTCTTTCCAAATGGCTAAAGATGCTTTACCACCAGTCTCTCCATACCCCATCGTGCGGTTGTCATCAAATCCCGTCCAAACCCCAGTCACAATTTGGGCATTATATCCAATAAACCAAGCATCAACATAATCGCTAGTCGTTCCAGTTTTACCGGCAATAGTGTTGGAAATTTCTCGAGCTCCTGTTCCGGTACCACTGGTTATGACCCCTTTTAAAATATGATTTAACTGGTAACTAAGAGCCGCATCGTAAACTCGTTTACCATGAAAATCTTCACGTTTAAACTTTCCAGTTTGCATATTGGGTGCATCGGTATTCATATTCAAAGGCGTGGGGAATTTTGAACCAATTTCATCTTCATTGATTGAAATTTTTTTACCATCGCGGTCAGTGACACTCACAATTGCTTTAGGGTAAACGTACAACCCGCCGTTAGAAAAAACTCCATATGTAGCTGTGATATCCTTTAAGCTGACACCAAAACTACCCAATGCAATTGATAAATTATTTTCAAGATTTGCATTAAAACCAATGCGATTTAAAAAATGGATAACATTAGACACACCAACTCGATCTGCAATTTTAATTGTTGGAATATTGCGCGATTGCTCGAGAGAAATTCTAAAAGTTACTGGTCCTAAAAACTCTCCATCATAATTTTTTGGTTTCCAACTTGATGCTGCATCAAATCCCGGCATGGCACCGGGTGTGTCCATGATTATTGAGTTTGGTGCATACCCCTTTTCCAAGGCTGCTGCAAAAAGCAATGGTTTGAAAGCAGAGCCTGGTTGCCTTTTTGCTTGAATCACTCGATTAAATTTAGATTTTTGATAATCGGATCCTCCTACGTAACTTATAACATGGCCAGTTTTAGAGTCGACGGAATACAGGGCACCCTGCACTTCCGGTATTTGATCAAGTTTGTAAAGCGTGTACTTTTGATTTTTAAAAAGGGAAAATGTTTTTAACTTAGAGATAGCTGCTAATGATTCTTTGGTGAGAAGCGGAAGCAGATTAACACTTTTTTTGACTAACTCGACATGAATGACATCGCCAACCTTTACAATTTCAGATGGCTTTTCAATTTCCTTAAAGTAAGCTGTATTTTCATTGATGCTTCTCTTGTGAGCCCATTTAAAATGCTCATGGGTAATGACTCCAACAGTCCCTCCTAAAGAAACCCAAATTAATTTTGAATAATCATCAACTTTTTTTACGATGGCTTCGTAAGACGTAATTGGTTTAATCACGTCTTCGAATTTATCTTCGCTATGAATTCCTGGAACAAAAAAATCATCGTAATTTTGATTTTTGAGAGTTTCTTGCTCCTCAACAATTTTTAAAAAAGCTTGTTCATCAAAATGATGTTCAAACTTCTTTTTCCCATTTTCGATGACAAAATACTTAGAATTTTCTTTAAGAATTTTTTTTCTGCTTTCGATTTCAAAATTTTTTATCTCATCATTTTTAATATTTGAGACTGGTCCTTTATAGCCTTGCCTCTTATCAATTTCCTTAATCCCTCTATAAAGGTCAATTTCCGCTTTTTTTTGCAATTCATAGTCCAATGTCGTTACAATCCGGTATCCATTTTTTAAAAAATTTTCTTCTCCGATTTTATCAACAACGACCTGTCGAACCCATTCTGTAAAATATCCTGCTTTCAGTTGCTCGTTATTTGTGTAATAAAGAGGTTTTTCATTTTTTGCATTTTCATCCTCTTTATCTGTAATTTTTTTATTGTTCAACATTCGGTCAAGAACATACATTTGTCTTTTTTTGGCCTGTTCTGGGTTTACAAAGGGCGAGTATTTCCCTGGAGCAACTAAAAGACCCGCGAGCATGGAGGATTCCGCAATAGTCATTTGGGATAACTCCTTATTAAAATACCCTCGCGCTGCAGCTTTGACCCCATAGTATCCAGAACCCAAATACACTTGATTTAAATAGAGGTATAAAATTTCTTCCTTCGTTAATTTTTCCTCAATTCTCTGGGCTAAAATAAAATCTTTAAATTTTCTAGTGATCGTCTTTTCAGAAGAAAGTAAAAACGACTTGGCAACTTGCTGGGTAATCGTCGAGCCCCCTTGAACAAACTTTCCTGCCTTTAAATTCGCCAGCATGGCACGAACAAGGCCCCAATAATCAACTCCCTTATGAGTGTAAAAAGCATCGTCCTCCGCGGAAAGGAATGCATCAATCACTAACTTGGGAATTTCTTTGATGGTGGCAACTTCTCTTTTTTCCAAACCTAGTTCAGCAAGGATCACTCCATCTTTACTGTAAATTTGTGAAGCTAAATTCGGACGGTAATCTTGCAATTTATCAAGCTTTGGCAAATCGCGACTCATAAATTGGAATAGGCCATAAATTGACCCAACCCCGATCGTTACCATGACAATTGTCAAAACTAAAAGCTTAATCCAAAAATTTTTCGATGCCAGCATAGATAACCCAATCTCCAATCACATGTAATTTTATTTTTTTTCAAGATTCAATGAACGCAATCGCTCTAAAAGTAATTTATTTTTTTGTTTTGTTGCTTCAACAATTGTGGCAAATTCTCCAGCAGCATCTAAACTCAGCTCTTCCAAGTTAAATCGAAAGATTATATTTCCATCCTTAGTTTCTCTTTGAATATCACGACTCACTCCATTTTTTACCTTGAGATAAAGTCGATTTAAGGGATCATTGTTTTGATTTTCTTGAAATGAAATTTTATTCCCCAATACATCTAAACCAACATAAGTATTAAAACGCCGACTTTTAAAAAATTTTGAATGAAAAGTTTCATACTCCAAACTTGAAAGGTAATCATCTGATTGGGAAAATTGCTGATTTTTCAAATTTAGCAATAGCAAATTACGTAAATTTCCTTTTTCAAAATACACAACTTTTTTGGCCTTCTTGCTATAAAGAGGAATATAAAAATATTTTTTTAACATTTCCACACGAGTGTTTTTAAATTTTGAGAGGAGAAACTCATCCACTTCTTTAATCCACTCTGGGGAAAAAACATCATCCTCACGTTTCTCTTTAAAATATTTATAAAAATTCCATTCAATCATTTCTGGTGTTAAACCAGAAGCATACATAGCAGCGACGATTGCTCCAAACTCAGTTCCAGAAATTCCATCAATGGAAATTTTATTTTTTTCTAAAATACGTAAAGTTCCTATAAATGACATACTTTTAAAAAGGCCTGGGCCAAGAAATAATCCTAATCTGTTTGGAGCTTTTGTGGACGCTGGGTTTAAGTTTTCAACATTAATGTCTTCTTCATTTTTTTTCTCATCAGCATTTTCATTATGATCAAAAAAACCAATCGTTTTCCCAACAGTTCCTCGATCGTTAGGATTTTTAACCTTTTCATTCTTTTTAAGTTCAGAATTTGTTTCATCAACGCTCTCTGACTCAGATGGGCCAAACAATGAATCAAAAAATGATTTTTCTTCTTCGATCTTCTCTCGTGGAGAATTTGCTGAATTTTTCGAATCCATTTCCGATGAACTTCCAAGCTCAGAGCCTGGCCCATCCGTTGGACCTTTTCTCAGCAAAGAACAGGAGGTCATCAAATGAAGGGAAATAACAACGATGAGAATAATCAGTCGGCATTGATTATTTTTTTTCATAAATTTAAGTCTTCCTCTTGAAGACTGTCATTGAGCAATTGAATTTTTTTCTCAGCAGATTCT
>JACCDQ010217492.1_pt1 | contig 10104 bp, 9 predicted proteins | sample 7446031 | NCBI WGS metagenome assembly JACCDQ01 (sample SAMN15323442, study PRJNA562643) | freshwater metagenome | isolation source: river surface water | place: USA:Blue River Watershed | collected 2017-08-17 | reverse complement strand
CTCGCCCGGGACCTGCCCGAGGCTCACGCCAAAATGCAGGCCGCCATCGCCTCCGGCGCCGCACTGCAGAAATTCCGCGACATGTGCACAGCCCAAGGCGGCGACGCCCGCGTCGTGGACGACTACACGATCCTCCCCACGGCAAAAAAGCAGATCGCCCTCACCGCCCCGGCCGATGTCCGAGGCTACGTCAGCGCCGTGGACGCCCTCAAATGCGGGCACGCCATCATGGCGCTCGGCGGCGGCCGCGCCGCGGTCACGGACAAGATCGACCACGCCGTCGGCATCACCGATCTCATCAAGATCGGCGAACCCGTAGCCCCCGGCACGCGCCTCTGCACCCTGCACGTCAACGACGACGCCAAGGCCGTCCGCGCCGAGGCACTGGTTCGTGAAGCCATTCTGTTCAGCCCAAACGTCCCGGCGAAAGAATCGCTCATCCAGGATCTGGTCAGCTGATCCGAACGGAACCGTTCAACCCGGCTGGATCAGCCCAAGCTTCACGCCGAGCTTCACCAGTTCTGCCTGCGACAGCAGACCGGTTTTACTGATCAGGCTCTTGCGGTGTTCCTCCACGGCCAGCGAACTGATGCCCAGCTTGATCGCGATATCCGCCACGCCGAGCCCCTTGGCAATGTGCATCAGCACCTCCCTCTCCCGTGGCGTGAGATCCACGACGTCAGGACGGATGGTCGTGCGACCGAGCACCTTTGCGACGGTCGGGCTCAGGTAGGTGCGTCCGTTGGCCACCGCCGCCAGCGCGGCGATGAGCTCCGGCAGGGTGTCGGTCTTTTCCACGATGCCATGGGCGCCAAGCGACAAGGCCCGCTCCAGGACGTTACGGTCCGAGACCCCCGAAAAAATGAGCACCTGCGTCGATGACTGCTGCTCGCGCAAGATCTCGAGGAATTCCAAGCCCGACCAACCGTTGAGATTGATGTCGAGCACCACGATATCCGGCTTGGTTCGCTGATAAATCTCCAACGCCGCCTTCAGACTGGATGCTCCACCCACGACCTCGTAGCCCGGCATCAGGCCGATGGCCTCTGCGAACACCTGCCGGATGATGACATGATCTTCGACGAGCAGCACCTTCATGCTCTCATCAATAAGCCTATTTCACGGGGGATCAAAGCACATTTCCTCGATCAGACCCAATCAGTCATCCGGCACCGCGGCTAACGAACCGGCACTTGCCGCGCCTGCGCCAGATTCTGCCGGGCCCCGGTAAAATCCGGCTGGAGGCGCAGCGCCTCTTCAAAATGCGGCACGGCCTCTCGCGCCCGGCCGAGCCGGGCGAGCGCGACGCCGAGATTGTTGTGCAACTCGGCGCGGTCGGGCTTCAACCGGATGGCCGCCTCAAACTGCGCCAACGCCTCCGGGCCCCGGCCGAGCTCCAGCAACACGTCACCGTAATTCGAACACGCCTCGGGATCGTCGGGCTTGAGTTGCACGTAGCGGGCGTAATGCGGCACGGCCTCTGCCAGACGGCCGAGCTGCGCGAGCGTGTTGGCGAGGTTGAAGCACGGCTCGGGGAAGTCCGGCTTCAGGCGCAACGCTGCCTCGAAACGCGCGATCGCCTCGGCCGCGCGGCCCGTCTGCAGCAGCGCGTTGCCGAGGTTGCTCAGCACGTCCGCCTCCTCGGGTTTCATCCGGTGCGCTTCCTCGAAGCAGGCGATGGCCTCATCCCAGCGACCGAGCTTCATCCAGGCGTTGCCCAGATTGTTGCGCACCTCGACCGAGGTAGGCGCAACCTGCACGGCCTCCTGCAGGAGCACCCGCGCCTCGTCCAGGCGTCCGGCCTTCTGGTAGATTTCCGCCAGCGCGCTCAGGGCGCGGATGTTCTGCGGACGCTTGACGACCGTGTCCTCCCAGATCGCAAGCTCGGTGCGGTAGTCGTGATTGCGCCGGACGGTCGCCACCGTGAGCGCGACGGCCAGCGCCGCGAACACGACGAAACTCCGCCGCCCCAGCCACGCGTGCAACGCGACGACGGTCAGCGTCACGACCGCCGCCAACGCCAGATAGGCCCGGTGCTCGCTCATCGTCTGCGTCACCACCGGCACAAAGCTCGAGCTCGGCGCCAGCACCGCGAAAAAGAAAACGCCCAGGTAGCCGATCGCCCGTCCGCGCCACGCGGCCCAGCCGCTCGCCGCAAGCAGCGGCACGAGCAGCAGCGTCTGCCACCAGACCTCGCTCCAGCCGGACACCAACTCCTTGCCGTAGTCGAAAACCAGCGGTTGCGGCCAGAGCGTCAGCCTCAGGTAGTGCACCACCGCCCCGGCCTGCGTAAGCGCATAGCCCCACGGCGACATCCCGCCGCCAAAACCGGCTGTGCCCCCGCGCCCGCCGGTGGTCGCCACGAGCCACGCGAGCAGCAGCCAGGTTGTCATCAGCGCGAGATGCAGGCGCCCGCGCCGCACCCAGACCTCACGCCACGAGCCCGTCACGAAAATTCGATCGTAAAGCAGGATCATCACCGGCGCCGTGACCATGACCTCCTTGGCCGCCATGCCGAGCAGACACGTTGTCCACGCCAACCCGGCCCAGAGCTTCGAGGCCCCGGGTTCAACCGAGCGGATGAAGCACCACAGAGTCAGCAGATACATCAGGCTGACGAGCGACTCGGCGCGCTGGACGATGTATGTTACCGCCTGAGTCTGCAGCGGATGCAAGGTCCACAACAGCGCCACCGCCAGCGCGAGCCAGGTCGCATCTCGGCTGTCGGGCGGGATCGGGCGATCCCGCCCGACAAACCCCAGCGTTCGCCGCACAATCCCAAACAGTGCGCAACCCGCCGCCACATGAATGAACAGATTCACCAAGTGATACCCCCAGACCGCCAGGCCGCCCGACGCGTAGTTCAGCGCCAGCGTGAAGTTCAGCAACGGTCGCCCGCTGACCGTCAGTCCGCTCTGCCCCGGCGGCGCCCAAGCGGTAGCTAGGCTCCGGATGCTCGGGTTGTCCCGGATCGACAGATCGTCGTCGAAGATGAACGGGACGCCAAACGAGTTGTGGTAGGCCACCGTCGCCGTTGTCCCGATGATCAGCACTGCGGCCCAATTCGGGATGCCGGGTCGGGCGGGTTGGCTGGACGGGGTTCTCACGGGATGCCGGAAAAGTAAAAGTCCGCCGGCGGGAAGCCAGCGGACTTTTCAAATGGTGCCCAGGAGAGGACTCGAACCTCCATGCGGTTAAGCACAGGCTTCTGAGACCTGCGTGTCTACCAATTCCACCACCTGGGCAAAAAACGGAAGGGCAATGGATACGTCCCGCCCCCGGTGGGGCAAGAGTTTTGTTTGAACCCCGCCTCAGGGCCTCCGGGCCGGCTGGTTCCGCCGGAATCGCAGGGCGACCAGCACACCAAGCCCGGCAAGGAACCAGCCTGAAACGGCCCCACCGCCGCCACCCCCTCCGGAAGGAGGAGCGGGGGTTGGCGGCGGCGTCGTGGGCGGAGTGGTGGGAGGCGGCGTGGTGGGCGGTGGCGACGGCACGTCCGAAACCAGCCGGCGGATGGCTCCGGTCCCGATGCTGGCGATCAGGATGTCCCCATTGCGGGGGTCGGCACCAAAGGCCACGGGCGAGTCCTCGGTCAGTAAGGTTTCCACGGTCACGGCTCCCGTAACTGCAATCGTCATGGCAAAGATGCGGTCGCGAACATAATCACCGAAAACATAACGGCCGGCGAGGTCCGCAAACCGGGTGCCCCGATAGACCCGCCCGCCGGTGATCGAACCGGCCAACGCCCGGTCCGCATCCCAAATCGGATCGACAAAGACCACCCCGGCCGGCGGGTTGGACCGCGGACCCGCCACCAGGCCTTCGCGGTAGCTCCAGCCATAGTTGCCTCCGCGGACGATGAGATCGATTTCCTCGCGCGCCCCCTGGCCGACATCGCCCGCAAACAGCCGGCCGGTCGGCACGTCGAAGGAAAATCGCCAGGGGTTGCGCAGCCCCACCGCCCAGAACTCGTCGCGCACGTTGGCCCGGTTGACGGGTGCGCCGTTGAAGGAGGTGGCCCCGACAAACGGGTTGTCTGCCGGTATCCGGTAAGTGCCCGCGTGCACCGCCGGATGGGGATTGGGCGGAAGGTTGTCGGAGAGCTGATCCACATCGATCCGCAGGAAGCCGGCGAAGAAATCTTTGTCGATGCGCTGGCTGTTGTTGTATTGGTCGTTGCTCCCGCCCTCGTCGCCCAAGGCGATATACAGGTAGTTGTCCGGTCCGAAGTGAAGGTCGCCGCCGTTGTGATTGCTCGCTTCGTCGTATTGCGAGATCAGGGGCACTTCAGTCGCGAGGATGTCCGCATTCGAGGCCGGTGCGGCCAGCGCCGTGAAGCGTGAAATACGGTCGTGCAAGCCGGTGCTCGCAGCGGTGGTCGCGTTGGTCGTGTAGAAGACGTAGAAGAAACGGTTGTTCGCAAAATTCGGATGGAACGCGAGGCCGAGCACCCCGCCTTCACCGCCCGCCACGACCCGGTCGGTGAGATCGAGGAAGAGCTGCTTCACGGGTGTGCTTCCGAGGCCCGTGATCACCTGGATGCGGCCGGGTTTCTCCAGCACGAAGAGGCGGTCAGTCTCGTTGGGTGGCGTGGCAAAGCCCAGCGGCTGGTTGAAAGTGATGCCGGGAAAGGCGGCTTCGGTGCGATATCCGGCGGTCTGCCCCCTTGCCGGAACCAGCGAGGCAGAGAGCGCGACGATCAACACCAGCGCCCCGCGGGCCGCCAATCCGATGTCTGTCCGGGACCCAACAAGCGTCTGCTTCATGACGCAATCTGACACGGTTTCCCGCGATTCGCCGCATGAAAAGTCATTGAATTTTCCGGACCCGACGGAGATGAACCCCGCCGACGGCTAAGGCTGATCGTTGGCTAAGCCCGGCAATGTTTCCGCTCGTGCTCCAGCAGGCGTTGTTTGCGCCAGAGGCCGCCCGCGTAGCCGCAGAGGCTGCCGTCGGCGTTGATAACCCGGTGGCAGGGGATGACGATCGCCAGCATGTTGGAGCCGTTGGCGCGGCCGACGGCGCGCGGGCCCTTGGGTATGCCCAATCGCGCCGCCATCTCCGCGTAACTCCGGGTGCGGCCGGGCACGATGCGCCGCAGCTCGGTCCACACGCGCATTTGGAAATCCGACCCGACGGGGGCGAGCGGCACCGTGAACTCCTGCCGGTGGCCGGCGAAATATTCCGCCAGCTCGGCCTCCGTCTGATCGAGCAGCACATGGTTGCCCGGCACGATGGCGCACTTGAGCCGGCGGCGCAGGCCGACCAATTCGCGCTCCAAGCCGCGCCGGTCCACAAACTCCAGCAGGCGCAGCCCGGCGTCGTCGGCCAGCGCGAGCATTGTGCCAAGCGGGGTTTCAAGACGACGGGCCAACAGACAAGCTGCGTCCTGCGCTCCGCGCGGAGGCGCACCGAACACGCGGGCGAAGGCCTCGCGAAAGCCGCTGGTGGATTCGTAGCCGCGGTCGAGCTGCGTCTCGATCACGGGCTTGCCGGATTTCACGTCACGCAACGCGAGACCCATGCGGCGGGCGCGTTGATAGGCGTGAAACGTCATGCCGTGGTAGGCCTTGAACTGCCGGCGGACCGTCGTCGGCTCGACGCCCATCGCGGCGAGATCCTTGTCGGTCACCCGGCCGTCGGGCGCGGCTTCGGCAGCGCGGCGCAGTTTTTCAACCAGCGGCGGCACGGGACGCGTGCCGTCCATCGGCCGACAGAGCCGGCACGGACGGTAGCCGCCGTGCAGCGCCTCGGTGACGTTGGGGAAAAACTCCACGTTCTGCGGCAACGGCTTCTTGGCCTTGCAGGTCGGCCGGCAGAAGATGCCGGTGGTTTTCACGCCGGTGAAGAACACGCCCTCATAGGCGGAGTCGCGCCGGGCCAGCGCGCGATACATCGTGCGCGGACTGGGCAGGGACCTCGGGGCGGATGGCATGGCGGCTTCGGGTTTGATCATGCCCCACCCTAGCAGATCGGCGGGCACGGATGACGCCGGATTTCGGGCAGGTTATTTCTTCGGCAGGACTTCGCGAAGGTCCGGCACCTCGCGGTCACGACGTCCGCTGCGCTGGCGGACAAAATACGGCTCGGGCGGGACGATGCCGTCGTCCTCGCCGGGCTCGACGGCCTCGCCTTCCTCGCCCTCGTCGTCACCGGTCTCGATCACGATGTCGCTGAGGTCCACGTAATCTTCCTCGAAATACTGGGACACGCGCCGGGGCGTGGCATCGAGCCACACGAGCGGCGTCGGCAGGCCGCCCTTGGCCTTCACCTGCACGAAGTGGCAGGGAAAGCGCTCGTCCTTGAAGTGCTTGAGAAAATCGCTGAGCCACTTGTTGCCGACGCCCGCCCGGTTGGTCAGGAAGACCACGTCGGAAAAGTGAATGCAGGCGTCGAACCACTGGCGCAGCACCGGCAGTTTTTCCGCCAGGCCGCAGTCCAGCACGGTGAAGATGCGGGCGAGTTCGCGACCCTGACGCTGCAGCCAGGGCTTGAGCGCCTCCAGCTGGTCGATCGGGCTGGCGAGAGAGTCGGCGAACAGGAACACCGTGGCTTCGACCGGCAGCTTGGCGGGCGGTATTTCTGCACCGGTCCATTTCCAGCGGCGCACCTCGACGTTGGGCAGCGCGGCCAGCTTCTCGTCCTGCGGGTCGGCGGCTTCGTCTTCCGAGAGGAGCACCACGGCCTTCTCGTCGGCTCCGAGGCCGTTCTCGATCAGGTCGCGCACAAGGCCGCGTCGGCCGGAGCCGGGGGTGCCGAGGATGAAATAGACGGAGTTCATTTCACATGAAGGTCACCGACCCGGCCCGAAACGCAAACCCGGGCCGGCGGCGCCGGATCAGAACTTGAAGGTTTTGTTCTGCGCCGCGTCGCGCATCCAGTGGTCCACGAGCACGAGGGCCGCCATGGCTTCGACGATGACGACGGCGCGCGGCACGACGCAGGGATCGTGGCGGCCGCGGGCCTTGAGCTGCGTGCGGGCGCCGGCCAGATCTACGGTGCGCTGGTTCTGGAGGATCGTGGCGGTGGGCTTGAACGCCACGCGGAAGACGAGTTCCTCGCCGTTGCTGATGCCACCCTGCACGCCGCCGGAACGGTTGGTGGCGGTGCCGACCTTGCCGCGCTTGCTCACGAAGACGTCGTTGTGCTGCGAACCCTTGAGGAGCACGCCACCAAAGCCGCTGCCGATCTCGAAACCCTTGGTCGCAGGCAGTGAGAGCATGGCTTTGCCGAGGTCCGCCTCGAGCCGGTCGAAGACGGGTTCGCCCAACCCCACGGGCACGCCGCGCACGCGGCACTCGATGACGCCGCCGACGGAGTCACCCTTGGCGCGCACCTGCTTGATGCGAGCGATCATCTTCTCGGCGCTCGCCAGATGAGGGCAACGCACGGCGGTGGCCTCGACCTGCGCCAGCGTCGGCAGCTTTACGACCGCAGGAGCCACGATGTCGTGGATCTGCGTGACGAAGGCACGGATCTCCACGCCACCGGCGAGTTTGAGAATTTTGCGCGCGATGGCGCCGGCCGCCACGCGGCCGATGGTCTCGCGGGCGGACGAGCGCCCGCCGCCGCGATGATCGCGGAAACCAAACTTGGCCGTGTAGGTGAAGTCCGCGTGCGAGGGACGGAATTTCTCGCGCATCTCGTCGTAGGCCCCAGGACGCTGGTCGGCGTTGCGCACGAGCATGGCCAGCGGCTGGCCGGTGGTGCGGCCCTCAAAGGTGCCGGAAAGAAACTCGACCGCGTCGGCCTCCTTGCGCGGCGTGGTGATGTCGCTCTGGCCGGGCCGGCGGCGATCAAGGTCCGCCTGCACCTCGGCCTCGGTCAGCGGCAGCGCCGGCGGACAGCCGTCCACGACGACGCCGACCGACGGCCCGTGGCTTTCGCCCCAGGTGGAGATGGTGAAGAGTTTGCCGAAGGAATTGGGCACGATGGAAAGGGAGGTTGGGGTTACGCCGACCACTGGCAAGCCCCCGCCAGAGCGGAGGTTATCCGTTCGGCAGGACAGCCAGCCATGGGCCGGGCGAAGGCTGGTGCCCCCGCCCGGAATTGAACCGGGATCACACGTTTAGGAAACGCGCGCTCTATCCATTTGAGCTACGGGGACTAAAGGCATTTCCAAACAGGACCGGAGGGGAGCTTTGGCAACTTAAAAATGCCCGTTGACAGGGTGCGGACGAATCCCAACGTTCCGCCCTCCTTTTCTTAACATGAGCACCGAACAAAAGCAGCAGAGCCTCACGCCCGAGCAGGTTCCGTTTACCGCGCCCCAGAATTTCAGCCGCTACATCACCGATACCGGCAAGATCCTCCCGCGCAAATACACGGGCCTCTCCGCCAAGCAGCAGCGCGCGGTGACCAAGACCATCAAGTCCGGTCGCAACCTGCTGACGATGCAATAAGCCGTTGCCAGCGCGACGCTTTCAGCCGGAGCATTTGCTCCGGCTTTTTTATCGCCCGGAATGAAGGCCCGCCTCCACCGCCCCACCCCGGCCACCCTGCGCCGGCTCGCCACCGTGCTCCGCAACGGCGGTTTGGTGGCCATCCCGACCGAGACCGTTTACGGCCTGGCGGCGCACGCCCTCAATCCCGAGGCCTGCCACGCCATCTTCCGCGCCAAGGGCCGGCCGGCGCACGATCCGCTGATCGTCCACGTGCTGGATCTCACCCACGCGGAGCAGCTCGCCGAACTCAACCCTGCGGCCCGCCAGCTCGCACACGCCTTCTGGCCCGGACCGCTCACACTTGTCCTACCCAAGAAAAATTGCGTGCCGGACATCGTGACCTCAGGCGGTCCGACCGTGGCGCTGCGCTCGCCCGCGCATCCGCTCGCGCGCCGTCTGCTCAAGCTCGCCGGCGCCCCCTTCGCCGCCCCGAGCGCGAATCCCTTCACCTACATCAGCCCGACCACGGCCGAGCACGTGCGCCAAGGCCTCGGCTCACGCATCCCGCACATACTCGACGGCGGCCCCTGCCCGATCGGCGTCGAGTCCACCGTGCTCGACCTCACGCGCCCCGCCCGCCCGCGAGTCCTGCGTCCGGGTGCCATCAGCGCGGAACAGATCGCCCGAGTCCTCAAAACCAAGGTCACGACCGTGCGCCGCGCCGGCAAGCCAGGGACCCGGCTGCTCGCCCCCGGCCTGCTCGAAAAGCACTACAGTCCGCGCACGCCGCTGCGGGTGGCGGCCAATCCTACCTCTACCGACGCCGGCACCGCCGTCATCCTGCTCCGGAAACCGGCCGGTAAGACTCGCGCCGGGGTTTACTGGCTCAGCCGGCACGGTGAACTCTCGGAAATCGCCCGCCACCTCTACCGCGTGTTGCGCGAAGCCGATGCCGGTGGCCAACGCCAGATCCTGATCGAGAAACTGCCCCCCACCGCCGGCGGCCTCGCCGCCGCCATCAACGACCGCGTGAAACGCGCCGCGGCGAAGCGCTAGTCGAGTCGCTCGCGCACAAAGGCGACACACTGCGGGGCATGGGTCATCGCGACAAGATGACCGCCCTCTAGCAGCAGGTCAGCGTCCGCAGGTGGCGGGATAACCCGGTCCTGGCGGCCGTGAATCCGGTAGACCGGGGTCGCGGTCTCGCCCAGACCGTTCCATTGGAAGATCGCCTTGCACATGGAGCGGACAAAATCGGGATCGCTCGCAGCAAACATTCTGGCGACTTCTCCAGGCACTTTGTCAGCGGCCAGCCGCAGCCAGTTGACCGGTGTCAGGTCGATCAAGGGACAGAGCGTGGTAAGCCACGGGTTGACCTCGGTCCGTCGCGTGGCGCTACCGATTAAAAACAACCGTTTGATCCGACGCAGGCGCACGATCTCGCAGGCCACCATGCCGCCCAGCGAGCACCCCACGAGGGTGTCGTCATCCTGTATATTCCATTCCGCCGTTACCGCAGCCGCGAGTTCCGGCAGGTCCCGCGCCTGCCGGACTGCGCTCCAATCATGGGCGACAAATCCCGACAAATCGCCCCACGGCCCGGGAAACATCCGCTGATCCGCGCCCGTGCCTGGCAAGGCGTGAATCATGCTTTGGCCAGAACCGCTTTCAGTTCCTTCAGCAACCGCTCGTTCTGCGCCCGGGTGCCGACGGTCACACG
>JACCDQ011639485.1_pt1 | contig 10106 bp, 11 predicted proteins | sample 7446031 | NCBI WGS metagenome assembly JACCDQ01 (sample SAMN15323442, study PRJNA562643) | freshwater metagenome | isolation source: river surface water | place: USA:Blue River Watershed | collected 2017-08-17 | reverse complement strand
CATTATATGTTTTAGATGGAGTTCCAATTAAAGACTTTAAAGGGATTTCTCCCATCGAAATTGAATCGATGAACATAATGAAAGATCCGTCTTCAACTTCTCTTTATGGTGATGCAGGAAAAAATGGAGTGATTTTAATTACAACTAAAAAAGGATTAACAGGAAATCTTCAAAACAAATCGGATGAAATTAAGGTATTTGAATATAGTGCTAAAGAAGGATTAAATGGGGATGTTTATTACAAAAAAATGGATAGTGTTAATGTAAAAGAATATGAAGCTAAAGCTGGATTGAATGGTAATCTTCAAAATAAAATGGAAGATGTAACTGTAATTGGATATAGTGGCAAAGAAGATAAAGCAGAAGTAGTAACGGTTATGAATGTACCAAAATTTCAAAAAAACACAGAACATTCAAGAAATAATGATCCAATTTTTTATACAGTACAAAAACCTGCAGAATTTCCAGGTGGTTCAGTGGGATGGTCGAAATATTTAATGAACAATTTAAATCATGACTTACTATATAAAAACAAGGCGGTTCCTGGAAAGTATACAGTCAAGCTTAATTTTGTTGTAAATAGCAATGGGGATGTAGAAAATGTGATTCCTGAAAACAATCCTGGATATGGATCTGCTGCAGAGGCAATACGTGTTATTATAAATGGACCTAAATGGATACCCGCAGAGCAAAATGGAAAAAAAGTTAACTATTTAATGAAACAAGTTATTGTGTTTAATGTTACTGGAAAATAGAGCAATCTAAAGCTTGCTTTTTGTTTTACTTCCCCCCTGCATTTTTATGCGGGGGTTATATTTTGGACTTGTGTGGTTAATTTATTAAATTTAATGAATGGAATCAATAGAGGTTTTTGCTGGCAATATTGCTGAAGTAGGTTTGATACAAAGTCTATTAGATAAAGATGGCATAAAATCTTGGTTAAGAGATGAGATTATGGGAACCTTGAATCCTTGGTATGTTGTTCCTGGTGGAGCAGGAGCAATTAAAGTATTGGTTCTTAAAGCCGACTTTGATCAAGCCAAATCTATTGTTGAAGAATACGAGAGGTCAAATTAATAAATTTATTTTAGCTTTTATTAATAAAAAATAAATTTCAAGCTATTTCATTTTTTTGATTTGCATTACTAACCTGACTGTAAACGAAGAGAATAAACCGAATAGAACAACCTTGTTCCATTTATTTTGAGAATTTCCTTGTTCTAATAAAACATAAGATAGTATAACTAAAATCATCCCAACGATAGTCCAAATGATTTCCTTATTTAGTTTCATTGTGGGTTATTTGTTTCTTACACTATTATATCCGTCATTAAAACCCTTAACTACATCTTTGTAATTTATGATAGTTCCAACAATAAAAAATACAACAATTAACTTGCCCCAATGTTTTGCAATTAGGTTTTGAATATCATTTACAAACTCTTTCATACTGATGGTTTAATTTGTTTTCATTCTTTGGAAATTATCATTTAATAACAACAAACTACCTACAATAATGGTCAATGTTGTAATAATTGTCAATAAATCATTTTTCATTCTAAAAACGATAAAGTTTATTGTAAATAACCCAATGATTAAAACTATAAGGATTTGATATATTTTATTTTTTCTCAAATTGGATAGTTTTTCTCTATTTTGAGAAAACAACAATAAGGTAAACCCGCTCATACCTATCAAAGTTTTTACCTTTTGATTATCAATGAAACGAAATACCAAAATCATTGTAATCATAAAAACAATTACAAATACAGATTTCCATATTGGAGAGTTAAGTTTGTTTTTCATAAATCTAATTTACTTTTAATATTTGACTTTGGCCGAAAATCTCATAGAATATTTCTACAAGCATAAACATAGATACACAATTAGAGTAAATGTCTTCAAAACTTCCCTATCATTTCATTTTTTAGTTAATTTTTGTTTCTAATCTCTTCTTTTCTCTTTTGCTTAATTCTTCAGTAATGATGTTTAAAGATCTTGTAGCTTCATATTTCTGACCATCTATTAACTGAGTAGATTGGCTATTTTCATTTAGATAAAAATATAGTGGAAGTGGGGTGTAAATATCTTTTGGGTAATCAGTATTTAACTTTGATTCATCAAGATAGTTGATTGACAGAAGTAGGGTGTATCTTGTTGATGTGGAATTGAATACTGCTATGGGTTGACCAGGAATAACTCTATTGCCATTTTCTACCAAACATTTAATAGGTGCTAGCATTGTATAATAAGCAATAGTTCCATCTCCATGTTGAATTTGTATTTGATTTCTTTCAGATGCATAAAGCGTTTCTCTTCCTTCTCCATGCTTTACCTGATCATTGATATTAAATATTTGGCCAGCTCTCGCAGCGCAAATGGTATCACCTTTTTCAAAATAAAATCCTTGTCCAGTTTTTAAGTTATCAATCTTGTCATTTAGAACAGCACTAAGGTCAATGGTTGAACTGGCTTTGGTAGTTTTTCCATTACTTATTGGTAAAATATAATGAGGGAAGTTTGTAGGTGGTTTCCTAAATGCACTACCAGCAAAATAAGTATAGTTATAACCAAGTCCTCTCATGCTTGCACTTTTATCTGGTGTCAGTTTGCATATTTGAGAAGTTCCTTGTGTAATCGTTTTTAAAAATGGGCTGGAATAATTATTTGTGAACCCATTAGCGTTTATCTTTATTTTGAGGGTGTAAGTTCCAATAGCAATACTTTGAGCATTAATAGTTATAACTCCATCAATTGGGTTGGTTTCATTAGACAGCGTAATTAAGTTAGATTGAGCATTTGCTGTCGAGTGAATAGATAATAATAGGAGGGAATAAATGAGGTTTCTCATTGATGAATTTTAAATAATATCTAATAATAGTTCAGCATCTAATTTTTGGTTCTTAAATAGGCCAAAGTCCAAGTATATTTTCTTCATATTCCTTCCCGAGTGTCACCAACTGTGACTACTGGGAAGTTCAAATTTAATCTATAGGTATTTTTCTTTATACTCTCATTTGCAGAATCAATGGTTTCAGGTAATAAATTATTAGTCTGACTAAATGACCTAGATGCTATAAATACATATAGTTGCATAATCAGAAGGAGTTTAAGCTTTTCCTTCACTATCATGGTTTTTTTAACCTAAAGTATGAATCTTAGTCCTACTTCAATATTTGAAAGTAAGTTCGCTGATAATTCTGAATTAAATCCGAATTTATTAGTAGTGTTTTTTATACCATTTAGTTCAGTTATATTATGATTATAATCAAGTGATCCAATTTTGCTTAAAGAAAGGTCTAACAATAAATTTTTCTTTAAAATATAATTAAATCCAGGAGTAAGGCTTAAGCTGGCATTAAATTCATTTTGTTTAGGATTATTTGTTTTATCATACTTAGTGGTATTGTAACTAACACCTATTAAACGATCTATATAAAAAAATAAGTTATTTACTTTCAAATTATAATATTTTCTTTTGAACAAATCTATTCCAATGGATAATTGTTTATTATTATCAGCGTTAGTATTAATTCTTTTAAAACTATTATTCAAATAGCTTAAATTTAATCTAACTCCTTTTCCTGAACTAGTTGAAGACATATTGATTACTGAAAAACTACCACCAAGATATAATGAGTTACCAGAATTATCTATGTTTTGGGAAGTTTGTCGGCTTCCTATGTAATTAATGCTTAAACCAGGTCCTGAGATTTTTGTACCTGCTTGAAATTGAGCATAAGTACTAGAGCTAATTATTAAAAGAAAGAATCCTAAGATATTTTTCATAATGTTTGAAATTTGGGGGTTATTATTTTATCTCAAATTTATTGTACAGTTTACTTTTAATAATACGTAGAACTACTGAAAAATTTACTTTTCAATACTAAATAAGTTATTCTTTATAGCATATATGGCTACACCTGCAGCGGTTTTAACACTCATTTTTTCTAGTATTTTAGCACGAATACCTTCCACAGTTCTACCACTCATAAACAAAATTTCACCAATTTCTTTACTTGATTTTTCTTCGCAAATAAGTTTAATAATAGATAATTCTTTTTCTGTAAATGAATTTATAGACTTATTTGTATAAGGATTGTAATGGCTATTTTTAATTAAATTAACTAAACGTTGCGAACTAGACTGGCAATAATAAGGCTGTCCGCTCATTACAGTTTTTATGGCATCTATTATTTCTCCTTTTTGTGAGTTTTTTATTATATATCCAGAAGCACCAGCTTCCAATGCAGTTACAATAAGTTGGTCACTATCAAATGTAGATAAAGCGATGCATGGAATTTTGGGTATATAGCTTGAAAGTTCTTTGATAGCTTCAATACCATCAAAATTTGGCATTCTTAGATCGGTTAGGACAATATCGGTTTGTAGTTTATTGCATAATTCAATTAAGGTTTTCCCATTGTTGGCTTCTGCTATTACTTCAATATTTGGATCTCTGCTTAATAACATCAAAAGTCCATCTCTATAAATATCATGATCATCCGCAATGATTACTTTTATTTTAAATAAATTGTTCATTTTTCAGGGGAATTTCAATTGTAAATTTTGTGCCTTTATTTATTCCAGTATCAAGAAATAGTTTTCCATCCATTAGTTGACTTCTACGAAAAATATTTCTTAACCCATCACTTTTCATCTTAGAGATTTCTAACTGTTCATTAAATCCTACTCCATTGTCATTAATTATTATTTGAATAAAATTATTAATTAATGAAAGATGTAAATATATTTCAGATGCGTTTGAATGTTTAACAGCGTTGTTTAGAAGTTCTTGTACAATTCTAAAAATATGTGTTTTTACTTCTTTGGAGATAGATGTTTCATCTGAAATCTTGTTTATTAACTTGATTTTAGCTTTACTCTTAGCATCAAGAATGTTAATGAAATCATCTACTGCTGGGATTAATCCATTTTGTTCTAAAATTTTTGGTATTAAGTCATTTGATATTTCCCTAATCTTTTGCATTGTATTGTCAATGTAAGATGCTGTCTTTTCGATAATTAGATTATTTTCAGGATCGTTTGCAGTATTAATGCACTCTAAGTTTAGCTTAATAGCAGAAATTAAAGAACCTAAATCGTCATGCAAATCAGCGGCAATTCTTTCACGCTCATTTTCCAATAATTGTATGTCTTTAAGTGTTTGATTTCTTTCTAATTTAACTTTAAGTCTTTGATTTCGTAATACTGTTATTATAAAAAAGATAGTTAATAAAGTTAGTACAGAAAATCCAACTAGTCCAACAATTGTAATTTTGAGATTCAATTCGTCCATTTTGATTTTTTAAATTAAAAAGTTGTGCTTCTGGGTTTTAAAATATTTTATTAAAATTATCGCTAACGAGATGTTTGTAAATATGTTAACCATATTAAGTATGTAATATAAAGACGGTTCTATTTTTATATTTAAAGGTATATTAAGACAATAGAGTGAAAAAGTAAAAAGCGCATAGCTGTAATAGATACAAATTGTAATAAAAAATAATAGCAGCCAGTCAATTTTATGATTTGTTTTTTTTGTGTTTATAATTTGATAGTTAATTCTGTCAAATGATAAAAAACTAAAAACTGAATAATAAAATACTGTTGCATAAATTGTATTGTATTTAAACTTAGTAATGTAAAACCAGTCAATGTATTGGACAATTAGACCGATTAAAAAGGTTATTAAGTATTTTTCGATATGTTTATTATTGTTAATTATACAGAAAAAATATAATAACAAGCCGAAATTTAAAATTTCATAAATATCAATAATAAACATATAGTCAAAATGAAACCCTAATATACTCTTCGCATAACCTAATAGGTCATTGGTTGATCCTAAAACTAAGACTAATAGATATATTTTAAATCCCTTGTTTATTTTATTATACAAATATATTAAAGGTATTATAGGAAAATAATTAGATATAGAAGATAAGGTGTATAATATTTGATTGACAGATGACATAAAAGTGCTACCATTTAAAATATATTAAAATTATGATATATTCTTCAGTCTTAAATACGTACTTATACGCAATATCATTTCTTATTTAAAGCATGACTCAATCTAGTGAAAATATTACATTTAAAAATCAGTAGTTATACGTATAGATTTAATTAGTTTAATAAATATTTTTATGATGAAATTCAAACATAAACATAAATACTATATAAAATTTAAATATTATATATGAATAAATTCATTTCCATTTTAAAAAATACATTAATTGCAATATCAATTTTGATTGCAAATGAGAGTTACTCGCAATTTAAATTAAATGATTCGATACCATTGAGTTCAAGTGTCAAAATAGGAAAATTAAGTAATGGTTTAACTTATTATATCAAAAAGAATGCTAAACCAGAGAAAAAGGTTGAATTACGTCTAGTACTTAATGTTGGATCAATTTTAGAAGATGAAAATCAATTAGGATTGGCGCATTTCATTGAGCATATGAATTTTAATGGATCTAAGCATTTTCCAAAGAATGATCTTGTAAATTATTTACAATCTATTGGTGTTAAATTTGGTGCAGATTTAAATGCCTATACAAGTTTTGATGAAACAGTTTATATCCTTCCATTGCCATCGGATAAGTCTGAGATTGTTGAAAATGGATTTACGGTATTAGAAGACTGGGCAGGAGGGGCGTTATTAACTGATGAAGAAATTGAAAAAGAACGTGGTGTAGTATTGGAAGAACTTAGAAGTGGCAAAGGTTCTCAAGAAAGAATGCGCAATAAATATTTCCCTGAATTGTTAAACGGATCAAAATATGCGTTAAGATTACCAATTGGGAAAGAAGATGTATTGAAAACATTTAAACCTGAAGAATTAAGAAAATTTTATAAGGACTGGTACCGTCCAAATTTAATGGCTATTGTAGTAGTTGGTGATATAGATCCAACAGTAGCAGAAGCAAAAATTATTTCACATTTCAGTGCTTTAAAGAATCCAATTAAAGAAAGACCAAGGCCATCCATTACTCCAATTCCTGCTCGTCAGAAAGAAACAGCCTTATCTGTAGATGATAAAGAAGGTGAGCAAACTCAACTTCAAATTATAAATTACATTAAACCTTCTAATGATCAAATATTTTGGTTAGATTATAAGAACAATTTAGTAAAGAATTTATTTAGTCAGATGTTAAATGCAAGATTAGCTGAATTATCTCAAAAGGCAAATCCACCTTATTTATTTGCATTTTCAAATTTTGGAAATTTTGTTCGTGGTTATGATGCTTTTACTTCAGCTGCCATTATGGGAAAAGGTGATATAAAGCCTGCTATAAATACACTTGTAATTGAAACAGAAAGAGTCAAAAAGTTTGGTTTCACTAATGCTGAATTAGAAAGAGCTAAACAATCAATATTAACTAATTACCTTAATCAATTCAATGAACGAGAAAAGACAAATTCTAATATTGTTTTAGGAGAATTTATTCGTAATTTTTTAAGTAAGGAACCTGTTCCTGGGATTGATGTTGAATATGCATTTGTTAAACAAGTACTTCCTGAAATCAAAATATCAGATGTGAATGCTATAGCTAAAGATTTAGAATCTGGCCAAAAGAAATTTGTTTTAGTAACTGGGCCTGAAAAGAGAGATGTACTTATACCTGATAATAATACTTTACTTGCCTTTGTAGATCAAACAATGAATAATGAAATTAAGCCATATGAGGAAAAAGTAGTAGCAGCTTCATTGATGGAAAAAGCTCCAATTGGAGGTAAAATTGTTTCAGAAATTAAGGACGATGAATTAGGAACTATTCAGTTGAAATTAAACAATGGCGTTACTGTTACGATTAAAACAACTGATTTTAAAAATGATGAAATTAGACTTTCTGCTGTAAGACTTGGAGGTAGTAGCTTATATGAACTAAAGGACAAATTTAATGCTGCATTTTCTAGTGCAATTACTTCTGAAATGGGTATTAAAGATTTATCATTTACCGATTTACAGAAATTTCTAAATGGAAAGACAGTTAGAGTAACCCCTAATATATCGGAGACATCTGAGGGATTTAATGGTATTAGTTCAATAAAAGATTTTGAAACTATGCTACAACTCATTTACTTATACTGTACAAAACCTCGAATTGATGAGGAATTATTTAAATCATTTATTAGTAAACAAAAGTCTATAATGACTGGTGTTTTTCAAAACCCTTCATATTTATTTGTGGATACTTTGAGTAAAGTTCTAACCCAAAATAATCCACGTGCAAATGGATTAACAAAACCTGAGGAATTTGATAATATTAATTTAAACCGAACCTTTGATATTTTCAAAGAAAAATTTAGCAATGCGGATGGGATGAATTATTATTTTATTGGAAACATTGATATCAAAGAAATGAAACCTTTAATTGTAGCATACCTGGGTTCTTTACCTTTTAAAAATACTGAACATAATTTTAAAGATTTAGGGGTTCGTGCTCCCAAAGGTGAAGTGAAATTCATTTATAAAAAAGGAAAGGAAAAGAAAGCTCAAGCTTCCATAAATTTCGTAGGTGAAACCGCTTATGATGCTGATGAAAATGTTCAATTGCAAATAGCTAATGAAGTATTACAAATTAAAGTAATTGAAAAGTTAAGAGAGGAAATGGGAGGTGTTTATGGCGCTTCAGTAAGTGGTGGTCTAACTAAATTACCTTATGGGAAATACAGTATAAATATTAATATTCCGTGTGGTCCAGAAAACGTTAATAAATTAGTTGCTGCCACAATCGACTTAATTAAAAATCTAAAATTAGAAGGACCTTCAGAAATAGACTTGGCAAAGGTTAAAGAAACGTTGAAAAAGAAATATGAGGAAGATATAAAAACTAATACTTATTGGGGGAATATTTTATTAACATCTTTTATCAATAATACTGATCCTAAGCGAATTTTATCTTTTGAAAAAAGGCTAGATGGTATAACTGCAGAAATGGTAAAGAAAGTAGCAAACAAATATTATGACCTTAATAATTATATAACAGGCATATTATTACCAGAATAAATCTTTAAAAATGATTGAATTATTAAATATGAGAAAAATATTTTCAACCATTTTTTTTGATTTAAATTTTGTTTTACTTACCCCCTGCATTTTTATGCGGGGGGTTTAGTTTGGATTGGTATCCGTAATTTTATTACATTTACTAAAACATTTTAATGAAAAAGATTTTTATATTTTTTCTTTCAATTTTTGTATATTATTCAGCATTTGCTCAGAGGGAAAAAGATAATTACCATGAAGTTTCTTCAAGGTTCGTGACTTTTTTTAATTCAAACAATAATGATAGTATTGTAGCCATGTTCTCACCAGAGATGAATGCAGCACTTCCTCTTGAAAAGTTTTCGCAAGTAACAAATGGTCTTAAAGCTCAATTTGGTAATATTAGGCAAATCAGATTTGTAAGAAGTCAAAGCGCGACTGCATTGTATGAAACAACTTTTGAAAAGGCTACTTTAGCTATGTCTATTACTTTAAATAGTTCTAACCAAATTGCTGGACTTTTATTCAAGCCTTATTCAGAAGTAAAGGTAATTGAGAGAAATACTACAAAAATGCTAGTTCCTTTTAAAGGGGAATGGAGTGTTACTTGGGGAGGAGATACAAAAGAGTTAAATTATCATGTTGAAAGCGTTGCACAAAAAAATGCATTTGATATTCTAATAAGAGATAGTACTGGATCAACTCATAAAGGGGATGGGCAAAAAAACGAAGATTACTATGCTTTTGGGAAAGAATTATATGCTCCTTGTGATGGTGAAGTGGTTTTAGTGGTAGATGGGGTAAAAGACAATATACCTGGAACTTTAAATCCGGTATATGTGCCAGGGAATACTGTAATTATTAAAACTAATTTAGGTGAATATGCATTCTTTGCGCATTTTAAACAGCATTCTATTGTAGTAAAACAAGGTCAAAAGGTTAAAGCTGGAGAGTTATTGGGTTTATGTGGTAACTCTGGCAATTCTTCAGAACCACATATTCACTTTCATCTCCAGAATGTAGAAGATATGAACATAGCCGTTGGTGCTAAGTGTTATTTTGAAAAAATTAAAGTGAATGGTGAATTAAAAATAGATTATTCTCCAAT
>JACCDQ012117760.1_pt1 | contig 10107 bp, 8 predicted proteins | sample 7446031 | NCBI WGS metagenome assembly JACCDQ01 (sample SAMN15323442, study PRJNA562643) | freshwater metagenome | isolation source: river surface water | place: USA:Blue River Watershed | collected 2017-08-17 | reverse complement strand
GAGGAATCGAACCGGCGCGATGACGCCTACGGCGGCTCGATAGCGAACCGCTGCCGCATCGTGGTCGAGGTGGTGCGCGCCTGCTGCGACGCCATCGGCGCCAACCGCGTCGGCCTGCGCCTGTCGCCGGTGATGGAAGGCAATGGCGCGGTCTGCGACCCGCAATCCCAGGCCATCCACGAGCACCTGCTGCGCCAGTTGGCGCCGCTGGGCCTGGCCTTCCTGCACCTGATCGAAGGCCAGACCGGTGGCCCGCGCGACCACAAGCCGTTCGACTACGCTGCGCTGCGCGCCGCCTACCGCGATGCGGGCGGCCAGGCCGCCTGGATGGTCAACAACGGCTACGACCTGGCGCTGGCCCAGCAGTCGCTGGCCGAGGGCGCCGACCTGGTCGCCTTCGGCAAGGGCTTCATCGCCAACCCCGACCTGACCGAGCGCCTGCGCCGCGGCGGCCCGTTCAACGAGCCCGATCGCAACACCTTCTACGGCGGCGGCGAGGCGGCCAAGGGCTATACCGACTACCCGACCCTGGACTGACCAGGCGGCAGGTCGCCAGCAGGCGTTCAGGCGCCTGCCGGCACCGCCTCAGACCGGGCTGTCGATCCTGATCCAGGTCGTCTTGAGCTCGGTGTACTTGTCGAAGGCGTGCAGCGACTTGTCGCGCCCGATGCCGCTCTGGCGGAAGCCGCCGAACGGCACGGTGATGTCGTCGTCGTTGTACTGGTTGACATGCACGGTGCCGGCGCGCAGCGCGCGCGCCACGCCGTGCGCCTGGTTCAGGTCGCGCGTCCAGACCGCCGCCTGCAGGCCGTAGGGGCTGTCATTGGCCTGGCGCACCGCATCGACCGCGTCGCTGAAGGACAGCACGCTCAGCACCGGGCCGAAGATCTCCTCACGCGCGATCTTCATGTCGTTGCTGACGCCGTCGAAGATGGTCGGCTGCACATAGCAGCCGCCGGCCACCGGCTCGACCTGCGATCCACCGGCAATCAGCCTGGCTCCTTGCTCCAGGCCGGACTCGATATAGCCCAGCACGGTATCGAGCTGGGTGCGGTCGACCACCGCGCCCATGAGCGTACCGGAAGCCAGCGGATCGGCCGGCTGGTAGCGGGGCAGCAGCGCCAAGGCTTTTTCCAGGAAGGCGTCCTTGATCGACTCCTGGACGAACAGGCGCGACGGTGCATTGCAGCTCTCGCCCTGGTTGAAGAAGACGCCGTTGACCGCGGCCTCGACCGCGCGATCCAGGTTCGGGCAGTCGGCAAACACGAGGTTGGGCGACTTGCCGCCGAGCTCGGTCCAGGCGCGCTTGAGGTTGCTCTGGCCGGCCATGACATGGATCTGCTTGCCGACCCGGGTCGAGCCAGTGAAGGCGATGCCATCGACGTCCAGGTGCAGTGCGAGCGGGCTGCCGGCCTCGGGCCCGTAGCCCGGTACCACGTTGAAGACGCCGGGCGGAATGCCGGCCTCCAGCGCGAGCTCGGCCAGCCGCAGCGCAGTCAACGGCGACTTCTCGCTGGGTTTCAGCACCACCGAATTGCCGGCCGCCAGCGCCGGTGCGATCTTCCAGGCCGCCATCAGCAGCGGATAGTTCCAGGGCACGATCACGCCGACCACGCCCAGCGGCTCGCGCGTGATCAAGGCCAGTGAATCAGCCGGCGTCGGCGCGATCTCGTCGTAGACCTTGTCGACCGCCTCGCCATACCAGCGGATGCAGTTGGCTGCGCCCGCGACATCGACGCTGCGTGCGAAACGCAGCGGCTTGCCCATGTCCAGGCATTCGGTCAGCGCCAGCTCGTCGCGGTGCGCCAGCAGCAGCTCGGCCAGCTTGATCAGCACGCGCTTGCGCTGCGCGGGCGGCTGGCCGGCCCAGCGCCGGTCATTGAAGGCGGTGCGCGCCGCCACGACGGCGGCGTCGATGTCAGCCTCGCCGCCACGGGCGATCTGCGCGATCACGCGGCCATCGACCGGCGACCGGTCATCGAAGGTCTGGCCATCCTGCGCGGCGCAGCGCCGACCGTTGATCAGGGCGCGGCCGTCGAAATGGGGGATGCGGTTTTCTGCTGTCATGACGCCAAGTTTCCCAAGGTCTGCTGTGCATGCAAGCTTAACCCGAAGTGCGCATAGCGGGCTGACAGCTGCCGGTTGCACTGCGGGCAGAGGCATGCCCTCAGACAGCCGCCACCACGCCGTCGCTGCGGGGGTCGACAGCGCCTTCGATCACGCCGTCGGGATGGCGCACCAGTGCGCCCGCGTGTCCCATGGTATCGCTGAAGTCCTCGGCCAACAGCTCGACGGCATGGCCCGCATCACGCAGGGCCTGCACCAGCACCGGATCAAAGCGCTGCTCGAGCTTGAGCGTGGTGCTGGTGTCGCCCCAGGTCCGGCCCAGCAGCCAACGCGGTGCCGTCACCGCCTGCTGCAGGCTGTTGCCAAAGCGGGCGTAGCGCGTGAAGACTGCAGCCTGCGTCTGCGGCTGGCCCTCGCCACCCATGGTGCCATAGGGCATGACCCGGCCATCGTCAAATATCGCCAGCGACGGGTTGAGGGTGTGGAAGGGCTTGCGGCCTGGCTCCAGACAGTTCAACGCCTGTGGATCGAGCGAGAAGCTGGTGCCACGGTTCTGCCAGCAGATGCCGGTATCCTCCAGCACGGTCCCCGAACCGAACTCCCAGTACACGCTCTGGATGAAACTCACCGCACGCCCCTGGCGATCAATCGCACCCATCCAGATCGTGTCGCCCGGGCGTGCCGGATCGGGCCACGGCAGCGCCCTGGCGGGGTCGATTGCTGCCGCCAGTTCGTCCAGCGCCTCGGGCGTCAGGAAGCTGCGCGGATCGGCTGGCAGGCGACCCGGGTCGGTGATCACACGGTCACGGACCCGGAAGGCACGCTTGGTCGACTCCACCAGCCCGTGCACATGAGCGAAGCTCTCTCCCTGCGTCACACCCAGACGCTCGAACAGACCCAGGATCATCAGCGCGGACAGGCCCTGGGTGGGCGGCGGCAGGTTGTAGACTGTGCTGTCGTTCAGGCACACCGCCAGCGGCTCGACGATCTGGGCCCGGTAGGCGGCAAGATCGCTGCGGCGTAGCGGGCTGCCGACGCGCTCGAGTTCCGCCCCGATGCGCTGGGCGAGTTCACCACGGTAGAAATCGTCCAGGCCGCGCTCGGCGAGCTGGCTCAGCGTGCGGGCCAGCGCAGGCTGACGCAACACATGGCCCGGAGCAGGTGGCTCGCCATTGACCAGGTAGGTGTTGGCAAAGCCAGGGGCATCGCGCAGGCCCGCCAGTTTCTCGCGCGTCAGCGCAGACTGGCTGGTGGTCACGACGATACCGTCTTGCGCATGGCGGATGGCGTCCTGCAGCAGGCGAGGCAGCGGCAGGGCCGGGCCCCAGGCTGATGCCACCTCCAGGGCACGCTGCCAGCCGTCCACCGTACCGGCCACGGTAAGGGCAGCAGTGGCGCCGCGCGACGGGATGGCGTCCTGTCCGGCGTAGAAGTCGCGGCTGGCCAGCGCAGCGGCAGGACCGCAGGCATCGATGGCCACCGGCGGCTGGCCGGGTTCGTGGATCAACCAGAAGCCGTCGCCACCCATGGCGTTCATGTGCGGATAGACGACGGCAATCGCGGCAGCAGCTGCCACCATGGCTTCAACGGCGTTGCCGCCGTCGCGCAGCACGTCGCGCCCGGCCTGCGCGGCCAGGTGATGAGGGGCGACCTGCATGCCGCCCAAGGCCTTGAGAGTATGAATCATTGATCGTCTCCATTGAGATTCAAACAGCCATCGAACGGGATCAGCCCAGCAGGCCGTAGCACATGCGCAGCGACGTCAAGGCCAGGAACGCGGCAAAGACCAGACGCAGTCGCCTGGCATCAATGCTGTGTGCGAGCTTTGCACCCCAGCCGGTGGTCGACAGCGTGGCAGGAACGATGAGGGCACAGCCGAGCAGATTGACGTAACCCAGGCTCAGAGGCGGTCGCAGGGGCATATTCCAGCCGTTGAGCAGGAAGGCCATGGCTCCGGGAAGACTGATCACCATGCCCAGCATGGCCCCGGTGCCCACCGCTGTGTGGATGGGTACACGCAGTGCGTTCAGGATCGGGACTGACAGCGTACCGCCGCCAATACCCATCAAGGTGGAAAGGCCGCCAATGCCGCCTCCCAGCAGCGCGGTGCCAAACGGGCCGGGCAGGCCATCCCCGATCGCGAAGCCGTCGCGCTTGAAGGCCATGTTCAGGGCTACCAGCAGGGCCATGACGGCGAAGACCGCGGTCAGCACGCTGCCGCTCAGGACACGGCTGGCCAACGAGCCCGCCACCACGCCCACGACGACACCAGGCATCAGGCGTCGGATCAGCCCCATGTCCAGGCTGCCGCGTCGGCGATGAGCCCGGCTCGACATGATGGAGGTCGGAATGATGGTGGCCAGCGACGTCCCCACCGCCATGTGCATGCGCACCGACTCGTCGATACCGAGCAGCGTGAACAGGTGGTAGAGCACAGGCACGATGACGATGCCACCGCCGACACCCAGCAGGCCGGCCAGCACACCCGCGATCAGTCCGGTCACACCGAGAGCAGCCGCCAGTCCCAGCAGCCACCAGACACTGTGTTGATTCAGCAAGTCCATGTCAGGCAACCGCGAGAGTGAGAGGACGCAAGCAGGCCACCTGCCGGCAATCGCCATGCTGCAGTTGGGGCGGATCAGTCAGCGCGCAAGCATCGTCGGCGTGACTGCAGCGGGAACGGAAACGGCAACCTGCGGGTAGTTTGGCCGGGCTCGGGATCTCCCCACTCAAGCTCACCGCAAGCGGAGCATCAAAGCGGGGAAAGGCTTGCATGAGTGCTCGCGTGTAAGGATGCAGGGGCGCTCTGAGCACATCACGTGTCGGTCCCATCTCGACGATACGCCCCAGATACATCACGGCGACACGTTCGCACAGGTAGGCCGCAACCCCCAGATCATGGGTGACAAAGATCATTGCCAGGCCATGGTCTCTCTGCAGGTCGCGCAGCAGGTTCAGCAGTTGTGCCTGTACCGACACGTCCAGGCCGGCCACCGATTCGTCGGCCACGATGACCTTGGGCTCACAGGCCAAGGCACGGGCCACGGCCACGCGCCGCACCTGCCCACCCGACAACTCGCTGGGGAACTTGTGCCGTGTGTCCACCGGCAAGCCGACCATGCGCAACAGTTCATCGACGCGGCCAGGAACTTCGGCTTCATCGCGTAGGTGGTGCAGGCGCACGGGTTCGGCCAGGACCTCGGCAACGGTCAGGCGGGGATTGAGCGAACCGCGCGCATCCTGGTAGATGTAGGCCACCTCGCGGGCGAAGCGACGGCGGGCGCCCTGGTCGAACAGGGCCAGCTCGCTGGCTCCATAAAGTACCCGCCCGTTGCTGGCAGGCTCCAGCCCCAACATGACGCGGATCAGCGTTGATTTGCCAGAACCGCTCTCCCCCACCAGCGCCAGCGACTCACCCCGTTGCAACGTCAAGCGCACACCATCGAGCGCGCGCAGCTGAAGCCGGCCGTTATCGATAGGAAACGATTTCTCCACATCGAGCAGTGAGAACAGTGGTAGTTCGGCCATGGTGGCACGGGTCGGATTCAGCACGGGCTGTGACATAGGTGGCCTTCAGGGATTCCAGCAGGCCAGCCGCACGCCGCCCTGTTGGGTAAGGAGGGGTTTCTCGACACTGCAACGGGCGGTGGCCTGCGGGCAGCGCGGTGCGAACCGGCATCCGGACGGCATGGCCGAAAGGGGTGGCACGACACCGGCAATCGGTTGAAGGCGCTCGGCATCGAACTCGATGGCACTCGCGCGCAAGCCTCGCGTGTAAGGATGGCGGGGATGGTTCAGGACAGTCGCTGACGGACCTTCCTCGACAATCTGGCCCGCGTACATCACTGCCACCCGGTCCGCGATCTGCGTGGCCAGGGCAAGGTCATGCAGCACGAAGATGGCCGATGCGCCGAGCGCGCGCACACGCTCGAGCAAAAGTGCCATGATCTGCGCCTGGATGGTCACGTCCAGCGCGCTGGTAGGTTCATCGGCAATCAGCAACTGCGGCTCGCAGGCCAGTGCGATGGCGATCATGACCCGCTGCTGCATGCCACCCGACAGCTCATGCGGGAAAGCCTGCAGCCGGGAAACCGGATCGGCGATGCCCACGCTTGCCAACAGTTCCGTGGCCCGCAGTCGGCAGGCCTGGCGCGACAGGCCCCGGTGCCGTCGCAGCGGTTCGGACAGGTGATCCAGCACCGTGAAGCAGGGGTTGAGCGCGGCTGAGGCATCCTGGAAGATCATCCCCATGCGCACGCCCCTCAGAGACTGCAGGGTGCGTTCAGAGGCTGTCACCACGTCAGTATCGCCCACCATCAGGCGCCCCTCCAAGGTCACCTCAGGCGGACGCGCCAAACCCATGGCGGCGAAGGCCAGGGTCGACTTACCGGCACCGGATTCACCGATCAGGGCCAGCGTCTGGCCAGCAGGCAGGGACAGGGTCACGTTGTCCAGCACTGCCACTGCACCACGGCGCAGCGTGAAGTTCTCGACCATCAATGCAGCGTGGCTCATGCCTGGCCTCCACGGGTCTTGGGATCAAGGGCATCGCGCAGTCCCTCGGCCAGCAGGTTCAGGCCGACCAGCAGCGTGGCCAGGGCGAGGCCAGGCATGCCTGCCATCCAGGGCGCCATGCTGATGAAGCCACGGCCCTCGGCGATCATCAGACCCCAGTCGGGCGTGGGAGGCACAACGCCCAGACCCAGGAACGACAGGCCAGAGGCGAGCAAGATGGCAATCGAGATACGCATGCCGGCTTGGATCAGGATGGGGGAAACGATGTTGGGCAGCACATGGCGCATGACGACTTCGCGCTCAGGGACCCCCATCAGCCGGGCTGCCTCGATGAAGGGACGGGCCTTGATCTGCAGCACATCGGCGCGCACCGTGCGCGCAAACGGGCCCACGAAGGACAGCGCCAGCGCCAGGATCACGTTATTCATGCCGAGGCCAAGCACCGCCATGAAGGCCATGGCCATGATGAGCTCGGGGAAGGCCAGCAGTCCGTCGACCACCCGCATGAGTATCCATTCGCTGCGCCCACCGCGAAGGCCTGCAATCAAGCCTACCGTCAAGCCGCCCAGTAGGCCCAGAGCGACGGAAGCAAAACCGATCCACAACGCTGAGCGCGCACCGTAGAACACCCGCGACAGGATGTCCTGACCGAACGAGTCAGTTCCCATCCAGTGACGGACCGAAGGACCTTGCATGGCGTCAGCGAATTGCTGTTCGGTCGGCGAGTAGGGAGCGAGCCAGGGCGCCAGTACGGCACAGACGATGAACAGCAGCACGATGCTGCCGCCAGCTACCGCCTTGTGCTGGCGAGCCAGCAGGCGGGAACCACGGCCCAGGCTGCCGCTCAGGCGTCGCCATGGATGTGGCACCAGGGGAAGGGAGGTATCAGCGTGCATGTTTGCGCAACCGAGGATCAAGGAGGGTGTAGGTACGATCAACCATGAAATTGACCGTGATGAACAGCAGGGCAGTGATCATGATTCCGGCCTGCACGACGAGGTATTCACGCGTCTGCACGGCATTGGTGATCATCATTCCGAGGCCGGGCAAGGTGAACACGACCTCGGTCATGACGGCACCGCGCAGCATGCCGCCCAGCTGCAAGCCAATGACCGTGACCAGTGGCATCAGCACGTTGCGCATGCCGTGCACCCAAATCACACGCCAGGCCGGTTCACCGCGGGCGCGGGCAGCGGCCATGTAAGGCTGCTCCAGCACCTCGAGCAGGCTCGATCGGGTCACGGTGGCGATCAGACCGACATACCAGGCACCCAGCGTCAGCGCAGGCAAAGCGAGGTGCCACATGCCGGTCAGCGGCTCGGTCCAGGGCGACACGTAGCCCATGCTCGGGAACCAGCCAAGCGCCACGCTGAACAGCCAGATGAGCACCACGCCCAGGTAGAAGCTCGGAAAGGCGTTGCCACCGATCGCGATGCTACTGGCCAGCAGGTCGATCCAGCTGTTGCGGCGTACTGCCGCCAGCACCCCGAGCGGGATGCCTACCGCCAGGGCCATCAGCAGGGAGAGTGCCGCCAGCGTGAGCGTCACCGGGAGGGCTTCCATGACGGCTTGCTGAAAGATGTCCTGCTTGCTCACATAGCTGATGCCCCAATTGCCCTGCACGAAGTGCGCAAGCCATTGCGCGTACTGCTGGAACCAGGGCTGGTCGAGCCCAAGCTGGCGGTAGAGCAGGTCGTAGGAGTCACGCGAATAATCAGACCCGAGCATGATGGCGACCGGATCGCCGGGTGACAGCCTCAGGAACATGAAGCTGATACCCGAGACGACCAGCAGCACCAGAGCCGTCTGGGTGACTGCCCCCAGCAGGCTTGCGAAACGGCCATTACGGAAGAAGGGGGAAGTCACCTTGATGCTCCGATCAGGCCAGCGAAACGGTGTGCAGGTTCAGCAGGTCAGCGGGTACATACTCAAAGCCCTGCACCTTCTTGCTGAGGATCTTGAAGACCTTCATGTGGGCCAGCACGGCCAGCGGGGCATCAGCCATCAGGATGTCCTCGGCTTCGATGTAGAGAGACTTGCGCGTGACCAGCTTGGTGGTTTCCGACGCCGCCTTAACGGCCTTGTCGAACGCTGGATTGCTGTAGCCCACGTAGTTCCAGGGACGGCCGGTGGACCACTCCGGTGTGATGGTCTCGTCCGGATCCAGGTCAGCCACCCAGGCTTCGTCATACAGATCGAAGTCACCCGCATTGCGGCGCTGCAACCAGATGGCGCGGTCCACCAATTCGATCTTCGGCTTGATACCGATCTGTGCCAGCATGGGTGCAATCAGCTGTGCATTGCGCGTGCCCAGGCCACCTGAACCGGTGAAGCCTTCGGTGACGATGTAGACGGGGTTGATTTCACCCTGGTTCTTGGCCTTGGCTCGCAAGGCCTTGGCCTTGGCGAGGTCGAAGAATTGGCCGCGGCCGCTCTTGGCGATGTTGGGGTCATAGAAGCCCGTCATCGGAGGCGAGATGCAGGTGTAGGCCGGAATGGCTTCGCCAAAGTAGCTCTGCTCGACGATGACCTTGCGGTCGATGGCGAAGGCCACGGCCTGGCGCAGGGCGATGTCGTCGAACGGGGCACGCTTGTTGTTCATGCCGACAAAGGAGTAGTTGCCCTCGACCTGACCAAATACCTGGATGTTCGGACTCTTGCGCAGTTGCGGAATGAACTGGAAGGGGCAGACAGACAGGCCGTCGACCTGACCCGACATCAGTGCAGCCACCGCGGCACTGGGCTCGCGAATGAGTCGGATGATCACCCGGTCGAGATGCGGCAGGCCGGCCTCGAAGTAGGACGGGTTGCGCACGAGTTCGATCGAGTCATTTTCCTTCCAGCTCACCAGCTTGAACGGGCCGGTGCCGACAGGAGCGCGTCCGAAACCGGCACCGGCAGTCTCGACGGCGCGCTTGCTCACGATGGTGCCGGCACGCCCGGTGCTGCCGGTCAGGGCCACGGGCAGGAAGGCAAACGGCTTCTTGAAGCGCAGGCGCAGCGTCAGGGGGTCAATGATGTCAATACCATCGAGCTGCTCCAGCTTCCAGGCATGGGGCGACTTGAGAGCGGGCGACTTGACACGCTCAAGGCTCCACTTGACGGCTGCGGCATCACAGGGGTCGTCATTGTGGAACTTGACACCCGCGCGCAGCTTGAAGACATGGGTCTTTTCATCGACCATGTCCCATTTCTCGGCGAGATCGGGGGCAAAGCTCACGGTCTTGCCGTCGTAGTCCACCTTGAGCAAGCCATTGAACACGTTGTTGATCACCTTGATCGAACCGGCCGATGAGGTCAGGTGCGGATCCAGCGTGTCGATGGCCTCGACCCAGGCCAGAGTCAACAAACCGCCCTTGTTGGCGTTGGCCTGGGCAGTGCCCATGCCGACAACCGAGGCGGCCATCAGGCCCAGGCCAGCAGCAGCGGATTTCAGGACATCACGACGGCCAAAGCGAGCGGCCAGTACCTCGGCCAGCTGGGCCTTGTGGTTGGGTGCGGACATTGCAGTTTCCTTCAGGTTGG
>JACCDQ011762078.1_pt1 | contig 10109 bp, 8 predicted proteins | sample 7446031 | NCBI WGS metagenome assembly JACCDQ01 (sample SAMN15323442, study PRJNA562643) | freshwater metagenome | isolation source: river surface water | place: USA:Blue River Watershed | collected 2017-08-17 | reverse complement strand
GCCGTTGCGCAAATGATGGCTCGGTGATTGGTACACACCACTTTACGATTACCCCATGTGCATCAACTTCGCCGCCACCCACAACGAAACCTGGGTCCGCAAACAACTCGGGCCCATCACCGAATGGCCGCAAGCGCCTTACCCCCAAGAAACCTACCCCGGGCAACCCGCACCCATCGCCCACTTGGCAACCCAAGGCTCATCGGACACCACCACCTGCACCCTGGCCCGATTCGGCTTGGTGCCCCATTGGTGCAAAGACAGCGCAGCCGCCACCCAGATCAGTCGCAAGACCTACAACGCCCGCTCCGAAACCGTGGCCGTCAAACCCAGCTACCGTACCCCATGGCGCAAGCGGCAATTGGCGATTGCACTGATCGACCACTTCTACGAACCCAACTGGGAAACGGGCCAAGCCGTTCGTTGGCGCATTCAACGTGCAGATGGACAACCCATGGGCGTGGCCAGTTTGTGGGACCAGTGGACCGATACCACCACCGGCGAGATCATCACCTCGTTCACCATGCTCACAGTGAATGCCGATGGCCACCCGGTGATGGGACGGTTTCACCGGCCTGAGGATGAGAAGCGCAGCATCGTGATGTTGGAGCCGAACACATTCAATGAATGGTTGCACACGGACACCGAGCAAGCCTGTGCCTTCATGCGGGCGCCACCTGCAGGTGTGTTGGCGGCTGAGCCTGCACCGATGGTTAAGGTGCAGGCAGGGGTGGAGAAGAACCTGTCGTTGTTTTGATGGGCGTTGATCGGACTGATGCAAGCGAACGCCCGTCAAGAAATGGGCGGGTGCCGGCGCAGGGACTTTCCCTATCCGCGACGAGCCGTTCTCGTTGACAACGAATTGCCGCAGTGACAAGTCGATGGTGTCGAGGCCCCACAAGATCACGATTGGCGATTCAAGTCCCTTGAATCGTTGGATGGTGTCGATCAGGACTGTGGATTTGCATCGAAAACCCCTCCTCAAGCCAAGTTGTCGGCTTCGGCAAGGGAAGCCTTCTCAGGGCAACGTAGTACTCGGCCTTGTGCAAGGCATCGGCCACAAGCACCGTGATGTCACCGGGCGCGACACCTTGTCTCGCAACAAGGTCGACGATGCGGGCATTGATCTTGGCAGCCTGTGGGTCTCGACTTGGCGACTCGTCAAACTGCACGTCATCACCCTGGATGTCAGGCGAACTCACTGGAACGCCTTTGTAGTTCTTGTAGGCGGCTTCGTGAATCGGCGCCGTGTTGCGGCAAGAGCTGCTTTATGTAGGCATGAGCCGCGCGAAGTCGCTGCTGGTCATCGTGGGGCGAGCCGCAACGTGCGCGGGGTTCAAAAGAGACTGAGTTTTGATTTGAACAAGTCAAAGGTGGATGGTCAGATGAGGCCACGCATTTCATTACGTCCGCTTTCCAAGCCCAAAATGACTGTATTGGGGACAATCTCTGGAAATCCCGTCAGTACGGATGCTGTCCGTAAACAGCCTACAGCGACCTCAGAAACTTACCAGCCAACTCCTCTGCCTGCTCGTACGTCACCTGGTAGTCCAGCCGATCAATCGCATCGAACTGCAACTTCAGCACAGCTTTGCGCCGCTCGATCTGGCTGAGAAACACCTCACGGTGGCGGACCAAATATTCCCCGGCACCGGCCAGCGCCTTGGGCTCACGTTCGATCACCAAGGCCAAGTCAAACAGGTCTCGCGCCGTTGCGCGATCCCCGCGGTGCCAGAGCTTCTTGGCCACAATTTCCGCGGAGGTCTCCACCCTCACCTGCCGCCCCAGCAGTTCCCAAAATTCGAACGGTTCTGACGTGAGGTTCGGCGAGGCCACGAAGTCGATCTCGCCCTCGGGCCGCAGCAGCTTGATATACCCTGGCCCTTCGACGTAGTCCTGTGTCACGGACTCGGCCACATCACTCAGGCGCGGTGACACGAAACCCAGGTACTGTGGATCTGGCACGAAGATGTCGATGTCCTTGCTCAGCCGATGGCGGTGGCGAAGCATCAACACCGTGCCGCCCCCGAATGTCCAGACGGGATCACTGATGCCGTGCTTGGCGATTTCGTCAATCAGGGCATAGGCATGGCGCAGCAAGTCCTGCCAGATGCCTGGTGGCAAGTTGGAAGGCGTTTGATCACCGGCACTCATGCCCACACCGCCCTTGGCGATTGCAAGTCATGAGCCCACTGCAGCAGATGTTTCCACAGCGTCTTTGCGGGGCAATGGGTATGGCGAGCCACCTCTTCCACAGCACCCACGATAAGGGGCAGCGGAGTTTCATCCAGAAGAGTGGCCACCTGGGGTGTGATGTTGGCCGGCAGTTGCCCCTCCACCAGCGCCGCAGACAATGCGTCGGGTGTGAGCACTTCTTTGTAGCTCACACTGGCCGTGCGGCTGGCCAGCGCCAACGCGTTATCTTTTGGCGGACGCGCTGCGGCATCCAGGGTCAACCCGAGCAAATCCAGCAACGCAATGAGCTTGGCGGCACCCAGATCCACGATGGTGCCGGTTTCCAACTGGTTGATCGTGGCACGCGACAAGCCGCTGAGCCGTGCAAGCCTGGCCTGTGACAGGCCCAGCACCTGCCGACGCTGTTGGACAAGTTGACCGATGGACACCAGATTCATGGGCAAATTGGAGCACAGGCGGTCATTGAATGTCAAATATATTCGACTATTTTCAAAGCTCTAATCACTCTCTTCGAAACCAGACAACCCCCGTCTCAGCAATGAGGACTTTGTTCATGCCAGACCCCCAGGTGCCCGGGCAGTCAAACTGACAGAATCACCTCAATGCCAAGTTGAGGGACAATTTGGTCACACCGTCGCGTTGATTTCAAGGACCAGACCCATGAAGCCCCTGTGTTGTGATCGTTGCGGACTGTCCGGTCCAGACCATGACTTCACGCACTTCACCGAAACTGCTCAAACGGTGGTGTTGTGCAGCAGTTGCTTTAACGCGCAGATGGCCGCAACCGCAGGCATCCAAGACTTTGACACACATGCACTGGAGCCGATCACACTCACAGATGCACAAGGCGCGAGGCATACCTTTTACTTCCAGACCCGGCTGCTGGGCACACATGTTTCCCTTGAGGCTTTCGAGCTGAAAGACGGCCACCCAGGCGGCTACCAGTTTCAAGACTTGGGTGTCCCTCTGGAAGATCGCTTTGTTCAGCTGGGGCGTTTGGTTCAAAAGATGCGCCGGTCACTTGGCTCACAGCACCTGGTGGACGGCAAGTACGGGGTTCAAATCAAGGGACAAGAAGTCAGGGGACGCATCGAAGCGGATCTTTCGGGGGACTCAGATGGGTACGGACGCAGTGGGCCCATGCTCATCATCGATGGCAAAGAGATTCCTTGGGACATGTTTGGCCAAATGCTCATGACCTTCGAGGGCTATCAATTCAAACTGGAAATCGCTGACCCCAGTGACGATCTGGACAACATGTCGAGCGCATGACCGCTCGCTTGTACAGAGCGAGCATCGCGGTGCCGGGTTACGTTCATTCAAGCCTGGCTACGCAAGACATTCGCTTGCCCTTCATCACCAGACGAGCCACAAAGGGGCTCCAGTGTCAGCCGATGCGGTTGGCCATTGACCCAGTCGTATTCAATTTCGATACGAGCGCACACCGTGGTGCAGTCATGCATCAGTCTGGACAGGTACATGGTGTCGGACATTTTGCGAAACAGTGGGTGCCGATGCAGCCTGATGGCTTTACCTCTGTGGAACAACTGAATTTGGCGGATCGGGCACACCAAATCACCGAGCAACGATGCCTTGACTTCCGATTTGCCAATCGTCAAAAGCTGGACATCGACTTCAACTCGACCGGTGCCTGGCAGTGTGCTGGTTACATGTGGAATATCTACCCACTCCCCCTGAAGGCTGGATGAAATGTGAATGCGCCCATTTTTGCGGTGCTGCCAGATGAGCTGGCGCATTTGTGCCAAATGGGGATGTGCCGCAGGGTCCTCGATTGAACGCAAACTCTGTTCAAAACGCTCCGGCAAGGCGGCCTGTTCTGCGCACACTTTGAAAACTTCATGTGCGTACATGTCATTTGAAACCTGACTTTTGCTCTGAAATACCATTGAGCGTTGCATCGACTCTTCCATCGACACAAGCAGAAAGATATTTTTGTCAGTCACTTCAAATGAGGTGTGCAGCGAGCTCGCTGTCAGCTGTCTCAACGCGGGCAATTGAAGGAAGAGCTCCTCCAGAACGCTCCTCTTGCGGCTATCCCAAGCCGTATCGTTGAGGTTGCTTCCCGCTGTTGCAAACAAGCGTCGGGCAATCACGGTGTTACGCAGCGGTGTCGACATTTTTATTTGCCAATTCGCAAAACAAGAGAAAGCCTTTGCAAGCGACCAGCCAGGCCTTGAGCACCCCGTTGCAGCTGGCTGCGCTGGGCGTGGTGGTGGCCGTCGGTTGGTGGCTCAGCAGCAGGTAAACGTCTGGGCGATCCACCCTGCGTGTGCGCATTTCCACCACGGGCTGGCAGCCGAACTCCTCGGTAAACAAACGAATCGCCGAGTGAAGATTGACCGAGGGCACGGGATTTTTTGGGAAAGCCAGTGTTGGGGCCAATCCGCCTTGGCTGGCAATCGGATCGATTTGATGGACGATGCGCACTGCGCCTGGTGAAACAGAGCTCTCGCGCAGCAAGCGCAGAATGCCCCGGGCCGGCAAGTCCTTGCCAAGTGCAATGTGGTCTCCACGGCCACAGGCCAACCAGGCGTCGATGGCTTGGCGCATCTCGGTTTTCATGGGGTGGCTTGGCTCTTTCGCAGAAAAGCGTTCGTGTAACGAATTGAGGCGTTCGCCGAACATGCGTTCCATGTCAGCGCCCATCAGGTTCAGAAGCGTTGCCAGATCGTGATGTGTGGTTCTCTGAAATTTTCGGGGGTACAAGCTTCGGGCCAAATTTTGCAGCCAAGCCTTGAGCTCGTTTTCCAGGGCATGCACTGTGGTCGAGTCGGTTTGCAGCAGTACCGCGATGCGCTCAGGGGCGGACCCCTTGGACAGGCGCAGGATCACATCGGCCATGACAGAAGGCGAGACCGTGCTTGGGATCGGTTTGGACATGTGGGGGGCGCTGATCTCACCCCACTGAAATCCATCGTCCACCCGTGGCAAGGGCAATCCAAGGGCACGCTTTGCCAGCCGTTGCCACGTCAATTCGTAGAGGGTCAGCTTGCCTCTCCGGGCTGCTTGAACCAGGGTGTTGGCTTTGTCATCCAGCCAGGCCTGGCTTTGAAGGCCGGTCAACTTCATTCGTGCGCAAAACGTGCAGTCCAGCCAGAGTCGAAACGGATGTTCGTAGAAGTGGCTGTAGGTGTAGAGGGTGGTATGCGGGGACGCGTGGCCAGCATCAGCAGCCAAGACGTCGAGACGACTCAGGTCAGACGTTGCTCCAGAGCTGAGCAGGGCAGACACCTCGGTGCTGATTCTGGTGTGTCGCAAATGATGGAAGCGCAGTCTCGGGTCTCCGCTGACCTGTTTGACCAAAGTGTTGACATAGCGATGCAACGCAGCCTGTCGGTAAATTTTCTGATCCTCGTTCGGTTCGCCGAGGAGTAACGCTTCTTCGGGTGCGGCTTCAGCCCGTCGTTGATCTCGCCACCTTCGAAGGTGGACAAGCGCTTGAGGGTGTCTTACGAAGAGACGACGCTGGGCATCGTCCGTTTTGAGGCGCCCTCGTGCCGCGTCACGAGCCACTTCAATTTCCAGAACCTCTCCAGCAGTTTCGGAATAAAAATGCAAATTGCACAAACGAATGCGCAGCAGATCCTGTATGCGAACCGGATTCTCACGGGCGATCCAGAGCAAAGTTGCCGCCGACTGACCGAGACGCGCGTCTTCGCAGGAATTGCAGGTGGTCAGGCATGTTTCAATTTCGTGTTGCCAAAGGATGTTCGCATTCACATTGGGCAGTTTCGGTGACCAGACTTTGCCCTGTTTGGTCACAGGCGGCGTGCCAAACCACTCCTGTAAAAAAGCGTGGAAGGAGCCCAAGGCCGCACTCATTTCGGGGCGAGAGGTGCTGGCTGTTTTCTGGATCAAGTCTGCATACAGGTCCGCGAGTCGAGCGCCTGACCAGTGGTGCACGTCGTTGGTGAATTGCGACAGACCTTGTCCGAGGGGAGACATGGCCCGAAGTGCGTAACGTTTGACTGTATTGGCAGCGGGGTTTTCGGACTCCATTGTTCCGGCTTCACACATGTGTGCAGCCCAGGCGATCACCACCCCCACGGCCGGGTGCGACCTGCGAAGCTGTCCCCCCATCAGGCCAAGCGCCTGGGCCCACGCCCGTTTGACATGGCCATCTTCTTTTGTCGTGACGGGCATTTTGAAGATGCCTTCCGCTGCAGCAATGAATGAAAGGTTTCTTGCGTCAGTTGCGCTGTCCAACGCGGCTTGCACGAGATCGCATGTGGCGCCAATATCCGATACATCGATGGGTGTTTCTTGAAGCAAGGGGCGCCCGCATTCCTTGCGAGCCCAGGTCGAGCGATCCAATGCTGACAGAACGTCAGTGCCTGTGTGGTGTATCACCAGGGTGCCGGGCAACACCTCCTGGAGCCAACAGAGTTGATCGCCCTGGAGCTCAACGACAGGGTTGGACACATGGCGGTACGGCGGGCAACGGTCCAGCCAGTCAATGAAATGTTTTTTGAGTTTGAGCGGTGCCATTGGGCCATCCGCATCGGGCTCGACCGGCCAGGCGAGCACCGTCATCGGATGCAGCAGGCGTCGCTCTAACCGGGTGGGGTTGATGTCCGCCCATTCGATGGCGACCGCGTCTGACATTTTGTAAGGCCTGGCCGTTTGGGCGCTGAGCAACTCCAAAACCGATGGCGAAACGCCATCGAGTCCCACCAGGCGTGCAGCCAACAGACCCAGGCTGGGCGTTGATGCTTCCAACACGAAATTTTGAAAATGCTCAAACCTCTGGAGACGAGCGTGTGTCTCGGTAGTGAGTGACCACGAAGCCTGGCCACCAGGGGCGGGTCTGAAGCGGACCCCTGAATCCTTGTCCATTGTTATTCCTTTGACAGACCTGGGGTGGGAACTTTGAACAGTTGTTCAGCAATGCTTTGGACCGCCTGTGTCAGCCTGGTCATGGCCACTCCCAACGGTTGGGTGTTGAAGTTGCCCAAATGGACCTCATCAATTCGGTTGTGCCGCAACATCTGATCGATGAGCCCAGCAGGCAATCCCTCCCACCTGAGAGCGTTTTCCATGATTTTTCGACCCGGATCGTCTGGCAGCTGATAGCTGTTGTTCAGCGGCTTACAAAATTCATGGCTGGGCAGTGGGTGCATCTCACAGTTTGAACCTATCAGTGCCAACAAGGGCATGTCGCTGCTTTCTGATACGGCCAGAGCCCAACGCGCCGGGGGTGTGCAGCCATGGCCTACGTGAGTGAAACGGCGAAAGAGTGCAGCGCAGTGCTGGCGGTACAACCTGATCGTTTCTATGGTGAATTTGCACAAAGGGACGGGTTGCTCACCACGGTCGTTTCGTGTGGTTTTGTCATGAACTGCCGCCCAGCGCTGTTCAGGCTGGATGTTGGCCCGGATACCCAGTGCTTTGCTCGCCCGCAGCGCCAACAGAACGCTAAGTCGCCAGCCAGTCAAGAGCGTGTAGTTGTTGTGAAAGGAGGTCAATGATTCCAGGGTGTACCGTTTCCCTGGGTGAGAAATTATGACCCGATTGACCAATGCGCTGTCATGCTGGACAACCGTTTGATGAGTGGGTACCACCCTGCAGCCCAGCCCCGACTCATTCTCGGTGGGGCTGACAGGTTGGTCCCAACCCAGAAATGTGTGTAACGCAGTTTCAGCGTTGTGCCATTCCGCGGGTGAGACGACCGCGTAATGCATTTTTGACCGGGCGATCAAGCTGAAATCCATGGTCAGCAGCGCCGCGTGCAAGGCATTGAAACCCGTGGACAGCAATTGAGCGGCGCTGCTGGTGCGCAGACGTGCCCATGTTGGCGCGATCTCATCGTTGTTGTTCAACAGCCGATCCGTGGTGAATATGTCCCGTTCTGCAGGGAAGAGATCGGCGAGCGCGGGTGCAAACCGATACGCGTCTGACCTCGTTTTCAGAAGTCTGGCAACGCATTCAGGCAGGTGCACGGTAAGGTTGAACCCGCCAGGGTGGCATCCTGCAATGGCCTGTGCCGGTTGATAAACCAGGGGTTGCAAATCCATGACCATCACACCCCGTTGTGGGTCGACGAAAAAACCCCCTGATTTGCCTGATCCGGTGTGAAGCGGCAACTGAACGAGAATGTCAACGGCCAAGCCGGTGCGCACGGACATGACACCCAGGACGCCTTCGAATTCGTCAGCCTCGATACTTTGGGCGATGTGTCGGGCTGCTTCTTTGAACTGCCGGGGTGAGAGTTGGCGATGAGTTTGGGCACCGCTGACATGCGCCGTGTTGGGATTAAGTGCGGTCCCGAGCAGTTGCCCTGTGATGCGATGCCGCAGGTTCGGTGGCGGGACATCGCCGCCTGAATAAATTCGAACTACCTCCCGCCACATCTTGGCCAGACGCGAGGTCCACCGGGCCGCCAGGTGTTCTGCCGGCGAAAATCCGCAGACCAGGCTGTCGAGGGCGGCTTCGGATAAATCGATTTCCGAAATTTCTCGAAGGTGCTCCGCGGCTACTCGGGGAATCGCGGTTTGGGTGTGAATCGAAAGCAAGACAGAGCACCCCAAATACAGAAGAAAGGGGTTCCCGCCTGTTTTGTTGGCCGCCACTTGGGCCAACTGATACCAAACCGGATGGGTGCTCGCCTTGCCTTTTAGGGCTAAGGCTGAGGAGCCTGCTTGTCCCTTGGATTGGCAATTTTTGAGGAAATTGCTTAGACCACGAAGATCCTGTTCCAACTGTAGGACCTCATCTGTAGGTTTTTCAAGCCTTTTTGAGGCATAAAAAATCGACTCGTCAAGCAGAGTGACGATTTGTTCAGCAAATGGTGCGTTAAGCGGTGGAGATAGGGCCGCTGTTAGTTGGGATACCAAGTGGTGGCTTCGAGGAGAACTGTTGGGGACGAGGAGAAAAACGCCAGTGCTTGCGAGGTTCAACATACGGGGGAGATTCCATTTTTAAGTACGAAAATAACGCCCGTGTCCCATCGGGCGTGACATGGCGTGGCTTTGAAAAACCAGCGGGACGCATCGAACCTTCGTCCAAAGGCAACGTATTAATTCACTGTTCTTCGTGTCATGGGTAACACGAAGAGAGCTATGTAATTTTTTTGGGAAGCAGCCAGTGCTGCGCGCAACCAAGGCAGTCTTCTGACTGCCGATCGCAAGGGCTGGCTCTAAGGCCAATATGACAAAGTGGCGCGGGGCCTGAAAATCTATAAACGGTACTCTCGGGGTTTCCGAGCCGTCGGGTGCGGCGTTAACCATCACCAATAAAAATCATTGTAGAGACGTTTTCAGAATATTTTTGGTTTTGTCGACTTTTTTAGGGGTAAATCAACGAGAGCAATGCGCTTGGATTCGCCGAAGTGCAGACCCATTCGTTACTCACTGCGATAGATGACGGAAAGACAGAAGGGCGGCCTGGACCAGTTCTCTGGCGGGTGGCTTGCCCCTCTGTAAGCCCGGACACTCCCTACGCCATTCAAGCCACAGTGTGCGTTCACGGTGATGAGGTGGTCCACGCAATCCAGTCCTTGAGCTGCTGAGTCCATACTCGGCTCACTAAAATGAATCCTAAAGGTGGCAGTATAGATGTTTTATAGAAACCTATAAGTTGACATAAAGGTATGTTTATGGCACTCTTGAGTTTCATGAGAAACCAATTCCGCGATCTTCAGCTCCAGCAAATGGATGCGCTACTGGCCACCTGGAAGGCCGCGTCATTGAGCGCGCGCCCCAGGTCTGGGTGGGTGCGTGCGATACGCGAGTCCTTGGGTATGTCGGCTGTGGCATTTGCCCGCCGACTGGGCATGACCCATGCCGGTGTTCACAAGTTGGAAAACGCGGAGGCGTCCGATGCCATCACGTTGGCCAGTCTGCGCAAGTTGGCCCAAGCGCTGGATTGCGAACTGCACTACGCACTGGTACCTC
>JACCDQ011468644.1_pt1 | contig 10109 bp, 8 predicted proteins | sample 7446031 | NCBI WGS metagenome assembly JACCDQ01 (sample SAMN15323442, study PRJNA562643) | freshwater metagenome | isolation source: river surface water | place: USA:Blue River Watershed | collected 2017-08-17 | reverse complement strand
CGACTACGACGAACCCATTGGCCGCGTGCCCTCGCACCGCGCCCTGGCGGTGTTCCGTGGCCGCGCGCTCGAAATCCTGGACGCCAAGCTGGTGGTGCCCGAGCCGGAACTGCCTGAGAGTGCGAAATCGGGGGCCAAACCCGCCGCTGTGCCCTCGCTGGCCGAAGGCCGCATCGCCCGCCACCTGGGCTGGAGCCACCAGGCCCGCCCGGCAGACGACCTGATCCGCAAATGCGTGGGCTGGACCTGGCGCGTCAAGCTCAGCCTCTCCACCGAGCGCGACCTGTTCGCCCGCCTGCGCGAAGAGGCCGAAAAAGTCGCCATCAAGGTGTTTGCCGACAACCTGCGCGACCTGTTGCTGGCCGCGCCCGCCGGCGCCAAGGCCGTGATGGGCCTGGACCCGGGCATTCGCACCGGGGTGAAGGTGGCCGTGGTGGACCAGACAGGCAAGCTGGTGGACACTGCCACCGTCTACCCGCACGAGCCCCGCCGTGACTGGGAAGGTTCCATCGCCACGCTGGGGGCGCTCTGCCTCAAGCACGGCGTGCAGCTCATTGCCATTGGCAACGGCACCGCCAGCCGCGAGACGGACAAACTCGCCGCCGACCTCATCAAGCGCCTGGCCGACCGGTGTGTGGAGCCGCAGAAGGTAGTCGTCAGCGAGGCGGGCGCTTCCGTCTATTCCGCCAGCGAATACGCTTCGCAGGAAATGCCCGACGTGGACGTGAGCCTGCGCGGCGCAGCCAGCATTGCCCGCCGCCTGCAAGACCCGTTGGCCGAACTGGTGAAGATCGAACCCAAGAGCATCGGCGTGGGGCAATACCAGCACGACGTGAACCAGAGCGAACTGGCCCGTGCGCTGGACGCTGTGGTGGAGGACTGCGTGAACGGCGTGGGTGTGGACCTCAACACCGCCAGCGCGCCGTTGCTGTCGCGCGTGTCGGGCCTGTCGGGCAGCGTGGCCAAGGCCGTGGTGCGCTGGCGCGAATCGAACGGCGCCTTCAAGAGCCGCCAGGACCTGCTCAAGGTCACCGGCCTGGGCGCCAAAACCTTCGAGCAGAGCGCGGGCTTCCTGCGCATCCGCGGCGGCGCCAACCCGCTCGACATGACCGGCGTGCACCCCGAAACCTACCCGGTGGTGGAAAAGATCATCGAGAAGACCGGCAAGCCCGTGGCCGACCTGATGGGCCGCGTGGACGTGCTCAAGACCCTCAAGCCCGAACTGTTCGCCAACGAGCAGTTCGGTGTCATCACCGTCAAGGACATCCTGGGTGAGCTGGAAAAGCCAGGCCGTGACCCGCGCCCCGACTTCCAGGTGGCACGCTTCAACGAAGGCGTCGAGGACATCACCGACCTGAAAGAAGGCATGGTGCTGGAAGGCACCGTGAGCAACGTGGCCCAGTTCGGCGCCTTCGTGGACCTGGGTGTGCACCAGGACGGCCTGGTTCACGTGAGCCAGCTCTCGCACAAGTTCGTGAACGATGCCCGCGAGGTCGTGAAGACTGGCGACATCGTGAAGGTGAAGGTGGTGGAAGTGGACGTGGCGCGCAAGCGCATCGGCCTGACCATGAAGCTCGACGCCCCCACTGGCGCGCGCAGCGAACGGCGCGAGGGCGGCGGCAACCGCTTTGAGCCTGCGGGCCGGCAGCACCAGGCGGGGCGCGGTGGGCAGCGCGCCAGCGAACCGGCCGGCGCTGGGGCCATGGCGTCGGCGTTTGCCAAGCTGCAGGGCCTCAAGCGCTGACCCTTATACTGCGGGCAAGGCCACAACCTGCCCGCCCCGCTGCGAGATGCCGCATGGAACTTGAAGAACTCCTGACCAAAGCCAAAGCGCTGCCCAGCATTCCGCGGGTGGTGTCCGAGGTGATGACCGAACTCAACCAGGACGATCCCGATCCGCGCAAGATCAGCGAGGCCGTGGCGACCGATCCTGGCCTGACGGCGCGCATGCTCAAGCTCGCCAACTCGGCCTTTTTCGGGCTGACCCGCAAGATCGACAGCGTGCAGGAAGCGATCGCCATCCTGGGCTTCAACCACGTGCGCACGCTGGTGCAGGCGGTGGCGCTGAGCAGCAGCTTCAAGACGGTGCCTGGTGTCAACCTGGAGCAATTCTGGCGCTACAGCCTGAACACCGCCAAAATTTGCCGGACCCTGGCCAAAAGCATGAAGTTGCCCGACGGCGCGGCCTTCACCGCCGGGTTGGTACACGCGGTGGGCGACCTGGTCATGCACATCGGCATGCCCGAGGTGGTGGCCCGCATCGACTGGACGGTGTCCCCCTTCGACCTGAAGCGGGCCGAGGCGGAAAAGGCAGCTTTGGGTTACACCTACGCCGATGTCAGCGCAGCGTTCGCCGCCCGTTGGGATTTTCCGGAGGCCATCGTCACCGCGCTCAGGCACCAGTTGGTGCCGTTTGAAGGCGATACCTACGAGCGCATGGCGGGCGTGGTGCACATGGCCGCGTGGCGTGCGCGGGCACAGGAAATCAACTTGGACCGCGAGGGCCTGAAAGCCACCTTCCCCGACGTGGTCGCCATTTTGTTGGGGTTGGACCTGGACATGGTGCTGGACAAAGACCCGAGCGAGTGGACCTCGGCCGGCGAGTTGTCGGCTTTCCTGCACTGAAAGCGCCTGCATGCGTTTGTCCGAGCTGTTGCGGCAACCCCAGTCGCTGCCCGTGGTGCCCGATGTGGCCGCGCGGTTGATCGCCACGTTCAACCAGGAAGACGTGGACATCGGCCACATCGCGGCCGAAGTGGAGCGCGATCCCGCGATGGCGGCCCGTTTGCTGCGCCAAGCCAATTCGTCGCTGTTCCGGCTGGTGCGCCCTGTGCACAGCGTGCGCGACGCGGTCATGGTGCTGGGCTTGTCCAAAACCCGTTCGCTGGTGCTGGTAGCCGCCATGCAGGAGCGGTTTGACGCGATCCAAGGCGTCGACCTAGACGCGTTCTGGCGCTACAGCTTTGCTGCCGCCACGGTCGCCCGCCTTATTTGCACCACCCGCCGTCTGGACGAAAACGTGGCTTACACCGCCGCGCTGCTGCACGGTGTGGGCGAGTTGGTGATGCACATGGGCATGCCCGAGGTCATGCTCTCCATCGACCGGGCCACGCCCATGCTGGCGCTGAACCGGACGGGTGAGCAATACCGCGCGTTGGGCTATTCGTATGCCGAAGCGGGCGCGGCGCTGACGCGCCACTGGCACCTGCCCAAGCTGCTGGTGCAGGCGGTGGAACAGCACGCCAACCCGTTGCAGTACGAGCCGGTGGAGCCTTTGGCGGCGGTGGTGCACATGGCCGCCTGGCGCGCGCGCGTGCTGGTCGCCAGCAACCGCGCGGAAGACCTGATCCACAGTTACCCCGACAGCGTGGGTGAACTGCTGGGCCTGGACCCCGACTGGCTGGTGGCCCCCGACGTGGGTGGGCTCGATCAACTGCTGGTGGCCTGAAAGGGTGAGTGGTTCTCGGCTCCAGGCCTTGCAGATTTACGCCGGGCCCCAGGCATTGCGCCATGTGCAGCGCCAGGGCTTGCAGCCCGCGGACGTGGGCGTGGTGCCTGGCGCGGCCGGTGGCCCCAAAGGGCTCATCTTGGGCCCGTTGGACCGTTTCTTGTTCGGCGAATGGCTGCCCAAGTCGTCGCAAACGGTGCATTTGGTGGGTGCGTCCATCGGCGCGTGGCGCCTGGCCACCGCCTGCATGAACCAACCGGTTCAGGGTTTGATGCGGTTGGAGCGCGACTACATCGCCCAGCACTACGAGCCCGAGCCGGGCCGGCGCCGCCCTTCGGCCCAAAAGGTGAGCGAGTCGTTCGGCCGCAGCCTCCAGGATTTTTACGGCGGCCGCATTGACGAGGTGTTGAACCACCCACGCTGGCGCCTGCACCTGGTCACGTCGCGCGGGCGGCATGTGCTGGGGCGTGAAGGCCGGTGGCGCACGCCTGCAGGTTACGCGGCTGCTTACCTGACCAACCTGGTGCAGCGGCGCGCCATGGGCGCCTGGCTGGAGCGGGTGGTGTTTTCGGTCGACGGTGCCGAGCTGCCTTTCCACACGCGCGACTACCCCAGCCGCCAGCGGCCACTGACCGCCGAGAACTTCATGCCTGCGTTGCAGGCCAGTTGCTCGATTCCCTTTGTGCTGCAGGCGGTGCACGACATTCCGGGCGCCCCGCGCGGGGCGTATTGGGACGGTGGCATCACCGACTACCACTTGCACCTGCACTACAAACCGTCGCTGGGTCTGGTGCTGTACCCGCATTTTCAGCGCCAGGTGGTGCCCGGTTGGCTCGACAAATCGCTGAAATGGCGGCACCGCGCCACGCCGTTTCTGGACCATACCGTGGTGCTGGCGCCCAACCCGGCCTGGGTGGCCACCTTGCCCAACGGCAAACTGCCGGATCGCAGCGACTTTTTCCGCTACGGCACCGATCTCGCGGGGCGCATGGCGGTCTGGAACGCGGCGGTATCCGCCAGCCAGCAACTGGCCGACGAGTGGGCGGCCTGGCTGGCGCGGCCCGACCCCACCCAGGTGCTGCCGCTGTGAGCCTGGGATAATTCGCCCATGCAAGCCCACCTGCCCGAGGCCGCGCCGTTCTACGCCGCGGCGCTGTACAAGTTCGTCGATCTGCCCGATTTTGCCGACCTGCGCGAGCCGCTGCAGGCGCTGTGTGAGGCTGGCCAGGTCAAGGGCACGCTGCTGTTGGCGCGGGAAGGCATCAACGGCACCATCGCCGGGCCGCAAGCCGGGGTGATGGCCGTGCTGGATTGGCTGCGCAGCGATACCCGGCTGGCCACTTTGCAGCACAAGGCTTCGTGGGCGACCACGCCGCCATTCCACCGCCTGAAGGTGCGGCTCAAGCGCGAGATCGTCACCCTGCGGGTGCCCGAACTGGACCCGAACAAGACCGTGGGCCAGTACGTGGCGCCGCAGGATTGGAATGCCCTCATCAGCCAGCCTGACGTGGTGGTGGTGGACACCCGCAACGACTACGAGGTGGCGATCGGTACTTTCCAGGGCGCGCGCAACCCGAACATCAAGACCTTCACCGAACTGCCGGCCTGGGTGGACGCCCAGCCCGAACTGCAAGCGCAGCCCGGGCCCGACGGCACGGTGAAAAAGCCGCGCGTGGCCATGTTTTGCACCGGCGGCATCCGCTGCGAAAAGTCCACCGCGCTCATGAAAATGAAGGGCTACGACGAGGTGTACCACCTGGAAGGCGGCATCCTGAAGTACCTGGAGGAGGTGCCGCCCGAGCAAAGCCTGTGGGAAGGCGAGTGCTTTGTGTTTGACGAGCGGGTCAGCGTCGGCCATGGCTTGGCGCCGGGGCCTTACGAGCTGTGCCGTTCCTGCCGCTGGCCGCTGTCCGCTGCCGACAAAGCCTCGCCGCATTACGTGAAAGGCGTGAGCTGCGCCCACTGCCACGACCAGCGCACCCCAGCGGAAAAAGCCCGCTTGGCCGAACGCCAGCGCCAGGTGGAGTTGGCCGAGGCCCGGGGCGAGGTGCATGTGGGCGCTCGCATGGACGATGCGCCGTGAGCGGACACGCCCATCCGCGTTCCTTGCTCACCCCCACCATGCGGGGCGTCATCGACCGCATGGCCCGCGCCGGTCGGCCCCCCATGCACGCCATGACGCCCCAGCAGGCGCGGGCGTTTTACGAGCTGGGCTCCGGCGTGTTGGACATTCCCCCGCACAAAATGGCGCGGGTGGACGATTTGCAGATTCCCACCCGCGACGGTGCAATGCTGCACGCCCAGTTGGTGGTGCCCCACGCCAAGGGACCGGACGATCCGCACTCGCCCGAGCGAGCCACCCCTCCGCAGCCCTGGCCGGTTCTGCTGTACCTGCACGGCGGCGGTTTCACCGTGGGCAGTGTGGCCACCCACGCCAGCTTGTGCAGGCATCTGGCGCACCTGGCGCATTGCGCGGTGCTGTCGGTCGATTACCGGCTGGCGCCAGAACACAAGTTTCCCACCGCCGTGAACGACACCTGGGATGCGTTGCAGTGGTTGCATGCTCAGGCCCATTCCCTGGGGCTGGACCCGAACCGCGTGGCGATTGGGGGTGACAGCGCGGGCGGCACGCTGAGCATCGTCATCGCACTGCAAGCACGAGACGCTGGTTTGCCGCTGTGCTTGCAACTGCTGTTCTACCCCGGTTGCGCAGCGCACCAGGACACGCCTTCCCACAAAACCTTTGGCCACGGTTTTGTGCTGGAGTCTGACAGCATCACCTGGTTTTTTGGCCAGTACCTCAACACCTCGGCCGAACGCGACGACTGGCGTTTTTCGCCCCTGAACGCGCCCGATCTGGACGGCGCCGCCCCGGTGTGGCTGGGACTGGCCGAGTGCGATCCGCTGGTGGACGAGGGCGTGATGATGGCCGACCGTTTCCGCATGGCGGGGGTACCCGTCGATCTGGAGATCTACCATGGCGTGACCCACGAATTCATCAAAATGGGCCGTGCCATTCCCGAGGCGCTGCGGGCGCACCAGGACGCGGCGCGCGCCTTGCGCCACGCGTTCGAGTCGTCCAGCCCACCGGGTTGACAGCCATGCCCGACGCACGCAGTTGGTGGGTGTTGCCCCCGGCCACGGTGCACGGTGTCACGGCCGATGTCCCGTTGGCCCAGGTGACGGCGTTGCTGCAAAAGCTGGGCTTGTCGGGCCGGCACGAGGTGGCCGAAGACCTGTTGCGCATCGTCAGCGCCCAGGTGCCGATGGCCCAATGCACCATTTTCTCCTTCGAGGGCGATTCGCCGCCGCGCACCGTGGCCGTGGGGGACCGTTCCCGCACCGCTTCGCTGAGGCGCATCACCCAGGATTACGTCACCAGGTACCACCTGTTGGACGGCAGCCGCGAGGCCATGCGTGCCGAGCTGGAGGCGGCCCGCCGAGCCAGCGCTGCGCAGCCACACACGGTGCTGCACCGCCAGCGCCCGCAAGACATTGCCCACCCGGACTACCGCCACATCTGCTACGAGCTGCCGCGCGTGGCCGAGCGGGTCGCCATTCTCACGCTGTACGAGGGGTGGCGCTGGTTGTCGGTGAATTTTTACCGGGGGCTGGAGCACGGGCCCTTGCAAGAGGCCGACCTGCGCCGGCTTGAAGCGCTGGCGCCGTTGGTCGTTCATGCCGTGCGCCTGCACTACGCGGGCCAATTGTTCGATGCCGACCTGGCCGAATGGCTGCTGGCCCGCCTGCACCGCCGCCACCCGAGGTTGAGCAAGCGCGACATCGATGTGTTGCGGGGTCTTCTGCACGGCCTGGACAATCCGGCGTTGGCGCAACGGTTGGGGCTGGAGCTGTCGAGCGTGCAAACCTATGTGAAGCGGGTGTTCCGCAAGCTCGGCATTGCTGGCCAGCGCGAATTGTTAGGCTTGCTGGTGCAGACCGACACCGAGGTCTGACCGTCGTTGGCCAATGGCAGGGCGGGCTGTCTTGGTGTCCCCTTTTGGGGATATTCTTGGCTTGGAGCCAACCTAAACTCGGCCTACAGAGACACAGGAGACTCTCGATGCACCAGCCCAGCGCCACACCGCGCCCGTCCATTTACTACCCGTACCGCGTGTACGACGCCTGGCTGCCCTCCAAGCACCCGCGCTACGGGCGCCAGGCGGTCGTCATTGTCGGTTCCGGCCCGGCCGCGATGGTCACCGCGCTGGAGCTGGCGCGCCACGGCGTGGCCAGCGTGGTCTGCACCGCCGAATTGCAGTTGTCGCAGGGCAGCCGGGCCATCGTGTTCACCCGCCGCAGCCTGGAAATCCTGCAACAGGTGGGCGTGGCAGACCGCATGATGGTCAACGGCCTGCCTTGGCGCTTCGGCAATTCCTTCTACCGGGGCCAGCGCGTGTTCCGCATGGAAGCGCCCCACGACCCGGACGACCGCTACTTCCCGATGCTCAACATCCAGCAGCAGTACATGGAGGAATACCTGTACGATGCCTGCGCCGCCAGCCCGCTGATCGATGTTCGCTGGGGCAACAAAGTGACGCAGGTGGCCCAGCAGGACGGCTGGGTCCGCGCCACGGTGGACACGCCCGAAGGCGAATACACCCTGGACGCCGACTGGCTGGTGGCCGCCGATGGGGGGCGCTCCGGCATTCGCAGCCAGTTGGGCTTGCAGATGGAGGGCGCGTCCTACGAGGGGTTCTTCGTGATCGCGGACATCAAGGTCGACCTGCCGCTGCCCACCGAGCGCCTGGCCTATTTCGACCCGCCCTGGAACCCGGGCAACACCATCCTGATGCACCGCGAGCCGCACGGTATCTGGCGGGTGGACTACCAGTTGCCCGAGGGTGAAACCCCCGAGGAGGCGCTGCGCCCCGAATCGCTGAAGGCCCGCATTGATGCGCAACTGGAGATGATCGGCTTTGGCGGCACGCCCTGGGAAATGGACTGGAGTTCGGTCTATTCAGCCCGCACGCTGACGCTGCCCGACTATGTGCATGGCCGCGTGGTGTTCACCGGTGATGCGGCGCACCTGTTGCCGATCTTCGGCGTGCGTGGGGCCAACACCGCGTTCCAGGACGCGCAATCGTTGGGCTGGCACCTGGCCTACTCCGTCAAAGGCTTGGCCGGCCCGCACCTGATGGCCAACCACAGCGCCGAGCGGGTGGGCGCGGCGCGCGAAATCATCGACGAGGCGGGCAAAAGCACCCGCTTCATGACGCCGCCCACGCGCGGCTTCCGGCTGCTGCGCGATGCCGTGCTGTCCTTGTCGTTGACCCAGGACTTTGTGCGGCCGCTGTACCACTGGCGCACCTCACGGCCGCACGAGTACACCCACTCGGCCCTCAACAGCCGGGGCGACGACAACGCGCTGTTCACCGCCGGCCCGGCGCACGGCGCGCCACCGCGCAACGTCCGTCTGGCCCCGAACGATTTCCTGCTCGACCACCTGGGCGGCGGCTTTGACCTGCTGTACTTCACCGAGTGCCCCGCCATACCGCAGCCGCTGCTGGACGTGGCCGACGCTTGGCGTGCGCAAGGGGTGGCGTTGCGCATCACGGCCATAGGCTCGCCCGATCCAGTGGGAGGCGCGGATCGCACGCTGGCTGACGCCGACGGTCGGGTGCGCCAACGTTACGGCGTGCCCGCCAGCGGCGCCGCTTACCTGCTGCGTCCCGACCAACACGTGTGCGCCCGATGGTTGACGCTGGACGCGACCCGCCTCCAAGCCGCACTGCAACAAGCCCTGCAGCCCGTTCTGCCCAAGGCTTGAAACCGCTCCCCAGGAGACCCGAATGACCGTCACTTCAATGCCTAACCCGCCATCCGCGCCCGTGCTGGACATCGCAGGGTTGGAAACCGTCTACGACGCCCTGGCCACCGCCATCGACCGCGCAGGCCCCGAGAAGGCCGAACTGTTTCTGGTGAAACTGGCCTTGCTCAACGCCCAGGCGTTGGGCGATGCGGACGTGTTCCGCCGGCAGGTGGACGCCGCTTTGCTCGATCTGTGAGTCGCGTTCAGCCGGCCCATCTCCTGCGCCGGTGTGGAATTCTTAGGGCCTTGCCGCATCCACGTGCGCAAACGCCCTTGAAAACCTAAAATCGGGGGTTGCACGCCCATGCCTCGGGGGTGCCCGGCCCACCCCCGCCCATGAACGCCCCCATCGACGTCTCCTTTTTCCCGCGCGCCGCCAAGCCGCTGACCAGCTACAAACCCTACTGGGCCAAGCGGTTCGGCAACGCGCCATTCCTGCCGATGAGCCGGGCCGAAATGGACCAGCTCGGCTGGGACAGTTGCGACGTGATTCTGGTGACGGGCGATGCCTACGTGGACCACCCCAGTTTCGGCATGGCGGTGATTGGCCGTGTGCTGGAGGCGCAGGGTTTTCGCGTAGGCATCATCGCCCAGCCCGACTGGCACAGCGCCGACCCGTTCAAGGTGCTGGGCAAGCCCAACCTGTTCTGGGGCGTGACCGCGGGCAACATGGACTCCATGATCAACCGCTACACGGCGGACCGCAAAATCCGCAGTGACGACGCCTACACCCCCGGCGACGTGGGCGGCAAGCGCCCGGACCGCGCCGCCACCGTGTACAGCCAGCGCTGCCGCGAGGCGTACAAAGACGTGCCCATTGTGCTGGGGGGCATCGAAGGTTCGTTGCGT
>JACCDQ010186843.1_pt1 | contig 10109 bp, 12 predicted proteins | sample 7446031 | NCBI WGS metagenome assembly JACCDQ01 (sample SAMN15323442, study PRJNA562643) | freshwater metagenome | isolation source: river surface water | place: USA:Blue River Watershed | collected 2017-08-17 | reverse complement strand
GGCCAGAGTTTACCCTTATGCAAAATCAGGATATTCAGCAGTGATTGATTTGTACGTTGAAGCAACTGAAGATGATAGCACTGATGGTAAGGGCACTCCATCACAAACAATTCTGGATGCGGTTGAGGCAGTTGTAGAACTTGATCCAGATACGACCAAGCCCATAAACGAGAGAGGTAGGAGGCCGTTAGGAGTTTTCGATGTAAACTACTTGCCCATCATTGTCAAGGAAATTGATATTACTATTGCTGACTATGTTGGCTTGACCGCAACAATAGAAGATTCGATCAATAGTGCCTTGGAAGAATTAATTAGTGAAATAAGACCTTTTGTGAGCGGAGCGGATGTTCTGGCAGAGCGTAATGATATACTTTCTACGAACAACATTATTGGGGCGATACTCTCAGCAATTCCAGGCAGTCAATTTGGATCGGTAAGTCTTTATGTTGATGGAGTATTGCAGTCAGGATCGTATCAATTTGTTGATGGCAATATTCCGAATTTCAGAAACCTTACGATTTAATGTCAGCGTTCGATAAAATAGTAAAACTCACAAGTCAGTTATACCCTACTGGAAGGGCTTTTCGTGCCCCAAAGGACGGAGATTTTGAGCTATTGAAGAAAGCTTTGTCTAGGAGCGAGGCTAGGCTTTACGATGACGCAAGGAGTACACTTGACAGTCTAATACCAGACAATAATAACTTTACGGCTGAAGATGCAACGGCATGGGAGCGAAGGCTTGGTCTTATCACCAATACCAACGTTCCACTAGCTGACCGTAAACTGGCCATACAACGTAAGTTGAATCATCCTGGCGGGATACTTGCTAGACAGAACTATCGTTTCTTGGAGCGAGAGTTAAGGGCAGCAGGATTTGATGTTTATGTTTATGAAAATCGTTTCCCGTATGGTGATGGTTCTTACTACACGAAGACACCTGAAGAATTTTCAATTGAACCTTACCCAACCGTAGATATTCAGTACTCACCATTAGTTGAATATGGTGAAATAGAATATGGAGGTCAACTTTATTCAAATAAAGTTGTAAACCATGTTGACGAGGAAATTGATGATGACTTTGAGGTTATAGACATCTTCACCAGTACTTTTTTTATAGGTTACTCGCCTGCTGGCACATGGGCACATGTAGATGATTCAAGAAAAAAGGAATTCAGGGAGTTAATACTTAAGATAAAACCATTACAGACAGTTGCTTTTTTGTTAGTACACTTTGATTATTAATAATTTTATGGCATACGCATTACACAACAAACCGAATGTAGAAGCTCCAAGTGCAGATTATCCTTATGGTCGAACAAAGGATAAGGTTGCCAACCTGCAAGCCGGTACACCGGTAAACACCTTAACGCATGGAGACTTTCATCAGTTTTTTTCAAGATTGATGGCAGAGGCAGGTGTTGAGGAAAACGGACAGCCAGATAACAATTACTCTGGATTCCAACTGTACCAAGCCCTGCTAAAGACTATTGCTAAAAAAGTTGGTATTTTTTCCAATGATGATGAACTATCTCCAGCACAGCCAACTAATTTGAACTCGTTTATTTATCCAGGTATTTTTAATGTGGATGCTTATTCCTTGGATAATGACCCAGGGCTTGATGGGCCAGGGCAATTGATTGTTGGCGGTAATCCTGATGGAGCAATAATTCAGAGATTAATTGATTTAAGTAACGGTGCCGAGTGGAAGCGGAACGGAGTTGTTGATAACGGAACAGGAACATTTGCAGTATGGGTTTTAATACGTTTCGCAGTGAAGGAAGTGAATATTGGATCATGGAATATGCCAAGCGAAGGATCAAAAACGGTTGCTGTTGGCGTTTCACCTGGACAAATAAGAAAAGCATCAGCAAGAATATTCAATGATAGCAACACTGGAATTGTAAGTCTATACGAGGTTAGTTGGTTTTATCTGGGGGTATCTTTGGTGTTTGAAGTTGGAGGACGGTTTGATAATATTAATTACAACTCTACAGAAATCAACAGAGGTGTAGTTACAGTTGAATATGACCCTACAATAGATTAATGCATCTTAACATAAATACATCAGCCGTAGTAGTCTTCACTAACAAACTGGAGAAGATGAAACGCTCTGCCTTACCGAGTGCAATCAGGAACACCCTCAGCAGAACGGCTATGGATGTTAAGAAAGTTACAATGCCGGAGAGTTCAGAAAAGCATTTTGTGAACAGGAACAAGACTTTCTTCAAGGCCAATAGCCGAGTTGAGTTTGCTAAAGGCTGGGATGTAAAGACAATGAAGGCAGTGGTTGGCTTTACTCCGCACACAGCCCAGCACAACAATCAAGCAGTTCGGGATTTACAGCAACAGGAATACGGAGGAGACATAAACGACAGGGCATTTATTCCACTAGACGATTCAAGAAGTGGAGGTATATCTACCCCTGTAAGACCAATGAACAGATTGGCAAGAATAAGAAATCAGGTTGGGGATTTGAAGAACATACCGGATGTGAGAAAAACAAAAGGACGTTCAGCAAAAGAAAAGTTCATTAAGACAGCACTTGGAGCTGGATCATGGAGACTTGGTGGAGGCGCAATAGCTAACTGGACTGCATCCAAGAGAATTGTTGAAAACGGTTTTATGATAGCAGGGATGCATGGGAAAAGGATTCTATACAGAATTAACTCACTTCAGAGGATTGGTAACAAGACAAAGGTAAATACAACTCCAATCTACTCACTTAAAACAGGACGCTCGGTATCCATTGATGACGATACCCACTTCATGCGGGAAGCATCTCTAAAGAGTGCAAGAAAGATGGAAACTTTTTACATTGAGGAGGCTAATAAACAAATTGCCAGACTGAAAAAATGAGTTGGTTAGATAAAATACAGGAACGATTAGTCATAACCACTGGTGACCGGACACGGTATTACCCGAACTGGCTGAATGCTGTAAAGACTAAGGAATGGAATGTTGCTAGGTTTGAGTTTATTGATGTTCGTGGAACTCTTGTTAAGCGGGGAACAAACAAGGGTAGAACATTCAATATTGAAATATATTTTCAGGGCGAAGATCATCTTGATATAGCCGCTCAGTTTGAGGACTCAGCAGATGACCCGCGCCCATGGAAGATTGAGCATCCTTTCTATGGATCACTATTATGCCAACCGATCAGTCTCCAGTTTGATAATACGGTTTACAATGTATCCAAGATAACTGGAACGTTGGTTGAGACTATTGATGAGTCCAATCCGCAAATCAAGAAAGACCCCATAGATGAGATTTACCAGAAGGTAACAAATCTTCAGTCTGTGACTGAACAATACTTCAGTGTGAACATGCCCAAGCTGACCTCCATTGACATATCACATCTCACCGATAACATAGAGAGCGTAAATTCAAAAGTTAGAACTAAGATAAAACTGACGGTTGACCTCCAGAATTACTTCAACTTGTTCAACGATGCAAATGCCAAGATTCTTGACATAACATCAGAGCCATTGGAAGCAATCAGGGCTGTTCAGGCCATGCTAAACGCTCCTGCATTATTTACGGACAATGTGCAATCGAGGCTCAACATGCTAACCGATCAATTTGATTTACTTGTTGACACAGTGAGGACAATACTTACAGTTGGCGACAAGTTGATCTTTGAAAACAATATTGTGAACTCAATGGCCACTATTGCACAAGCTGTTGTTACCGAGATTGATTATGAGAACAGAAAGCAAGTAGTAGGTGTTGTTGATGTTATTGTTGGTAAGTATGATGAGATGATTGAGCTTTTGGACAGTCTTCAAACTGACAACGGGGGCGATCCCGACAGCTACATCCCCGATGCTGCCTCCATGCAGGCAATAGGCAGCCTAGTCAATACAACTGTATCACAATTGTTCAATATTGCACTTAATCAGAAGCAGGAGAGAGTAGTAGTTTTGATGGAGGATACTAATGTAGTCCTACTGACACACAAATATTATGGATTGGATGCAGCCGATGAGAACATAGGCAAGATGATCCGTGACAATGGTATAGGATTGAACGAACTACTTCAAATCAAGAAAAATAGAACGATAGTGTACTATCAATAATGATCCTTAAAATCAGCGATAGGTTCAAGAACAGGCGAATATCTTACTTCAATAATGTATCAGTGAAGTTGAAGTATGATGCCGTGTCATCGACATTCCAAGTCAATTATTACTTCGATCCAACTAACATTGAGCATAAGGAACTTTCATGTGTAGGCCACTACCACGAGTGTTCACTTCATAATGACAACGATGAATTAATTCTTACCGGAATAATACTTTCTATTCGTTTTACCAGCGAGGCTAAGAAAACACTTGTGTCAATCAGTGGCTACTCACTGCCTGGTGTTTTCGAGGACTGCGAGATACCACCATTTGACAGAAATGGAGCTGAGGTTCCTGGGTATCTTCAATCCGATGGAATGAAACTTCGTGAGATAGTTGAGAAGTACGCTGCTTTATTTAAAATAGGCGTTGTGATTCATCCTTCTGCAAGATTGGACATGGAAACCGTTTACACACAATCTGATGCAAAAGCAACCCAAAGTGTTAAGTCATACTTCACGGAGTTGATTGCTCAAAAGAATATAATCATTACGCACGATCAGTATGGCAGGATAGTTTTTACTAAGCCAACCAGAACAAAGCCAATATTCAATTTCGAGGCAGATAACCTTCCAGCTACTAAGATGGCATTGAACTTCAATGGACAAGGAATGCACACTTACTACCTTGTCATGGGACAAGAGGACATCGAAGATGAGGCACAGGCAAACCAGTCAGAATTGTTATTTAATCCATACATACCAAACCGTAGAAGCGTTTTCAGGCCCAAGGTGGCCACAATGAGTTCTAAGTCAGATGAGGAGTTGGACGCAGGGAAAGCAGCACTGAACCTAAGAGCTAGAGAACTAAAGGCACTCAGCCTTACGATAGAAATGGACAGATGGGAATTGAACGAAAAGATTGTGCGTCCAGGAGTTGAGATTTCAGTAACTAATCCAGAAGTTTACCTATACAAAAAAACAGATTGGTTTGTGGAATCAGTAGATTTAGAAGGAGACACAGAAAAGCAGACAGCAGTTCTTACCTGTGTTCCACCGGAGGCGTACACTGGAGGAGAGCCAAACTATCCGTTCAAAGGATATAACTTGCATCCAATTGAGTAAAGGATTAACCATATCAAAAGTTATTTCAACGTTCGTAGAGAAAACCAAACTCAAGGTGAAGGTTTTCCTTACCGGATTGATAAACGTGCAATCTGCTCATCAGGTAGCACCGTATGGAATCGACTCCAACCCAATAGCCGACATGAAGGCTATCTATGGGCAGACGGAAGTGAACGGAAGGCCGGTTATCATTGGATACATCAACAAGAATGTTTTGGCAGAAGAAGGGGATATTCGATTGTTTTCGACTGACGCTAATGGGCTACTGAAGATGTTTGTGTGGTTGAAAAATGATGGAACTCTTGAACTTGGTGGCAGCGCAAAACACTTGGCAAGGTTTGAGGAATTGGAGACAGGGTTCAATCAGTTGAAGGCAGACTTCAACGCATTCCTTACGCACGTGCATGGAGGATCCGGAACACCACCAACGCCACCAGCCACTCCATCGACAGCCAGTATATCAGCAGCGAAGATTGAAGAAATAAAAACACTATGATTAGATACAGAATGATTTTAAGGAGTGGTAGGCTAAGTGAATTTTGGATTTCGGTAAATGGCGTAGATATGTCCGGCACTATTGGCAATAAAGAATATTGGAGGTGGTGGTGGAGTGTTTTTAAACTAATCACTAATCCCAATAATTACAGACTTCAAAAATCATAAGTATGAAAGAAGAAATCCCATTACTCAACTACATCCGCTCGAACAAGTTTATCTTGTATGTTGCGATATTCACTGTGATAGCCCTGAGCCCGACTACATACTTTGTATTCTACTCCTTCTCGATATTTGCTTCACCTTATCGGGAGATTGCCAGTGCAGCAGTAGCGGCTATTGTAGCTTCATCCATCATGATCTACACGCTCAGGAAGAACTACCAGATGGCCATGTACTACTCGATGTTTGAGGTTACCATTTCTGCATATTACTACATCGCAATGGTTGTTGGATGGGACTGGGCATTGATACCGGCACTCAGTTTTGCCTTGGTTCTACCGACATCAGTGTACTATTATTCAAAGGAAATTGATGTAAAGGTGGAGCCAGTGGTAAAGGAAAAGCTAGTCAAAGTCACCAAAGAGGAACTGGACGAGTGGCTTGAGCAAAACCCAGACAAGCACCCAACGGATTATTTCGACAAAAAATAATTACTTTTGGATTATGATCTTCACATCGGCCAGAGAGTACATTGATTCATGCTCAAGCAATCGGGCTAGAATTACAGCAATTGACAATGTGATTGCAGCGTTGATTGCACAGTCAGCAACAGCAGCAGCCGGTGATGACATTCAAGAATATTGGCTCAATGACGGCCAAACACAAATCAAAACTATCTACCGAGGGGCATCTAACATCAGTAGAGCAATTCTTCAGTTTGAAAGATTGAAAAACTACTACGAAAGCAAATTAGTTGGGCGCACAACAATTCTCGTGGACAGCAAAAACTTCAGAGGAGCATGAGCAAGATAGGTAACATCATAAAGGCTGCTTGGAACGATTTATTTTCTCCTTCTGAGGAACACGGAGTCAGCCAATCTATCTCAACACCACAAGCGAAAGTTAGCGATGGAGTTGGGCACTACTCAATCATTGGTGGTATCACATTCACCGGAGAGAAGAACATTGGCGAGATGGGACCAATCAAGGTTTACACTCCTGGCTATGCAGAACTACGAGCGAGAAGCTGGCAGTTGTTCCTTGAGAGCGAGAGCGTAAAGATCATCGCAAAAAAATATGTAACATGGATGGTTGGCGCAGGGTTGAAGTTACAGGCCGAGCCCATGGAGGATGTTATCAGTGACGAGGGAGGAAAGATAAATGCTCAGGAATTCTCTCGGAAAGTTGAGCAGCGATGGAAACTATTTGCAGGCTCAAAAAGAGTATCACACGACAAACAGAAAACGCTCAATCACCTTGCAGCAGAGGCATTCAAAAATGCAATTGTTGGAGGTGATGTTTTAGTAGTTCTAAGGTTCAAAAATGAATTGACAGTTCAGTTGATTGATGCAGAGCATTTGATTTCACCAATGTTCGGAACAGAGTCATATCCACAAGAACTTAAAGAGAAGGGCCACAGGATTATCAACGGCATTGAGGTTGATGCGAAAGGAGAACATCTCGCTTATCACGTTCGGAAGGGTGATGGTAAATTTACTTTCGAGACTGAACGCATACCAGCCAGAGGAGAGAAAACAGGTTTGGTAATGGCTTTCTTGGTTTATGGAGATCGCTACCGGATAGACAACTATCGCGGGTTGCCGTTGTTGGCAGTAATGTTTGAGACCTCGAAGAAACTTGAACGATACAAAGAGGCTACCCTTGGAAGTGCTGAGGAGCGGCAGAAACTTGCTTATGTGATTGAGCATGGAGTTGCATCAACAGGTGAGAATTTCCTACTGAATCAAACAGCAAGGGCAAGGAACGTGCAAGAATCTGAAGAAATGCCTGAAGATGATAATGGCATTCAATTACAGAACCGAGTTGCGGCCACGTTGAACAAAACAGTAGTAAACCTTCCGGTAGATGCAAAGATTACTGTACCAGACAGCAAGCAGGAACTTTACTTCAAAGACTTCTACGAAAAGAATTTTGACTTGCAATCAGCATCAGTAGAGATGCCGCCAAACATTGCCATGTCAAAGTACGATTCAAACTTTTCTGCCAGTCGTGCAGCATTGAAGGATTGGGAGCATACCTTGAGAGTTGGACGATATTACTTTGCAACAGACTTCTATCAGCCCATATACGATGTGTTCTTGGAGTGGCAGATATTGCTAAACAAGATTCCGGCACCAGGCTATCTCAAAGCCCGTATCGAAGAAAACTGGATGATGCTATCAGCATACAGAAATGCCCGTTACGTGGGAGCCCCAGTGCCACACATTGATCCTGTGAAAGAGGTACAGGCCGAGCGATTGAAACTTGGAACAGCAGGCGCACACTTGCCGTTGACTACTCAGGAGGCCGCTACTGAAGCTATTGGAGGAGGAGATTCTGAATCTAATACCGAACAGTACGAAGATGAATTGGAGGCAGCGAAGAAATTCGAGCCTGTTGTACCTGAGCCGAAACCGGCTGGTAAACCTTAATCTTTTCTTGGAGGTTGCCTTAATTTTGGATCGGTCGCATTGACCATCTCCCGAAGTTTTATCTTGACGAGTGAACTGGTTGGCACACCCATGTTGTCAGCGATATTGTTCAGGTCATTGAATAAACTCTCAGGCACATTTGGAACCTTGAGTTCTTTCATTTTTTCTTCTGGCATGATTCAAAAGTAATAATTTTCCCTAAAATGGGGAAATATTGGGGATATAGTTTCCCAGCGCTTGAATGGTGGGCAATATTCGCTACCATAATGGCAAAGGAAATCCTCCTATATTCTGGAATGTACTCATGGTCGGTGACTGAAATCATCGAAGCGTTGAACGTTCATGCAGAGGAGGAAGTGACAATCAGAGTAAACAGTCCAGGTGGAAGTGTATTTGATTCTTGGGGTTTGTTCGCCAAGATGAAAGAGCATGGAAACGTGACTGCAAAAGTTGATGGTCTTGCAGCATCCAGCGCATTCAATCTTTTGATGTACGCAAAGAACGTTGAGGCACTTGATGTTTCAACAATCATGCTACACAGAGCAGACGCTTACGCTGATACTGATGAGCAAAAGCAAATGTTGGCCAAGATCAACAAAGACCTTCGAGCAAAACTTGAGTCGAGAGTTGATGCAGAGAACTTCAAGAAAGTTACTGGCTACACAATGGATGACATGTTCAATCCAGAAACTCGTGTGAACATTTGGTTGACCGCCAAGCAAGCAAAAGAACTTGGAATAGTAAGTAAAATCACAAAGCTGAAGCCGGAAGAACAAAAAGCGATGGCTGAGGCAATGGCGCATTGGAGTCTCAATGTTGCCGCAGAACACAACCCAGCAAATTCAAATCCTACGAATATGACACTTGAGCAATTGAAAGCCCAGCACCCTGCACTTTACAATCAGATTGTTGCCGATGCGACAACCGCAGCTATTAAGGCAGAGCGCATTCGCGTGAACACTTTCTTGGCATGGGTAAAGGCTGATCCTGTTGCGGTGATGAAGGCCATCAAAGAAGGCACTGAAGCAACGAGCGATGTTATTGCCGAGTTGCAAGTGAAGGCGTTGAGTGTTGATGGTTTGAAGAATTTGGAGACTGACTCTCCAAGTGCAACGGCCACTCCAGCAAGCGATTCTCCTGCTGCACCAGCAGCAAAGAAGGAGAAGGAAAAGGCTGATGACGAGTTTATCGCGAAAGCGGTTGCTATGGCGAAGGGCGTTGAGTTCAAGCCAAAGGTTGAAGCCCCAGTGGTTAAGTAATTGTTTAATCGTTAAATAAAAATATCATGGCAGAGCAAACCACCAACAGTTTGATTACCAACAAGGATGTATCGAAAATCTTCCTTGGTCACAATAAGTACGATGGTGAAAGCTATATCAACAATTCGGGCTATGACCCGATTACGTTGCTGGCTGGAACTGTTATGGGTCGCATTCATGCCACCGGAGTTTTGGTTCCTTGTTTGAAGGGAGCGAACAACGGGTCACAATATCCAATCGGGGTATTGGCACATGATATTCAGATTGGCCCAGGTGAAACTGTAACCGCTACCATCTGCGTATGGGGTGAGGTTGCAGAAGACAAGTTGATTTTCTGGGATGGTCAGATCACCAAGGATACGGTGATCCCTGCAACAGCAGATGGACGGAGAATCAAAGACTGGTTGCAATTGGCCAACATCACATTGCGCACCGGCACTGAGATGACCGATTACGACAACCAGTAATCGAGGGAGTAGTTTAAAAAGTAAAAACAAAAATTCACGATAATGGCAACTATCAGTTCAGTTGATGCAAGAGCAAGGTTCACAAAAGCCCTCATTGATGTGTACCAGG
>JACCDQ010721054.1_pt1 | contig 10110 bp, 4 predicted proteins | sample 7446031 | NCBI WGS metagenome assembly JACCDQ01 (sample SAMN15323442, study PRJNA562643) | freshwater metagenome | isolation source: river surface water | place: USA:Blue River Watershed | collected 2017-08-17 | reverse complement strand
GGTATTCGTCCTGATAGGTATTAGCCACCAGATGCAGGTCATCGATCGGCCTCAGGCCGTCAGCAATGCGCCAGGCAGTGACCCCGTGCGGACCGTCGGCCAGGTAGAGGAAATTGCCCGATACCGTCACGCCCTCGGCATGGCCGATGGCGATGGGTTGTCCGGGTTCACCACTTTCCAGCGCACCAACCTCGCTGGTGCTGACCAGTGACACCGGCACGGCGAATCGGTTCGCCACGGCGACGTTGGGGCCTTTCAGATCGATGATGTCAACGAAGCTCACACCACCAGCGCCTGAGGATTCCACCAAGTCCACCTGGCCGGCAGTCTTGGTATCACCGTTCAGCATGATCAGCGAACCGCCATGGCCGTTGATCTCACCCGTGACCAGCATCACCGGGGCGGTGTAGTTACCACTGGCATCTGCCACCAGGAAAGCAGGCATCGACTCGTCGCCCACCACCACGGGGTGCATGTCGAAAGAAGTGACAAACTCGAAGTCAGGCCAGAAAACACGGGTATCGGTGTTGTTGTTGAAGCCACCTTGACCGTTTTTCCACTGATTCCCCGGTGCTTCAGCACCGCTCACTACCACCAGGCCGGCAAAGTGGTCGGTGTAGTAAGCACGGAACTTCGTGCTGTCGTCCGGGTCTGGCACCACACGCACATCCATCACACCGGCTTCCTTGAGCATGCCTGAGCCGAAGTGCGAAAGGATGCCTTTCTTGTCGACATTGATCGGTGGTTCGTCGGGGCCGTGAGCCGGGGCTGCCGGCACGTAGCCAACATACGACGGTTTGACGGTTGGTGACGCATTGGTCACGTCCACGGCTACCAGGCCGCCCAACGAATAGGCAATATAGCCCATAGTTTTGCCACCAGGCAGATCCACCAAATCGATGTTTCGCGCGTTGTAATAGTACTTGCCGTAACGATCGAACTCGGCCCATGGGTACCAGACCCGATCATTCTTGTTGCCCAACTCTTCGGCAGCCTGTAGGTAAGTCGGCATGCCGTCCGCATCGACACCCCCGGCAACGACCCCGGCTACCAAGCTGGTATCGGGGCAAGCAATCTTACGCTTCGGGTAGCCAAACCAGTCCTCCTGCGCCGTGTTGGTGCAGTCGGCATAGAGGTTGTAGTTGCTCGTGCGTGTCAAATCCGCCGGAGCGTAGATACCGATACCCACGAAGCCCAGCGCCGCATACAACTTGCCGCCGTGCATTTTCAGGCTCAGCGGGCCGCCATTTGGATTTTCACCGGAATATTTGAGGGTCCAGGTCTGGGCACCATCGATGACAACAGAGCCATCAGCCGTGGCACCCATCAGATTCGACAGCTTGGTCTTCTGAATGCCGAAAGCCCCGTTCGCGATCAGCAACTGATCATCGTCCGCGATGTCAGTGGGGGTTGACTGATCGTCATAAACCAGCACATCATTCACAGGCCCGGAGACGAGCGGCACAACTGCGGCTGGCTCGACAAAGATGGTGCCGCCACCGTCCGAGTAGGTGTACTCGGGTGGAGAATAGTCCACCGTCATGGTGCGCACATAGCTCATGGCCGCCGGGTTGGTGATGTCGACCACGCCAATGCCCTTGCTGCCCATGGACAGCAGAGCGTAGGACTTGCCAGCGTAGCTGTTGACCACAGTAATGTGCTGGATGTAACCCGGCACGGTGATCTCGGTCACCGTGCCCTTGGTCATGCCCACGGGCGTGGCACCAAAGCGGTTGGCCATGGTGAAAAGTGTCCAGTCGGAGGTGCCGTCGTTGTACAGTTCCACGTCCTGGGTCGCACCACCGATCTGGGTTGCCAGCATGCTGATGTTGGCCTCGATGACGGTCGGTATGTCCTCGCTGGTCGAGGCGCCACCGCAGCCTCCGAGCACCAGGGCCACGGCCGACGCCGCGGCCAGGCACGCCAGATGCAGGCGCCTCCTGGACAATGTGCACAAGATTTCAGTTTTCATGACATCCCTCTCAAGTTAAAAAAGCAAGCAAAAATCAGTTTGATTCAGGGCTGCGACGCCAGCGGCCCACACCCCAACCGAAGAAACCCAGAACAGCCAACACGGGCAAAAGTGGATCGAACGGCATACGGCCATTCGCGGCAGCGCAGCCGCCACCACTGGCTGCCACTGGCAAAACGGCGACCGTAGTCGTAGCAGTGTTGTCAGTCGCGTCGGCGTCAAGCACGTCACCCGACACCTGTGTTGCCAGGTCGTAAGTTCCTGCAATTGCCGAGGCCAGAGTCAGGCTGATGACGCGGCTTTGGCTGGGCGAAAGCTCCGGGATCGTGCAGGTGAACTGGGCACCGTTGATGCTGCAAAGTGCCGGCTCGCTGAGCGCCAGGATCGTCAGACCGCTCGGGGCGCTCCCAGAAATAACCACACGGCGTGCGTCACCCGCCCCCTTGTTCAACACGGTGAAGGTCACCTGACCCTTCGAACCCGAGGTAAACGAGGTGTCGCTCCCCGTCAGCTTGAGGTCCGGGTCTGGGAGGTTCGTCACTTCACCGCCGTGGCGATAGATCACATCTACCGTGCCAGTCGTAGCGTCGCGCTGCATCCACAGCGCACCCACTGACTTGCCATCGGGCGTTGAGCGCAACTGCATTTCTGACTGCTCAGTGGCACCTCCTGCCAGCAGTTGCACGCGCTCGTAATTCAGGCCCTGGTCTGTGGTTCGGATAATAAAAAGATCCAGTGGCTTGCCAACCACTTCATTGGTTTCGGTGCCCCAGCCAACGTAGAACACGTTCTTGTTATGTGTATCCATGGCTTCAGTCGTGGCGCTCCCGTCGGGTAGCTTGATGGTGGCGGGGGTGCTCACCATGCGCGGCTCCACCACACGGGTCGACGCGTCAGCAAGCTGGGTCATGTTCCGGGCTAAGCCCCAGGTGCTGCCGCCATCGGTGGAACGCCGGATGAACAGGTTGTAGGTGCCGGTGAAGGCATCGGCTGCGGACTTTTCAGGCGTATGATCGTAGGCCAACGCCACAAAATCACCGCGCAGCATGGCACGGTGCGCCAGCGCGTTATCGGTGGCACCGGTATCGCTCATGTTGACCGGCGTGTCGGCCATCACGTCGCTCGCCAGGAAGCCGCTGGAACCAGGGCGCAGCGCCGTGTTCTTGATGCCACGGCGCAGCATGATGTCGGACGCGGCGGCGGGTTCGAGCGAAGCGGTTTCGCGCCACAGCAAGAGCACATGGACGCCTGCCGTGTCGCCGTCAGCCGCATCGCCATCAGGTTTGTTGGGTGTGGTGCCTGGCTCCACATCGCCAATAGCCTCATCGCCCTGCAGCGCGAAACGCACGCGGCGCGCGTTCTTGGTGGGATCGCTGACCACCGTGCCGGCGTTGTTGGTGTCTGGCGCGGTATAGGGGAAGCTGTGGTACATGATGTGCTTGCCATTGGTGCCGTCGCCCTTGGTTTCCTCGTAGGCCAGCACGGCTGTGCCGCCACTGATGCTCAGGTTGGCGCGCGAGGCGCCCGCAGCGCCGTCGGTGACGGTGTTGTTGTCACTGACCTGCACCGGTGCGGGGAAAGCGGCATTTTTTTCAAAGTTCGCCTTGCTGATGAACGTGTACCAAATGTTGGTTCCGGCGCTGACCTTGGCGCCCGAGGCCCCATCACCGGGGCCTTCGGCGTCGCCCTGCTGCAGACCCGCCGGGTCGGCCTGGAAGCTGATGGCAAACCCCCCGGCGGTCAGGTCGCTCTTGGTGTAGCCTGCCGGCACATCCTCATCGGGGTCGATGCTGCCGTCGGTCAGACGTTGGCGGCTCCAGGTCAGGCCCCCGTCGAGCGAGCGCGCGGCCCACAGGCACATGAAGGGTTGAACACCGGTCAGCAGGTTGGGGTTGATCTTTTGCGCTGACGAGGCTTCACAGTCGGAGCTGGTGTAGGTGATTAGTGCATTGGCACCCTTGAGGCCCCTGGTGAGATCGGCAGGGTCAACCGGGCTTTGCACGCCGGTCGGTGGCACAAAAATGTTGGGCTTGTTGTGTGTGATGGAAAAGGTGGTACTGCCGATCGTCAGGGCGTTGCCACCGCTGCTGGTGATGGCCTGTTCGGACCAGCTCGCGCCGCTGTCGTTCGAGCGCGCAATGTAGATGTCTTGCGCTCCAGGCGGTCCATCGGCGTAAACCAGGATTTGGGTCCTGATGTCATACTGCGGCTGTCCAGCATCGGATTTATAGGCGATCCAGGCCATCTTCGCTTTAAAGGCGTTGTTGGCGGCATTGGCGATGGACGCCATGACTGGTGAGTCAAGTTGCATCAGCGTCGCCGCGATGGCGGCTGCAGACACCACTGCGACAGTGATCACTGCGACCAGCTTGTCGAGGTTAAGTTTCATGTTGCCCCCACTCAGCGGATTGAATCGGATTTGTTAAATTGCCCGGACTTTCAATTCACGGTGCGCCAGCTGCCATCGGCCTGGCGGCAGGCAGTGCCCACCACTTTTTCAATCCGGCCACCAATCACGGCGTCCACGGTGTACTCACGGCAGGGACCTGCTGCTGCGTCATAGGTGCGTGTGGGCACCACGGTGTATTGGTTGCGGGTATCGGGGTTGACCCAGCGCGACGGCACCCCGGTACGTACCGTTTCTAGCGCATGGGCGGTCTTGACGCGATCGGTCTCATCCATCGAGCGTCCAACATTGCCGCCAATGTTCGCGCCGATCACGGTGCCCAAAATAATGGCGGCGGTGCGGCCATCACCGTGTCCCACCTGCGCGCCAAGAAGGCCTCCCAGCAGACCACCCACCACCATGCCGCTCTGCTCCTGAGTGGCCGGAGTAGCACAGCCCAACAAAGCCAGGGAAACGGTGGAAACGAAGACAAACCGAAATGGCGAATTCATGCTGAAGTCCTTCTCAAAAAGTTGCTTCAGTCTAAAAACCCCAGATTTCGATGCATTGATAACTCTCAACGCGAGCTTCAACTTGGGTCAGGCTCCGCTCGCCAATAAAAAAAGCGCCCGGCTGGGCGCTTTTGAAAGCGGGAAGTCGCTCGGACTTACTTGGCCACCACGCGCACCATTTCCAGGCACTTGTTGGAGTAACCCCACTCGTTGTCGTACCAGCTCACCAGCTTGACAAAAGTGCCGTCCAGCGCAATCGAGGCATCGGCATCGAACACCGAGGTGCGGGTTTCGCCGCGGAAGTCGGTGGCCACCACCTTTTGCTCGGTGTAACCCAGCACGCCTTTCAGCACGCCTTCGCTCTGGGCCTTGATTTCGGCGCAGATTTCAGCCATGGTGGCCGGGCTGTTGAGTTCACAGGTCAGGTCCACCACCGACACATCGCTGGTCGGCACACGGAAAGACATGCCGGTGAGCTTCTTGTTGAGCGCCGGAATCACCACGCCCACCGCCTTGGCAGCACCGGTGCTGCTCGGGATGATGTTTTCCAGAATGCCGCGGCCGCCGCGCCAGTCCTTGTTGCTCGGGCCGTCGACGGTTTTTTGCGTGGCGGTGGCAGCATGCACGGTGGTCATCAGGCCGCGCTTGATGCCCCACTTGTCGTTGATAACCTTGGCCAGCGGGGCCAGGCAGTTGGTGGTGCAGGAGGCATTGCTGATGATGGTCTGGCCGGCGTAGGTCTTGTCGTTCACGCCAAAAACAAACATCGGAGTGTCGTCCTTCGACGGGGCAGAGAAGATGACTTTTTTGGCACCAGCGGCCAGGTGTTTTTCACCCGAGGCCTTGTCGAGGAACAGGCCGGTGGATTCGATCACCACGTCGGCACCGACTTCGTTCCACTTCAGGTTGGCCGGGTCGCGCTCCTGGGTCAGGCGGATCTTCTTGCCGTTGACCACCAGCGTGTTGCCGTCGACCGAGACCTCACCCTTGAAACGGCCATGCACGCTGTCGTATTGCAGCATGTAGGCCAGGTAGTCGGGTTCCAGCAAGTCGTTGATGGCAACCACTTCAATGTCGCTGAAATTCTGCAAGGCCGAGCGCAACACGTTGCGGCCGATGCGGCCAAAGCCGTTGATACCAATCTTGATCGTCATACTTTTCTCCAGGAGTTAAAACTTGAAAGCCAAAAACCACCGTCACTGCGAGGTCGCAGGCCGTGGCAGTCCATCAGACCTGGACTGCCGCGCTACGCTCGCAATGACGATTTGCCGTAATTACTTGCGCAGCACTTGTTCCACCGTGTCTGCGACATTCTCGGGCGTGAAGCCGAAGTGCTTGAACAACACGGGCGCCGGGGCCGACTCACCAAAGCTGTCAACACCCACCACGGCAGCGCAGCCGTATTTCCACCAGCCGTCGCTTGCGCCCATTTCCACCGCTATACGCGGCACGCCGGCCGGTAACACGGCCGTCTTGTAGGCTGCGTCCTGCGCATCGAAGGTGGTGGTGCTGGGCATCGACACCACACGCACCGAAATTTTCCGGGCTGCGAGCAGCTCCTGCGCCTTCAGCGCCAGCTGCACTTCAGAGCCGGTGGCGATGATGACCGCCTGGGCCTTTTTCTTCAGGCCCACTTCGGTCGGCTCCGCCAGCACATAGGCGCCTTTGCTGATGTCGCCCAGGCTCGCCTTGGGGGCGTAGTTGATGTTCTGGCGTGACAGCAGCAAGGCCGTCGGCTTGCTCTTGTTTTGCAGGGCCACGGCCCAGGCCACCGCGGTCTCGGCGGTGTCACCCGGACGCCAGACGTCCAGGTTCGGAATCAGGCGCAGCGAGGCCGCGTGTTCGATCGACTGGTGGGTCGGGCCGTCTTCACCCAGACCGATGGAGTCATGGGTGAACACATGGACCACACGCAGCTTCATGAGCGCGGCCATCCGGATGGCATTGCGGCTGTAGTCGCTGAAGGTCAGGAAAGTGCCGCCGTAAGGGATGTAGCCGCCATGCAGTGCCACCCCGTTCATGATGGCAGCCATGCCGAATTCGCGCACACCGTAGTTGATGTGACGACCGCCATTGCCGACGCCAGTGACGGCGTCAAAACGCAGGTTGGGGGTGCTCTTGGTGTTGGTCAGGTTGGAGCCGGTCAAGTCGGCCGAACCACCCAACATTTCAGGCAGGGCGGCGGTGAAGGCTTCCAGCGCCAACTGGCTGGCCTTGCGGCTGGCCACGGTTTCGCCCTTGGTGTGCGCTGCCACCGCAGTATCAACCGCCACCTGGGCAAAGTTTTTCGGCAGCTCGCCCTTCATGCGGCGCACCAGCTCCCTGGCCAGCGCCGGGTGGGCAGCCTTGTAGGCGGCAAACTTGTCATTCCAGGCCTTCTCGGCGGCGGCGCCAGCGGCTTTGGCGTCCCAGGCGGCGTAAATGTCTTTCGGGATCACGAACGGTGCATGCGGCCAGCCGATGGCTTCTCGGGTGAGCTTGATTTCTTCGGCGCCGAGCGGTTCGCCATGTGCCTTGGCGGTGTTGGCCCGGTTCGGGCTGCCCTGGCCAATCGCGGTCTTGCAGATGATCAGTGTGGGTTTGTCGCTGGATTTTTTGGCTTCGGCAATGGTGTCGGCCACCAGTTCGGCGTCATGCCCGCTGATCGGGCCCAGCACGTTCCAGCCGTAGGCTGCAAAACGCTGGGCGGTGTTGTCGATGAACCAGGGCGCCACCTGGCCGTCAATCGAGATGCCGTTGTCGTCGTACAGCGCAATCAGCTTGTTGAGTTTCCAGGCGCCAGCCAGGGCACAGGCTTCGTGGCTGATGCCTTCCATCAGGCAGCCGTCGCCCATGAAGGCGTAGGTGTGGTGATTCACCACCTCATGGCCGTCGCGGTTGAATTCCTGAGCCAGCAGTTTCTCGGCCAGCGCCATACCGACCGCGTTGGTGATGCCCTGGCCCAATGGGCCGGTGGTGGTTTCAACACCGGGCGTCACGTCCACTTCGGGATGGCCGGGCGTTTTGCTGTGCAACTGGCGGAAGTTTTTGATTTCCTTGATTGGCAGTTTGTAACCGGTCAGGTGCAGCACCGAGTACAGCAGCATGGAGCCGTGGCCATTGGAGAGCACAAAACGGTCACGGTCGAGCCACTTGGGGTTGGCCGGGTTGTGTTTGAGGTGGCTGCCCCACAAGGCCACCGCCATGTCGGCCATACCCATCGGCGCGCCGGGATGGCCCGAGTTGGCGGCCTGCACCGCGTCCATGCTCAGGGCACGGATGGCATTGGCCATGTCGGCGTGACTGGCAGCCTGAGCGGAGGGTTCTTGGGGAGTGACGGGGAGTTCAGCCATGGGTACCTGCTTCGAAGAGATGAAATGAATATCCCGTGATTTTATCGGCCAGTTCGTGCCCTCGGACTTTTTCCCGTGACAAAGCTGCGCTCTGCCTGGATAGGCCCTGTATTTCAAGCAAAATAGCGCCCGGCCCAATTCCTACTTTCGCCGGCACCTACGGCCCATCAGATTGACCTCAAGCAACATCATGCAGTCAAGGACCAGGTTACGCGCGCTGCTGATAGCCGCGCTGCCGGTCTTTGTGTTCCTGTTGGCCCTTGGGCTCTTCGGTCTGGCTGCGTTATGGCGGCAAACCGATATCCAGGGCGAGGCCCTGGCCGAAATCCGCCGCAGCAGTGAACGGATGGCGGCAGACATTGAACTGCGCTTTCAAAAACCACGATTCGGACTGAACGGCGCCAAGGGTATGTACGCCGTCAACAAACAGGTCAAGCGTGCAGATTTTCGGACTTACATCGAATCACACAAGCTGCAGGAAGAGTTTCGCGGTGTGCGAGCGCTCGGCTTTATCCAGCATGTCCAACGTGCCGACCTGGACACCCTGGTGGCAGCCGAGCGCGCTGATGCTGCACCCCAATTTGCCATTCGGCAACTGGACGACACAACGCAATCCGACCTGTATGTCGTCAAGTTCATCGAGCCGATGGCGAGCAATATCGAAGCCTTGGGTCTTGACATAGGCTCCGAACCCGTTCGTCGCAGCGCGGCGCAGCGCGCGGTAGACACCGGCCGGCCGACCATGAGCGCGCCCCTCACGCTGGTGCAGGATCAGCAAAAAACGCCTGGTGTCCTGCTCTTCGTGCCGGTGTACGCCAAAGGCGCCAACCCGGTTACCGTCAGCGAGCGTCGCGCATCGCTGCGCGGGCTGCTGTTCGCGTCGATCGTGATCGACGAGCTGCTCCAGGGACTCCCCGATGTGACAGCCGGGCAGGTGGATGTCGATCTCTATGACACCACCTCATCAACGCAAGATGGCATCCTGATTTTCGATTCCGACAAGCACGCTGCGAACCCGGGAGCGCTGCGGGCCTCTGCCGCAGGCACTACTTATTCTGACCGGCAGTCCCTGTCCATCCTGGGACGGCAACTGGGCCTGCAGGTGCATTCCAGTCCCAAGTTTGACGCCAATCTTGACCACAAGACCCCGTGGCTGATTCTGGTCATTGGCAGCCTGATCAGCGCCCAGCTGGCGCTCTTCCTGCGCGGTAAATTGCAGCAGATCACCATCGTCTCCGGCTTGGTCGAGCAACGTACCCGCGATCTCGGCCAAAAGACCCATCGCCTGCAAATCATTCTGGAAACGGTCAATGACGGCATCTACGTGCTCGACACTGACGGCCTGTTGATCGAAGCCAATCCGGCCTTCCTCAAACTACTCGGGCTGGACCCATCGGCAATCGGACAAGGGCATGTCCATGACTGGGACAGGCAATTTGACCTCACGGCTTACCGTGCGCTCACAACGACGCTCGGCACCACACAATCCAGCGTTCTTTTTGAAGCCCAATACCAGCACTGGGACGGTCATCTGGTCGACCTCGAAATCAATGCCCGTGGCACGGTGATCGAGGGGCGGCAACTGATTTATTGTGCGGCGCGCGACATCAGCGAACGCAAACGCAGTGAGAAACAGTTGCATCAGGTCGAGTCCTTGTTGCGCACCTCGATCGAAGTCATTGACGAAGCCTTTGTCATCTTTGATCCGGATGATCGGCTGGTGTTCTGCAATGACAAGTACCGCCAGATCTACGCCAGCATTGCCCACCTGATCGTGCCGGGGGTGAACTTTGAAACCTTGGTGCGCGCGGGTGTCGAAGAAGGCCGGCAGATCGAGGCGATTGGGCGCAAGGAATCCTGGATCCAGGAACGCCTGGCCAGCCACCGCGCCAGCAACAGCACCTTGAT
>JACCDQ011493849.1_pt1 | contig 10111 bp, 3 predicted proteins | sample 7446031 | NCBI WGS metagenome assembly JACCDQ01 (sample SAMN15323442, study PRJNA562643) | freshwater metagenome | isolation source: river surface water | place: USA:Blue River Watershed | collected 2017-08-17 | reverse complement strand
GTAAAGCTCAATTTGGAGGTCAGCGTTTTGGAGAGATGGAGGTTTGGGCACTTGAGGCTTATGGAGCTTCTAGTACACTACGTGAAATCTTAACAGTTAAATCTGATGACGTAATTGGTAGAGCTAAAACTTACGAAGCTATCGTTAAGGGAGAGTCTATGCCAGAACCAGGATTACCGGAATCTTTCAATGTATTAATGCATGAGTTGAAAGGTCTTGGACTTGATATCAGATTAGAAGAATAAAAAAAGTTAGCAGTATTCAGTTTTCAGGCAGCAGTGTTTGAAAACTGAATACTCATTTATAAGAGTTTTTAGGATTTATACCCGTAAACCGTTCCGATTTTTTATAGAACCCAATAGGTTTTATAACTAGCACTTCAAATAGTCGTTTGAAGTTTAGAGAAGTAACTCGAGGTAATAGAGGATGCTTAAAGCAAAATCTAAAATCAATTTTTAATTGCAAATAAATCAATAGTAAAAACTATGATGAATAATAGAAACAATAAAGATAAGAATCCTGTAAAAAGGTTTAACAAAATTTCTATAGGACTAGCTTCTCCTGAATCTATCTTGAAAGAATCAAGAGGTGAAGTATTGAAGCCGGAAACTATCAACTACAGAACACACAAACCAGAACGTGACGGTCTTTTCTGCGAAAGAATATTCGGACCGGTAAAGGATTTTGAATGTGCTTGTGGTAAATACAAAAGAATCCGTTACAAAGGGATTATTTGTGACCGTTGTGGAGTTGAAGTTACGGAGAAAAAAGTACGTAGAGACAGAGTAGGTCACATCAATCTTGTTGTGCCAATTGCCCATATCTGGTATTTCCGTTCTCTTCCTAACAAAATTGGATACATTCTTGGATTGCCATCTAAGAAATTAGATATGATTATTTACTACGAAAGATACGTAGTAATCCAAGCAGGTATCGCCAAAAATGCAGATGGAGAGTCTTTACAACGATTAGATTTCTTGACTGAAGAAGAGTATTTGAATATTTTAGATACACTTCCGGCAGATAACCAATATTTAGATGATTTTGATCCTAATAAATTTGTTGCCAAAATGGGAGCAGAGTGTATTATGGACTTATTGGCCAGAATCGACTTAGATGCATTGTCATACGAGTTGAGACACAGCGCTAATAACGAAACATCTAAACAACGTAAAACAGAAGCATTAAAAAGATTACAAGTAGTAGAATCTTTCCGTGAATCTAACGAAAACCGTGAAAATCGTCCGGAATGGATGATTATGAAAGTGGTTCCAGTTATCCCACCAGAATTACGTCCACTTGTACCACTTGATGGAGGTCGTTTTGCAACATCCGATTTAAATGACTTATACCGTCGTGTCATCATCCGTAACAACCGTTTGAAAAGATTAATGGAGATTAAAGCTCCTGAAGTAATCTTGAGAAATGAGAAACGTATGTTACAGGAATCAGTAGATTCCCTTTTCGATAATACGCGTAAAGCATCTGCTGTTAAAACAGAATCAAACAGACCATTAAAATCACTTTCTGATTCCTTGAAAGGAAAACAAGGACGTTTCCGTCAAAACTTACTTGGAAAACGTGTGGATTATTCTGCCCGTTCGGTAATTGTTGTTGGACCTGAATTGAAATTGTTCGAATGTGGTCTTCCAAAAGATATGGCTTCAGAGCTTTACAAACCTTTCGTTATCCGTAAATTGATAGAAAGAGGTATTGTTAAGACTGTGAAATCAGCCAAAAAAATTATAGACAAAAAAGAGCCAGTAGTATGGGATATCCTTGAAAATGTAATCAAAGGACACCCTGTATTGCTTAACCGTGCTCCTACTTTGCACCGATTGGGTATTCAAGCTTTCCAACCAAAATTGATTGAAGGAAAAGCAATCCAATTGCACCCATTAGTATGTACGGCTTTCAACGCGGATTTTGATGGTGACCAGATGGCGGTTCACTTACCATTAGGGCCAGAAGCTATTTTAGAGGCTCAATTGTTAATGTTGGCTTCTCATAATATTTTGAACCCTGCGAATGGAGCACCTATTACGGTACCTTCCCAGGACATGGTTTTAGGTCTGTATTACATGACCAAAGAACGTTTGTCTACTCCGGAACATCCAATTTTAGGAGAAGGTTTAACTTTTTACTCTGCTGAAGAAGTAAATATTGCTTTGAATGAAGGAAGATTGGAATTGAATGCCCGTGTGAGAATCAGAGCAAAAGATTTTAATGAAGCAGGGGAATTGGTATATCAAATTATTCAAACTACTGCCGGACGTGTATTGTTTAATGAAGTGGTTCCGGAAGCAGCTGGATATATCAATGATGTATTGACTAAGAAAAACCTTAGAGACATTATCGGTCACGTATTGAACGCGACCAGTGTACCTGAAACGGCAGCTTTCTTGGATAATATGAAAGATATGGGGTACAAATTCGCTTTCAAAGGTGGTTTGTCATTCTCATTGGGAGATATTAGAATCCCAGAACAAAAAACAAAATTGATTGCAGATGCCAGAGAGCAAGTTGAAGGTATTTCTGCGAATTATAACATGGGTCTTATTACCAATAACGAGCGTTACAACCAAGTTATTGACGTATGGACTTCGGCGAATGCCCAATTGACAGAAATGGCAATGAAAAACATTAGAGAAGACCAACAAGGTTTCAACTCTGTGTATATGATGCTTGACTCTGGAGCGAGGGGTTCTAAAGAACAAATTCGTCAGTTGACAGGTATGCGTGGTTTGATGGCTAAGCCTAAAAAATCAACTGCCGGTGGTGGGGAAATTATTGAAAACCCGATTCTTTCCAACTTTAAAGAAGGTCTTTCTATCCTTGAGTACTTTATCTCTACTCACGGTGCTCGTAAAGGTCTTGCGGATACCGCTTTGAAAACGGCGGATGCTGGATACTTAACAAGAAGATTACATGATGTTTCTCAAGATGTTATTGTTAACATTGAAGATTGTGGAACATTAAGAGGTGTAGAAGTTTCGGCATTGAAAAAGAATGAGGAAATCGTTGAGTCATTAGGAGAAAGAATCTTAGGACGTGTGGCGTTACAAGACGTAATTAATCCTTTGACAAACGAAATTTTAGTACACTCTGGTGAGCAAATTACTGAAACAATCATGAAGACTATCGAGGCTTCTCCACTTGAAAAAGTAGAGGTACGTTCTCCGTTGACTTGTGAAGCGTTGAAAGGAATTTGTGCTAAATGTTACGGTAGAAACTTAGCTACCGGAAAAATGACACAAAGAGGTGAGGCAGTTGGTGTAATTGCAGCACAGTCTATTGGTGAGCCAGGTACTCAGTTAACATTACGTACGTTCCACGTTGGTGGGGTTGCGGGAGGTATTTCTGAAGAGTCTAGTATCGTTACTAAATTTAATGGTAAAATTGAAATTGAAGATTTAAAAACTGTTAAAGGTGAGGATAACGAAGGAAATGCAGTTGATATCGTGGTTTCTCGTTCTACGGAGTTGAAATTAGTGGATGAGAAAACAGGAATCGTATTAAATACGCACAATATCCCTTACGGATCCAGTATTTTTGTAAATGACGGACAATCTGTTGTTAAAGGAGATGTGATTTGTAAATGGGATCCATATAATGGGGTAATTGTTTCTGAATTTACCGGTAAAATTGCTTACGAGGATTTAGAGCAAGGACAAACATTCATGGTCGAAATTGATGAGCAAACTGGTTTCCAAGAGAAAGTAATTTCTGAATCCAGAAATAAAAAATTAATCCCAACTTTATTGGTTTACGGTAAAGAAGGTGAATTGATCCGTTCTTATAACTTACCGGTTGGAGCCCACTTGATGGTTGAAAACGGGGAGAAAATTAAAGCAGGTAAAGTATTGGTTAAAATTCCACGTCGTTCTTCTAAATCTGGGGATATCACGGGAGGTTTACCAAGAATTACCGAGTTGTTAGAGGCTCGTAATCCTTCAAACCCAGCTGTAGTTTCAGAAATAGATGGTGTTGTTTCTTTTGGAAAAATTAAAAGAGGTAACCGTGAAATTGTAATTGAATCTAAGTTTGGTGAGGTTAAGAAATACCTAGTGAAATTATCAAGTCAGATTCTTGTTCAGGAAAATGACTTTGTTAGAGCGGGAGTTCCATTGTCTGATGGAGCAATCACTCCGGATGATATCTTGAGAATTCAAGGTCCTGCTGCTGTTCAACAGTATTTGGTAAATGAAATTCAAGAGGTATACCGTTTACAAGGGGTAAAAATTAACGACAAGCACTTTGAGGTAGTAATACGTCAGATGATGCGTAAGGTAAGAGTTGAAGATCCGGGAGATACATTGTTCTTAGAAGATCAATTAATTCATACTAAAGATTTTATCCTTGAAAATGATAAACTATACGGTATGAAAGTGGTTGAAGATGCGGGAGATTCCTCTACATTAAAAGAAGGTCAGATTGTTACGCCTCGTCAATTGCGTGATGAGAACTCTTTGTTAAAACGTACCGATAAGAATTTAGTTGTGGCCCGTGATGTTGTCACTGCAACTGCAACTCCAGTCTTACAAGGTATTACAAGAGCTTCTCTTCAAACGAAATCGTTTATTTCTGCGGCTTCTTTCCAAGAAACGACTAAAGTATTAAATGAAGCTGCTGTTGCAGGTAAAATTGATTACTTAGAAGGATTGAAAGAAAATGTAATTGTAGGTCATAGAATTCCTGCCGGAACCGGTATGAGAGAGTATGATCATACAATTGTAGGCTCGAAAGAAGATTACAACGAAATGATGGCTAATAAAGAAGAGTACATCTACTAATTAGAAAATTAATATTTAAAGATTCAAAGACTGTATTACTACAATCTTTGAATTCTTTAATTTTAAAGCTATACCTATGAAAGATCAACAGGAACAAATTAATATCGAATTGGATGAAAAAATTGCTGAAGGGATTTATTCTAATTTGGCAATAATCAATCACTCCTCATCAGAATTTGTTCTTGATTTTGTAAATATCATGCCGGGTGTTCCTAAGGCCAAAGTAAAATCAAGAATAGTCTTGACTCCTCAACATGCCAAAAGATTGTTGAAAGCAATTGGAGATAATATTCACCGTTTTGAAATCGCCCATGGCGAAATTAAAGATTCAGAACTTCCTCCGATTCCACTAAATTTTGGTCCGACAGGACAAGCGTAAATTATTTAAAGGCTCCAATTTGGAGCCTTTTTTTTGTCTTGATGTGGTTGAAATGTATACTAAAGGATGTGCATTTGCGTGATTCGATGTGTAAAAATCTGTAGCTAAACGAGTTTAGCGGTTGTTTATCGGAAATATTTTTCAATCGCTTTTTATTGCAATAGTTTTGGTCAAGAATAAGTGATGAACCAAATATTACTTTAAAAAAAAGCGACATGAGCCAATTTTCAAATCATATCAACAATAAAAAAATAAGAACACTTTTGTTTTTATTTGTTTGTATGTTTTTTTCTTCTGTTTCAGTTTTTAGTCAAACGGATGCTAAAGAGGGAGTAGTAACAAATACAACAGAAATGGCAGCTGATGTAAAACAAGGAAATGCAGCAGGGAATTCTAATATGAATTTTGTGCTTTGGTTTATGGGATCTAAACAAGATCCAAATAGTTCTCTTACTAAAGAAGAAGGTAATGATGCCAAAAAGAAAATAATGACTTCCGGAATTGCGCCAAATCGATTGTTGATTAAGGCTTTTTTGAAAAAAGCAGTAAATTTTGAAAATTCATTAGCTTAATATTAAATTGATTTTTAACACACATAAAAAAAAACGCTAACTTATTAAAGTTAGCGTTTTTTTTTTATGTGTGCCGTCCTGAAATAACGACACAGAATTTAATTTGTCTAGCCTAAATTTTTTTACAGTTAATAGACAAAATTGTTATTAAATGTGATAATTTTAGTTTGTCGCTGTAATTTAAATGATTTATAAAATTTAAGTGTTAATTTTATTCATTTAGTTTAAGAATGTGTTTTGTGATATGAAAAATTTTTTTGTTGTTTGTTGTTTAGTGTTTTTTTTCACAGCTATTTGGTCTCAAAAGCCAATTGAAAAGTATAGATTTGTTAATATAAAAGAAAGTATTTCACAAATTGGCGTACCTACAATAGTTCAAGACCATTACGGTTTTATTTGGTTTGGTACTAGTGGAGCTGGCTTAAATAAATTTGACGGTAGTGATTACAAGACATATAAATTCAAACCAAACGATCCTACCTCATTAAGTAATAATATTATCAATTGTTCTTATCTTGACAATATGAACAGATTATGGTTTGGTACAGACGAAGGACTCAACTTATACGACTACAAGAATGATTGTTTTAAAAGAATTCTTTTATCGGAATTCAATAAAAATAAAAGAAATGTTTCGGTTAAGAGTTTGATAGGAGATAAGAAGGGGAACTTATTTATTGGTACTGTAAAACTGGGATTATTCAAGATGGATTTAGATAATTTTAAGGTTGAAAAAATTCCAAGTCAAGAATCTAACCTATCTTCAACTATTACGATAAATGCGCTTCGGGTAGATTCTAAGGGAAAGGTATATGCTGGAACTGATAGAGGTCTTAAAGAGTTTGACGCTAAAACAAATACACTTAAACGTTCTGTTTTTAAAAATAAAGAAGGGCTTAAGTCCATTAATGACCCTATTCAATGTTTATTAATAGAAAAAAATAATATATGGATTGGAACTGTGTCTACAGGCTTATTTAAAATTAAGAGCAATGATACTAGTACAGATCCTCTATTTGAGATAAATCATTTTCAAATTTCACAAAATCGTCTTTTATCAATTATTAATTTACCCGACAAAACGGTAATGTGTGGTACGGAGAATGAAGGGTTGTTTCATATTGATTCCAATGGGGAAATTTTAAATCATTATCTATCAAGTAAATACGAAAGAAAAAATATTCTGTCTAATTCTATTTGGTCTTTATTTTTGGATCGTAATGAACGTATATGGATGGGATATTACAATGCAGGAATTGGTGTTTACGACAAGTTATATGATAAGTTTGAAAATCTGGAAAGTATACCTGGCATTCCTAATTCATTACAAATAAATTCTGTTACTGCTATTGTAAAAGATCATTTTAATAAATTTTGGTTAGCTATGGATGGAGGAGGCATTGATGTTTTTGATCCTAAATCGGATCAGTATACTCATATTGGCCCTACAGAAAACAAGGTGTTTTCGGGGCTGACCAATAATTACGTAGAAACATTATTTATTGACAGTAAACAAAATATATGGGCTGGTACTTGGAACGGAGGGGTATATTTTTTAAAGAATGGCGATAAAAGATTCATTAATTTCACAGTAAATAATTCAGGTGGAGGTTTAACCTCCAATAATATCATCAGTATTGCGGAAGATTTAGAAGGAACGATTTGGTTTGCTAGTTGGGACAAAGGGCTGCATTCGTTCAATCCGGAAACAGGAAAATTTACAAATTACAGGTCAGGTCTATTTTTAAAACACGGTATTTCAGATAGTTATGTATCTAAAATATTAGTTGACAAAAAAGGTAATCTTTGGGTAGCGACAACAAATTTAGGTTTGTTTAAGATTAAAAAGTTAGCAGGGAATACGTTTTCTATTGTATCAATGGCTAATAGGATGTCTAAAGAACTTAAAAATTACGCAAAAACTGACGCCGTTTGGTCACTATATGAAGGAGAAGACGGTTCAATATGGATTGGAACAAGAGGTGGTGGTTTGTGTAAATACAACGGTAAAACAGATCGTTTTAAATGGTATAACAGACTAAATGGTTTAGAAGCCGATAATATAGTGGGTATTATTGGAGATTTAAAAGGAAATATTTGGCTTAGCTCAAATTCAGGAATTATAAGATTAGACGTTAAAACCAATAGGTTTACTAGTTATACAAAAAATGATGGACTCCTTTCTAATGATTTTAACCGAAATGCTACTTTTAGAGATGAACAAGGAATCATTTATTTTGGTAATTATTTTGGATTAGATTATTTCAACCCTTCAAATATTTTAGTTAATAATGTTTTACCATCGTTATATTTAACAGACTTTAAGTTATTTAATAAAACGGTTACGACTAATCAGAAAGGGTCGCCCCTTAAAAGTGCTATTGGTGAAACGAAGAGTATTACTTTAAATAGTACCCAATCTGTATTTACTATTGAATATACAGGCATTAACTATACTAGACCCGAAAAGAATCAATATGCTTATTATCTTGAAGGTTTAGAAAAATCATGGAATTATGTTGGTAGATTAAGAAGTGCCACTTATACAAATTTGGAACAGGGTAATTATATATTCAAATTAAAATCTGCCAATAGTGATGGTAAATGGAATAAAGAAATATTAGAACTAAAAATAACTGTTTTACCACCTTGGTGGAAGTCAAATATGGCTTTGTTTTCTTATGTTGTTTTGTTGCTTTTAGGAGGCTATTATTTTAACAAGATGATGCTTGTTAGGTTGAATAAAAATAAAGAAATAGCTCTAGAACAAAATAAAAGATTGCAAGAAAAGGCTTTAAATGAAAAAAAGTTTCAGTTTTTTACTAATATATCCCATGAATTAAGAACACCTCTCGCCTTAATTATGAATCCTATTGACGATATTATTAGAGATGAAACCTTAAACCTTCCAACACGAACAAAAGAAAAACTTAATATTATTCATAAAAACACCAATAGACTTTATAGGTTGATAAACGAACTCTTAGATTTTAAAAAACTCGAGTCAAATAAATTAAAGGTTAAAGCTGTAAAATTAAATTTAGTAGATTTTATTAAAGATGTAGTAATTCATTTTAGAGAAGAATTTTCTATGAAAGGAATAGAATTTGATCTAGATTCAGATGTGTCAGATCTATCAGTTTGGTGTGATGTAGATATGTTGGAAAAGATTATTTTCAATATCCTATCAAATGCAATTAAGGTTACACCAAATGGTGGGTCAATAAATATAAACCTTCAATCAACTGATAAGTTATTCCATTTGCCTTTAGTAAGCAAAACAGAGGGGGTAAAAGCGGTAGAGATTATTATTTCTGATACGGGTCCGGGCATTGAAAAAGGAGAAGTAGAAAAAATATTTGAGCGTTTTTATCAAGTCGAAAATTTAAATAAAAGTTATTACGGAGGCACAGGAATTGGTTTAGAATTAGTTCGAGATTTTGTTAGGTTACATAAAGGCGAGATTGTAGTTGAAAGTGAAGTAGGTGAAGGAACTACTTTTACAATCATATTGCCAATGGGTAAGTCTCATTTTGATGATAATGAAATACTTTCAGATAATATAGAAGTTAAAGTTAAAAATAAACAACCACTTATAGGTATTGAAATAGAAAAGGAAAAGGCAATTGTTATAGATGAAAATCTACATAAATATACATTGTTAATAGTAGAAGATAATTACGAACTTAGAGATTATTTAAAAAAAGAACTTGAAAACGAGTACAAGGTTTTAGTAGCAAATAATGGAAAAAGTGGAATTGATTTAGCTAATGAGTTTCTTCCAGATATTATATTAACAGATGTCATGATGCCAGAAATGGATGGGTTCGATTTTTGTAAAAATATAAAGAGAGATTTGAGAACAAGTCATATTCCTGTATTAATGCTTACCGCCAAAACTGAAATTGAAGACAGAATTGAGGGTATTGAAGTGGGTGCAGATGCCTATATGGTTAAGCCTTTTGATCTAAGGTTGCTAAGGTTGCGTTTGTCCCAGTTAATAACAAGTAGGCAGTTAATTTTTAATAAATATTTTAGTTTAATTAGTGAAGTGCCAGAGGGAATTAAAACATTATCCTTGGATAAAGAATTTATTGAAAGTGTGTTAAACTACATTAAAGAGAATATAAGTAATCCGGATTTAAATGTAGAATCACTTGCAATTCAATTAAAATTGAGTAGAAGCCAGTTTTATAGAAAAATTAAAGTGCTCACCAACCAGACCGCTAATGAGTTTTTAAGAAATGTTCGACTTCAAAAGGCAAAACAAATTTTAGAAATGGAAAATGTAAGTATAAGCGAAGTATGTTATAAAACTGGGTTTTCTTCCCCTTCTTATTTTACAAAATGCTTTAAGAGTTATTTTG
>JACCDQ012218820.1_pt1 | contig 10112 bp, 17 predicted proteins | sample 7446031 | NCBI WGS metagenome assembly JACCDQ01 (sample SAMN15323442, study PRJNA562643) | freshwater metagenome | isolation source: river surface water | place: USA:Blue River Watershed | collected 2017-08-17 | reverse complement strand
AGTACGAGGAGCGTTGTAGCCTTTTTTAGCTTCCTTAAATTGATCAGGTACTGAAGAATCTTCTTTGAGGTATTCTGACAAAAATTCTTGAAAATTTTTATTTAAAATTCTGTAAATATTTCTTTTCATTTGTTCATTTTCAGAAAAGTATAATATTTTACTCAATAAATGTCCACCATCATAATTTATATTTTTCAATGTTGACAATGTTAAATTGTTAGGAAGTCTTGTCAACGTATATCGCATAGATTCAATTAATTGATCTCTTTCCATGTAAGATAGTTGATCAAAATATCGCTTAAATGCTTGTGGATTGAAAAAATCATTTATATCAGATAAAAGAGTTGTATATTCTTGAGGATTATTGACAGCATAATGATCAGAAATATCTCCCCTAGATTCTCCATTTATAAGCCTTTCAATTATTTCTTTTATTTGGTCAGGTCTTGCAAAGCTATCAGAAGTTGTTTGTTCAATCAATTCATTTTGCACATTATCTGATAATTGATCAAAACCTGGTTTTGATGTTCTTAAAAAATGATAAGCTACGAGAAAAGACAATTTATTTTGATCGTATTTTAATTCATTTGTATCCGGATCAATAATTATATTTTTATATTTATAGAAAAAATCAATTACAAGATTTATTTCAAAATTACTTATCCATTTAGCTCTTTTATCTTGCCCTTTATCTACAGCATGCCTAAGTTCATGCTTAAAATCCTGAATTAAGTCATCAATTTTTTTATCAGGAGGCAAATTGCTAAGCTTAACTATCTTTAATCTACTATTATAAGAAGCTAAAGCACGAGGATTATTTTGAGGCTTAAAAGCATAGATATATGATTTCAATTTGGAATTTGGAAGATTTTGAAAATTCAATATATCAAAATCAATAATCCCACGAGAATTTATACTGCCGCTGAACAAAGACTTAATTTCTTCATCTAAATCAAAATCTTCCCCTAAATCCTCGGTAAGATATTTTTGTAAATCTATAGTGCCATATGCTGCAAATCTATACCACATAATTTATCCTGCCTTGGTCACTTTTAAATCTTTATTTGTTATGGCCCACATTGTTCCAATTTCAAAATCTTCTAAATCAATAATAACTTTGTAAACATTTAGTCTTTTTCTTCTGTCATTTCTTGTATTTTCATTTCCCCATTTTCTAGCTTCTTCTGGGGTAGTTTCTAATAATGACCCTTTTCTCAAATAAGGCAAATCTATCCTTGAGGCATGATAAAAAACATACTTGTCTTCATCACGCTCAACTTTATTTCTTTCTGCCCAATCTTCTTTACGTTGAATTTCTTTAAGAACTAAATAAACTTGATAATAATTAGGATTATCAGAATCTGGTTTGTCGTAACCCAATTCTTCAATTTTTTTGATGCCGCCTTCAACACCAAAATTCTTCATTATATAATTAAGGTTACGATGAAATGTTGGATATGTACCTAATATTTGTTCAGGCTTTACATCATCATAAGAATATTGATCACCAATTATTTTTTCTGGATCAGCGTAAAACTCAACTAATGGTTTGTGCTGAAAATTTTTATATGATTCTGGAGTAGATGGATTTGACCAAACAGCTTTAGGGTCTCCAGATTTATAACTCTCAGAATTATTTACTAGTATCCCTTCACTCTCAAGTTTAGGAAGTAATTCATTAGATCCAGTATAATGAACTCTTCTTGCCATACCTTCTGGAATATCTTTTGAATGAGGTTCATTTAGATACTTATGTTGTGCAGCTAATCTATACCACATTAGCGCTTATCCTCATATCTTGGAAATAAATGACCAACAGCTGCTTCGTATAATACTCTGGAAACATCATCATCATTTAATGCCATTCTTCTTACTCTATCTGCCATATAATAGATATCTACGCTGTTGGCATATGGAAAAATATCTTGTAAATGATCTCTTAATGGTTTAGATTCACCATTGAAATAATAATATTTGACTTTTCCAGATTCTCTATACCACATTATTTTGTTCCCACCCAAACATTATTAGGTTTGTTTTTCAAAGCAGAAATCATATTTTCAATCCAGACATTTAGATATCTGATTTGCTATTAGACCATTGACGACAACTCCAATACCTCGCTTTAGTTTTTGGCCCCGGATTATCACAATTATGTCTTGCTCTAAAGTTTTTTCTTCTTCCAGGAATATTGTCTTTAATACGCATGTTTGGATCGCCAAAGTTAACCTTGATGATATTACCCTTGTCATTCTTTACATAAACAGAGAATTTCTTTGGACCACCTGGAGTGCGGAATGGTTTGTTAAGTTTCTTACCTTTGTTTTTATCAGAAGCAGTAACTTGTTTTTTGTCTGACTTATAATAATCAGCAAGACCATCAAGCATCATACAAGCACGAGAAAGTTTTACTTGCCACCACGCAGGAAGATCAGTTTCTTCTTCTGGTAAATTTTTCAATAAATCTTGCACTGCTCTCATAGCTGTAGAAAGATCATTTTTTGCCATACTAACTTCATGATCCTTACTATCTGCAGCAACTTTTACTAAATAAGTAACTGTATCTGCTAGTGCCATGGAATCATTTTTATCTAGTTCATTAGCTAAATCTACTAAATCTTCAATAAATTCTCTCATTATATTCCTGCCTTTGAATCATCCCATAAAACTGTTATAGAACTTGATAATAAATTTTTTGTAATTTCTGGTTCCTTATGACTAAATGTGATAGCTCCGGTAACGGCTGTTCCAGCAGTACCACCAATAGCATTTGTTATTAATAATCTTGCTTCATTTGCAAAACCAACCATCGTGTCATATGCTAAAGTAGTGAAATTTGCATCAATTGCTTCTTTTCTATCAGCATAAACATCTGTATCACCAACACCAGAATAAAATTGTGAGATAAGATATACATCAAAATAGGTTCTGGATAGTGGCGCTAAATCATTTTCAAGTAAAAACTTAACTTCAACATTAGTTCCTGATTTTAAGATATTTTGAATTGTATAATCTACTGTTACAGCAATAGCCATTAATTTATCTCCTTACAGTAATAAGTTTCCAAAATTCAGAATTAAAATCCTATGAAAGATATTTTGTTAGAATGTAAAAATCTTGATCTACAAGGTAATTTTGTAGAATCTGACCTTCTATTTCTCAAGTATGCGTCTAGACAAGATGAATTGTTGAAAAAGCAAATCTTAATTCCTGTTAAAGTGAGAGAAATTGCACTAAAGGCATACAATCACAGAAATAAAAATATCAAATTTGGAACTGGGCGAGACATTGAAATTGCTAGACAGTTATGCCAAAGATCTTACGTTGATTTAGACACTGTTGTTCATATACATAAATACACTGCCAGAAAATCTCATTCTAAATCTGAGAAAGAAGATAGCCCTACTTATTGGGAATATCTTTGCTATGGTGGTGATGATGGTAAGCATTGGGCAGAAGAAATCATCAAACTTTATCTGACAAAAATGTGGAGGGTCAATTAGCATTTTGTCGGAATGTTGTATAAGATAATAGTTCTTTGAAATTTTAAAACTTATAAAGATAACGGTGGCTTGACATCGTAAAATATTTAGATTTTACAAAGGGATCAAGTAATTCTCTACTACTCCCGCCAATCTAATGGTTAGTCAAGCAAGCTCAGCTTTTGTGAGTTTCAAGCCCAGAACTTGGAACTATGGAATAAGATGAAAGCAGACTTATATACGCTGAATATAAGCCAAGCACAGCATCATCGAACCCTAAAGAGCAAAGAGTAGTTGTGAGGTCCGAGAAGTCACGATCAAGGGCTTTACAGCATGATTATAGGTATTGCGGTGTTACACTAATTCTATCCGCTATTATCTTGAAATCACGTCCAATTCTCGTGGATGATTGGACATTGAAGTGAGTTGTATTCCATATTCTGGAGCAACAAGATACGCACACTTCTGTAGGGAGCGGGTTAAGAATTATGAAAGAGATCGCAATCCGTTGATAAGATAACATAATTCACTCATGAAATAGACGTATCTCGTGTTAGTTGTAAGCAACCAAAAATTAAAAAAGTGTAAATGCAACAAGCACTGTCAGATAAATGAAAAGTATGCAATCTTTTTATTTATTTATTGTAAGGCTAACATCAGACTAGAATTGCCACTAGTATAAAAAGGCGGTTGTGTAGTTTGACCGTAAGGTGGATAAACAGGCAATCTATATGTTGCGAGTAGAGTAATCCTGTGAACGAATCTACAATGGCTAGGAATAATCTCATCCTAGCCTTTTTCTTTTTAAGGAACTTTAAGAATTAATGTAGTATATTAATAGTATCTCATTAGGATTTCTGCAAATGAAAATTGTACCTTTGACTTTAGTTTTATTATTAGCTTCTTCAGGATATGCACAACAAATTGCTACTCCTAGTTCTATTCCTACCTGGCAGCCAAAATTCAACCTTTACCAAACAGATACAATTACAAATATCAAAACTGTATTGCAATCTAAAAAATATGAAGCCTTAAAGGTTGGATATAAAAGCACTGTGGTTGGAAGTGATCTTAAAAATTCAGTAGATCATGACTTGAACTTTAACGTTGGAGCTAAATTTCTTTCCGGAACATTAAGTGCTTCAGTTGCAAATCAAAAAGTTTATGGATCTATGCAAGACTTCACTTCAACAGGATTGTCATTTACAAAAACTTCTTCTTTGACAAATGTAAGCTTCAATATATTTCAAACAAATCAATTTAAAACTAATACAGGTCAGAACGGTACAGTGGCCAACCTGGACATGACTATAAAGTTTTAGCGGTACAATAAGCATATTATGGAAAGAACACCAGAATATGCTTTAGAAGCTGGAATTGCCGTTTGGACTGCTGATAATCAAGATATTGTCAGATGTGCCCTTGAACTTGCTTCAGAAACGACCTCACTTGGATTGGTTGATACTAATCAAAATACTTTCATGGGAATTGTTCCTACTGAAGTTTTTGGTCCAGATGGCAACTTAATTCATGAATGCTTCCTAAATATCAATCATCAAGCTTGGGGATATTTTAGGATTATAATCAAATCAACTTCTCATTTTGAAGTGATAGCCCCAAGACTCACTACATTCAAGAATCCAATATTTCTTAGTCAAAAAGAAGTTTCAGATTTTATTAAAGAATTAGCAGCTTCCCTAGATGATTTATATCTTTTAGAAGAATACTTAGAAGCAAATGATGTCAGAGAAGCTGAAAAATTACTTGAAAAAATGCTTGTTGGATACCATGAAGCAGTAAAGCATGAATTAATTTCAATCAAAGAATATATTGAAAACTTTCCTGGCAAAATGTATATCCAAAGTACAAATAGTGAAGACAAGCAGTACATTGATGAAATTCCTAATCGTTATGACTTAGCTCTTCAACACCCTGAAAACTGGCACATTGAATTCTTTGAGGGTTTTGGCACTACAGAACAAGAGGATAAAGAATTTAGAAATAGATTGTCAGAATTTCAGAAGCTTGAAAACCATTATGCCTGTAGACTATATCTAGCACAAAAAATTACTGCTGGACTCAAGCATAAATTGATTGTGTTAACAGATAGTGAATATCCTGAACCTGATACAAGTGGAGAAGTTTTGTTTGATGAAGCTTTAGGACTTGCTCTTGTGCGTCCTGTTATGCATTGTATAGGAATGAGAATTGATTGATGGAAGAGCTTTTTGGAAGAAAAGAATTTGATGAAGTAGATTATCAAGAAAATGATCCTGCTGGTAAAGCTAAAGCAATAAAAATTTTATCTACCACCAAACGTTTTCAATCAGGATTTTATAAAATATTAAATCCTATTGAAGATAAAAAATGTGGTGATGTAAAAATACAATTTCTTCATGATGAATCTATCCTTGTGTATGAAATAGAAAATGCAGGATATGATAGATTTGACATGAATTTTCACGGTAAATATTCAACAGTGAATGTTCCTATGAAAAAACTACATACAATACCTGATGGGTATTTTATGGCTGTTGATGGTGGAGAATCAGAATACGTTGATATACCTAAAAGATTTTATCTAATCAAAGTTGAGCATATTTTAGAAGCTAATATTGCTGCAAACGTGAATAGAAAAAGTAATGGTAAAAAAGAAAAATTTTACAAAGTTCCATCTCACTTAGTAGAGAGATATAAATGGAACGAGAACAAAGGAAAATATATACGTGCCTACCCTTAATGTTACAATTACAGAAGAAGCAGCAGAAATAGTAAAGACCACTATGGATGAAATTGAGACAAACGATCCTCATCTTTATCTTTATGTGGCTGGTGGTGGATGTTCTGGTCTCAAGTATGGATTAGCAGTATCAGAAGGTGAGCCAGAAATTGATGATGTTGTTGTTTATGACAAAGATATCAAAATTATTGTAGATGCAAATAGCGCAAAGTATTTAGATGGCGCTGTTATTACATATCAAAAAGATGGATTGATGAGTGGATTTAAAATTGAAAATCCTAATGCGTCTAAGAGTTGTGGATGCGGAAGTTCTTTTGCCGTAGAAGGTGAAGATAATAATCCTTGTGGTGGATGTGGCTATTCTGGATGATTTTTTTTGAAATTTATGATTTCTAAAATAACTCGTCCAGGCTTAGCTTTTTTTTGATTTTTAGATAAACCTTCATATATAGATTCTAATTTTTCTATTGGTAAGAAATATGAAATTTCTATGCTTTGAATCATCAAATTTCTGCTTACACCCAAATGAGATAAAGCTTCTACTAATTTAGCTTTTATTGGATTATTAAATGACCAATTATCCATTTTTTTTCAATCTACTCATGGTAAAAATAGATCCAACAATAACCATAATAAAATGATAAATGTGAACAGCTACTTCACCTAAATCTTTTACGAAATCATACAAAACAGTGAAGGCGGTAGCAAAAGCTACCACCTTCATTATTAAACTTGAATCTTTCAGAAACTTATTCATTACATCATATGAAGTCTGTATTTAGTTTGATTCAAGACAGCAAGCATTTCATCTCTAATGTTGAGTAAGTCAGTGTCTGTATTTGAATCCAATGATTTTGGCAATGTATTGATAAGGTAGTCAATATATTCATCAATAAATTCTTCAGGATCATTTGAAAGATTTTCAAGCTTAACAGTAAAGCCATCCTTGCCCATGATAGCACCCTTCTTACCTTGAAAAACTTCAATATAGTCATCGATAAGAGGGTCTAATGATTCATAAGCCTTTCCAAAAGCTTCATGTTGAGCAAAGCTTCCTGGCTTCTTTTGAGTTTGCCAGTGAAACACTCTCATTTGATTCTGAATTGTTAAAAAGTTAGTAATAATGTTCATTTGTAGCTCTCCAAGGTTTCATTGACAAAATCCCAATTAATCAAATCTACCCATTTTTTTAAGTATTTTTCTCTATCGTTTTGATATTTGAGATAATATGCGTGTTCCCATAAGTCACAACCTATAAGAGGCTTTCCGCACTTTTCAATATATGGATTATCTTGATTTGGCATAGAAGAAAGCTTAATATCCTTACCATCTTCTGTACATAACCAAACCCAACCAGAACCAAAATGATCCATACCTATTTTAATAAATTCTACTTTGAATTTATCTAAGGAACCAAACTTTTTATCAATAAGTGATTTGATAGCTCCTGAATATACTGGTTTTTCTGTCGTCATAACATTCCAGAAAAATGAATGATTGAAATAACCACCAGCATTATTCTTAAATTTTTCTCTGTCTTTTGATGGAATCTTATCTAAATCTGACATAAGCTCAATAATGGTATGTTTCTCTAATTTAGAATTTCCATCTACTATACTCATCATATTATCAAAATATTTTTTTTGATGCTTTGTATGATGTATCTTCATAGTTTCAGCATCAATCACAGGCTCAAGAAAATCAAAAGAATAAGGCAGCTTTTGAAATTCAAAGCCTGAAGATTTTACTTCTTCTTTTTTTGCTGAAAATATGATAGTACTAGTTACAAATTTCATTATTTTTGCACAGAAACAAATACTGGGTTATTTGGATTTGTAGGATCAGGTGCAACAGGGAATCCAACTTGAATTGGTGCTTTTACGTTTGTGAGAGAATTAGGCAATAAACCACCTTGGCATGTAACTACTTGTACGCCTTTTAAGCCTTTTTGTGTAAGCCAATCTTCAAAATCTTGTCCACATCTAATATCATTCTTTGATATTTGACCGCAATATTCACCTTGAAGATTTTTAGAACCATGTAATCCTAAAATTTTCTCTCCATTTTGTCCTGTAATAACTACATGATCTCCAGCATCTAAAGCTTTTCTAAGTTTTTCAGATTCAGCAAATGAAGCAAAAATTCCAGTGTTTGGGCCTAATGCTGAAGGAGAGTTTTGAAGTCCAATATCAACTTGTTGAGAATATCTATACCACATAATTAATTTATTCCAATCTCCATTCAATATTACTTTCATATTGAACACAAGACTCACAAATTTCCTCTAATTGTAATAAAGCAGAAAGTATTACATCCTCATCTAAAACCATTTCTGATAGATCTATCACTGTTATCAATTTTTTATAAAATTTTTCAGGATGCATACTACCAGACAGTCCTAATTTCATCTCGGATAAGATAATTTTTGCTATTCTTCTTGGAATAATAATTTGATTAGATGAGTTGTTTATATCATTAGCTTTGATAGTTACTCTTAATGCTTCAACACCTTGCCAAATCCATGTATATTCTTTTGCATAAGGATAATCTATATCAAGCTCAAAAGATAATTTTTGAAATTCTTTTTCCCACCAAACTAATGGGTAACTAATTGTTTTGTAATCTTGAGTGACAGCTTGTAATAAATTTGTCGGAAGAGAAAATTTATACTCTTCCGACAAGTTGAAATTTGCAGCCCATAAAACATTAGAATTAGGTTGTTCTTCTGAGTTTATATCAGAAGCAAAAAATACAACATGTTTTTTCATTATGTTTAAAAATTTCTGCCACCACCAAATCCGCCCATTCCGCCATTCATTCCACCAAAGGCTCCACCGCCAAAGCCTCCCATTGCTCCTCCGCCCATTCCATTACCAGCGCCCAATCCAAAGCCTCCATTGCCTCCCATAGCGCCGTTCCCAAAACCGCCAGCCCCACCAAAACCACCTGAGCCCATTCCATTCATGCCACCTGTAAATCTACTAAATTGATTAATAAATAATATATTACCTAAAACAGCTTGCAAATCAAATGGATCTATATGATTAAGATAGATCTTCTCAAACATAACTCCTCTTGGTTGTTCTACTGTGATTTCTGGTGTTGGTTGTTTATATTCTGTAAATACTCTTGCTTTAACAATATAAACATCATTTTCTTTGGTATATGTAAGAGGAACAGTATTTGCTCTCATAACTAATTTGAGAGAATTTTCAAAAGGTTGATCTGTAAGGTTCATTGATACAAAACCATACACAGAATTATCAATCACGTAGCTTTTGATTCCGGCTTGTTTAAATATCATTTCAAGGCTTGTTCTTACTGGCGCATCTTTTAGCTCCATCGTAATGTTTGATTGCGCAAAGGAACAAGAACAGATTAATAATATTGAAAGTAATGTAAAAAACTTTTTCACTTTTTCTTCACCATATAATAAGTTTTCTTCTCATCAGTCTCAAATTGGATGCTAAGGAATTTTTCTAACAAATGTCTAGTGTCGTCAAAATTCTTCTCCCAAATTTGAAACTTTGGAATCTTAATCTTATTTATTTCCTCTTTGTTATATGAGTATGTCGTGATTTTTGCAGCTCTGAAAAAATCATCAATAATTGTTGAAGTTAAAACATACTTTGTACTAATTACAGTATAGATAGGCTCTTTCTTTTTCTCTTCCTGATAGCTAAAAGCAGATGTGGTCAAAAAAAAGAACAAACCCAAAACAACAAATATATTTCTCATATTAATTTCCTTATTCTAGTTAATTTGTACAATTCACTTATGAACTATGAAGATTTAGACCCAAATGAGCAAATTGTTCTTCAGAAACAACTTGAAGAACACAGAAAAGAAATTTTATCTATGGAAGCGGATGAAATTTTAGAAAGATTAGT
>JACCDQ011304820.1_pt1 | contig 10112 bp, 8 predicted proteins | sample 7446031 | NCBI WGS metagenome assembly JACCDQ01 (sample SAMN15323442, study PRJNA562643) | freshwater metagenome | isolation source: river surface water | place: USA:Blue River Watershed | collected 2017-08-17 | reverse complement strand
GTCTGGTCTGGTCTGGTCTGGTCTGCAAAACTAACCTGACCGCCGCAAAAGGAGAACGTCTACCGGACATTCAGCAGGAATAAAAAACGCCGCTTTGAAGCGGCGTTTTTTGCAGGCATCAATGTATTGCACTATGCGCTATACATCCAGGTTCGCGACGCGCAAGGCGTTTTCTTCGATAAAGGCACGACGTGGTTCCACTTCGTCCCCCATCAGGGTGTTGAAGAGTTGGTCCGCGCCGATGGCATCTTCAATGGTCACACGCAGCATCCGACGTGTGTTAGGGTCCATGGTGGTTTCCCACAGCTGTTCCGGGTTCATCTCACCCAAACCTTTATAGCGCTGAATATACAGGCCTTTTTTCGACTCCGTAATTAACCATTCCAGCGCTTCGGCAAAGGTTGCCACTGGCTTGATTTTCTCACCGCGGCGAACAGTGCCACCCTCTTCAATCAAGTCACGAATAGCATCGCCTAAGGCTACCAACCGGCCGTAGTCGGCTGAGTTCAGGAAGTCGTAATGCAGCACATATTCGTTATCGATCCCGTGCTGGCGAATCACAATCTTCGGCAAAGTCAGATGACGCTCACGGTCTTCGGCAATGCCAAAGGTGTAGCTGGAACCATCGCCTTCCTGCTCTTGCAGACGCTTCGCCAAAGTGGCAACCCAGGCTTCAACGGTGGCGGCATCCTTACACTGCTCAACATTCAGACCAGGCACATAGACCAGCTGGGTCAGCAGATTTTGTGGGATCTTGCGGCTGAGGCGTTCAATAGTAGCCATGCCTTTGTGGTACTGATTAACCAGGCTTTCCAACGCAGCACCATTGATAGCCGGCGCATCCGCATTCACATGCAATGAAGCTTCGTCCAACGCCAGGGTTGTCAGATATTCCTGCATCGCGGCATCATCTTTGATGTACTGCTCTTGTTTGCCCTTCTTCACTTTATACAGCGGTGGCTGGGCGATGTAGATATAACCGCGCTCGATCAGTTCTGGCATCTGACGATAGAAGAATGTCAGTAACAGTGTGCGGATGTGCGAACCGTCGACGTCGGCGTCCGTCATCAGAATCACGCTGTGGTAGCGGGTCTTGTCCGGATTGTATTCTTCGCGGCCGATGCCACAGCCTAAAGCAGTAATCAGCGTGCCCACTTCCTGTGACGAAATCATCTTGTCAAAACGGGCTTTTTCAACGTTAAGGATTTTACCCTTCAGCGGCAGAATTGCCTGATTCTTGCGGTTGCGGCCCTGCTTAGCAGAACCACCCGCAGAGTCACCCTCTACCAGGTAGAGTTCAGACAAGGCTGGGTCCTTTTCCTGACAATCCGCCAGCTTGCCTGGCAAGCCAGCGATATCCAGTGCACCTTTACGCCGGGTCATTTCACGCGCTTTACGTGCAGCTTCCCGCGCCCGCGCTGCATCCACAATCTTCGTCACGATGATTTTGGCATCGTTCGGACTTTCCAGCAGATACTCATTCAGTTTTTCATGCATCACGCTTTCGACAGCTGATTTCACTTCACTGGAAACCAGTTTGTCTTTGGTTTGTGAGCTGAATTTCGGGTCCGGGACTTTGACTGAAATAACTGCGGTCAGGCCTTCACGTGCGTCGTCGCCGGTGGCCTGTACTTTCATTTTCTTGGCATAACCTTCAGCATCAATGTAGGTATTGAGGACACGGGTCAGTGCCGAACGGAAACCAGCCAGGTGAGTACCGCCGTCACGCTGCGGAATGTTGTTGGTAAAACAGAAAATGCTTTCCTGGAACGAGTCATTCCACTGCATCGCCACTTCAACCGAAATGCCATCATCGCGGGTCGCGCTGAAATAGAACGCCTTCGGATGGATGGCGGTTTTAGTCCGGTTCAGATACTGTACGAACGCTTCAATACCACCTTCGTATTTAAAGTGGTCGCGTTTGTCATTACGCTCGTCAGTCAGAATGATACTGACGCCAGAGTTCAGGAATGACAGTTCACGCAGGCGCTTCGCCAGAATGTCGTAGTGGAAGTTGGTATCAGAGAAAATCGTTGGGCTTGGCCAGAAACGGATCTCAGTCCCTGTCGTATCTGTTTCACCAACTACTTTCAGCGGTTCATCAGGCACACCAAGGCGGTAAATCTGGTTATGAACCTGATTTTTCCGCCGAATGGTCAGTTCGAGTTTGTCAGACAGCGCGTTGACGACCGAAACACCAACCCCGTGCAAACCACCGGAAACTTTGTAAGAGTTGTCGTCAAACTTACCACCGGCATGCAGTACCGTCATGATGACTTCCGCAGCCGACACACCTTCGTCGTGCATATCCGTCGGAATGCCCCGACCGTTGTCACGCACTGACACAGAGTTGTCGCTATGAATAGTGACAAAAACGTCACTACAGTAGCCCGCTAATGCTTCATCGATCGAGTTGTCGACGACCTCAAACACCATGTGGTGTAAGCCTGAGCCGTCGTCGGTGTCCCCGATGTACATACCCGGTCTTTTGCGAACCGCATCTAAACCTTTCAGTACTTTAATACTCGAGGAATCGTAGTTATGTTCTTCGGCCATCGTTATCCGTCCGTTTTATCTGACCTTGTTCCACGTGGAACATAGCAACCGGCCACTGCAAGTGCGGCACTATCTGGTCAGGTTCAATCGCAGTAATAAAAACCTGCGATTGCAGTTGAGCTAAAAAAGAGAAAATCTGGCGTTTGGATTGGTCATCCAACTCAGACGCCAGATCATCAATTAACAACAGCGGTTGCTTGTGTCCGCGTTGGCAGATGACATTGCTTTGCGCCACTTTCAGCGCAAAGAGTAACACTTTGAGCTGACCACGCGACAACAGCTCTTCGACATACTCGCCATCAACTTTGAGTTTCAGATCCGCTTTTTGTGGGCCAAGCTGGCTGTAACCAAAACGCAGGTCTTGCTGAAAACTCTCTTGCAACTGACGCGCGAGCTCAGCCTCCGAGCCATCTTTAACTTGCCAGCCCGGCGCCAGCTCCAGACTAAGCCCGGCCAAGGCTTCCACCTCTTGCACCAACGGCGCTAACGCCTGTTGCAAAGTGGTCAAGTAGTTCAGCCTGAGCTGCTGTAACTGCATCGCCAGTTCAACAAATTGCTGGTCCCAGTACTGATACTGGCTACCATAGCTTTGCCTGTTTTTTAATAAGGCATTGCGCTGTTTCAACACCTTATTAAAACGCAGCCAAATGTCATAGAAGGAAGGTTCCACGTGGAACAAACCCAAATCAAAAAACTGTCGCCGTTCTTTTGGTCCACCAAAGAACAGGCGAAAGCTCTCTGGTTGCACCAACTGCACAGGAAGCAAAGCGGCACAATCGGCCAGTCGCTGTACATTCTCGCCATTGAGCCTGACCTGCCAATCGCCTTGCCGGTCGCGTTGCATCCCGAGCCCCACTTGCTGCATGGACCAATCCACCCGGCCAAACAGCCGATAGAGCGGCTGCTGATGACGAATCACTTTATGCGGTTTACTGGTCCGAAACGAACGTCCATGTGCCAACAAATAGATAGCTTCCAGCACGCTGGTTTTTCCACTGCCATTGGCACCGCAAATCAGATTCCAGCCTTGCGCAAACTCCAGCTGCGCCTGAGTGATATTGCGAAAATCACTCAGCTGCAAAGAAGTTAACGCCATCTCAGAGCCGCATTGGCATCACGACGTACAAAGCACCAGGATTACCAACCCCTTCCACCAGCGTACTCGAGTTAGCGTCGCTCAAGTGCATCACAACCAGGTCTGTACTTAAGGTATTCAGCACGTCCAGCACATAGCCGACATTAAAACCAATCTCGAGTGTATCGCCGTTATACTCCACCTCAATAACCTCTTCCGCCTGCTCGTGCTCTGGGTTATTAGCAACAATCTGTAACTCTTGAGGGTTCAATGTAAAACGCACACCACGATATTTTTCATTTGAAAGAATCGAGGCCCGGACACAAGAATCCTTCAGCACTGAACGGTGCGCTGTCAGCTGGCGAGAACTGTTACGTGGCAACACCCGCCGATAATCAGGAAAGCGGCCATCAATCAGCTTGCTGCTGAAACTGAACTGGCTGTCAATCAACCGGATATGATTCTGGCCAATGCTGAGCCGGATCAGTTGATCATCAGCAACCAACAGACGCATCAACTCTAAAACACCTTTGCGGGGGATGATCACTTGCTTCTGCTGACCAGCAGTGACAGCCAGCTCGATCGAACTCAACGCCAGCCGGTGACCGTCTGTCGCCACTGTGCGCAGGGTGCCGTTGTCGACTTCAAACAACAATCCGTTCAGGTAGTACCGAACGTCCTGGTTGGCCATTGAAAAAGCAGTGTCATCCAATAACTTACGCAGCTGCTGCCGGCTGCATTCAAACTCGACTTCGCCTTGCCAGCTTTCCAGATTCGGATAATCATTCGCACTTAAGGTCGCCAGCGTGAATTTACTTTTGCCGGCACTCAGCACGCAATTTTCGCCATTGAGTTGCAAACTCAGCATCGAGCCGTCCGGTAAAGACCGACAGATATCCAACAACTTCTTTGCCGGAATTGTCACCCGACCAGGCGTCATCACCTGCTGTGCGATGGCGCCCGCAACCAATTCAATTTCCAGGTCTGTGCCGGTCAACGTGATGTGATCAGGACCAACATCCAACAACACATTCGACAACACCGGCAATGTGTGTCGGCGCTCGATGGCACCGGACACCATTTGTAAGGGCTTTAATAAAGCGTCACGCTCAATAATAAAATGCATAACAAGTCCCTATTAAGATGACAAAGTCCGAATCAAATTCTGGAAATCTTCTTTAATTTCATGAGTTTCTTCTTTGAGAGACTCAATTTTGCGGCAGGCGTGCAGCACTGTGGTATGGTCGCGACCACCAAAAGCATCACCAATCTCGGGCAAACTGTGGTTGGTCAGCTCTTTCGACAAGGCCATCGCCATTTGTCTGGGTCTGGCGACCGAACGTGAGCGCCGTTTAGACAACAGATCAGCGACACGGATTTTGTAATATTCGGCCACCGTTTTCTGAATATTCTCGATAGTCACCAGCTTGTCTTGTAACGCCAGCAAATCGCGCAGCGACTCCCGCACGAAATCAATGGTAATAGGACGGCCGGTAAAATTGGCGTTGGCGGTGATTCTGTTTAGTGCACCTTCCAGCTCACGCACATTCGATCGAAGCCGTTTCGCGACGAAAAACGCCACCTCTTCCGGCAAGCGGATATTGTTCTCCTGCGCCTTACGCATCAGGATCGCAACGCGGGTTTCCAGCTCTGGTGGTTCGATCGCAATGGTCAGGCCCCAGCCAAACCGGCTTTTCAGCCGCTCTTCCACGCCGTCGATTTCTTTCGGGTAACGGTCCGAGGTCAGAATAATCTGTTGATTACCTTCCAGTAACGCATTGAATGTATGGAAAAATTCTTCCTGAGAACGGTCTTTTTTCGCAAAAAACTGAATGTCATCGATAAGCAAAGCATCGACGGAACGGTAATAGCGCTTAAATTCTTCGATGGCATTGTTCTGCAGGGCCTTCACCATGTCCTGCACAAACCGCTCAGAATGCATATAAATGACTTTGGCGTCCGGCTTCTTCGCCAGAATGCCGTTACCGACCGCGTGCAACAAATGTGTTTTACCCAGACCAGTCCCACCATATAAAAACAGCGGGTTATAGGCAGAACCAGGGTTGTCAGCCACCTGACTGGCCGCCGCGCGCGCCAGTTGGTTGGATTTACCTTCAACAAAGTTATCAAAGGTGTAATTGGTTCTGACATTGCTGCGTACAATGGTTTTTGGTGCAGGTTCAGCTACTTCAGCTGGCGCAGCAGCTGCTGCCGAGACCGGATGAACGCGCGGAGTTGCCGACGGACTGGCTTTGGGCACTTTCTGGCTGCTACCCACTTCAAAACGCAGGCGCGGAGAATGATCGCCACAATAGTCGTGGATCAGTTCATTGATCCGATTCAGGTATTTATCCCGCACCCAATCCAGCACAAAGCGGTTTGGCGCGTAAAGCGTTAAAGCATCATGGGAGCTGTCAGCCTGCAAAGGTCTGATCCACATACTGAACTGTTGAGCGGGCAGCTCAGACTGCAGCGCTTCCAGGCAATTTTGCCAGACTGACTGATACACCATATCTCCAACAGCCCCGAATAATAGGTATTTGACAAGGCAGGCGTTAAGGAAAGACCCGCATTATGGGCTGATCTTATCCACAACTTCAATATTGACTTTTGGAAAAAGCGGCCTATTCAGCAAGTGCACAGATTAGCCATTGTTTTATATGTATTTTTATCTTTTAGACAATTTAATAATACCACCAAATACCGACCGCATTTTCCGTCATAAACCACAGGACTCATCTGACTAATTCACATTTTATCCAAAAAACACTGTCAGCCTGTGGACAACTGCGCAAGATCTTGGATCTGATCGCGAAATAACCAAGGATCGCATTGACAAGGGCAGGCGGAGTACTTAAAATTCGCGCTCTTTTTTAAATCGCTGCGTTTTGGTACTGACTAAAACACAGATTCAGTTAGTAACTCGACCGGACGGACGAAGACATGAGTAAAAGAACCTTTCAACCAAGCGTTTTAAAACAGAAACGCAATCACGGCTTCCGTGCACGTATGGCTACTAAAAACGGCCGTGCAGTATTAGCACGTCGTCGTGCGAAAGGCCGCAAGCGTTTAACTGTCTAGTCAGTTAACTGCGCTGCGTGGTCAGCTTTACCTTCAGCAGGGAGTTACGTCTGTTAACTCCCCGCGAATTCGACAATGTGTTCCAGAACCCGTTCCGGGTCGCCTCCCCACTCTTCACTATCCTGTGCAAAGCAAATCAGTCTGAACATGCTCGGATTGGTCTGACGATCGCGAAAAAACGTGTTAAATTGGCCTGCCAGCGCAATCGCATCAAACGTTGTGCCCGTGACAGTTTTCGGTTGCATCAGCATGAACTGCCGCCGGTCGATTTGGTGCTGATGGTCAAAGGCGATATCAGCAATACAGACAATGCAGAGTTACATCAGCAACTGGAGCGCCTGTGGAGCAAAATAGCCCGCCAGTACAAAGCTACCCAGCCAAAATCCTGATCACAGCGATTCGCGGCTACCAGCGTTGTATCAGCCCTTTATTTGCCCCCAGCTGTCGTTTCACTCCCAGTTGCTCACACTATGCAGTAGAAGCAATGCAGCGCTTTGGCGCGATCAAAGGCAGTTGGTTAACCGCCCAACGTCTATTAAAATGTCACCCCTTACATCCGGGTGGTGAAGACCCTGTTCCAGAAAAGCAAAAGAGATAAACGCACCAATGGAATCGCAACGTAGTTTATTCGTGATTGCTTTTGCAATCATCAGTTTCTTCCTGTGGCAAGAATGGCAGAAAGATTACGGCCCCAAACCGGTCACGCCAGTGCAGACAACCGTCAGCCAGGCAGGTAATGCCGAACCGCAACTGTCCGCTTCTGGTCCGCTCAGCGCCAGCAATAGCCAGCCGGCTGAGCAAGCCGCCGCCAAAGTGGTTGAAGTCACCACGGATGTATTGTCGGTGAAAATCGACACCCGCGGTGGTGACATTATCGGGCTGACACTGCCGAAGTTCACCATGAGCTTGTCTGACAGCACGCCCTATCCTCTGATGCGCCAACTGAACGGCTTCCAGTACAGCGCTCAAAGCGGCTTACTCGGCGATGGTCCGGACGAAAAACGCAGCAGTAAACCTGTCTACAGCGTGACGCAAGACACATACAGTCTGGCCAGCGGTCAGCAGGAAATGGCAGTCAGCCTGCTGCTGGAACATAACGGTCTGAAAATCGAAAAACGTTACACCTTCAGCGCCGGCAAATACGACGTGCGGCTGGATTATATCGTGACCAACGCCAGCAGTGGCAGCAAGGTCGTGCAGCCTTACCACTATCTGGCGCAAACCATTGATAACGGGAAAGACGGCAACATGATGATGCCGGTCTATCGCGGCGGTGCTTATTCAACAACCGAAGAGCGTTATAAAAAGTTCGCGTTTGACGATATGAAAGATCAGAACCTGGATATCGCTACCAAAGGCGGCTGGGTCAGCATGCTGGAACACTATTTTGTCTCCGCCTGGATACCGCAGGCAGAAGAACAAAATCAGCTGTTCAGTCTGGTCAATAACAACGACGGCATTATCGGCGTGCGCGGCCCGCAGCACAGCATTGGCGCAGGTGAGAGCAAAACGCTGACCGCCACTTTCTACGCGGGTCCAAAAGATCAGGACAGCCTGGTTAAACTGGCGCACGGCCTGGACCTGACCGTCGACTATGGCTGGCTCTGGTTCATCTCCCAGCCGCTGTTCTGGTTGCTGCAAATCATCCATAACGTCGTCGGAAACTGGGGCTTAGCCATCATTGGCATCACGCTGTTGATCAAGCTGGCCATGTTCCCACTGACCAAAGCTCAGTACGAATCCATGGCCAAAATGCGCAATCTGAAGCCAAAAATTGACGAGCTGCAGGCGCGTTACAAAGACGACCGGCAGAAAATGGGCCCGGCCATGATGGAACTGTATCGCAAAGAGAAAGTAAACCCGATGGGTGGCTGTCTGCCGATGCTGATCCAGATGCCGATTTTCCTGGCGCTGTACTTTGTATTTGTCGAAAGTATCGAACTTCGTCAGGCGCCATTCTTCCTGTGGATCCAGGATTTGTCGGCGATGGACCCGTATTTTGTACTGCCAATCCTGTACATGCTGAGCATGTATGCCATGCAAAAGTTGACGCCTGTGACCGTTACAGATCCGATGCAGCAAAAAATCATGCTGTGGATGCCAGTGGTATTTGGTCTGTTCTTTATCATCTTCCCAAGTGGTCTGGTGCTGTACTGGGTGGTCAGCAACCTGATTTCACTGGCGCAGATGCTGTATATCTACAAAGGCATGGAGAAAAAAGGCCTGCACGTACGCAACGCCTGATCTTCGCTGTCACTTCGTTAAATGGCCACTACACTGCGTAATGGCCATTTTTTTATCTGCCGCCCAGACCATTTTCAGGACAGAGCTATGTACAGTACCGACACTATTGCCGCCCAAGCCACAGCACCAGGTCGCGCCGGCGTGGGTATCATCCGTGTGTCAGGCCCACAGGCCGCGACCGTCGCCAACGCCTTGTTGGGACGTCAGCCCAGAGCCCGCCATGCAGAATACCTGCCTTTTCTCGCTGCCGACGGCTCAGTGCTGGATCAGGGCATAGCGCTGTATTTCCCCGGCCCTAATTCTTTTACCGGCGAAGACGTGCTGGAACTGCAGGGCCATGGCGGTCCGGTACTGCTTGATATGTTGCTGCGACGGATCCTGCAGCTGCCGGGCCTGCGGATCGCCAAGCCTGGCGAGTTTTCCGAGCGTGCATTTTTAAATGACAAACTGGATCTCACTCAGGCCGAGGCGATTGCTGATCTGATTGACGCCAGCAGTGAACAGGCAGCGCGCAGTGCGATGCAGTCGCTGCAGGGGGAATTTTCCCGCCAAATTCACGCGCTGGTGGAAAAAGTGATTTATCTGCGGATGTACGTCGAAGCCGCTATCGACTTCCCGGATGAAGAAATCGATTTTCTGTCCGACGGCAAAGTGGCGGGCGATTTGGCCGCGATCCGCGCCGACCTGACGCATATTCAGCAACAGGCGACCCAAGGCAGCATCTTGCGCGAAGGCATGAAAGTAGTGATTGCCGGCCGGCCCAATGCCGGTAAATCCAGCCTGCTCAATGCCTTAGCAGGCCGTGAAGCGGCGATTGTCACCGACATCGCCGGCACCACGCGCGACGTACTGCGCGAACATATCCATATCGATGGCATGCCGCTGCATATCATCGACACAGCAGGTTTACGCGAAGCCACCGATAAAGTTGAACAAATCGGCATCGAGCGGGCCTGGCAGGAGATCCTGCAGGCGGATCGGGTATTATTTATGGTCGACGGGACCACGACCGACGCGACAGATCCGGCCGCGATCTGGCCTGATTTTATCGCCCGAATTCCAGAGAGTCTGGGCATCAGCGTGATCCGAAACAAAGCAGATCTGACCGGCGAAACCCCGGGCGCCGCCGAAGGCGGGAAATACCCGCTGTTCCGGC
>JACCDQ011654766.1_pt1 | contig 10113 bp, 8 predicted proteins | sample 7446031 | NCBI WGS metagenome assembly JACCDQ01 (sample SAMN15323442, study PRJNA562643) | freshwater metagenome | isolation source: river surface water | place: USA:Blue River Watershed | collected 2017-08-17 | reverse complement strand
GATAGACCCACGATTGTTTATCAAAAATGTTGTACTGATTGTTGGAATACCACCAATTGTTTGGGCTGCGTAGTTTTAGCATCAGATAATTTGGTAAATGGCAATATTTTGAAGAAACAGTTTGTTGGACAAATACCGTTTGATAATGTAACGGGTTATTACATGCTCATTGAACAGATGAGTTTATCCCGTAAAGCTTATAATTTTTGGCGGAACGTTGACCAACAAGCCAATAACTCAGGTGGAATTTTTGATACCGCTCCAACAGCTATTCGAGGAAACTTGAAAAATGTAAACGACAATTCGGATATTATTTTGGGCTACTTTCAAGTGTCGGCCGTTGAACAGAAAGCCGTGTATATTCAGCGAAATAACCTTGGAATTGCACCTTTTGGCTTTAATTTGAGTGGAGGAAGTTTAAATTACGACACCAATTGTGAAGTTTGCAAAGAAAATCCTTACCGAACAGCCAAGCGTCCATTAAATTGGGTAGATTAATAGAGAAGATTTATGAAAATTTTTATTCAGCTTTTTATTGCTTTTTTTAGTGTATTACTCATTGCCTGTGTCGATGAGTTTGACCCAAAGCTTACAGGTGGCGTACCCTCAATTGTTTTTGAGGGTACGCTAACCGACCAACCTGGCCCGCACTATTTTGTGCTGAGTTTTACGGCAGGTTATAATAGCAAAGAAAGTGTTTTTGATAAATTTGTGAATGCTGCAAAAGTTTGGATAACTGATGCTAAGGGTGTGCGAACCGATTTAACAGATTTGAATCGTGGGCAATTTAGTACGCCCGATGGTTTTCGTGGGCAAGTGGGCAATGCCTACACGCTACATGTACGCACCAGCGATGGCGTAGAATTTGCCAGTAATGCCGAAGCGATGCGAGCTTCGCCCACTATTGATAAAGTTTACACCGAATTTAAACTCACAACTACGCCTCGTCCGCAATATAGAGGTATGTTTAATGTGTATGTTGATGTAAAAGACCCTGCTACCGAAGGAGACTATTATCGTTGGATTTGGAAGAATTACCAAAAAGCAGGATTTTGTGAAATTTATACCGTTCCACGCATGGACCCACCCGTAAGATATTTGCGTAAATGCTGCGAAGATTGCTGGAATATTACACAATGTTTAGGCTGTGTGACGGTAGCCTCTGATAAGCTCGTCAATGGCCGCATGCTGGCCAAACAAAATATTGGTCAAATTCCGTATGATGATACTACTCCATATTATATGCTAATCGAACAGATGAGTTTGAGTAAAGAAGCTTATTTATTTTGGTCGAATGTAAAAGCACAAGCCAATAATTCGGGTGGGATTTTTGATACTGCCCCTGCAATGATTAAGGGCAACATCAAAAATCTGACCGATGCTACCAAACCAATGCTTGGATATTTTCAAGTATCGGCAGTTACACAAAAAGCTGTATTTATTAAAAGAAATAACTTGGGTGTTCCACCATACAATATTGGCTTGATAAATTATCCATTTGATACCGAATGTGCCGTTTGTAAGGAAAGCCCTTATCGCACAGCCAAACGTCCACTTGATTGGCAAGATTAAGTATCAGTTATTGAATTTCTTTGCTTGTCGTCTTGAAACAACAATTTTATCTCCTGTTGTCAAAAGAGCAATGTGTTCTTCTCCATGTCGCTCTATCTGTTGGAGGTATTGTAGATTCAACATAAATTTTCTGTGTACACGAGCAAACTGCCCCTTTTCAATCAGTTGGTTTTCATGGATTTTTAATGTGCGAGAGGAGATAACTTTCCTTCCACATTTTAGGTGGAATTCTGTATAGTTTTCGAGACTACTCAAATAGACAACTTCTTCGGGGCGAATGCAGGTTTTTCCGTGGTCGAACCAAATGAGTTGAGGGTCACAAAAATTAGGTTTTGTAAAGAAAGTTTTCATGGCTTTTTGGTTTGTTATTGTTTCAACAAAGTTGCCAAGAAAGACTTTATAATGATAGTAGCATTTAGTATTTGGTAGGTTTGGTGGATATTTGGTAGGTTTGGGTTATTATTTGGCAGTATATTTTTTATTGAACGGGGCTTTTACTCTATCGGAATACGTATAACTACTCTTGTACCTTCGCTCACATCCATAACCGTTTTTTTATCTTCTACTTGTATTTCAATAAAAAAGTCATTCGTTTTACCTAATAGATTAATCCTATCATTATTGATATTCATGCCCATTGATTGATACTTGAGGGTATTTTTGCGTAGGAGAGAGGCTTGTTTTCTACCAATACCATTATCATCTATTTCAATCCTGATATAAGCATTATCTTTCCTAATATTGAGCGTTAGTATCCTTATTCCCTCTTTATTCATCAAGCCGTGCTTGATGGAATTTTCAATATATGGTTGCAAAAGCATCGGTGGAATCATTATTTCATTGGTATCAATAGTAGGGTCGAGGTCGTAGTTAAAAACAAAGTTTTCTTCAAATCGGCGTTTTTCAAGGCTTACATAAAGTACCGCTATTTCGAGTTCGTTGCTGAGTGAAATGAGCTGTTCTTTTGAGAATTGAAGAATCGAACGCATTAAAGTTGAAAAATCTGTTAGGTATTCGGAAGCCTCTGTCGAACGATGAGTGAGAATATAGCTCTTAATAGAGTTTAGGCTATTAAAAACAAAGTGAGGATTTATTTGTGAACGAAGTGTTTGAAGCTCCGATTCCATCATCGATTTATGCAATGATTTTTGTTCACGTTGAATATTATAGCTTTTAATACCGATGGCTATCGAAAAAAAGAAAACTTCGAGTAATGTACCTACTACAAACGTAATACTTGGGTCGATTCTAAACAATACCAACTGCGAATTATCAAAATAATGTGTTAGAAAACCCGCTAATCCTCCAAGCATAAGAAAAGTACTACCCATTTGAATATTGCGTGCAATCCGTCCTTTGACTTTGAATATGGTGAAGAAAAGTACAAAGTTTAGAATCGGAAAAATATCTTGGAATGTCCAGTAAAGACTGGTGCTCCAATCTAAGCGTTTCAGTACAAATAAGATAAAAATATCAACGACCAAAATGATGGCTAAACAGATAATCGTCCAACTGAAAAGTGTAGCAACCAGCGGTGTACGTTTTTTAAATTCAAGAAAGTCAAGGATAAATAAAAAGTAAAAAATGTGAGTAAGAAAAACATAAATATTGCTATTGCCTGTGAACTTTAAGAATGGTAAGTGGTTGAAAATCAAGTGTATATAGGGCGAATGTTCGTATTCCCACAAGTTGAAAAGCCCAATCGAAATTGTATAAAAAGCATAGTACAAGTAGTAGGTTTGGCGGTCGAGTATGTAGAATAACAATACAAACAAGGCCACAAAAAATAGTACTGATACCAGAAATCCATAGGCAATCAGATAAATATATTCATCGTAGAAAGCATTAAGTTTATGCAGATTTACCCATGCCTTACTACTTAAAATTGGACGAATCGTAAAATCTTCACGGGGATAATCATTGATTTTTGCATAAAAAACATAGACAGTATTTGGAGAAAAACTAATTGGCATATATTGGTCGTCGGAGCGGAAAGGACGTTGTTGCTTACTAAACTTTTCTTGGGTTTCGGCAATTTTTATTAATTGATTTTTTTTAAAGCGATATACCGTAGTAGATTCATGTAAACCCGTGGTTAGTAATAGTTTAAGTGTATCATTAGTTGGGTTTTCAACCGTGAGTTTTAACCAATAGGTATATTGGTATCCCTTAATTAGACTTAGGGGTATATCGAAACTGATTAACGGAAGAAATTGTTTCTGTGCAATAGTTTTGAGTGAAATATGGGAAGATGAATCAACATAAAGCATCGCTTGCGGACTACAATCAATAAAACCCGATTGGTCGATTTGGGAATGTAGTTTAATCTGTGCAAAAGCGATGGTTTTACTATAAAAAATACAAATTACCATCAAGAAGGTATTAAATGAAATCTTCTTGCTGAGTGCTGGCCAACTATGTATTTTTAAATCTTTCAATTCGTTAAATAGGTAATGTAATCACAACTGTTGTTCCCCCTGCATGCCCATCGGGTAATTTTTTATCGATAATTTCTATCTCTATATGTAAGTCATTGGTAATTCCTAAAAGTTGCACTCGTTCATCATTGATACTCATACCCATTGATTGATGTTTGAGCGTGTTTTTCCGCCGTAAAGAAGCTTGTTCTCGACCAATTCCGTTATCATCAATCGTGATAATTATTTCATCAACACTCTTTGGTTTGATACTCAAATCTAAGATTCTGTTATCAATTTTGCCCATTAAACCGTGTTTGATGGCATTTTCGATATAGGGTTGCAAGAGCATAGGTGGAATCAATATTTCGTCGGGCTTGATGTTTTCATCAAGAAAATAGTTAAAAGTAAAGCCTTCTTCAAAACGTAAATTTTCGAGCTTTACGTAGAGGAGTGTTGTTTCTAATTCATCAGTTAACGAAATAAATTTATCTTTCGATTGCTGTAAAATTGCCCGCATGAGGGTCGAAAAATCGGTCAAATATTCTGAGGCTTCCAGTTGGCGGTCTTTCAGGATATATGCTTTGATAGAATTAAGACTATTAAAAATAAAGTGTGGATTAATTTGTGAACGCAGCGTACGTAACTCCGATTCTTTGATTGAGCGAATCAGGCGGTTTCTATTCCGTTGCGAAATCCATGTTTTATAAGCCAAAGCCATCGAAAAACAAAATATTTCAATCAAGACCGCATAATTTAAACCTAAACTTGGAGCGAGCCGCATCAGTACATTATTGGCAGGTTTGATGAGTAAAAGTTGTTCGACAAAACCAATAATAGCCCCAATTATCAGAGCTGTGCTTCCTATTTGTATGAATCGAACCAAAGGCCCTTTGAGGCGATAAAGTTGAATAGTGCCATAAATACCAAAAATAGCAATCAAAGGCTGAGTTAGAATCCATATTTTGCCACCAAGCGAATAATCATTCAATACAAAATTGACAAAGGTGTCTATTACCAAAAGTCCAATAAGAAATCTGATATACCTAACTAACACTTTACTGAATTTGGGAGCGATTTTAGGTAAATCCAGAAATTCGTAGTGAAAAAGGTAATAGAAAATATTAGTAATTAATAAATACGTGTTGTTGTTTGCTGAAAATTTTAATGAAGGCAAGTAGCTGAAAATCAGTGTGATATAAGGCGAATGCTCAACCGCCCAAAAACCAAATAATACTAAAAAGAGTAGATAAAATCCGTAATATAGGTAGTAGCGTTTATGTTCAATAAAAAACATAATGAACATATAAGTTGCTACGAAAAACAGAATAGAAATATAGATACCATCATGCACAAAGTAAATATATTCATCTTCAAATGCCCTGATTTTATCTTCATATTCTGCCGCATAACTTACGAGTTTAGGCGTAAGTTTAAAGTATAGCTGCGGGTGTTCGGTTACTTTTATAAATAATTCGTATGATTGTTTTGGCTCGAATTTTAAGGGTAAATATGATTCATCAAATTTATAAGGTCTTTGGTTGGGGCGTAGAGTCTGATTGGTAGTTTGGAGTTTTACAAAAGCTCCACCTTGTTTTCTAAAAACATCAATACTCTTATGAACGCCAGTCGTAAACAATACATTGATAATTGTGTCGGTTGGGTTATTTACTGTCAGTTTTAACCAAAAATTATATTGATAGTATTCGGTGGAAAGCTGTGAAAATGCAAAATCTTTTAATGGCTTAAATGTTTGTTTATCAGCTTTTTCTATGCTTAAATTACTTGTCGAATCAATAAAAAGGGTGGTGTTTTGAGTAACATCAATCAGACCTTCCTCATTCAAATGCTCAGATAGCATTATCGGAACAGTTTTTTGTGCAAAACTGTAATTTAGGCTAAAAACTAAGCAAAATATGGAAAGTTGTATTAATCGCAAGTCGGTGTTAGTTCAAAATCTTATTCACTAAATGTTTTGTAAATGTTTGATAATAAGACGCTTAAGTGGGTAATTGAAAATAAACGACAATTGTGTTTTGTATAAAATATTAATAATGAATGTTTTATACTACTGTGGCCTGTCGACTATTGACTGTGAACTATCTATCTCACCAAATCCATTAACTTGATTCGGTTGGCTCTCGAAACCTGTAAGGTTGCTCCGTTAGTCATTACTACATAACCGCCTTCGCCTTTGACATACTTTTTTATGTATGCCATATTAACTAAATAAGATTGATGAATGCGTACAAACGGATGATTTGAGAGCAGAGACTCTAAATCTTTAAGTGTTCGAGAAATCAAGATTTTTTCTTTATTAGTCATGTAAATCCGAGAGTAATTTCCATCGGCTTCGGCATAAACAATGTCGGTTATCGAGATAAACTCCAGACCTTCTGGCGTAGGTACGGCCACGTTGGGCTTGTGGTGAATACCACCACGCATATTGGCCAAGAGTAGCTCTAAGTTTTGTAAGTCAACTTGTTTGTGCTGTTTTTGCCGAACTTTATCAACCGCACGTACGAGTTTTTCTTTCGATACAGGTTTTAGCAAATAATCAATCGCACAAAATTCAAAGGCCGTTAGGGCAAAGGCATCATAGGCTGTACAGAAAATGACTTCAAAATTGATTTTCGGGATTTTCAGCAGAAAGTCAAAACCATTGATTTGAGGCATGCTGATGTCTAAGAAAATCATATCTGGTATTAAAGTGTCAAGCACTTCGAGTGCCTTTTCGGCTGATTGGCATTTCGCCAAAACCTTCACATCTGGACAGTAAGTTTGCAGTTCTATTTCGAGTGTGTCTAAGCACCCTTTTTCGTCGTCTATCAGAATGGCGGTTAGCATATTTTTTATAATTTCGGGAAAGTGAAGCTACAAAAAAAAACTGAAATTGTAATTATCTATAGAAATTGAGCAAACTTTTTATGCCCGAAAGGAGTTGTATAAGTTATAAAAGTATCTATAATTGCAAAATAGTATGATAATCAGAAAACTGCATATTAAATTATTGTTGTTACGACAAATATTTTTTGGTAGTCGATGCTTTTTGCAGTTTTTTTACTAATATTGTCACCGAATTAACAAAATAATTCATCAGCGAATTTCAATAATACAAACGGGCGGTGTCCCGCATAATCTTAATGTTTCTTATGGCTGGTACAGCAGAAATAATACTTGACGGTAAAACATACCAATATCCCACCATCGAGGGTACAGAAGGCGAAAAAGCAATTGATATTGCCAAACTTCGTGACGAAACAGGCTACATTACTATTGATAGCGGTTACAAAAATACAGGTGCGACCAAAAGTGCAATCACATTTTTGGACGGTGAGTTAGGAATTTTGCACTATCGTGGCTACTCGATTGAAGACCTTGCTGAAAAAGCCAATTTCTTAGAAGTTGCTTATTTATTAATTTATGGTGAGTTGCCAACAACTGAGCAATACAACAAATTTGAGCATGATATTCGTACACACACAATCGTGAACGAAGATATGCGTCGAATCTTCAATGGTTTCCCTGTGAACGCACACCCAATGGGCGTAATGTCGTCGTTGGTAAGTGCTATGAGTGGTTTCTACCCTGATTCGTATGATGATAAAGCTCCAGACCGTACTGAAACGCACATCATCCGTTTGTTGGCTAAATTTCCAACGTTGGCTACTTGGTGCTATAAAAAATCACACGGACACCCAATCAATTATCCAAAAAACTCATTGGATTATTGTTCAAATTTCTTGCACATGATGTTTTCACTTCCAGTAGAAGATTATCATGTTGACCCAATTGTTTCGGCAGCATTAAATAAATTATTGATTCTTCACGCTGACCACGAACAAAACTGCTCAACTTCGACAGTTCGTTTGGTTGGTTCATCGAAAGCAAATATTTATTCGTCAATCTCGGCTGGTATTTCGGCACTTTGGGGGCCACTTCATGGTGGAGCCAACCAAGAGGTAATCGAAATGCTTGAAGAAATCAAAGCTGATGGTGGCGATGTGATGAAGTTTGTAAATAAAGCAAAAGATAAAAACTCAGGTTTCCGTTTGATGGGCTTCGGTCACCGTGTGTACAAAAATTTTGACCCACGTGCCAGAATCATCAAAAAAGCAGCCGATGATATTTTAGGAAAATTGGGCGTAAACGACCCAGTTCTTGAAATTGCAAAAGGCTTAGAAGAAGCCGCTTTGAATGATGAATATTTCGTTTCAAGAAAATTATATCCAAACGTTGACTTCTACTCAGGTATCATCTACCGTGCGTTGGGTATCCCGACGAATATGTTTACGGTAATGTTTGCTTTGGGTCGTCTCCCAGGATGGATTGCTCAATGGAAAGAAATGAGAGCTAACAAAGAGCCAATCGGTCGCCCACGTCAGATTTACACAGGTGCAACTGACCGCCCATTTGTGCCAATGGCAGAGCGTAAGTAAATTGTATTTTGCGATTAGAAATAAAAAAAGGGAAGCAGAAATGCCTCCCTTTTTTGTTAAGATTTTTTTAAAAAATGTATTATCCAATAGAATGAAAAATTCTACCTTTTTCTCTTTACTTCCTCACCAAAATCTTCTGCATATATTTTCCTAAAATATCAAATTCGAGATTCACGATGCTTCCAACACTCAACTGATGAAAATTAGTATGCTCCCAAGTGTATGGAATAATGGCTACACTAAACCCATTATCTTTTGAGTTTACCACTGTTAGGCTCACACCATTAACACAAATAGAGCCTTTTTCAACCGTGATATTGTTGTTGGCTGTATCGTACTCAAACGAAATCAGCCAGCTACCATTTTGGTCTTCTATGGCTGTGCATACACCCGTTTGGTCAACGTGCCCTTGCACAATATGTCCATCAAACCGCCCATGAGCAGGCATACAACGCTCTAAATTTACCTTATCACCAACTTTTAGTTTTCCTAAATTTGTCTTTTTGAGTGTTTCGTCAATGGCGGTAACTTTGTAAAAAGTTGACTCTATATCAACAACCGTCAAACAAACACCATTGTGCGATACACTTTGGTCGATTTTTAACTCGTGTGCAATACTTGATTCAAATGTAAAAGTAAGGTTTGTACCTTCAGTATGAATATCTACTAATTCGGCGGTAGCCTCTACGATTCCTGTAAACATAATTATCTGATTTTTGAGCTGCGAATAACGGAAATTAAGGTCGGAAAAAGAACAGTTTTTTGCTAAAATTACTAACTTAGCAAATGGATTTTATCCATTCAATTAAATAACATACAAACCGTGCAAATATGTTTAAAAACAAAGTTTTTTTAGTGATAATGATACTCGGTATTATCGGAATTATGTTTTATTCGCTGAGTGGGTCTGAGAGTTATGCCGATACCGTGAAAAAGCAGCGAGAGAAGTTCTTACAAAACTTGATGGAAGAAAAAGACTCTCCGATTGCTTCACTCACTGATTTTTCGGGAATGAAATATTTTGATGCTGATAAGAGTTTTATTGTTGATGCTGATTTTAAGGCCGAGAGTGCTGGACAAGGCATGATTTTAATGACAGATAGCTCGCAAACCGAAATCAAAAAAGCGGGAGTTGCTACTTTTTCGGTTAATGGGAAAACATTTTCGGTGAGTGTTTTTGATGAAGGTGAACACTTCTTATTCCCATTCAGAGATTTAACCTCTGGCAAAGAAACCTATGGTGGAGGGCGTTTTATTAATATTCCAAAAGAAAATCTTAAAAACGATAAATTAGAAATCGACTTCAATAATGCCCATAATTTTTATTGTGCGTATAACGAGAGTTACATTTGCCCGATTCCACCCAAAGAAAATTTCATTGATGCTGAAATCAGGGCAGGGGAGAAGAAGTATAAAGAGTAAGTTTTATATTTAGTTAGTCAGTGATTAAAAATCACAGATTAAGGGAACAAAAGATTGTATTTTATAGAAATTACGGACTTCAAGTCCGTAACAAAAAAAGGAATTCTTTGTTCTTTTAACCAACCATTTTAATGGGTGATTTGGGCATATACAAACAACATTTGCTGTAAATGATAAGGAAATGAAACGGAACTACATTGCGTTGCATATTCATTTGATTTGGACAACTAAAAATAGAGAAACTTTATTGACTACTAAAGTTC
>JACCDQ011687406.1_pt1 | contig 10114 bp, 6 predicted proteins | sample 7446031 | NCBI WGS metagenome assembly JACCDQ01 (sample SAMN15323442, study PRJNA562643) | freshwater metagenome | isolation source: river surface water | place: USA:Blue River Watershed | collected 2017-08-17 | reverse complement strand
GACCGTGATCAATCGCGCCCGCGCCATCCTCGCCAAGCTCGAGGGCGACGAGACCGCCGTCGAGCTGCCCGCCGCGCCCGTGGCCAAGCCCAAGAAAAAACTCACGGTCGCCGCGCCCGTCGACTCCGCCCAGCTCGAGCTGCTTTGAGGCCGGTCGGGTGCCTCAAAAATCCAAGGTCGCGCGCAGCGTGGCCGCGCGCGGGGCGGAGGTGATCTGGCCCTTGTCTTTCGGGTCGGACCAGCGGGCGTCGGCCACATTATGGATCGTGAGGGCCAGATCCCAGCGGCCGGCGATCCGTGTCGCGCGCAGGGTGAAATTGGCCGTCACGTAGTCGCCGGTGGTGCGCACCACGCCGGCGAGATCGCCGGCGTCTTTGCGGTCGCCGACATAAAGCACCTCGGCCGAGGCGCGCAGCCACGGTGCCGCCAAGGGTGCGGAGGCGTGGAGCTTGGCCAGGGTGCGGGGCGCGTCGGCGACGATGTCGTCGGTGACATCATCACGGGTCTCCTGGTAGGTGACCGAGCCGCGCAAGCGAACGCCTGATGGGAAGTAGGCCGTCGTCCCGAGATCGACGCCGGTCGTGATGTAGCGGTCGGCGTTGAAATAGGATCCGGTCGTCTGATTCTGCACGATCAAGTCTCGTGAGATCGTATGGTAGAGATGGGAGTCGATCCGCCAGACGTCGTCCAGGCGGTGTTCGGCCGCCACTTCGAAGGCGCGGTTGGTTTCCGGGCCCAGGGCGGGGTTGGGCGGAAAGACGCCCGGGTGGCGTTCGGAGACGTTCGGGGCCCGAAAGGATTCTCCGTAAAGAAATTTGAGGGTGGTGTCGGCTTGGACGTCCCAGATCAGGCCGAAGCGCGGGGAGACGCGTTCGTCGCCCGGGTCGTGCAGATCGTGGCGCGCACCGATGGATGCGCGCAGGGCCGGGGCGATTTCGTAGTCGAGCTGGGCGAAGGGACTGATTTGCGGGGAAGATTCGCGCACATCGTAGTAAGAGGCCCCCTGCGCGGGCAGGCCGATGCCGTAGTCTTGGCGCAGGTTTTCGCGATATTCGGCGCCGAGGTGGAGGGAGTGGACGTCGGCAAAGGTGCGGCGCCAGCTGGTCTCGCCGCTTACAGTCAGGCTCTTGGCGTAAGGGCCGACGGTGATGAAACCGGTCTCGGCCGGGGTGAAGAGTCCCTCGTAGCGATAGGTGTCCACCGCCAGTCGGGCGCGGAGCTCGCTGTCGGGCGAGATTTCCCCGCCGGCGCGCAACAAGGCGTAGGCGCGCTCATCGATCGCGTGCGAGGTGGTGTCGAGCGGCACGTTGCCCACGGCGGGCAGCACGTCCTTGTCTCGCCGCACGACGCCGGTCTCGCCGGAGAGGCCGCGCCAGGCCACGCGGGCATAGGCGCTTTGGTGGCGCATGTCATCGGCATCTTCGGCGATGGAGCCTTCCAGGCGGCCGGGCACGCCGACCACGTTGTCGGCATTTCGCCAAGCGTCGGGCAACGTAAAGCTGTCTTCGCCGCGCGACCACCACTGGGTGGCGCTGACGACATAGTCCACGCCGCGGGCCGTGCGGTCGCCGACGGTTACTCGAGCTTTGGCGGAGGGTTCCGACCCGACTGCGAGTCCGGCCTGGCCACCGGCGATTTCGCGACCGGTCTTGGGGATCACGTTGATCGCTCCGTAAAAGGCGTTGCTGCCATAAACCGGCGAGCCGGGGCCGGCGATGATTTCGATGCGTTCGACCAGATCGAGATCGAGCAGGAAGTCGGTGCCGATCGCCCCCTGTTGGTAGATCGGGTCGTCGAGCCGGTGGCCGTCGATCAGGATGAGCGTGCGCGAGTTAAAATCCCGGGCGCGGGTGAAGCCGCGGGTGCCGACGAAATCATAAAAACGATCACTGCGCACGTGCAGGCCAGGCGCGGCGCGCAAGGCGTCGGCCAAGGTGGTCCAGCCGTGATCGCGGATGTCGGCGGCCGTAAAGACGGTCACGGCGGCTGGGGCGCGGCGGATGGACTGGTCGTATTTCGATACGCCACTGACCGAGGCTACGGGTATGTTAAGTAATTGCTCCAGAGATAGATCCGATAATTTCGGGTCGTCTTGGGGTCCGGGCGGCGCACTCTCTCCGCTGACGGTGGCGGCGGTGGCGAGCAGGGCCAGCAGCGATCGTAGAGGTGGGGTTCGCGGTGACATTGAGGCTTCGGAACAAGACGCGCTATCTTGTGCTTATAAGCTTAGCGCAGGCTTAGGGCGGCTGGCGAAATCAAAAACCGGCTGGCTCAAAAAATCAGGTTTTTGCATAATGGGCCGATAGCAGCCGTCATGTATCATGCTCACCACGCTCGCATCCGACCGCTGCGGGATGCGGAATTGCCACTGGCCAACTCATGGGCGGTGGGCCAAGCGTGGAATCCAGGACCGAGCGACGGGCTGGTTTTTAATGCGGCCGATCCCGGCTCCTTGTTGGCGTTGGAGACCGCCGGCGGGCCGGTGGGGGTGGTTTCGGCCGTGCGTATGACGGATGAGTTCGGTTTTATCGGCTTTCTGGTGTTGGATCCGGCGTATCGCCGCGCGCCGTATGGCTGGATGTTGGTGCAAGCGGGATTGGAGCGCATGGGTGAGCGGGTGATCGGGGCGGACAGCGAAGAGGCGCGGGTGCGGGGTTACCGGCGCTTGGGCTTTGATCCGTCGTTTCGCACTCTGACTTGGCGCGGGGTGGCTCCGGTCCGGCCGGCGGTTTGGGCGGCTGGAGTGGCCTGCGTGGGCGAGGTGGCGGCGGACGAACTCGATGCCTACGACGCGCGCAACACGGGTCACGCCCGGAGCGCGGTGTTGCGCGAGTGGATGGGGCTGCCGGGACGGCGCACGCTGGTCTTTCGGCGCGAAGGTCGCTTGTGCGGGTTGGGCACGGCCCGGCGCTGCCATCGGGGAGTGCGGATCGGGCCCCTGCAGGCCGACGATCCGGAGGCGGCGGGGGCCTTGTTCGACGCGCTGGCTGGTTTCGCGCCGGGTGAGCCCATTTGGTTGGATTGTCCGGAGAATAATCCTGAGGCCGCGCGCCTGGCGGCGGAGCGGGGGCTGGTCGCCACCGATCTTGTTGTCCGGCTTTATCGCGGAGAGCCGCCGCCGGGCCGGCCGGAGTGTGTGTATGGACTGATGAGTTTTGCGCTCGGGTAGGCGCTGGTCGAGGCGACTAGCTCGGAGGCAAAGTCCGCTCGCGCGCCAGGCGAACGAGGGCGCGGTCCAGAGCGGCGGCGAGTTCCTCGGCCCGGATGGGCTTGCCCACATGGTCGTCCATGCCGGCGGCGAGGCAGGCGTCGCGGTCGCCGTCGAGCGCGTTGGCGGTAAGGGCGATGACGGCCGGGCGGGCGCCGGCCGGGGGGTGGGCGCGCAGACGCCGCGTGGCCTCCAAGCCGTCCATCTCGGGCATTTCCACGTCCATCAGCACGATGTCGTAGGGCTGGCGGGCGAGGGCGTCGAGGGCCTCCACGCCGTTACCGGCGACGTCGGCGCGGTAGCCGAGGCGAGCGAGCATGAGGCGCGCGACCTTGAGGTTGACCGCGTTGTCTTCGACCAGCAGCACGCGCTCGGTGCGGCTGACTGGGCTGGGAGATGACGGTGGTGGGCTGGCGGGGGAGGGCGCAGGCGCGGGGGCTAGCGCGCGGCGCAGGGCGGCCCGCAGCGCGGCGGGTTTTACCGGTTTGGTGACGGTTTCGGTGAAAAGCTCAGCCTCGCTCGGAGTGAGGCGGTGGCCGAGTGGAGCCAAGAGAATCAGTGGATGGCGGCCTGCGCGATGTTTGCGCAGGGTGCGGGCGAGGGCGATCAGGTCCGTGTCGGGCAAGGTATGGTCGATCAGGGTCAGATCGGCCGGCGAATTGCCTTCGACTGCGGCGAGAATGCCTGCGGCATCGGCGTGGGTTTCGACGCGCATTTCCCAGCGTTCGGCGAGCGCGCTGAGCAGGCGGCGAGAGGTGGCGTTGTCATCCACCACCCGGAGCCGGCGACCTGCGAGCGGATCCATGTCCTCGGCCGACGGCGACGAGGCAGGCAGCCAGTCCACCGCGATGGTGAAGAAAAAGGTCGAGCCGATCCCGGGCTGGCTCTCCACCCACATGCGGCCGCCTTGGAGCTCCGCCAAGCGGCGGCTGATGGCGAGACCCAGACCTGTGCCGCCGTATTTTCGGGTGGTGGACGCGTCCACTTGGCTGAAGGCTTTGAAGAGGCGCGCCAGGCCCTCCGGCGGAATGCCCGGCCCCGTGTCGCGCACCGCGAACAGGAGATGGCGGGCACCGTCGATTTCGTGGATGGCGCGGACCGAGACCAGGACTTCGCCGCGTTCGGTAAATTTGAGCGCGTTGCCGATGAGATTGACCAAGATCTGGCGCAGGCGGGTGACGTCGGCGCAGAGGCGGCGCGGCGTGCCGGCGTCGATTTCGTGAAGCAGCTCCACGTTTTTCTCCATCGCGCGCCGAGCGAAGAGATCGAGGGCGCTCTCCACGCAGTCGGCCAGGTCGAAGGCTTCGTGCTCGAGTTCGATCTGACCGGATTCGATTTTGGAGAAATCGAGGATGTCGTTGATCAACGCGAGCAGCGCTTCGCCGCTGGAGCGGATGATCTCGGTAAATTCTCGTTGTTGAGCGTCCAGGCGGGTGTCGAGCAGCAACGAGGTCATGCCGATCACGCCGTTCATGGGCGTGCGGATCTCGTGGCTCATGGTGGCGAGGAAGCGGCTTTTGGCGGCGTTGGCCTGTTCGGCGGCGCGCCGGGCGCTTTCTTGGGCGGTGATATCCGTCAGGGCGCCAAACCAAGTCGGGCGGCCGTCGGCGCCGCGCGTCACGGACGAGCGGGCGGCGATCCAGTGGACGGAGCGTCCCGGGCCGCGCAGGGGGAAGACCCGGTCCCAGGATCGCTCCTCGGCCACGGCGGCGCGGATCGAGGCGAGCACGGCGGCGCGTTCGGATTTGGCCACCCGGGCCAGCAGGCGGACCGGGCGGCGGGCGAGGGCGGCCGGATCCCGGCCCAGCACGGAGCCCAAGCCCGGACTGAGCAGAGGCACGCGCAGGTCGCCGTTCAGATCTTGTTCAAAGCGAAACAAGGTCCCGGGCGCGTGGGTGGTGAGGGCGCGCAGGCCCTCTTCGCTCGTCCGCAGCTCGGCGGTCATGCGGGAGGCGAGTCCGATGGCGTGGTCCCGGCCCCGGCCCAGCGCGTAGGCCAGTCCGGCGAGCAGCAAGGTGGCGAGGCCGCCGGCGAGCGTGACAAGGCGCACCGCGCGCGTGTCGCGCAGGGCTTCGAAGCGCGGGGTGGAGCTCAATCCCAGGGTCCAGACGCGCCCGCCGACGTCGATCACGCGGATGCGATGAAAGGATCGGCCGATGAAGCCGCCGGACGCCACCGGAGTGTCATCCGCGTCGAGCAGCAGCGCATGAGGATCCATCTTTGCGCCATCGAAAACCTCCACATCCACCAGACCATCTTCGGCCGCCAGCAGGCCCTGAAACATGTCGTCGAGAATGACCGGGGCGTAAACCAGGCCGCGCAACGCCTCGCGGCGCGCCGCGGGGTCTGCGTCCCGGGGCAGGTCGCGATAGACCGGCACCAAATACAGAAAGCCAGCCCGGTTGCCGGGATCCTGCACCAGGCTCACGCGTTCGGTCAGGGTGGGTTCGCCCGTATCCACCGCCCGGAGCAAGGCGGCGCGACGGCGCGCTTCAGAACCCAGATCAAAGCCCTCGGCGGCGGCATTGGCGGGCAGGGGGAAAATGTATTTGATGATGTAGAGATCCGCGTGGTCGGACCCCAAGCTGTGCGGCGTGAAAGTCGGCGCCCCTTCCGCACGTCTGGCCGCGACGAAGTCGGGCAACCGTTCACGTTCCACCCGCTCCACGTAGCCGAAGCCGCGCACGCCCGGGAACTCCGTCTCGATGTCGCGCGAAGCCACATAGGCGGCGAACTCATCGCGCGAGACGTCTTCGCTGGCCACGAAGAGCCCGCGGGCTCCGCGCACGCCATAGACGGGCAGGTTGAGGCGGCGGCGGAATTCCGTGACGACGCGGTCGGAGAGCCGATCAAATCGCTGCTCGAGGGTGGCTTGGTCCGCTTGCGCGACGCGATCCCTGGCCAGCCACGTGAGCACGCCGCCGATGGCGAGCAGTCCTGCGGCCAGCCAAACGGCGAGTTGGCGCGCCGGAGGACGTCGGGCGGGCGGGCGCGCGGGAGAGGTGGCCGGTGGGGACGCTTTCACGGTCGGGAACGAACTTGGGCGGCGGGCTGCATGCGCCAAGGCGTTTTTAGGTCGCGGCCGGGTATTTTCTGACGGTGCGGATTTGCGCCAGGCAAGGCCGGGCTTGCGGGCGTCCGGGGTGGTGGGCAAGGTCACCCAACCCCGTGCGCTCCATGCCCGACCCCGTGCCCTACGTTCGCTCCCTGCGCATGGCGCTTGTGGCTGGCGCCTTGGTGGCCGGCGCGGGCCCGTTTATCTTGCTCGCCTGGTTTTCCGGCGCCACCGGCGTGACGAATCTGCGCGAGGGCTGGCAGCCCATGGTGCCGATCACCGCGACCTGCTTTTTTCTGTCCGGCGCGGCCTTGATGGCCGTGACCCGAGGCATGGCGCGGGATCGTGCGGGGGAAGAGCGTGAGGCCACGCATCGGCGTCGGGTCGGGATGGTGCTCGGTTTGCTGGTCGCGGCCGTCGGCGCGCGCCGCCTCGTTTATTACGCCGCCGGATGGCGCAGCGAGATCGACATGTTCGGCCTCTCCGCTCACGCGGGCCCGGGGCAGATGGCGTGGACGGCGGGTCTGGGTTTTTTGCTCGGCGGCTCCGCGCTCGCGCTGACCGCCCGCCGGGGTTTTTACGCCGCCGGCCAGGTGTTGGCCGCCATGGTCTTCTTCATCGGCTGGGCCACGTTGGTGCGCTATCTTTACGGCGGCTCCATGCAGAGCTGGCCGTTCCTTACCTCAGTCAATACCGCCGCGTGTTTCGCCGTGCTCGGCTTAGGGGTGTTTTTCGCCCGGCCGGATGCGGGCCTGGTGCGGGTGTGGAATAGTCACACCGCCGGCGGCACCTTGGTGCGCGGGCTGTTGCCGGCTGCTCTTGTGATCCCGGTGGTGCTCGGGTGGTTGCGGCTGCAAGGCGAGCGCTTCGGGTGGTATGGTTTCGAGGCCGGACTGACGATCTTCGCCCTGAGCAACGTGGTGGTGTTCGTCTTGCTCGTCTGGCACACCGCGCTGCGCCTGCATCGCGAAGGACTGCGCCGTCAAGGCGCCGAGCGGGCCGAGCGCTACGAGCGTTATTTTTCCGACGCGCTGCTGGATAGCCTGCCGGGTGTGTTTTATCTCTACGATAGCGAGGGCCGGTTCTTGCGCTGGAATCACCAGTTCGAGCGGGTGACGGGATTTACCGCGGCGGAGATCGGGCGCATGCGGCCGGATGATTTTTTTAATGAAGAGGACCGGCCCGCGTTACGCGAAAGAGTCGCGCGGGTCTTTACCGATGGCCGGGCGGATCTGGAGGCCGACTTCCGGTCGAAGGACGGTTCGACGCGGCCCTACTATTTTACCGGGGTCCGGGTCGAGCTGGCCGGCGCGCCTTGCCTGGCCGGGGTGGGCATCGACATCGGGGATCGCCGCGAGGCCGAGCGCGCCGTTCACAAGCTAAACGCCGAGCTCGAACAGCGTGTGGCGGAGCGCACGGCCGAACTCCAGGCGAAGAACCGGGAGCTGGAGACGTTCACGTATTCGGTTTCGCATGACTTGAAGGCCCCGCTCCGGGGTATCGACGGTTACAGCCGGCTGCTGCTGGAGGATTACGACGCCAAGCTCGATGACGAGGGGCGGCGCTTTTTGCGCTCGGTGCGGGGAGCGGCGGCCCAGATGGGCCAGCTTATTGACGATTTGCTGTCTTATTCCCAACTCGAGCGCCGGGCCTGGCAGCCCCGCGTCCTGTCGTTGAGCGCGTTGGTCAACGAGATCCTCGCTCGCCACGAGGAAGAGATCGCGCGGCGAAAGATCGAGGTCGTGCTGGCGATTCCCGATGGCCTCGAGCTTTGGGCGGACGCCCAAGGATTGAGTCAAAGTTTGCGCAACCTGATCGAAAACGCCCTCAAGTTCACCGCCGCCGGCTCCGCCCCGCGGGTGGAGATCGGCGCGCGGCTGCAAGACGGGGTTTGTCTCGTCTGGGTGCGGGATAACGGCGTGGGCTTCGACATGCGCTTCGCCGAGCGCATCTTTGAGATTTTCCAACGCCTGCATCGCGCCGAGGACTACCCCGGCACCGGCATCGGCCTGGCCATCGTGCGCAAAGCCATGGAACGCATGGGCGGCCGCGCTTGGGCGATCGCCGAGACAGGCCGCGGCGCCACTTTTTATCTCGAACTTCCTCCTCGTCCATGAACTCCACCGCACCCTTCGGGCCCCTGCCATCCCTGCTCCTCGTCGAGGACAATCCCATGGACGTCGATCTGGCGTTGCGGGCCTTTCGCAAACGCAAGCTGGCCAATCACGTCGAGGTGGCGCGCGACGGCGAAGAGGCGCTTGCCTGGATACCGCGCTGGGAGGCCGGCGAAACTCGCCCCGCCGTGATCCTGCTCGATTTGAAACTGCCCAAGGTGGATGGCCTCGACGTATTGCGCCGGCTCAAGGGCCACCCCGACCTGCGCGGCATCCCCGTCGTCGTGCTCACCACCTCGGCCGAGAGCGCCGACATGCATACCGCCTACCAGATCGGGGCCAACTCCTACATCGTGAAGCCGGTGGACTTCGATAAGTTCGTGGAGGTCGCCGCGCACATCGATCTTTACTGGACCTTGATCAATCGCGCGCCCGTCTGACCCTGCTTTGCCATGCCTAACACTCCCCCTTCGTCTTCCCGCCTGGTGCGAGCCGTCCCGTTCTGGGCGGTCTGGCTGGCGATGTTCAACGGCCTGCTGATTTTGCGCGTGGTCATCGGTTTTCCGCCCGAAGCGGCGGAGCGCGCGCAGACGCTGGATGCCATTTCCTGGGTGTGCTTGAGCGCATTGATCCTCTCGGTCGTCGCGCGCTGGTGGGTGCTGCCCCGCGCGACGACGCCGGCCCTGCGACTGCCCGTATTTATCGCTGGTTGCGCGATGGCCGAGGGCTCGGCCCTGCTGGCGCTCATGCTCGCGCCGGGCCGGCATCACGAGTTGTTCGTGCTCGGACTGCTGGGTTTGTTGCAAATGGCCCCGCTGTTTACCCTGCGCGACGAGCCGGCGCCGGCGGCCTTTCGTTGAGCGAAGGGGCTCGAGGGCGGGATGGCGGGGCAAAGCCGCCTTGCCACCCGCCGCGTGCCCGCGCCAAGGTCCCCCCTTTACTCAACTCCCATGCCCACCCTGAAGTTTGCCGTCCTGCCCGGTGATTACATCGGCCCCGAAGTCATGTCCGAGGCCCTGCGCGTCCTCGAACACGTCGCCCAGAAGGAAGGTCTGACCCTCGACTACCAGGTCGCCGACGTCGGTGGCGCCGGCATCGACAACCACGGCAAAGCCCTGCCCGACTCCACCCTCGCCCTCTGCCAAAAGGCCGACGCCATCCTGTTCGGCTCCGTCGGCGGCCCGAAGTGGGAGAAACTCCCGCCCAAGGAGCAGCCCGAGCGCGCCGCTTTGCTGCCCCTGCGCAAAGCGTTCAACCTTTTCGCCAACATCCGCCCCGGCCTCCTGTATTCGGATCTCCGTGACGCCTCGCCGCTCAAGACCGAGCGCATCCCCAACGGCATCGACATCGTCTGCATCCGCGAGCTCACCGGCGGCATCTACTTCGGCCAGCCGAAGAACACCGTGACGCTCGAGAACGGCGAGGAGCAGGCCATCGACACGATGGTTTACAAAACCTCCGAGATCGAGCGCATCGCCGAGGTCGCCGCCGTCACCGCCAAGGCCCGCGGCAAGAAGGTCTGCTCCGTCGACAAGGCCAACGTGCTCGAGACCTCCGTGCTCTGGCGCCGCGTCGTCACCGCTTACTTCGCCAAGCACCACCCGGACCTCGCCCTCAGCCACATGTATGTGGACAACGCCGCCATGCAGCTCGCGCGCGATCCCAACCAGTTCGACGTGCTCTTCACCGAAAACATGTTCGGCGACATCCTCTCCGACGAGATGGCCGTCATCTGCG
>JACCDQ011774787.1_pt1 | contig 10115 bp, 8 predicted proteins | sample 7446031 | NCBI WGS metagenome assembly JACCDQ01 (sample SAMN15323442, study PRJNA562643) | freshwater metagenome | isolation source: river surface water | place: USA:Blue River Watershed | collected 2017-08-17 | reverse complement strand
GGAGCCCACTTGCCGTAACTTGGATTTGTTTTTTCTTGGCATTTTCAAGAAGAAAGGCTTCACCTTTTTCGCGGTTCACGCGGCCCGCTTCTCTCTCTGCGGCAAGTGCTTCTTGGTTAACGGCTTCTTCAGCTTGCTGCACTGCTTGCATCTTTTCTTGAAAATAAGACATGACACACTGATTGGCTGGATCTTGAAGCATACTTGGGCGCTGCATCATGGCATCGCTCAGGCCTTGCAACAATAAGGCTACATTGGCTTCAGGAAAGTCTTTGAGTACGCTTTGTGCGATGTTTTGACCCGCTAAATAGCTCACTGAATCGATTCTTGTCTTTACTTGAGGCGTTTGGGCATTGATGTGCGTAGCAAACACAAAGGCCATAATTGGGATAATTGTTTTTTTCATTATAGTTTATATTTCGTTTCGGGTATCTGAGCCCCAAAACATTTTGTTTCGAATGGTATCTAAAAAGTTGTTGTCTTCGAACTTGACAACGTTGATCATGAATTCTGCTTTGGTAATGGTTACTTTTTCTCCTTGCTTGATGTGCTGAGAATGCCCGTCTAAAGATAATAAATAAGAGCGGTCTCGGCCCTCCACTTGCAGTGAAATAGGCATGTGGTCTGGCACCACAACTGGGCGCACATTGAGGTTGTGTGGTGCAATTGGCGTCAGGATATGTACTTGACAGCCCGGGGTAATGATGGGGCCACCACAACTGAGGCTGTAGGCGGTAGAACCTGTAGGTGTTGCCACAATGAGGCCATCGGCCCAATATGTGTTGAGAAATTTATCGCCGAGATACGCATGCACTTTGATCATGGAAGAGGTATCTTTTTTCTGAAGCGTGAGCTCGTTGAGCGCAAAGTTTTCGTCGGCAAAGAGGTCGTTTTCGGTATGAACCCTCAGTAAGGATCTTTTTTGAAATTCGTACTGACCCGCGTTAAAGCGCTGTAGCGTTTGGTCAATCTGATCTTTGGCCAGGTTGGATAAAAAACCCAGACGGCCTGTATTGATACCAAGAATTGGAACGCCAGAGTCTCTGATATAGGAAACCGCCTTCAAAAAGGTGCCATCGCCACCGAGACTGATCATGAGGTCAAAGCCCGATTGTAGGTCGAGGTGGTTTTCGTATGTTTGATAAGTTGTGGCAATGTGGAATTTAGTCTCAACCTGCTGCGCAAGTTCTTTTTCAAGGACGGGCACCCACCCCAAAAGCTCAATGCCCTTTAGTAGGTTTTCAAAGACGCTGAAGTCTTGCTTGAATATTTTTTTAGCGTATATAGCGATTTGTTTCATTACATGCTCAAATAATGCATGAGTTCTTGGTAGCGATCTTGAAGCTCGTTTGGTTGTTGACTGTCTTGATAGCTTGCCAATACTTGATAATCATAGCGCTCAAAGGTACGGATAATTGCACTTAAGTTTTGTTGATTGATGCGCAAATTGACCTGAATTTTGGTGCTATCCGGGAGGTAACTCACGAATAAATTCAGGATTTTTGCTTGATTACTCTCCACAATTTGGGCTATTTGGGCGAGTGTGTAGTCGTTGGCATTCATTTCGAGCACTAAAACAGAGCCAGATTCGTTGAGCCCACTGGTATCGGCAAGCAGTTGAAGCAATTCTTGCGCACTGATGACACCTAAATAATTTTCTTGGCGGTCCAATACCGGCAAGACCGTCAATTTGAAAAGTGCAAAATGCTGCAACAAATCGAAAAGATGCGCATCTGCATAAGCAAACGGACGCGGGAGGTGCTGAAATAAATGATCAAGGCTCTCTTCGAGGTTGGTTTGGTCGAGCAATTCCGTTTCGGAAACGAGCCCAACAAAATTGCCGTTCTTCATTACAGGGAGGTGATTCACCTGGAATTCATCCATCCAAAAAAGCGCTTTTTCACCGCTATCTGTATGTAATAAGGGTGGTATCTGATCAGAAAGAATTGTGGAGGCTCTCATAGTGGGCGCAAAATACTAAAATACTTGAATGTTTTGTACTTTTGCAACTCAATTATTGTGCCATGACCAGACTTAGCGTGAATATCAATAAAATCGCAACACTGCGCAACGCGAGGGGTGGCCAAACCCCAAATGTTTTGCAGTTTGCGCTCGATGCCGAAAGATTCGGTGCACAAGGCATTACGGTACACCCCCGGCCAGACGAACGCCATATCACTACCCAAGATTGTTATGACCTACACAATCAGGTGCAAACAGAATTCAACATTGAAGGCTATCCTGACGCACGCTATTTACAGCTCATAGCCGACCTGCGCCCCGCACAAGCCACCTTAGTTCCGGACCCACCGGGCGTGCTCACCTCCAATGCGGGTTGGAATTGCATCGAACAAGCCAAATTCTTGGCGCCAATTATTGCCCAAATTCAAAACTTAGGTGTGCGCGTTTCATTATTCATGGAAACCGATATAAAGCAAATCGAGCAAGCCAAAGCACTTGGCGCAGACCGAATCGAATTCTATACGGGGCCCTACGCTGAGCACTACCCTAACGACCGACACGCAGCTATTGAGCCTTATCGCTTGGCTGCACTACACGCACATGCTTTGGGTTTAGGTATCAATGCCGGACACGACCTCAGTTTGGAAAATTTGGCATTCTTGAAAGCAAATTTGGTGGCGCTCGACGAAGTCTCTATTGGGCATGCACTGATTTCAGATGCGCTCTATTTAGGTATCGAAAATACCATTCAGCGCTATCTTTACGAATTGCGCGAAGGGGCCTGATGCAGTACGCGCTGCGGATAAGGTATTTCTATAGAGTAGGTTCGGAATAAACGATCGATTTCCAACCTGATTTCTGATTTATAGTTGTTGATATCCCAACTTTGGTCTGCCCAAAAGATGAGTTCGAGCTCTAGGCCTGCGTCGCCAAAATCGGATAGCCGAACAATCACAGGATTGCTTTTTTTCACTTTAGGATGTGCCAACGCAGCTTGTTTGAGCAAGCGCTCGATAAGTGGGATATCTGCGCCGTAGGCAACGGTCAACTTAATGGTAAAGCGCGTGAGTTCAGAGCCATGGCTCCAGTTTTCTATGCGGTCTTGGGTAAGGTGCGTATTTGGAATGATCAGTACGTTGCCCTCGCGGGTTTGAATTTGGGTAGTGCGTACATTGATTTTGACGATTTTGGCGACCATTGCTTCATTGCTCACGCCATTGGTTTTGGATTTACCTGAAATTTCAACGATATCCCCGACTCTGAGGTTCCCTTCAAAAAGCAACACAATGCCTGCGATCATGTCCTTGAACACGTCTTGTAGCCCAAGCCCCAAACCTACAAGCAAACCCACCGAACTGGTGAGTAAAATCATGAGGTCAATGCCGAGTAACTTGAAGCAAAATAAAATAGAGGCTACATAAATAAAGTACTTCGCCAATTGATTGTAGACGAATTCTGTACCAGTATCGAAGTGCTGACTGCCTTTGAAACGACGCGCAAAATAAAGACGCGTCAGGTTGACAGCGATTTTTGCACCAAAGAATACGGATGTAACAATCAGGATGTCGGCAAAATCAATTTTAAAACTATCAAAAGAAAGCAATTTGAACTGCAAAAAATCATTGAACGTGACATGCCCATTATTGTAGCGCATACTGAGCACAGCAATATAAATCGCCAATAAATAAACGCTCTGACTCACCAAACGCAAGCGGGCCATTTGCTTGGCTTCTAGTTGAATATTGGCACTCTTGACATAACCCTTTAATGCTTTGTGGACCAAACGGCGCAAAACTGCAGCGGCGAAAAAGATGAGCAGCAAGAAAATCAGATTCCAAAAACAAATCTTGTAAGGTCCTATGTAAAAGAGTGTTTCTGCAAACATATCAACGGATAACAGTTATGCCGATTTGCTCGGAGAGGAGCATCTTGACTTTTTCTAAACTGACTAATTCGCCAAGAGCGAGCAGTAAGTCATCGTCTTGGAGATTTTGCTCACTTAACTCTTTGCGGATATTTTTAATCTTATGCTCAACAAAAGCCAACTTGAAGCGATAGATGACTTGCTCAACGGTTTGATAGAGGTCGTCGGCTTCTGACTTTGTTTGTATTTTGTAGCGCGCCACCCAGTTGTGACTCAATTCTTGCTCTTGAGATTCGATGTCGGCAACAAACTGAACAATTTCTTGTTGCTCGTGGCGCAAAAAGTAGGTGGCCTCGTATAGTGTGTTTTCCACGAGGACGCCATTTTCAAAAATGCGATAGATTTCTTGATAAAGCGCATTTTCAAAATGCAACTCGTCTTTTTGAAGTTCGTGCACAACGAGCTCAATGACGCTGGTTTGGGTTTCAGGTTGGCCAGGCTCTTGCCAAATAAGGGCCCGCGTACCGTATTTGATGAGTATCCGAATGAGTTCTCCTTCAAAAATAGAGAGGTCTTCTTCATGAACTGCACTGGCCTGCATGGATTGCGGCACAGGGGTTGTAGGCAGCTGGATAGCTTCTAACGAAGGGTCTTGGTAGGTTTTGGCCAGTGCCGACTTGCGCAAGTTGAGTAATTCAGACTGCACGATAGACTCGGCGATATCGAATTGCTGTGCGAGCTGCTGCACATAAACAGAGCGCGTGATTTGGTCCGGTATCAAGGAGACCGAATGAACGATATCTTTAATGAGACCAGCGCGCAAAATAGGGTCATTGCCCCCATCTGCAAGTAAAATACCTGCCTTGAAGGAAATAAAATCTTGCTTGTGGCCAGCAATATAAGCACTCAATTCAGCAGAAGAACGCGATTTCGAAAAGGAGTCGGGATCTTCGCCGTCTGGGAAGAGCACCACTTTTACATTGAGACCTTCTTCTAAAATGAGGTCGATTCCACGAAAACTCGCTTTGATACCCGCGGCGTCGCCGTCGTAGAGAATGGTGAGGTTTTTGGTGTAGCGGCTCACCAACTTGACTTGTTCTTTGGTGAGTGAGGTACCAGAAGAAGAGACTACGTTTTGGATACCCGCTTGGTGCATACTGATGACGTCAGTGTAACCCTCGCAGAGCAAGCATTCATTGTATTTAACGATGTCGCCCTTGGCAAAATAGAGGCCGTAAAGGATTTCGCTTTTATTATAAATGATGCTTTCGGGTGAATTGAAATACTTGGCTACTTTTTTGTCGGCAAGTAAGGTGCGGCCACCAAAACCGAGTACGCGTCCGGAAACACTATGGATTGGGAACATCACGCGACCTTTGAAAAAATCAAAAGTGCGCTCGTCTTTAGATTTGGTGAGGCCTATCGCCTCTAAGTATGTTTTGTTATAACCTTTCTCGAGTGCTAAATCAGTGAAGGCAGCGCCGGTATTGAGACAATAACCCAACTGAAATTTTTCGATGGTTGCCCGTGTAAAACCTCGTTCTTCAAAGTAAGAAAGACCAATAGCCTTTCCCTCTTGGGAGTTGAGGAGCATTTCTGAAAAGGTGTTCTTGGCAAACTCATTGATGATCAAAAAACTCTCCCGCTCGTTGAGGGCGGCGAGTTCTTCTGCGGTTGCTTCGCGTTCTTCAGGAACCTCTATGTTGTAGCGCTTGGCCAACCAGCGCAAGGCTTCTGGGTAACTAAAATGCTCCTTTTCCATTAAGAAGCTGGCTGCATTACCGCCTTTTCCGGTAGAAAAGCATTTGAAAATTTGCTTGACCGGCGAAACGACAAATGAAGGTGTTTTCTCATCCGTAAACGGACTGAGCCCTTTGAGGTTTGACCCTGCACGCTTGAGTTGCACAAACTCTCCGATCACCTCTTCTATGCGAGCGGTCTGGAGAATTTGATCAACAATATGCGGTGGAATCTTACTCATTTAGCAATTTACGGATTGAAAGTATTGACGGTTTTGTTGCCTTTTTGGTCATAGGTAACCCATTCGCCAACCATTTTATCGTCTTGGTATTGGCCGTAATAATGGATTTTACCATTTGGGTATTTAACGACCGAATGCCCATTCTTTTTGCCGGCAACATAAAAGGTGAAGGAGAGTAGATTGCCTTTTTCACTGTAGTAATTCCACTTGCCCTCACGGCTTCCTTTTTGAGTGAGGTCGCCGTCGTATTTGAGTTGTTTTTTGCCGGGGTACCATTCTTTGTAGTGCCCGTCTTTGATTTCGACGAGTTCTTCTTTGACTTCGGGCTTATTTTTTTTGTCATTTTGCTTGTTGGTACAAGAAAAAGAAGTAAAAATAAGCGTAAGGATAAACAATACTTTTAGTGAATTCATGCTGCTATTTTTCGCGGTTCATGGTGTAGGCTACCAATCCTATTAACGAAGCTTTTGCCGGGCTGTCGGGGTAGCTTGCTAAAATTTCTAAAGCTTCGCCAGCCAAAGCCTCCATGCGCTTTTGGGCATATTGCACCCCACCAGACTCCCAGACCAATTGAATGGCTCGCTGAACGCGGGAACTGACGTCGTATTCATTTTTGATGATGTAGCGCAATTCTTTTTGGATGGCTTGGGGCGCATTTTGTAGCGCGTAGATAAGGGGAAGCGTGAGTTTTTGCTCGCGGATATCAATACCTGTTGGCTTACCGATGTGTTCGCCTGTACCGTAGTCGAAGATGTCGTCTTTGATCTGAAATGCCAAACCGATGAGTTCGCCGAACTGACGGAGCTTAGCGCGTTCAGACTGCGCGCCTACGCTCAGCGCTCCTGCTTCACAACAAGTGGCAATGAGCGATGCTGTTTTTTTGCGAATGACTTCGTAATAAACCGCTTCGGTGATATCTAAGTGGCGGGCTTTTTCGATTTGCAGCAACTCACCTTCGGACATTTCTTGAACAGCTCGGGCAACAATTTCGAGGAGGTCCATGTTGCGCTTTTCTATGGAGAGCAACAATATACGCGAGAGCATGTAGTCGCCGACCAATACGGCGATTTTGTTTTTCCAAAGCGCATTGACAGAGAAAAAACCGCGGCGTTCGGCAGCGTCGTCTACGACGTCGTCGTGAACAAGCGTAGCTGTATGCAGTAGCTCTACTAATGTGGTGGCGTCAAAAGTAATAGGGTTGATGTCGCCGAGCATTTTGGCGCTCAGAAAAACAAACATAGGACGCAATTGCTTGCCTTTGCGCTTGACAATATAGCTGGTTACTTTATCTAGCAAAGCGACATCGGCATGCATGGCGTTTTGAAAATGGATTTCAAAATCCACTAATTCTTGCTGAATTGGTGCGGTGATGTCGTCTAGGCGCTGCATCTAACAAATATACGAAAAGCCGTGGCCTAATCGCAAAGCACAGGCGCGAAACTTAGCGCGAAAGGTGCATATTTCTTTCGGCGTAAATTTTGGTAAAGAATGGATCCTTTAAATCTTTGATGAAACGGATGGCTTCACCTGTAGATTTCATCTCTGGACCCAACTCTTTTTTGACATCTGGGAATTTCTCATAGGAGAAAACCGGGATTTTAATGGCGTATCCTTCTTTGCGTGGCTGAAAATTGAAGTCGGTGACTTTGTTGTGACCAAGCATGACTTTAGTGGCGTAGTTGACATATGGTTCGTCGTAAGCCTTCGCAATAAATGGCACAGTACGTGAAGCGCGTGGATTGGCTTCAATGACGTATACTTTGTCGTCTTTGATGGCAAATTGGATATTGAGCAAGCCCACCGTTTTGAGTTCTACGGCAATTTTCTTGGTGATGTCTTCTATTTGCGTCATGACGAAGTCGCCAAGGTTGTAAGGTGGCAAAACAGCGTAAGAATCGCCGGAGTGGATACCCGCTGGTTCGATGTGTTGCATGATGCCAATAATGTAGACGTTTTCGCCGTCGCAGATGGCGTCGGCCTCGGCTTCAATGGCGCCACCCAAGAAGTGGTCTAGCAAGATTTGGTTGTTGCCCATTTCGTTGAGGATGTCTACGACATGGTGTTCGAGCTCTTCTTTGTTGATGACGATTTTCATTTTTTGCCCACCCAAGACATAAGAAGGGCGTACTAAAAGTGGAAAACCAAGGGTTTCAGAAAGTTCTATAGCTTGCTCAGCACTCTCCACTACTCCGTACTGCGGAAAAGGCACGTTGTTTTTTTCGAGGAGTTTGGAGAAACGACCGCGGTCTTCGGCTAAGTCAAGGGCTTCATAAGAGGTACCGAGAATTGGAATGCCATAGCGCTCGAGTTTTTCTGCCAATTTGAGCGCGGTTTGGCCACCTAACTGAACGATTACGCCAATTGGCTTCTCGTGCTGAATGATGTCGTAGATGTGTTCCCAGAATACGGGCTCAAAATAGAGTTTGTCGGCGGTATCGAAGTCTGTGGAAACGGTCTCTGGGTTGCAGTTGATCATGATGGTTTCGTAGCCACATTCTTTGGCTGCCAACACACCGTGTACGCAAGAGTAGTCGAATTCAATACCCTGGCCAATGCGGTTAGGGCCAGAGCCCAATACGACCACTTTTGGCCGCTCGCTTACCACACTTTCGTTCTCGTATTCAAAGGTAGAATAGTAGTATGGTGTTTGTGCTTCAAACTCAGCAGCACAGGTGTCTACAAGTTTATAAACGCGGTTGATTCCAAAATCTTTTCTTTTTTGATACACTTCTGACTCTAAACAGCGCAAGAGGTGTGCAACCTGACGATCGGCATACCCTTTTTGCTTGGCTTCAAAGAGCAGCTCTTGAGGAATATTTTCGAGGTGAAACTTTTCAATTTTGCGCTCTAGCTTGATGAGGTCTTCGATTTGCTTGAGGAACCAGATGTCGATTTTGGTTTTTTCGACGATGGTTTTGAACGGAATACCCAATTTGATGGCATCGTAGATATGAAACAAGCGGTTCCAGCTCGCAAATTCTAAGGAATTGAGTATTTCGTTTTGGTTGGTGAGTTCTTTGCCATCTGCACCCAAGCCATTGCGGTTGATCTCGAGAGACTGACACGCTTTTTGCAGTGCTTCTTGGAAACTGCGGCCGATACCCATAACCTCTCCTACAGACTTCATTTGAAGGCCAAGTTGGCGATTGGTACCAGGAAATTTGTTGAAATTCCAGCGCGGAATTTTGACGATAACGTAGTCTAGGGTTGGTTCAAAAAGCGCAGAAGTTGTTTTGGTGATTTGGTTACTGAGCTCATTGAGGTGATAACCAATTGCCAATTTGGAGGCAATTTTTGCGATCGGATAGCCAGTTGCCTTTGAGGCCAATGCAGATGAACGCGACACACGCGGATTGATTTCAATAGCGATGATGTCCTCGTTGTTATCTGGAGAAACCGCAAACTGCACATTACAACCACCCGCAAAATTGCCGATGGAGCGCATCATGTTGATGGCCATGTCGCGCATTTTTTGGAAAGTGGTGTCGGAGAGCGTCATGGCCGGGGCCACGGTGATGGAGTCTCCGGTGTGGATACCCATTGGGTCGAAGTTTTCGATCGAACAGATGATCACGACGTTGTCGTTGGCATCGCGCAAGAGCTCTAGCTCGTATTCTTTCCAACCTAAAAGCGCTTTGTCTATCATGACCTCATGGATCGGAGAAAGTTGCAAGCCACGCTCTAAAAGATTATCGAATTCTTTGGGTTCGTGTAAAATACTGGCTCCTGAACCACCAAGGGTGTAAGAAGGGCGAATGCAAAGTGGAAAGCCAAATTCTTGGGCAATTTCTTTACCCTCCAGAAAGGATTTTGCTGTTTTTTGAGGCGCCATAGGCACACCAATTTTGAGCATGAGTTCGCGGAATGCTTCGCGGTTTTCGGTAATTTCGATGGCGTTGATATCTACGCCAATAATGCGCACGCCGTGTTGTTCCCAGATGCCCATTTCATCGCACTGAATACAGAGATTGAGTGCCGTTTGGCCACCCATTGTAGGGAGAACGGCGTCAATTTGATGGTTTTGGAGGATCTTGACAATACTTTCTGGCTCGAGGGGTTGTAGATAGACGTTGTCTGCAACAACCTTGTCGGTCATGATGGTGGCTGGGTTGGAATTGATGAGTGTGACTTCAATTCCTTCTTCTCTGAGCGAACGTGCTGCTTGAGAACCAGAGTAGTCAAATTCACAGGCTTGACCAATTACAATAGGACCACTACCAATAATGAGAACGGATTTGATCGAAAGATCTTTAGGCATAAGGGCTTCAATTTACTAGTTTCTTTGAGCGAAACCTTCGCTGCAAATTG
>JACCDQ011526345.1_pt1 | contig 10115 bp, 11 predicted proteins | sample 7446031 | NCBI WGS metagenome assembly JACCDQ01 (sample SAMN15323442, study PRJNA562643) | freshwater metagenome | isolation source: river surface water | place: USA:Blue River Watershed | collected 2017-08-17 | reverse complement strand
TCGGGCACGCGCTGTCCGGTGCCCAGGTAGAACAGCCGCAGCTTCTGCCTGATCACCACGTCCAGCGCATTGCTGATCGTGACCGCCTCGTCGAGCTTTGTCAGTATGACACCTTCCAGGCCCGATCCGCGGTAGGCATGGACAACCTCGTTCAAGGTTTCGATCGTGCTGGTGGTGTTGAGGCAGAGCAGGCGCTTGACCGGCACCTGGGTGCCGGCGAGCATTGCGATCTGCTCGGCCACCATCTGGTCGCGCTGGCTCATGCCGACGGTATCGATCAGCACCGTGTGCTTGGTCGCCAGTTCTTCGAGCGCGAGCCGCAGGTCCACCTCGTCCTTGACCGAGTGCACCATCACACCCATGATCTTGCCGTAGATGCGCAGCTGCTCGTGCGCGCCGATCCGGTAGCCGTCGGTCGTGATCAGCGCCAGCTTGCCGGGACCATGGCGCATCACATAGCGCGCTGCGAGCTTGGCGGTTGTCGTTGTCTTGCCGACCCCGGTCGGTCCGATCAGGGCGTAGACACCGCCTTCATCAAGGAAGCTGTCCGCGTTCTCTAGCACGTTGATGTTGCGCGTCAGTATGTCCTTGGACCACTCGATCGCCTGCTCGAGGTCGCCCTCGCTCGGGGCGTTTTCGGTCAGGTGGCGCGTCAGGCTCGGGCTCAGGCCTAGGTTCAACAGATGCTTGAACATCGCCGACTTGAGCGGATTCATCGGCTGCTGCTGACCCGACCAGGCCAGCTCGTTCATCTGCTTGGCCAGTGCCTCGCGCATGGCCCGGATCTCCTCCATCACCACGTTCATGCCGAGCGTCAAGTCGGGCGCCTGCACCGGGGCCGGCGCTGTCAGCGGCGGTCCGGCATCGTCCTCCCGGTACTGCTCGATGACCGTGGTGTAGTCCTGTTCGCTGCAGGCCAGGATCTCTATGCCGGCATCCACGCTGCGGTTGGCCAGGATCATGGCTTCGGGACCCAGGGCTTCACGCACCAGGCCCAGAGCCTCGCGCGCGCTGCTGGCGATGAAACGGTGAACCTTCATGTTCAGGCTCCGACGAGATGGGTGACTTTAATGGTTCGGCTGTCCGGCAGCTCGGCGTGCGACAGCACCTTGAGCTGGGGCAGGGTGCGGCGCAGGAAGCGTGCCAGCATCGAGCGCAGTGGCGCCGGCACCAGCAGCACCGGGGTGTAGCCCATCTGCTCCTGCAGCTGACTGGCCTGCACGGTCTGGTTGACCAGCGTTTCGGCCAGGCCGGGCTCGATCCCGCCACCCTCGGCACCGCCGGTCTGCAGAGCCTGCAGCAGCAGCCGCTCGAGCCGGTGGTCCAGCGTCATGACCGGCAGCTCCTGCTGGCCCGGTACGATCTCCTGCACGATGGCCCGGCCCAGCGCGACCCGGACCGCTGCGGTCAGGCTGTAGGCATCCAGGCTCATGGCGGCCTGCTCGATCAGGGTCTCGACGATGGTCTGCATGTCGCGGATATGTACGCCCTCTGCCAGCAGGTTCTGCAGCACCTTCTGCAGCGTTGACAGCGGCAGCAGCTTGGGCACCAGATCCTCGAGCAGCTTGGGGCTTTCCTTGCCGAGATGGTCAATCAGCGCCTGCAGCTCCTGGCGACCCAGCAGTTCCGCCGCATGCTGGGCCAGCAGGTGGTTCAGATGGGTCGCCACCACGGTGCCGGCATCGACCACCGTGTAGCCCATCGACTGGGCCTGATCGCGCAGGTTCGCATCGATCCAGACCGCCGGCAAGCCGAACGCCGGGTCGGTGACCTGCTGACCCGAAAGCGGACCCGAGACCATGCCGGGGTTGATCGCCATGAACTGGCCCGGGTGCGATTCGCCGCTGCCGATCTCCACCCCCTTGAGCGTGATGCGGTAGCCCGACGGGGGCAGCTCGAGGTTGTCACGGATATGCACCGGCGGCGGCAGGAAACCGACTTCCTGCGCAAACTTCTTGCGTATGCCCTTGATGCGGCGCAGCAGTTCGCCGTCCTGGCTGCTGTTGACCAGGCTGATCAGACGGTAGCCGACCTCCAGGCCCAGGGCCTGGATCGGGCTGACATCCTGCCAGCTGGCTTCTTCCGTCTCGGGCACCTGCAGCGGGGCTGGCACCGGTTCCTCGGCTTTTCGCTCGCGTGCGAGCAGCTGCGGCACGTAATAGGCACAGCCGCCGATCAGCAGCGCCAGCAGGCCGAAGGCCAAATGCGGCATGCCCGGAATCAGCCCCATGCTGCCGATGATGCCCGCCGTGATGTAGAGCACCTGCGGCTTCATGAACAGCTGGTTGATCATCTGCGAGCCGACGTCCTGGTCGTTGGCCACGCGCGAGACCACGGCACCGGCGGCCACCGAGATGATCAGTGACGGGATCTGCGCCACCAGGCCGTCACCGATCGCCAGCAGGGTGTAGGTCTCGATCGCACGGTCGAACGGCAGGCCGTGTTGCAGCATGCCGACCAGCAGGCCGCCGATCATGTTGACCACGGTGACCACGATGCCGGCGACCGCGTCGCCGCGCACGTATTTGCTCGCACCGTCCATCGCGCCGTAGAACTCGGCCTCCTGCGACACCTCGGTGCGGCGCTTGCGCGCATCGGCTTCGCCGATGAGGCCGGCGTTGAGATCGGCGTCGATCGCCATCTGCTTGCCTGGCATCGCGTCGAGCGCAAAGCGCGCGCCGACCTCGGCGATCCGTCCGGCGCCCTTGGTCACTACCACGAAGTTGATCACGGTCAGGATCACGAACACCACCACGCCGATCAGGTAGTTGCCGCCGATCAGGAAATGACCGAAGGCCTCGATCACCTTGCCCGCCGCGTCCGGTCCGGTGTGGCCGTTGGTCAGCACGACCCGGGTCGAGGCCACGTTGAGCGACAGCCGCAACATGGTCGTGATCAGCAGCACGGCCGGGAAGGCCATGAAATCCAGCGGGCGCACCGTGTAGAGCGCCGTCAGCAGCACCATGATCGACAGCGCGATGTTGAAGCTGAAGAAGATGTCGAGGATGAAGGACGACACCGGCAGAATCATCAGCGCCAGCATCATCACCACCAGCATCGGGGCGGCCAGCGCCTTGCCGTTCATGCGGCCCAGGATCAGTTTCCAGTTCATGCCCGGCCTCCGGTCTCAGTGCCTGCGGCCTCGAGCGGGTCGAAGCCGGCCGGCAACGCGACCGGTTCCGGGCGCACCGGCGCGAAACCGCCCTGGCTGCGGTAGGTCCGCAGCTGGAACACATAGGCCAGCACCTGGGCCACGGCGGTGTAGAGCGGTGCCGGGATCTCCTGGTCGAGTTCAGTATGGCGGTAGAGCGCACGCGCCAGCGGCGGCGCCTCGACGATCGTGACCCCGTTGGCCGCCCCCAGCTCACGGATGTGGGCCGCGACCTCGTTGACGCCCTTGGCAACCACCTTGGGCGCGTGGTTGCCCTGTTCCGGATACTGCAGCGCGACCGCGTAGTGGGTCGGGTTGGTCACGATCACGTCGGCCGTCGGCACCTGCGCCATCATGCGCCGGCTTGCCATCGCGCGCTGCTGGGCGCGGATCTTGGCCTTGATCTCGGGGTTGCCATCGGACTCCTTGGCTTCATCGCGCAGCTGCTGGCGCGTCATCATGAGCTTGCGCGTGTAGCTCCACATCTGGTAGGGGCCGTCGATCAGCGCGATCACGGCCAGCGCCGCGACCAGTCCGATGAAGCAAGTCAGCAGCAGCCGGACATGTTCGGTCGTGCTCTCGCGCGGCGACTGGCTCGCGAGCGCGAGCAGGGCGTCGAGCTGCTGGCTGATCACGAACCAGGCCACGGCGCCGACCAGCAGGGTCTTGCCGATCGCCTTCAGCAGCTCGCTGAGCGAGCGCATCGAGACCATGTTGGCCAGTCCCTTGAGCGGATTGAGCTTGCTGAACTTGGGTGCCAGCGCCTGGGTATGGAACAGCCAGCCGCCGATCAGGGCTGGCGAAGCCAGCGCCGCCAGCAGCAGCAGGCCCGCCAGTGGCAGGAAGGCCAGCAGCAGATCGAACAGTTGCTGGCCCCAGTCCACGCCCAGCCGTTGCGGGTCGAACAGCTGTTCGCGCTTGAACTGCAGGCCCATCAGCAACAGGTGCTTGAGCTGGCGTACCATGGCCTCGCCACTGATCCAGAAGCCAAGCGCCGCCGCCGCCAGCACCGTGAAGGTGCCGATCTCGCGTGACCTCGGCACATCACCCTGCTCGCGTGCTTTTTCTAGCTGTCGGGGTGAGGCGGGTTCTGTCTTTTCGAGGTCGCTGTCTTCTGCCAAGTGGGAGCTCCGGGGATTGGAGATTATCGCTGCCAGCAAGCAGCGCTCAGATCCGGAGCAGTACGGCTAATGAGCGTCTGCTTGCCGCTTTGGCCGCCTCCGAGACCCCTGGCTGTCCTTTCAGGTGATCTTGAAGACGCACGACTTCGTCGAGCTGCTCCGCCTGCTGGTCAAGCGGTTCTTGAGCCTGCGGGGCCAGTGGCGTGATGAAGCGGATGTAGAGGTCGGAGGCGTCGTCGTAGCGGTCGCCGGTCATGGCCTGTTGGCCGGCGCCCAGGCCTTGCTCGAACAGCGCCTTCTTGCCCCTAGTAATTTCACATTGATGTCGGATTCGGCCTGCAGGGGGTTGAGCGGGGTCAGCCCAGGATGGTCCTGAAGGTGGAGCGCAAGCCCGTCAGGCCGCCTTGTCCGTACAGGGCGGACTCGTCCGGACCGCGCAGCGCCGCGAGCGCGGCCTGGTTGCGCACCGACAGGCGCTGGATCAGCAAGCCGTTGGTGCGGTTGAGCTCTTGCGCGCGTTGGGCGCAATCGAGCAATTCCTGCCACTGCTGCTGTACGGTCGGATCGGTCTGGCGCGCCACCCAGTCTGCCATGCTGCTGTCCTGTTCGGGCAGACCGGCCTGGCCGAGCCGGCGGCGCAGCTGCTGGTGCAGCGTGACGAAGCGGGCGATCAGCTGCGACTTTCCATCCGTGGCCTGCGACAGCGCATCGGCATCGTTGTCCAGCAAGGCGGCTTCTTCCCGGCCAAGCGCCTCGAACAGCTGGGCCGCGAGGGCCTGCTCCTGCGCCAGGCCTTGCGCGATCGCGGCGTCGGTGGCGTTCATGTTCAGGCCGAGCGCGAGTTGCTGCTGATCAAGTCCTTGACCGTGCTCAGCAGGCCGTCGGCGACCTTGCTCGAGTCGACCTGGAAGCGGCCCTCGGCGATGGCCTCCTTGATCGACTGCACCTTCTTGGCATCGAAGCTGCCGCCGCCGACCTGGCGTTCGAGCTGCTGGAGTTGGCCCGACATCTGCACCGTCGGCGTCTGGCTGCGCGCGGCCGGGCTGGTTTCCAGGGGCTTGGGGCTGGCCGGTGCGCTGCCGACACCCAGCCCGGACATTTTGCCGATCGATGGTTCAATTTTCACGGGGGTATCCTGACATGTGGTGACGGGTGCTGTCTTGCTGTGCTCTGTTTACGGTCATGGTGCCCCAAACTTGAGTGCCTTGACAAGCGGCTTCACGGTTCCAGTTCGACCCAGCCACCGGCCTGGGCCTTGCCGCTGACGGTCTGCCCCGACGCCACGCGCACCTGGACTGACTGTCCCGCGGCGGCGTTGCCGAGCGCGCGGCCCTCGGAATCGATCCGGAAACCCGCGCCTTCGAACACCAGCTTGACGGTTTGTCCGGCGCTCACGACGTTGACGCTGCGCAGCCATTGCTGGCGCAGCGGTGCGCCAGCGGTCACTGCCGCCGTCAGGCTGCGGCCCAGCCATTGCTTCTCATCGGTCACCGCGCCCGGTGGCAGGCTGTCGGCATAGGTCTGCTCGGTCGTCAGGTCCTGCGCTTGCAACAGATGACCGGCCTGCAGCGGCACCTTGGCCAGATAGTAGCTGCGCGACTCTTGGATCGAGGCGCCCAGGTAGACCGTCCAGGACAGGGGTTTGTGGCAGCGCACGCCGATGCGCAGCTGGCCGCGCAGCGGCTGCTGGCCCGAAGGCAGCAGGACCTCGGGATTGGGGCAGGCCGGCAGCTCGAGTTGCGGGTCCGGCGGGCTGACCCGCACGCGGCTGGAAGCGGGCAGCTGGGCTGCCAAGGCGCTCGCGACCTGCTCGCGCAGCGCGTCGAGATTGTGTCGGGTTGAAGGCTGCGCCTGAGCCGCCAGGCTGGTCAGCAGCAGGCAGCCCTGCAGCAGACGGTAGAGTCGCTTCATGGTTGGCGTCAAGTGTAGGGTGATTCCCACGCCGGGTGCCAGGCTCTAACGGCCAAGCTGAGCGCGGTTTTGGGCTTTGTTTGTCCGATCGCGAGTGCCGTAAGCTGCGTAAAGTAAGACAATCCTTATCACTGCCCGTGCGTCCTTGCAAGCGGGCAGATTCTGGGCTTTAAATGGAGGTCTCGATGGCAGGAAGACTGGACGAGGCGCTGGGGTTTCACGAGCAAGCGCTGCGACTGCGCGCGCAGCGCCAGCAGCTGCTGGCGACCAATATCGCCAACGCCGACACACCGCACTACCAGGCGCAGGATTTCGATTTTGCCCAGGCCATGCAGGCCGCCATGGCCGGTGCCGCCGGCAATGCGCAGCAGCTCCAGCTCACCCATGCTGGCCACCAGGGGCCGGCCTCGGACGGCATGCCGCAGGCCCAGCCGCGCCCGGTCGTGCAGGCCAGCCGCGACGGCAACACCGTCGACCTCGACGTCGAGCGCAGCGCCTTCACCGAAAACGCCCTGCGCTACGAAGCCGGCGTGACCATCCTGTCCTCCAAGCTCAAGGGCTTGTCCTCTGTCATCCAGGGTTGATCGCCATGTCCTTGCTGAATGTCTTCCAGGTCGCGGGCTCGGCCATGACCGCGCAGGCGCAACGCCTGAACGTCGTCGCCAGCAACCTCGCCAACGCCGAGAGCACCAGCGGCCCCGATGGCCAGCCTTACCGGGCCAAGCAGCTGGAGTTCATGGCCGCCGCATTGCCCGGTGGCGCGACCGGAGTCAAGGCCGGCCCGGTGGTCGAGGACCAGACCCCGCCGCGTTTGCTCTACAACCCCTCGCATCCCCAGGCCAATGAGCAGGGTTATGTCGCGATGCCCAATGTCAATGTGGTCGAGGAAATGGTCAACATGCTGTCGGCCTCGCGTTCCTACCAGACCAACGTCGATACCCTCAATGCCGCCAAATCCATGGCGCTCAAGACACTGACCATCGGCCAGTGAGAAAGTCCATCCTATGGCAGTCAACAGCATCAGTTCAAGCACCGGGGTCAGCGCCTCGGCCAGCACCGCTACGCCTGCCACCGGCAGCGTCGACGAAGCCCAGTCCAATTTCATGAAGCTGCTCGTGGCCCAGATGCAGAACCAGGACCCGCTGAGCCCGATGGACAATTCGCAGATGACCACCCAGTTGGCACAGCTCAACATGGTCAGCGGCATCAACCAGCTCAACACCACGCTGGCCTCGGCGCTGTCCAACTTGCAAGCCTCCCAGACCATGCAGGCCTCCAGCCTGATCGGGCGCGAGGTCCTGGTGCCGGGAACGACGCTGCAACTGGCCCAGGGCCAGGCCAAGATGGGGATCGATCTCGCGCAATCGGTCGACAGCCTCAAGCTGACCGTGCTCGACAGCGCCGGTCAGGCGCTGCGCAGCATCGATCTCGGGCCGCAGCCGGCCGGTCTGACCCAGCTCGGCTGGGACGGCGCCACTGATGCCGGTGCCACCGCCGCCGACGGTCGCTACAGTTTCAAGCTCGAGGCGCTGCGCAACGGCGAGTCGGTCACGGCCACCACGCTGTCGGCGGTTCAGGTCGGTGGTGTCTCGCTCAGCAACAACAGCGTGCGCCTGAGCCTGGCTGGTCTCGGCGATGTGGCCCTGGCTGACGTGCGCCAGGTGCGCTGATCTTCTTCCACCTATTTATTTCTTATTTATCATGGCACTTCAAATTGACAGCATGGCCATCAAGTCTGCGGCCAAGCGGCTGGAGGTGATCGGCAACAACGTCGCCAACGCCAATACCGTAGGCTTCAAAGGCGCTGAATTCCTGGAGTCGCTGGCCGCGGCGATGAGCACCGAGACCGGTGCGACGTCCGTTGGTGGGCGGCAGAGTTTCGCCCAGGGCGACCTCGGCCAGTCGAACAATCCGCTCGACATCGCGATCAGCGGCGCTGGTTTCTTCCGCATTGAAAACGGCGAGAAAGTGGCCTATACCCGCAGCGGTCAGTTTTCGCTCAACAAGGATGGCGAGATCGTCAACACCGCGGGCGACAAGTTGACTGGCTTTCAGGCCGATCCGGAGAGCGGCATGATCAAGTCAGGCAATCCCATACCGCTGATAATCAGCCAGGCCAATGACGCGCCCAAGCCAACCGCCAAGGCCACGCTTGAGCTGATGCTGGACTCGCGCAGCCCGGTCATTACCGCACCCTTCAGCGACGCCGATCCCACTACCTACACCCATTCCACCACCACCACGGTCTACACCGCGCAAGGCAAGGAGGTCAACGTCCAGACCTTCTATGTCAAGACCGCCGACAACGACTGGGATGTCTACTCCTGGGCTGGCGGCACCGAACCGGCAGGAAAACTCGGTAGCCTGACGTTTGGTACCAATGGTCTGGTCGCCTCCTCGACGAACTACGACGCCACCACAGGGGCCAGCACAGCTGCGGCCACCAAGGGAACGTTCGGCATTACGCTCGATGGCACGCCGATGTCGTTTGACCTAGGCGACACGACCCAGTACGGCTCGAAATTTACCGTGCGTGTGAGCCAGGACGGCCGCGGCGTCGGTCAGCTACTGAGCTATGGCGTGGCCGAGGATGGCATCATCAGCGCGCGCTACAACAACGGCAATAGCAAGGTGCTCGGCCAGGTGGTGCTGGCGAATTTCCGCAGTCTCAACGGCTTGCAGCCCGTGGGCAATAGCCAATGGCTGGAGTCGGCGGCCTCGGGTTCGGCTGAAATCAACCAGCCCGGTGTCGGTGTGTTGGGCTCGCTCAAGGCGGCATCGACCGAATCCTCCAACGTCGACTTGACAGTCGAGATGATTAAGATGATCTCGGCCCAGCGCAGCTTCCAGGCTGCCGCCGAAATGATGCGACGGCAGGACGAGAGCATGCAGGCGCTGAATAACATCGGCCGTTGAACGTTTCCCGATTCTGGACTAGCCCATGGATCGACTGATCTACACCGCCATGACCGGCGCCAAGCAGGTTGCCGAGCAGCAGACCACGGTGGCGCACAACCTCGCCAACGTCGGAACGGGCGGTTTTCGTGCCCAGATCGACGCTTTTCGTGCCATGCCCGTGCCGGGCGGAGAAAAGCCCACTCGTGCCCAGGTGCAAAGCAGCACCGTGGCAGCCGATTTTTCGCCGGGTGCGATCCAGCAGACCGGTCGCACGCTCGACGTGGCGCTGCCGGGTGAGGGCTGGCTGTCGGTGCTGGGCGCCGATGGTCGCGAGGCCTATACCCGAAGCGGTTCGCTCAAGCTCGGCCCCGACGGTGCGCTGCTGACCCAGTCAGGCCTGCCGGTGCTGGGCGAGGGCGGTCCCTTGAACCTGCCGCCCGATGTCGAATTCATGATCGGTCGCGACGGCACGATCTCGGCGCTGCAGCCTGGCGTGAGTCCGGCGGTGGCGGAACAGGTCGGCCGCCTCAAGCTCGTCAACCCGCCGCCGGCCGGTCTGGCGCGCGGCGACGACGGACTGTTCCGGCTGCGCAACGGTGCCGACGCCGAGGCTGATCCCGCCGTCAGGCTCGAGTCGGGCGCGCTCGAGGCCAGCAACGTCAGCGTGGTCGATGCGATGGTACGGATGATCGACCTGGGGCGCCAGTTCGACACCCAGATGAGTCTGCTCAAGCATGCCGATGGCAATGCCAGCAAGGCCGACCAGGTGTTGAGCCTGAGCTGACCGCCCGCGACCTCCTCACCAAATAAAAGGAACAAGTCATGCTTCGCTCACTCTGGGTGGCCAAGACGGGTCTGGAAGCGCAACAAGCGCAGATGGACGTCATCACCAACAACATCGCCAACGTCAATACCAACGGTTTCAAGCGTTCGCGCGCGGTGTTCGAGGATCTGCTCTACCAGACCGTGCGTCAGCCTGGCGCGCCATCCTCGCAGCAGACCCAGTTCCCCACCGGCCTGCAGTTCGGCACCGG
>JACCDQ010043343.1_pt1 | contig 10115 bp, 9 predicted proteins | sample 7446031 | NCBI WGS metagenome assembly JACCDQ01 (sample SAMN15323442, study PRJNA562643) | freshwater metagenome | isolation source: river surface water | place: USA:Blue River Watershed | collected 2017-08-17 | reverse complement strand
GTCGTTTGAGAATTAATCTCGACGGCACGTTTATAGTTATCAGATTGACTGTAACCTAGTTGCTCTAGGACGCTATCTAGCTGAAACACAATTGCTTGACGAACGCTAACTATTCTTTAACTGTATATCAAAGCGTTAACTCGTCAAGTCCCAGGGCATCAATAAATTTGAGACAACTAAAGCAACTCCCTTACATCAGTGACTTGACCTGCGATCGCCGCCGCTACGACCATCGCTGGACTCATTAACAAAGTCCGTCCGGTAGAAGACCCCTGACGACCTTTAAAGTTACGGTTAGAAGACGACGCACTGATTTGATCGCCCTGTAATTTGTCGGGATTCATCGCTAAACACATCGAACACCCTGCATCCCGCCATTCAAACCCGGCGGCTGTAAAAATTTTATCGAGACCCTGGGCTTCCGCTTCAGCCTTGACCCGTTCTGAGCCTGGCACGACAAAGGCTTTGACACCGGGCGCGACTTGACGACCCTGGACAAATTTGGCGGCTTCTTGCAGGTCACTTAACCGGCCATTGGTACAGCTACCGATGAAACAAACATCTATTTTCGTTCCTTTAATAAGGGAGCCGGGCTGGAGTTTCATGTACTGATAGGCTTCCTTGGCTAGGGGGCGATCGCCTTCGGTAAAACTGTCGAGGGTGGGAATGGCTTCACTGATTCCTAGACCTTGACCGGGGGTAATTCCCCAGGTGACAGTGGGTTCAATCTCGGCCGCGTTAAAGGTTACCACATCGTCGTAAACCGCAGAGGCATCACTGGCCATGGACTGCCACCAAGCCACAGCCTTGTCCCAATCGGCTCCCTGGGGGGCAAAGTCTCGACCCTGGAGATAATCAAAGGTGACTTGATCGGGATTAACGTAACCACACCGGGCCCCGCCTTCAATGGACATATTGCACACAGTCATCCGCTCTTCCATGGTCATGGCCGCAAAGGTAGAACCGGCATATTCGTAGGCATAACCCACACCCCCGTTCACCCCTAGTTTACGAATAATGTGCAGAATCACGTCTTTGGCATAGACCCCAGGAGCTAATTGACCATTGACTTCAATTTTGCGGACTTTTAATTTGCTTAAAGCCAACGTTTGAGACGCTAACACATCCCGGACTTGAGATGTCCCAATCCCCAGGGCGATCGCCCCAAAGGCTCCATGGGTTGAGGTGTGGGAGTCACCGCAGGCAATGGTCATCCCCGGTTGCGTCAAACCCTGTTCGGGAGCGATCACATGAACGATGCCTTGATTTCCTGAACCGATATTATAAAAACGAATTTGATTGCTCTGGGTGTTATTTTCGAGAGCTTGCATCATTTCTTCCGCTAAACCATCCTGGAAAGGGCGCGTCTGATTATCCGTTGGCACAATATGATCCACCGTGGCCACCGTGCGTTCGGGATAGAGAACCTTTAAACCGCGATCGCGGAGCATAGCAAAAGCTTGGGGACTGGTGACTTCGTGGATGAGGTGCAATCCAATAAATAATTGTGTTTGGCCCGACGGTAACACTTTGACGGTATGTAAGTCCCAGACTTTATCAAATAAGGTTCTTTCGCTCATGGAAGGCTGTGGCGTGATGAATTCTTCCCTATCATAGCTTTTTCAGGGGCTTAGGGATCTCTTCACTGAAGACAGCGGCTGAATTTCGCCTCGGTTCTTACCGCCAGCAACGCTCCGTTAATCTTCGTTAATCTTCTTTTTTAATGCGATAAAAGGGGTGGAGCCAGCCCCGTCGCCAGAAGAAATACAGGGAACCAAAGGCGATCGCCAACATCACCGCCCAGGTACCCAAATAACCGTAGGGAGATTTCAGTTCCGGCATATACTCGAAATTCATGCCATAGACCCCGGCAATAAAGGTTAAGGGAATAAAAATGGTTGAAATAATGGTTAAAAACTTCATCACTTCGTTCATTTTATTACTCATGGAAGTCATATAAACCTCCATTAAACTGGCGGCTAATTCCCGATAAGCTTCGATAATATCAATCACCTGGATGATGTGATCATAACAATCGCGGAAATAAATTCGCGTGTCTGGAGTAATTAACAAACTGGTGTCACGCAATAAGACATTCATTACATGACGGAGGGGCCAAATTAACCGGCGTAGGGCTAATAATTCCCGGCGAATATTATAAATTTCCTCCATCAATTCCCCCGATGGACTACGAATAATCGTACTTTCTAAGGCTTCAATGCGCTCTTCATAATCCTCCAATAGGGGAAAATATTCATCAATTAGCATATCTAATAAAAGATAGACCAAATAATCGGCTCCCTCTTGACAAACTTTGCCCTGATTGCCCCGAATGCGATCGCGGACGGGATCAAAACAATCCGTTAATTCCCCTTCCTGAAAGGTTAACAAATAGCGTTTTCCCAAGACAAAACTGACCTGCTCACTTTCAAAGCCATCTTCCTCCCGATTGGGGCGTACCCGATGGGCCAAAATCATAATATGGTCACGATAATCTTCGACCTTGGCCCGTTGCGGCACATTCACCACATCTTCTAATAACAACGGATGCAGTTTAAAAATTTCCCCCACCTGTTTTAAAACCTCTTCACTCCCTAACCCTTGGATATCCATCCAGGAAACGGTATTGGTTCCCAAATAGGGGCGCAAGGCATTTGGAGTCAGATCAGATTTGCGGATCGCGTGGTCAGCACTATAGTCAATTAAAATAATCTTGGACGGTTGGGCATCCGGTTCAATGCTTAGAGTTCCCGGCTCACTCCCCGGTTCATCATAAAAATAATCAAAATAATCTTCTTCCTCTTCTTCGGGTTCTCCTAAGGGTAGCTGACGATTTAAGAGTTCAGGATTAAGGGTAGATTGGGTCATAAGCACATCCTTGGAGAAAGAAATGAGGGAATTGATTCGCTAGGCAAAGGGGAGGTAAACAGGAGATAAACGATGAAAAATTATCCCTATTCAAAGGGATGAACGTTAGGAATCGGTTAAGAATTAACTCAGGTCGTATAAACCGGTAAAGACCCGTTGAGCTGGCCCCGTCATATAGACCCGTTGATCAGCTTCAGACCATTCAATAGTCAAACAGCCACCCGGTAACTCCACCGTACAAGCGCGATCGCTCTGGCCGGTTAAGACTCCCGCGACCACTGAGGCACAGGCTCCCGTTCCACAGGCCAGGGTAATGCCGGCTCCTCGTTCCCACACGCGCATTTTCAGATAATCGGGCGCGACCACTTCAATAAATTCGGTATTGGTACGCTGGGGAAAAGCGGGATGATGTTCAAATTGCGGCCCTAAATTTTCCAGGGGAATCGCGCTGGTATCCTGAACAAAGGTAATACAATGGGGGTTGCCCATACTGACGCAAGTGACAGCCCAGGATTGATCAGCAACGATGAGCGTTTCGTTAATGACCGGTTGCTCCGGTTGCCCCAGGGTGGTAGGGATGGTCTGGGCGTTTAAGGAAGGTTGTCCCATATCCACTTTCACTTGACCGTTTGCTTCAATTTGTGGGGTGATCACTCCCGCCAAGGTCTGAATCCGATAGGTTTTACCTAAAATTTCTGCCCCTTCCAATTCCGCTAAAAATCGCGCTAAACAGCGAATGCCATTGCCACACATCTCCGGCTCTGAACCATCGGAGTTAAAAATACGCATGGTGTAGTCTGTTCCTGCCTGGCCGGGTAGGGCAAAAATCACCCCATCGGCCCCAATGCCAAAATGGCGATCGCAGAGCTTAACGGCCTGTTCAGGGGTAAGACAGGGTTCCGCCGAGGAGCGATTATCCACTAATACAAAATCATTGCCCAAACCGTGATATTTCGTAAAAGCCAGTGCCATTGAGCCATCCCTCCAGAATCAAAAACAAATCATTGAGTTAACATCCGGCGATCGCCCAGGGAATCGTGCGCGGCGTAACCGAGGTCAGATCAAGATGTATGGTATCTTAACTTTTGTTAAGGGTCTTATTGTAATGCCCTTGGCAGTCTTAGCCACAGCCCCAGACGGGAAAATTGTAACCTATGTTAGAGCTTTATCAATTTGAATTATCCCAATATTCCGAAAAAGTCCGCTTTATTTTAGATTACAAGGGCTTATCCTACCGCAAAGTGGATGTGGTTCCAGGGGTGGGCCAACTCGATTTATTGCGCCTATCTGGCCAATCTAAAGTGCCGGTGTTAAAGGATGGCGATACGGTGATTGCGGATTCCACAGAAATCGCTTTCTACCTAGATCGAAAATTTCCTGAAAAACCCTTAATTCCCACCGATCCCGTTAAACGAGGACAGTGTTTACTGATGGAAGAATGGGCCGATGAATCCATTGGCTTAAAGGGTCGCAAAGCCCTTATTGGTGCCTTAAATCAAAATCCCAGTTTTCGGACTTCCATTCTCCCCAGGGAAATTCCCGGCTTTCTCAAAAATTTAGTGGGGGCGGTACCGTCGGAACTACTGGATGTTCTGGGCACGGGAGTCGGTTTCGGTGGGGATGCGGTCAAGGATGCCCTCCGGGGATTAAAACAGGATCTCGAAGCTTTGAGTTTAATTTTGCAACATCAACCTTACCTGGTCGGCAATGAACCCACCCTGGCGGATTTTGCCGTCGCCGGCTTAAGCATGATTATCAAATTTCCCTCGGAAGCCTATGTAACCGTACCCAAGGAACTGCGGGGCAAAGGCATTCCCGGCCTAGCAGATAATACCGCTTACACCCCCTTCTTTGAATGGCGCGATCGCCTCTACCAGGACTTTCGCCAAGCCGCCGTTGCCCTCAACCCCACCGAAGACAACCGCCCCACCACCATTACCATTGACTAACCCTTAACCGATGGGAAGCCGATGGCCTTTCGTAAAGATTTGTAATCTCTGGGAAAGAGACCTTAAGGGCGATGAGAAAAACTGCTAAAATTTGGCGTTAAGTAACTTGGCCACGCTCAACTCCAAACCTGACCCAGGTTATGTAGCTTCGCCGATTACTTTAATAAACGCACTGATTTAAGGAAAACCACTATGGCCGTCAAACGCGGAGACATTGTTAGAATCAAGCGTACCGAATCCTTCTGGAATGGAGACACGGGAACGGTTGCCAGCGTCGAAAAAAGCGGGATTCTCTACCCTGTAATCGTTCGCTTTGACCGCGTTAACTACAACGGGTTTAGCGGTAGTGCCACTGGCATTAATACCAATAACTTTGCTGAACATGAATTGGAGTTGGTGAAAGCCGCTCCTGCTAAGTAACAGCAAGGATTTTAATCGTCTCCCCTAGCTTTGATTCTTACTATCCATGGGTCAGGTTAGGGGATTCTCCTGGTTGGCTATCTTCACAAACTCTGGTAATCGGCTCCCTGCTTACCCTTGGGTTTCAAACCCTTATGGTGAGGCGATCGCGCCTGGCGGCGATTTTGCAATTTGGGATTAGTTGAAAATAAGATTAATCAATTGACGTTAAGATAACCCGTAACTACACTAAGATTAACTCTCTAATCTTAGTTCTATGCTTGAAATCGCCAAGGAAGACATTCTTTCTCGCCTGCAATTTGATAATCCTTGGTGGGAAACCGGTCGTCAGGGAAGTCTGATCTACGAAGATGTCCCACGACGTAAGTATTTTAAGCCCTTTTCTCAAAACATTTTAGACACGAGTGTGCGTCGGGCGATCGTTTTGATGGGCCCCCGACGGGTTGGCAAAACGGTGATGGTTTATCACGCTATCCGTTTACTGCTCGATACCGGCATTGATGCGGAAAAGATTTTATATCTCTCACTAGAAACGCCAATTTACACTGGGCTGTCATTAGAGCGACTACTTCGTTATTTTCAGGAATTATTGAATCACAATCGCCATTCCAAGCTGTTTATCTTTTTTGATGAGATTCAATATTTACGCGACTGGGAAATTCATCTAAAATCTCTCGTTGATTCCTACCCCAGTTATCGCTTCGTGGCAACGGGGTCGGCGGCGGCGGCGTTAAGATTGAAAAGCACTGAGTCCGGGGCTGGTCGTTTCAGCGATTATGTTTTGCCACCGCTAACCTTTGCTGAGTATTTAATGTTTATCGGCAAAGAAGATCAATTAATCAAGAGAATTATTCAAGATGATCAAGAGGCCGGCTACCCCATTAAGAGAGATGATTTTGTCTTTCCCAATATCACTCAATTAAATGATGAGTTTATTCATTACTTAAACTTTGGTGGCTATCCAGAAGCCGTTTTTTCTGAGACCATTCGCCAGAACCCGGCTCAATATATTAAAAGCGACATTATTGATAAAGTTTTATTAAGGGATTTGCCAAGTCTTTATGGAATTAGTGATATTCAGGAATTAAATAGACTCTTCACGACTTTGGCCTATAACTCAGGTAATGAAGTGAGTTTGGAGGGATTATCACAATCCTCCGGTGTCACAAAAAACACGCTCAAACGTTACCTGGAGTATCTGGAAGCGGCATTCTTGATTCGCCGGGTAGAAAGAATTGATCAAAACGCCAGGAGGTTTAAGCGAGCCGTTTGCTTTAAGGTTTATTTGACGAATCCATCTATGCGAGCCGCGCTCTTTGGTCAGCTTGATGCAAACTCTCCAGCGATGGGGGCGATGACGGAAACGGCTATTTTTAGCCAATGGCAACACAGTAAAATGATTGAGCTTTACTACGCACGCTGGAAAACCGGCGAGATTGACATTGTTCATTTAGATACTGCCCATCAAGTGCCTTCTTGGATCATTGAAGTTAAGTGGAGTGATCATCCCTATTATTTTTCTTCTGACTTGGATAACTGTATAGAATTTGTGAAACAGAATCCCGGTGTATCTCAACCCATTTTGATCACGAGCAAGACTGTTAGGGATGATCATTTTTTATACAAAGATGTATGGTTTAAATTTCAGCCGGCAAGTTTATACGCCTATGTTCTGGGTTCTCATATTGTGGAAATTATCAATACCCAAACGAGGTCAACACACCTCGCCTAACAACTCACACTGATCTCAACGTCCTTCACACACAAAAAAACCTCCCTAGGGAGGCAAAATATTATCTGTTTTTATTAACTCAAAGCTATAAAGAAGCTAAAACCGTTCGGGCCACGGCGATCGTGCGGTCAATATCCGCTTCTGTATGGGCTAACGATGTAAAACCCGCTTCAAACTGGGAAGGAGCCAGATAAATTCCCTGCTCTAGCATTCCCCGATGAAAACGGCTAAATTTCGCTAGATCCGACTTTTTCGCATCTTCATAATTGCGAACCGGGCCCGCCGTGAAGAACATCCCAAACATCGCGCTGATGTGACCCCCACAAACGGCATGACCGGATTCCTTCGCCGCCTCTACCAAACCGGTTGCCAGTTTTTGGGTGATTTGATCTAGATATTCATACGTCCCAGGGCGTTGCAATAACTCCAGGGTTTTAATACCGGCTGTCATTGCTAAAGGATTGCCCGATAAGGTTCCCGCTTGATACATCGGGCCTGCCGGAGCCACCATCGCCATAATGTCCCGACGACCGCCGTAGGCTCCCACCGGTAAACCACCGCCGATCACTTTCCCTAAAGTTGTTAAATCCGGGGTAATGCCAAATTTTTCCTGGGCCCCACCGTAGGCTACCCGGAATCCTGTCATCACCTCATCAAATACTAATAACGCGCCGTACTCTTGGGTGAGTTCCCGTAATCCTTCTAAAAAGCCTGCATCGGGGACAATAAACCCCGCATTGCCCACAACCGGTTCTAAAATGACCCCGGCAATACTATCGGGATTCTCGGCAAACAGAGCCTTTACTGCTTCTAAGTCATTATAGGGAGCCGTTAAGGTCGTACTGGTGGTGGTTTTGGGAACCCCCGGCGAATCCGGCAGACCTAGAGTGGCGACCCCAGATCCCGCTTTTACCAGGAACATATCTGCGTGGCCGTGGTAACAGCCCTCAAACTTGATAATTTTTTCCCGTTCCGTAAAGGCTCGCATCAACCGCAAGACCGACATACAGGCTTCTGTTCCCGAATTGACAAAGCGCACCATTTCAATGCTAGGCACTGCGTCAATCACCATTTCCGCTAGGATATTTTCCTGTACACAGGGAGCCCCAAAACTGGTTCCTTTTTTCAGAGCCGCCTGGAGGGCCGCAACCACTTCGGGATGGGTATGACCACAAATGGCGGGGCCCCAGGTGCCCACGTAGTCAATATATTCGTTGCCGTCCACATCCCAAACGTAGGCCCCTTCTACGCGATCAAAAACAATCGGTTGACCGCCAACGGATTTAAAGGCTCTAACGGGGGAACTAACGCCGCCGGGCATTAAGGTTTGAGCCGTTGCAAAAATTTCTTCTGATTTCGTGGTTTTAAAAGAGGTTGAGCTAACCAAATTAGCGTCTCCTTTGAGAGTAAGGGGCGTTTTGTTATCTGTGGGCCCTGGGGTAAGCCGCCCTGAGCCGTTTTCCTTCCCTATTATCCTACCGATCGCCTCTGTCAACGAAAATTTATGATGACTTTTTTCGGGGGACTGGAAAATTTTTGCGTCTTTTCTGGTGGGGAATTTGCTAGGATGCCCCATAGATAACCAATGTGAAGTGATGGCGTTACCGATCCAGCGTTTAGAACAATACAGCCTACGGTATCCCCAGGAAGTCCTACGCCTACAGGTGCAGAAAGCCCTGGGAACCGACCAAGGAGAAGACGAGATTTTAGTGTTTAAGGGCTTTTCCAGTTCCCTGGTGTTTCCCACCGATACCGATCCCGATATTCCCCTCGTCACCGAAGCGGATCAAATTCTTAGCCTGGATCGCCTCGCCAGTCCCTATCAGGGAGAACAAACCCCCATCCTAGAGGCCAATATTGCCTGGGCAACTATGGCTCAACGACTTCAGGATTTAGGGATTCCCTAGGATTTTATCGGTTACGGCATAACGGTTATAGTAGGAAAGCAACATTAACATTGGCAAACGTTTAAACGGTTCATGGGTAAGCAACGCATTCTTTCGGGAGTTCAACCAACGGGCAATCTCCACCTCGGTAATTATTTTGGGGCGATTCGGAACTGGGTAAATCTGCAAGAGCAGTATGATAATTTCTTTTGTGTGGTAGATTTACACGCGATTACGGCTCCCCACAATCCCCAAACTCTGGCCCAGGATACCTATACGATCGCCGCGTTATATCTCGCCTGTGGTATTGATCTGCGTTATTCAACGATTTTTATTCAATCTCACATCACGGCCCATAGCGAACTGGCTTGGTTATTAAATTGCATTACGCCGTTGAACTGGTTAGAGCGCATGATTCAGTTCAAAGAAAAGGCTCTCAAACAAGGGGAAAATGTTAGTGTGGGTCTATTGGATTATCCCGTGTTAATGGCGGCAGATATTTTGCTCTATGATGCCGACAAAGTTCCCGTTGGTGAAGATCAAAAACAACATTTAGAGTTAACCCGCGATATTGTCATTCGCATTAATGATCAATTTGGTAGTCCCGAAAAACCCATTTTAAAATTGCCGGAACCCTTAATTGCTCAAGCCGGAGCTAGGGTGATGAGTTTGGCGGACGGGACGAAAAAAATGTCGAAATCCGATGAGTCAGAACTGAGTCGGATTAACTTATTAGATCCGCCAGAGTTAATTCAGAAAAAAATCAAAAAATGTAAGACCGATCCCATGCGTGGCTTAACCTTTGATGATCCCGATCGCCCTGAATGTCACAATTTATTAACGCTTTATAGTCTCCTCACTAATCAGCCCAAGGAAGTCGTGGCCGAGGAATGTCAAGACCTGGGCTGGGGTCAATTTAAACCCCTCTTAACCGACGCAGCGATCGCGGCTCTGCAACCGATTCAAGACCAGTATCGGACGATTATGGACGATAAAGGTTATTTGCAATCTGTTTTACGGGAAGGACGTTTTAAAGCCGAAGAAGTCGCCAATCAAACCCTGAATCGGGTCAAGGATGCGTTAGGTTTTCTCCCCCATTTTTAGAGATGGAATCCCTCCTAGCCCCCCTTAAAAAGGCTACTGTGTACACACAAGTTTTTGTTTTTTCATTTAACTTTTTCTCGCCCCCTAAATCCCCCAATACTGGGGGACTTTGAACCGCGAAAGATACCGATCTCCCCCCAAACTTGGGGGGCTGGG
>JACCDQ011382762.1_pt1 | contig 10116 bp, 10 predicted proteins | sample 7446031 | NCBI WGS metagenome assembly JACCDQ01 (sample SAMN15323442, study PRJNA562643) | freshwater metagenome | isolation source: river surface water | place: USA:Blue River Watershed | collected 2017-08-17 | reverse complement strand
GTAAACAAAATGTATTAGGCAATCACCTCGGAAACGTCCTTATTACCGTCTCTGATAAACCCATTTATAAGGTCTCTGGTGGAACTGTATACTTTAATCCCGAAATATCTTCAATCTCCGATTATTATCCCTTCGGGGCGCCTATCGCAGGTCGAAGCGCCGCCTTCGGTTGTGAATATAGGTTCGGGTTTAATAAACAAGAAAAAACCGACGAAATAGCAGGATCCGGTAACCATAATACAGCAACGTTCTGGGAGTATGACGGTAGATTAGGTAGAAGGTGGAATATCGATCCAGTAACAAAACCGTGGGAAAGCCTGTATGCCTGTTTAAGTAATAATCCGATTTTAATGGTTGATCCTGATGGGAATGATACTATTGATATTAATAAAAATGAAAATGGGAAATGGATTGTTTCAAATGCTCAAATTTTAAAAGGCAATGATATTTTCAGAGTTAAAAATGGAGATGAAACCAAAATATACACTTTTTCAGGAGGTGAATATGGTAAAAGGATTAATTACTTACGACTAGATGATAAAAATTCTGAAACTTTCGGGATGTTTCAACTATCGGGTACAAATACTACTGGTTATATTGTAGAGCCCGAAGGACCGGATACTAGAGAATCGGGTAAAAACAAACGAATACCAGAAGGGGAATATAATATTAAGTATAGTATTGGAAGTTTATGGCCAGGATATCCACAAATATATAACAATGAAGTTTCAATGGGTCGTGGTGTTAAATTACACTGGGGAAGTAGTAGAAAATGGTCAGAAGCATGTTTAGTTGTTGCCAATGATTATTATTTAGATCCGCAGGGAAAAGTTCGATTTGATATATCAAACTCCGAAAATACAAGTAAAATAGTGAATTCTTATTTGGGCGCGTCTGATTATGATTCATCTTTTTTAAATGCAAATGGGAAGCGTAGAGGTAAAAATATTTATAGTTCTACAGCAAGAATTAATTCTTCAAAATTATTAATTGGAAAAATATGGTGAAGTCATTATGCTGTTTGATTTTATTGTTCTCAGCTATTGATTCATTTAGTCAAATTTCTGTTGTTTATAATTCGACTAAAAATGAATTTACTAAAAACAATGATTATCCCCAAGAAGGTTCCGATTTGTGGGTTGGAATAGGTGTTAATGGTTTAGTTTTAAAAGAGACAAATTCAATAGATACCGTAGACATTTTTTCATCTTTTGGATGTGTTCAATATCAAATCAGCGATTCGACATTTACAATTTATTTATGGCTTGATTATTATTATGGCGGCGATTGTCTTTGTACTGAAAACGATATTAGTTGTAAGCCAGACACGAGTTATAGCGATTTGAAAATTAGATTTTATTCTACCCCCAAAGGTTTGTCATGTCATTTTAGTAAAATAACGATCAAAGATATCAATTCAGAAAATTTGGCTATATTTTCTAGTTATCTGTGTTCCAAAGATTATGTAAAATTAAGAAAAAAAGACTGTTTCATAGTGAATAATGAACAAAAGAAAACAATTGATTATACGTATTTGTTTTTGGGAGATTACCTTAAAATATTGACGTACTTGTATGAAATAAAAAACACAAAGTGCAGTATGAGATTTTCTCGTAATGTAAAATTCATTTTAAAAAATGAAAAATCAAAAAAAAATGATGATTATTCATATTATGAAATGTATTCTAATTATTCAAATTTAATAATTAAATATTTGTACCCTTTGCAAGGTAAATCATATTGTGGACAGCAATTAAAACGGAAATTGAAAGAAATTAGCATGTTGTCTAAAAGATAAGCATACTTTAATTGTGCGGTTAAGTTCAAACACGTAAAAAAGAATAAACTTTTATAAACGTAAAAAAGATGCAAACAAATGACCTCTTCCCACAAAATCGCACTGTTCTAAACTAGAGTTTTCAGGGTAACAGAAAACAGAAAAAAAACTAACTTGTTACCATGAAAAAATCAAAATTTACTGAAGGTCAGATTGTTTTTGCGATCAAACAATTTGAGACTGGAACGCGGGTTGATGAGATCTCTCGCCAAATGGGAATTTCCCAAGCCACTTTCTTTAACTGGAAGAAAAAGTATGGATCGATGGGTGTGTCAGAACTCCGTAAACTCAGGCAACTTGAAGAGGAAAATCAGCAACTGAAGAAGTTGGTTGCAGATTTAAGTCTGGATAAACAAATGCTTCAGGATGTTATAAAAAAAAGTTATAAAACCCACTTATAAAAAGGAAATGGCCTTGTGGATGGTTGATCAATATCAAATATCGCAGACCAGGGCGTGCAAATGTGTTTTACTTGCTCGTTCTATGTTCTTTTATAAGCATCGTCGTAGAGATGAGACGGCCTTGAAAATGCGAATTCGAGAAATAGCCAGTACCCGAATTCGATATGGTTTTAAGAGAATATTCACATTACTTAGAAGAGAAGGATTTACGGACAATCACAAGCGAGTTTATCGTATTTACAGGTCAGAGTGATTAAATCTACGCAGTAAAAGACCTAGACGTAATCGCAGTGCTAATCATCGTTTAGAAAGATTGAATCATCAAGCTATTAATCATGTGTGGAGCATGGATTTTGTACAAGATGCGCTGTTCAATGGGGAGCGATTTAGGGTTTAATTTGGCTTTTTTCAAGTCCAGTTTTTCCCGACCACATCATTACTCGTTGGCAAATCACTCAAAGGCATTGATGTAGTCGAGGAATTGAGTCGTATTTGTACCATTGAGGGTTGTAAACCTGTGCGTATTCAGTGTGACAACGGAACTGAATTTGTATCAAAAGATGTTGATTTATGGGCGTATTCAAATGGCGTAACCATGGACTTCTCAAGGCCCGGAAAACCTACAGATAATCCCTATGTAGAGTCATTCAATGGAAAGTTCAGAGATGAATGTCTGAATGTAAATTGGTTCTTATCCTTGGAGGACGCGGCAAAGAAAATTGAAGATTTTAGGTGGGAATACAACCATTTCCGTCCACACAGCTCAATCAATGATTTAACACCAAAAGAATTTATTATATTGCATGAAAATACCCCTGAAACTCTAGTTTCGGTTGTCTGATATACGGGGAGGGGTCATTACCCTGAAAACTCTAGTTTTAATCAGTGCGATTTTGTGGGAAGAGGTCATCCCATTATTCCATCCAAGGCGACTTTATCCAAATATTTACTAATGGATTTACATAAGGCACTTATGGCAATGGTTCTAGTTTACATTAATCAAAAAGGCTTACTTTCTCCACGGGGTCGTTATATAGAGATCCTTTTTTGTATAGTTCAATCTATCTCCATTATAAACATTTAATATTAAATAATATTTGTGAAATATATTATTACTAATTTTAAATTTAAAATATGCATTGTAGCTGTTGTTAAATTCAACAATCTTTTTATCTAAATCATCTGTAATGTAATATTTGCTATTATGAAGTCTATTCACACCAGTAACGACATAGATATAAAGGGAATCATTAAATTCAATGGGTATCCAGCTAAAATTGTTGGATATTGTATTTCGCTTAGATAAATATTCAAACGACATATCCACTTCTCTTACAAATACTATTGAGGAATCCATTAATCCAGATAGGTGATACGTGGATTGATACAATGTGTCATTTGAGTAATAATTTGATCGAATCAAACTATCATTACTCAGAAAATCGAACCACCCGAACTTTTTACCTTCAACATAATTCCCAATAACGAAGAAAGCATTTTCTCTTTTTAATGAATAGCCATTCAAAACGCCATTTAGATAAAATGAACTATCGAGGATTTTCGTTTGAGATGAATCATAATGAACCAAACAATAAATTCCGGTATCCATAAATTGAGTCCCATCAAAATGCAATTTTTTAATGAATTCGTTATTTCTGTACTGTTTAACAATTAAAAGATTTTTTTTGGGGGCACTGTGACTACAATAACTAATAACAGTATTAATTAAAATAAAGAAAATCGTGTATTTCATTTTTCATTTTGTTCAAGTTTATAACATTCAACCTCTACTGACTCACCTCCTGCTGAATGCCAGTTTTCTTCAGGTGGTATGCCTGGCGAATTCTTACAATTGATATTGGGATTCTGTTTTACGCTATCTGCATTACTTCTTGGACATAACTTATTCCGACATAATTGTACTGTGCAAGGTCCTATGTGTTTATCGTAAATTTCTTTCCCTTTTTCAACTATGCTTTTTAATAATACACTTTGCTCGAGTATTTTAGGCACCGTAACACCTCCTAAACTTGACAAAGTTGTTAATAATACATCAACATTAACTAGCTGTTTATCCGCATTTATTGTGCTCGACCTGCCTTTTCTAAAACCGCCCTCCTCGGATGTCAGTTCTATCCCTCCTCTTACACTAGACCAATCCTTAAAATCCCTGTATAACTCAGCCCCGTATTCTGAGCCCCAAGGAGCAACAATTTCAATATAATTTTGAGATAAAACCGAACTTTCATTTACGATTGTAATGGTTTTGTTTTTTGATGACGAATTAATAGATTGACTGTGATAAATATCAAAGTATCTATCAATTTTATCCCCGTTACCATCAAAACCTTGCTTATAATGGTATTTATCTGAAATAGTTGATGTTTCGGTTTTTACCAACTTCCCGTCTTCGTAGTAGCTAATGGTCAAGAATTCTCTTCTTCCATCTGGATCCATAAAGATATTTGGGTTATTAAAATTGACCTTGTAAGTAGTATTATCCGGTTGGTATTTGAATTCTCGATCAACACTCAACCACCGTCCTAATCTTGTATCTAACATTCTTGCACCAAAGTCAATACTATTCCCTTCACCATTTACCTGCCCATCGTCTTCTTTCCCATTAAACCCGAACCTATATTCACAACCGAAGGCGGCGCTTCGACCTGCGATAGGCGCCCCGAAGGGATAATAATCGGAGCTGGAGGTTACTTCTGGTTGGAAGTATATAGTTCCACTAGAAACCTTATAAACTGGTTTATCTGACACGGTCGCCAACACATTACCCAGGTGGTTTGACAATTCAAAGGACTTGAAACCTAGGGCACGGCGAAAGGTATTGGCTCCACCCCAAGAGGGAGAATAACTACCTGCTTTGTATAGCGTGTCCTTACGTCCATCAACGCCCACGCGGCTGCTTCCATAGATGCTATGCTCTTGGGCCACGTACATGAGTTGGCTGGTTGTATTGGTATATTTAACGTAGCGACACATTTCGTTTCCTTGTGCATCACGAAGATAGTAATAAGTAGAGGTGACAGCACCACTGCCTTTGGGCGTTACTTTCTTCCAAAGGCGGTTAAATATCAATGTAAAGTCAAAGTACTTGTCCCCTCATCCAAGATGTTAGCCCAAATATGTGATGTCAGTTACTAAGAAAAAAGTTAATGTTATACATAAAAAGTAGAAGTAGTAGTGACTCATGGAGATTGTGTTGTTGATGGCTTTGTAAAATTCCCATTTATTTTGTTTCAACAATGGCAAGTCAATGAAATGAAGTGTTGAAAGCACTTATGTGTAAAACAGATTCTAGAAAGTAGTTTCATCTGGATAAACTTTGTATAATGCGAATAGTTTTATACAAACCAACCAAGGAGAAAATTAACTTAACGACACCCGATCAAGCGGGATTTAACTTCAAACGAACAGAGTGCCTGAAGCTTATCCGTAACCTTCAGTTCATGTATCAAAGAAATAGGGGGAAGTGCGAAGATGGTTACGTGCAACTTTGTGGCTCTATACTTCAGAGCATGGTCCATGATTACAAAAAATACATGGACTGGATGGAAAAAGAAGATATCATTAGCGTAAACTACCAATACAAGGTTGGTGAATCTTGCCGACAGTATCGGTTGAACTATCCATACGACCCAAATCTTGTAGATGACAGGGATAGGTTTGTACAAGTCCCATTTTTTCCCAAACTTAAATCTAAAATGAATGAAAACCAGAAGAACTTCCGTGGACTGAGTTTTCTTAAATCTAGTTTACTTGGTTTGACTATCGATGACAGAACAGCGTATGACATAAGTGAAGAAATCTACCAAAAGGACCTAATACACAAAAGAAAAAGGATGAAAAAAGGCAAACATAGGTACTACGAAGTGGAAGTTGACCCATTGAGATCCCTGCAATACCGCAAAGACGGAATAGTTTCCATTGGGATGAAGGATTTTTACATTCACCGAGACCATACATCAGGAAGAGTCCACTCTAATCTGACCAGTTTCACCTCTCAACTTTTTTCTACCCTAAAATACAAGGGTCAGTCATTGGTTGGTTATGATATCGCTAACAGTCAACCCTTTTTAACCTCGGTTTTACTTAGATTTATCTTTAATCCTATTCTTGAAAAAAGGGGTTTCAATCTTATTTCCTCCCCAAACACCCCCTCCACCTTCCCCAAACACCTCCTTCACTACATCAACACCCACCTCCAAATACCCCTCCAACCCCAACTCATTACCATTATGTTAGAAGAAAGTTTGTCAGAGGCTGATTTTACTGGGGTTTCCGAGTTTCAATTATTGTGTGAATCAGGAAATCTGTATAGTGAGCTTTCGCCTAAATTGTTTGATACTGCGTACACCCCTGAAAACCAACGAATGATAAAAGATTTCTTCTTCACATTGTTGTTTACCAAACCCGGTAACCAACGAAATGGAATCCCCAAGTTTAAGCAACAATTCCCAGCGGTACATCGTGTTATCAGTGAGATCAAAAGACAATCATCGGAGAAAGGTTACTTCCCCATAATTCTGCAATGCATTGAATCATACTTCATATTAGAAAAAGTATGTAAACGCATGCATAGGGAGCATCCTAAGGCACCCATTTTTACCAAGCACGATTCTGTGTACACGATCGAAGAATTTCGCTCAGAACTGCTGGAGATCATGCAAGAGGAGTCGCTTGCGCTATTTGGGTGTGTACCTACGTTTAGGTTGTGTTGAATGGCGAACTTTGCATCAACCTAAGCAATCAGCACAGAGTACCTTATTCTGCTCCAAGATTTGCATGATGCTGTCACGGTCATAAAAGTAAGTGCCATCAATCTGGGAATAGGTGAGTGAGCGATTTACCCTCATCGTTTGTAATTTGGAATCAGAAATCCCCAACAGTTCTTTTACTTGTTTTGAACGTATCCAACGAGATTCGATGTTGTCGTTCTTTCCAATAGAATTGGTTATGTCTACTACCAATTTTTCTAGGCGATATTCTAGTGCTTCTTCAGTGATAACAATGACCGACATGTACCAAAGTTACAACAACCTAACGATGAGTTGTTCCAGAGTTGTCAAGGTTTAACCTAATCAAAAGTGCCATCCTTTTGCCTTTCTGCCTTTGTTTCAAATCGATTTCTTAAGGCACCCATGTCATCCGAGATTTTATTGTCGAGTACCTTGGAGTAAATCTGGGTTGTAGAGATTGAACTATGTCCGAGCATCTTGCTTACTGTTTCCATTGGTACACCGTTACCCAGTGTGATCGTAGTAGCGAATGTATGTCGTGCTAAATGGGTGGTAAGATTCTGGCGTATGTTACAGATGGTCGCAATCTCCTTCAAGTATGCATTCATCTTTTGATTGCTCAGTACGGGTAGAAGTTTGTTGTCAGCGATACACTTGGGATGGCGTTTGTATTTGTTGATGATTTCCATCGCTCTAGGAAGTATTGGTAAGCGTGTGCGGCTATCTGTTTTCTTTCGATGGGTTTCTATCCACGATTCACCATCCATCCCTGTAATGATGTTGTCTCTGCTCAATGCGTGAACATCAGCGTATGCAAGTCCGGTATAGCAACAAAATACAAATATGTCTCTTACTTGGTCAATTCTATCGATGTTGAAAGGGTGGTTGTAGATTTTCTCAACTTCCCACATTGATAGCGCTTCTCGCTCTACCTCTTGCAGCCGGAATTTGTAATTTGTGAATGGGTCTTTTGGAATCCATTCATTTCTCACTGCTGTAAGAATGACTGATCGAAAGTTCTGAATGTATTTGATGGCGGTGTTGTTGCAGTTTTTCTTGGTTACTCGCAGGAAGTACTCGAAGTCGGTAATGAAACGGTAATTGATATCGCTCAGGGTAATATCGTTCAGTTTTTTACTGGCTTTCAAGAATTCAAACGTGTGCGTTTCTAATGTCTCATAGCGTTTGATGGTGCCCAATGCAAATTGGATCTTCTGCAAACTTCGTTTTTGATTCATGTAATAGGTGAAAAGCCCCCTTAAGGTCATGGCATTGGCTGTGGTGCCTTGGAGTTCGTTTTTTATGGCTAATGCAGACAGAAGCGATTTGCTATCGCACAGATCCCTGTAAATGCGAAACACTTGATTGCGTAAAGAATCAATGAACGTATTGAACAATCTTGCCTCTTCAGAATTTCCTCGATATCGCTGTTGTTTGGGTATCCATTTGTCCATGGGGATAGTTCTCTTGGTAGCAACTTCTACTCGTTCGCCATTTACTGTAATCCGCAGATAGACAGGTATTTGGCCATTTTGTAAGGATTTGGTTTTTTTGGCAAAAAAAAGGATGCCTAAACTAGGGCTCATTTGGGGTGAAAAATCTTTCATGAAATTACGTTTTTTTAGGGCGTTTTCCAAGAAGTTTTTTTCGAGTAATTGTTTAATTATCAACAGTTTGCAGCGTTTCTGGTGGACTTGATAGGTGTCTTTCAAAAGTCCACCGATTAACGCACCTAGCTTTAACGAATATGAGTGGATTTCAGGTCCAAAAAGGCATAAAAAACCCCAAATTCGCTAGAATTCGGGGAAAAAAGGGGTAAAAACAGGGTTTGTTGCAGAGAGAGAGGTCTATGAACCTTGACTCCTAAGTATGTGATTTCGAATGATCTACGTCTTTCTCTAGCCAAAGGGGTCACCAATAGGAAACCAAGTCTGAAAGTTGGGGGACTTGACTCTCTTTTAGTCTCCCTTTGGACAACACAAATATAATGAACCCACAGGAGAAGACATAGCCATTTGTCCACAACTTGTAGGTCAGCAGTTAGGGAATGTCCTAGATAGTCTTTTTGAAAATTCGAAAACCAGGCATTTTCTAAAATCATATCTATATGGCAATATGGCAATGGTATATATATACCCATTGCCAATTGCCAAACGGTGATTTTACATCTACGTGATAGATTTCTATCATTGTCACTGACCCTATTTGACCGAATATGATTGTTTATTTTAAATAATTTAAAAGCAATCATTTATGAGCCAAACCTTAAACACTGCTTTGGAACAAGTCAAAATGGCTAGAGTCCAAGTATTTCCTAGATCAGTTAGAAAACAGATCAACCTTTTTGAAGAGGACATGTCCTCTGAAATCAATTTTAACGGGTATAATAACCCCGTCAGCTACCAGCATCACCTAGAGTCCTTCTACAACGCCTGCAAACAGGAAATTGGACAGGAAATCAATCAGAGACTAAACCAGCTGGATGAACTCAAGCGGCAGTTTGATTTGGCCAAATATGAAGTCAGGGAATTCCGACAATGGTACTTTCCCAAAAACGATATAGACACATTGTTTCATCGCGTGGAGTTTGTAAAATCACCGCGAATCGACCACATTCAAGATGATGGTATAAAAAAAAATTCTCAGCTTTTTCCAAGTTCAGCACCGTCATCTTGAATCCCTAGAGCAACTTTACCAGCATCGCATAACCCACCTGGAACGATTCTTTGCTTCCTACAAGCCCTCTTCATACCACCTCCTCCCCACTAAGCACGAGCTTCACGATCAGCAAACCGGTCAGCTCAGTTTGTTTCCACCGGGTAGTCCAAACACGCTGCTCCAATGGCAAAAGGAGAAGGTCGACTTCGTGGAGCTATTTGTGGCGATCTATGAGAGCAAATCCGTGAAGGCGAGCAACGACCAAAAACTATCCAAGAAGGATTTCTTTCAAATCCTGATGTGGTTCTTCAATATCAGGATTGGTCACTGGCAAGGAACGCTGAATGCGGCAAAAGCCCGTAAAATCGAAAAAGGCAGTCCGTATTTGAACGAATTGGTTCGGACTTTTTCGGAGTATGCTGAACGTGGGCTCTGAAAAAATCTTATTCAACTTGAATTCAACTACAAT
>JACCDQ011131800.1_pt1 | contig 10116 bp, 11 predicted proteins | sample 7446031 | NCBI WGS metagenome assembly JACCDQ01 (sample SAMN15323442, study PRJNA562643) | freshwater metagenome | isolation source: river surface water | place: USA:Blue River Watershed | collected 2017-08-17 | reverse complement strand
CCTGCGTGCCGTTGCTGGACGTCGGGGTGAGCGTGAGCGTGTGGTTGCCGGTGACGGTCGGCTTGTAGTTGACGGTCACGAGCAGGCGCGTGTAGCCGGTCGAGGCCGCGCTCGGGTCGTCGGCCAGGCACTCGGACAGGCCCGCGCCGCCGGCGAGCGCCTGGCCACCACCGTTGCGGCAGGACGTGGCGTTCGCGTCGTAGCGCACGATGGAGGTCACACCGAGCTGGAACTGCGAGGTGTCGCCGCTGGCAGTGAAGCCCAGGCTGAGCGGGCCGTTCGTGCCGGTCTGCACCACGTAGAAGGACTTGGTGACCGTGGCGCCCGGGGTCGTCGCACCGTAGGCAAGCGCGGCCGACGAAGGCGTCGCGACACTGCTCCAGGTCGTGCTCCAGGCACCGGTCGCATTGAAGGTCGAGGCCGCGTTCAGCACGAGCGCGTCCGGCATCGCCGAGCCGTTGGGGCTGCTCGAGACGATACGCACGGTGTGCGAGCCGCTCGACTTCGGCCGGTAGGTGAGCGTGAAGGCGAGATGCGCATCCGGTGCGCCGGCGAGCGAGACGTCCTGGCCGGTGCAGGCCGTAGCGCTCAGCTTGTCCGAGGCGAGCACCGCACCGCACCCGGAGCCGTTGCCCGAGTTGTCGACGCGAGTCGGGGTGGCCATCTCGAAATGCTCGACATCGCCCTGCAGGCTGAAGGCGGCCGAGAGCGCGCCGTGCGTGCCGGTGTTGCGCAGATAGAAGGTCTTCGACTGCGAGCCGCTGTTGGGGGTGAGCGTCGAGAACGTGAGCGCGGCCGACGTGGGCACGGCCGTGCCCGAGTAGCTGCTCGACCAGGTGCCGGCTGCGGAGAACGTGCCCGCGACACCCGAGAGCGTGACCTGGGCCGGCGCGTTGGCGTACGAACCACCCATCGTGACGACGCTGCCCGCAAGAGACGAGGCCTCCGTCGGACTCCAGCGCACCGTGAAGCCGCAGCTGCGGCCCGAACCGAGCGAGACGGGCGAGGCCTGCGTGCCGCAGGAGTTGTTCTCCAGCGTGAGCGCGCTCGAGCCCGAGACCGCGGGGTACAGGCCGGAGAGCGTCGTGCCCCCGACGTTGTAGAAGGCGAAGTTGCGCGTCACGGACGTGCCCACGGCGGGCGCGCCGAAGTCGCCGTTCAGCGTGCCGACGAGCACGCCCTCTTCTCCTGCGGGCATCGAAGCGCCAAGACCGGAGAGCGCCACACTCGTGCCGTTGACCGAGAGGCTGCCCGAATAGGCGACCGAAGCGGTCGGGGCAAAGACGACCGAGACCGAGCAGCTCTGTGAAGCCGCAAGCGTCGCGTCGCAGTTCGTGGTCGCGCTGAACGCCGAGCTTCCGCTGACAGTGGGAGCACCCGACAGCGGAAGCTCGGCGGTGCCGGTGTTGCTCACGAGCACCGAGAGCGTCTTGGAGGCGAGCGGTGCGACCGTGCCGAACGCGAGCGCCGAGCTGGAGAGCTCCATGCGCGGGCTCGATGCGCCGCCCTGCTGGCCCGGCGAGCCCGGAGAAGGCGTCGAGCCTCCGGTGTCACCCGGAGTGGGGGAGGTGCCGCCGTTGTTCGCAGGCACAGTGACCCGCAGCTCGGGCACGTACTGGTAGAACCGGTATGTGCTCTGAGCGGAGACGAGCATCGGTTGTGCGCCCACCACCAGGGCGAGCAGCGCGCAGAACCCCCGCCGAAGCCGGGATGTCGAGCTTGCGAAAGCAGACGAGCGCGCACGAGGCGCGAAGAGGGGGTGGCCGGTACGCAGCCTGGCCGTCTTGCGAGAAGGGGTCATGGTCGCAGCCGGTTGAAAACGTGCTGCGTATAGCGCGAATCGGCCAAATCTCTCCGGCACGCCCCGGACATGAAATGCTGGAGCCCGAAAAGACGATGGCCGCCTCGAGGGCGGCCATCAGGTCTTCGCGCGGTGCAACAAGGAGAGGAGCAACTACGGAGCCGGGGGATGCGCGAAGATTTGCAGAAAAAGGGTGAGGAAAGCGAGCGGGTAGGTTTCGTTGAAAAGTCGAGGTAGAAGGAACCCTGCTCAAGGCCTCACGACGAGTATTGTAGCACACCCCTTTTATACGTGCAAGCCTTTAGACGCTCGAACGCTGATGCAGCCTTGGCGCATTCGCGCGGCGAGAACGCTTCGCGCTGTAGAGGCTCTGACGCTCATCGCGTCAACGAACCGAATCCGCCCCATGTACGTCCTCTCCATCGCTCGCCTGTCGGTCGCCCTGGACCGCAACCGCCACACGCTCGCGCAAGCCGACTTCGCCGCCGAGCTCGAGGCGCTCAAGCCCGAGCAGCTCGGGCGGTCCTTCCAGGCCGTGGTGGCCGCTTCGCTGGAAGAAGGCGTCAACGCGCTGTGCGACGACATCCTGCGCATGTACGGCTCGACGCTGAAGCTCAAGCGCCTGCCCGCCGAAGACCTGCGGGTGCACATCCGCGAGCAGGAGCTGCGCGACGGCCGCTTCTGGGAAGGCAGTGGCTCGACCCGTGGCAACCCCTGGAACGTCGCCACGCGAAAGCTGGTCTGAGATGAACTTCAAGCTTCGCTTGAGCCCCGAAGCACGCCTACAGCTCGAGGCCGAACGCACCGAGCGGCTGCGCCTCTTCGGGCTCGCGGACCGCTGGCTCGCGGCCGAACTGATGAAGCTCGCGCGCCAGGCCCGCAGCGAGCGCCCCGATGTGAGCCGGTCGCACCCGAGCTACGACGCGACGCTGCTCTACTACCTGCCCACCGAGCTCGCTCGACGACTGGGCGAGACCCGTCTCGATGTCAACGACATCGACTGGGAGCTGCGCGAGCTGTCAGGCTACGCATTGCGCCAACGGACCGGCTACACGCTCGCCAACGTCGCCGCCTGGGCTGGCGGCCCGGCCTATGCCCGCCTCGCTGCGGAGCCCTGCAACGGCAACCCGCTCGTCTACGCGGTGGACCGCCTGTGCCCGGGGCGCATCGGGGACACCGAAGACCCGCTCACTCGCCGGCTCGCTGAGGTCGCAGCCGTGCGAGGCGTGCCCTACGACGGCAGCTGGACCCAGGTCTTCGTGCAGGACTGAGCCTGCGTGCTCGCTGGGTCGGTGCCCGCGTAAAGGCCCGAGCGGTGTCAGGTGCGTTCGCGCGGCAGCAGCAGCTCGCGATAGCTGCCCTCGCCTTCGTCGACCGAGGCGAGCACACGGCCGAGGCCGCGCTCGGCAACCGCCCACTGCGCAAGTGACAGTGCCGTGTTGAACATCTCGGTGAGACTGTGGGCACCCAGGGCCTGCGAAAGCGACTCGAGTTCCGAGAGCCGTTCGGCGGGGATGTCCAGGATGAGCTGCACGCGGTCCTCGGCCGGGGCGCCGGCCGAAGCAGTGTCGAGAGGGAGGGTCACGATAGGTGGGAGTGCGTCAGGAACTGCGCCGCATCGAGGGGTCGCACGGTTAGTGCATATAGCACCCGGACTGCGAAATCGAACGACCGGGCAGCGTCCGGGCCTCCACATCACGGCACACCCCTCTGGACGTCTTCGAACACGTCCTCCCGATACAGACCACGCCCCCTGCAACCCGAGTCGCAGGGGGCGTGGCGCTCAGCAGGTGAGCGCACAGACGACTGCACGCCGCGGCCCGCCTGCGAAGTCCTTCGCGCAGGGCCCCGCCAAGACAATCGGCGAGCACGAGGCTCGCCGAGAAGAAGGGGGTACAACAGGCCGTTGAGGTCAGTGCGCGAGAACCAGCGTTTCGGCCAGTGCCTGCGCAGCTTCGAGCGTGGGCAACGGGTGCCGGCTCGCGGTGTGGATGCGGGCGCTTTCGTCCATGCGACGGACCTTGTAGCGGCGAAGCCCATCGGCGAAGCACTCGGAGGTGATGAAGAACGCGTCCTGGGTGGCCACGTTCATCAGCGCATGGTGCGATTCGACGCGACTGTCGAAAAAGCGCATCGCCTCGTCGTCGAAGAAGTGACCGCCTTCGGCGCGGTTGGCCTGACGCACGAAGTCCATGGGAAGAAGGTGAGGGGTCATCGGTTGTCCTGGTGGTGAAGTGAGTCCTGCCCGGTGTAGCGAGCCTGCGGAACGCGACCCGGGCTCGATGCCCCAACCTTGAGCCCGGACCGTTCAGTCGACCGAGCCTCGTCTCTTTCTCCACTCCCGTCTTCATGACCCCTGCCCTGCCTCTTCATGCGCTGGACGCCGTGCTCGAGCACGAGCGCATCACCACGCTGCTCGACGCGCTGTCCGCCGCCGTGCAGAACGCGTTCGCTGCTGAGGGTCTGGAGCTCCGGCTCGGCGCGAACTCGGTGCTGGTGGAGCCCTCCCGGCATACGCGCATCCGCTGGTGGCAGGTCCCCGGACACACCGCCGGCGAGGGCGAGCTCATTGTGGAGCTCGCCACGAGCGTGGACGAGCGCGGGTCGCTGCTGCAGCAGCTCCTGATGTACGGCCGTGCCCCGGATGCGAAGACGAGTCACGGTCTCCTGGAGGTCACCCTCGGGCATGTGACGGCGCCCGCGGGCTGGACGCTGTCGCAGGGCCCCGGAGCCGTGCTCACCGCCTTTGAAGACAGCGCTCTGGGTCGGCGCGAGGACTGGAGCGACGCGGCTCGGGTGCTCGTCGACATGGCGAGTACGGCCCTGGCGCCATGACACCCTGCTTCTCGGCACGCGAGCGGGTGCTGCGCATCGCCGCGGCGCTCCTTGTGCTCCTGCTGCTCTTGACCCAAGGGCTGCCGAACCTTCTCGAACGAGACGCGCCGGGCACGGCACGCGAAGCGCCGGCCAAGCCGACGGCAGCGGCGGGAACGCCTTCCCTGGTCTCGCGGCCCGACGACGCCCTCGCGCACGCTGCGTTGAGCCGGGTGGCGCAGGCCCTTGGCGTTTCGGACGAGTCCGTGGAGTTCGATGAGCGCCTGCCGCCCGGGTCCGCCTACGCGCACGCCAACGGCATTCGGGTGAGCCCGGCGCTGGCACTCGATGAGGCGTTGCTGCGCTACGTGCTCGCTCACGAACTTGCCCATCGGACGTTGGGCCACGCGACACCGAGCACCGTTCGCGAGCTGCCGTCCGAGGTGCTGCGCCAGCGAGAGTTCGATGCCGATGCGCTCGCGGTGAGCCGGGTGTGTTCGACAGGCCCCTGCGATGTGGAGGTCTTCGCCCGGCTTCTGGAGAAGACGGGAGACGGCCCGGAGCACCCGTCGGGCGTCGAGCGGGCCGCTCGCGTTCGAACGCTGGGCAGCGCGTGGCGGGCCTTGGGCGGGCCTTCGGGCCCGGGAGCCGCCGGATTCGAACAGACCCCGCCAGGCCTGGCGCCCGCCGCCGACTCGTTCCTCGCCCGCTCGCAGCCCCGTTGACCGAAGGCGCCGGTCGGAATGAAATTCGACGTGAAATTGCCACCAGGCGCGAATTTCGGCGATTTTTCTAATCATGAGAGCCTCGGTGCGCCGGTGTCTGCACGAAAAAGCCGACCCACGAAGGGGTCGGCCGAATGGGTATTGCGGGGCTCTAGAACGAGGCGAACGGAGCGCTCAGGGGCGCTCACGAACGCTCAGGGGCGGGTGAGGCTCTCGGGAAGGAAAGTGCGGGCGAGCCAGCTGTTGAAGCCACCTGCCAACATCGCGAACAGCATCAACGTGTTCAGGAGCGGGACGGCCGACACGATGTCGCGGTATCGGCAGTCCACCTCGTCGGGCAGACGGCACGGGACGCCGTCACGCTCGAGCCAGGCGTCCTCGATGAGCGGGCTCCAGTACGTCATGGGCCGCACGGGGCGCTGCTCGGCGTGCGCCGCGCGCCAGTCCGCGAAGCTGACGTTGGAGAGCAGCCGCAGCGCGAGTGCGCTCAGCAGGTAGCCCAGGGCGAGAAGCAGCGGGGTCGAGAAGATGTCCATCGGGGTGAGTCCTCGAAGTCGAGGCGCATGGCGCGCCGGTAGATGAAAGGGTCCTGCCTCCTGTAGGCAATCCGCCCTCATCGGGTTCGCGGGCACGCCGGCCCGTCGGCTCAACGCCCGAGCGCCCTGTCTGCGAAATAGAGCAGGATGCCGGCCGGTGTCCCCTCGACGCCTTCGGCCAGCTCCTGGGCCGCATCAGGCGCCTGGTCGGAGAAGCTGCAAAGCTCGAAGGTCATGGCCGTGACGTCCGGGCGGCCCGGAGCCCGCAGCGACAGCACGTACTGCAGCTGATGTGTGATGCGCCGGGCACTCGGGCAGGCCGAGACCAGGTGGGCGCCCAGCACCACCTCGAGGCCACTGGTGGGGTCGCGCAGCACCGCCTCCTCGAGCCAGGCGCACGGGTCCACCTTGGCTCCCGACGCGGGGCTCGAAGCGCTGGGCTCGAAACCGGCGGCCGCAAACGCCTGCGCATAGCCCTCGAGCTGCTCGCGCAGGAGCGCCTCATGCGCTTGGAGCACCTTGAGATGCGCACGGTGCACCGGGCTGCCTCGACGCGAAGATGAAGACGGGACCTTGACGGCGACCATGCCTGTCAGAGGCCGTGGCGTCCAGCGGGTTCCGGCACCTTTAGGAGAAGAGGCGCAGCAGCCTCTCGCCTCCGGTTCATTCTGGGTACAGGTTGCTCAGAGGGCGCGAACTTGTGCTGCATTGCAGCATCCAAGGAACTATACAAGGGTAATCCCTTACGAGTACGCCGCTGCGGACCCCGTCGCACTCGCCTCTCAGCGGTCCGCGCTTCTTGAAGTCATCATGCTGTTACCGCTTCTCGCCCGGCTCATCGGGCCTTTCGTCGCCGTCTCCGAAGACACTGCTCCGAAGCAGCTGTCGTGCGGCACCCCCGTGAATCACGTCCGTCGCGGGCATGTGCTGCGCAGCGACGGCGTGGTCATCGGTGCGACCTCGCATGGCGTGCTGGTCGAATGGCGAACGGGCGGCTCGTCCAGCCTGCCACGAGAAGAGCTCTGCGTGATTGCGGCCTGAGGCCGACGCACGCCTCAGTGCCGGGGCTCCGTGCGCTCGAGAAGCGCCGAGCACGCAGGCGCGGTGTCCTGCGCATGGCAGTAGGCCACGACGTGGCGCAGCCAGCTGCGATGCGTGCTGCGCACGTCGTCGAGCATGGCCTCGGCAGCCGGCGTGCCCGCCACGAGCGGGGCGTTGCGAAACGAAAGCGCGCGTGCCTTGACGGCGCCTGTTCCGCTTCGGAGGTTGATGCAAGCCGTGAGCGCCGGCTCGATGCGGGCCTGGCGCTCCCTGAGTGTCGGGGCGTGGGCGTAGGCCTGCTCCAACAGGCATCGACGGTCGAGCGCAACCGCCGCATCGAGGCCGTCCGCAGAGGCGGCCTGCGCGAGAAGGGGGCCGGCGCACAGCAGCGCCAGAAGCAGGGTTCGAAACATCAGGTCTTGGAGCGCCCGTGGGGCGTGTGCAAAGAATGCCTCCCGGGACGGGCGGCGGTGCGACCTGTAGACCCGAATCTTATAGCCCGACTCAGGCCCTGGGCTTTCGAGCGCCCGCCACGGCCCCCGGGTCGGGGAGCGTCCCGGGCGCAACGTCGCTGACCACGAGCGCCTCGAGTGCGATGGCCAGGTCGATACGCTGTGCGTTCTGGCCTGCCGTGCGGGCTACGGTGCGCAACAGCGAGCGCGTACGTCGCACGTCCGAGGGGGCGATGCCTCGTTCGCGCGCCTGCTTGACGAGACCGGGGTCGAAAAGCGAATCCAGCACCTCGTCCGAGAGCTGCTTGGCGTCTTCAGCCAACCAGTCGCGAAGGCCCCACTCTGAGGCGCCTGGCTTTCCGGGTACTTCGCGCGGAACCGGTTCGGGCGCGCTCGACTTCACCGACGGCGCCATCGGCATTGCAACCGCCGAGCCCGCCGCAGGCTGGGCAGCCCCCGCGTTGACCGGTTCGAGCACCTGCGGCGCGGTGGGCAGCCGCTCCCCGGACACCTCTCCGTGGAGCAGGCCGAGCAGGTCCTGCGCCAACGCCGGAGCACCGTGCAGAGCCCGCAGCGCAGCGTGAACCGTGTGCGCCGTGAGCGCCTCCAGCGCGGCGTCCACCGTTTCGCGCAGCACGGTGAGCGATTGAGGCGTAGCGCCGTCGCGCAGCCGCGCCGCCAGGTCATCGAACGCGTCCTGCGCGGCGCGTCCCGGCTCGCCGTGAGCACGGGCGAGCGCCACTGCGGCGCTCTCCAGCGATTCGGCCAGCTCGAGCGCCGCATCCGACGCGGGCGCGACCGAAGCCTGCAAGGCCTGCAGCGCGTCGCGGGCCTCGACGACGGCGCTGCCGTCGGGGATGCCTTCGCGAAGCGCATCGAAGCGCTCACGAAGCAGCTCGAGCTCAGGAGAACGAACATGCACGGGCCCAAGCGGGTCGAGCCGCAGCTCATCGAGCGTCACGAGGCGTTCGCCGAGCATCTCGGCGCGTGCGTGCTCCAGGCCGTGGGACACCTCGAGCAGGGCCCTGAGCCGCTCGTGGAGCGTGCGAACAAGCCGCTGCTCGGCAGGGGACAGCATCATGGGTGCGGTCGTGTGCGGCATGGGGGTTTCGGAGGTCGTCATTTCAGCAGCCCCTGCAGCAGGTCACGCGCCTTGCCGGCACCCGGCTCCTCGGCACGGGGTGCGGGCCGCGCTTCGCGACGCGCATCGCGTCGCGGAGCCGCGGGGCTCTTGAGCGCCTGAGGCTCAGCGCGGGGCGTCTGCTCGACACGCCCGTCCGCGTTAGCGGGCGGGGTCGGGGCCGCCGCGCCTTGCTCGACGGGCACCTGCGCAGGTGCAGCGCCTTCGGGTGCGGCAGGCGAGCCGGAGGGCTCCTGCGCTGCGGGGGTGCTGCGCAGCAGGCCATCGAGCAGGGGATTGGGTCGCGCAGCGGACTTGCGGCGGGGCTCGACCGCACTCGGCGTGCCTGCTTCCTGCCGCGGGCGAGGCGGCTCTGCGCCGGAGTGCGCCGGCTCTTTCCGCAGCGCTGCGTGCTGCGGCTTCGCGGTGCTGGCCGCCGGGGCCGGGCTCGAAGAAACCGCCACCGCTGCCACGGCATCTGCCGCGCCGGCGGGTGCCTGCCGGGCCTGCAATCGCTCCAGCAGCGAGGCACGACCGTGCGTGGCACGCACGAGCTGCGCCACGACGCTCGCGGGGTCCGCAAGAGAGGACGGGGTGGTCGTCGACGAGGGGACCGGCGTCACGGCAGGCCGGCGCTCGGGGGCGCGCGCGGCTACAGGCTCAAGCCCAGGCACAGCCGCAGACCTGGCCTGTTCGGGTTGAGCTGCCACCGGCGCAGCAGCGCTTGCGGGCGCGACTGGGGTCGCCTGTGCCGGTGTTTCGGGTTCGACAGGCGCCTTCGCCTCGACAGGGGCGCTGGCCTGCGCCCGCTCGACTCGAGCCACAACGGGGGCGTCCACGACCGGCGGGGGCGGCGGAATGTCGCGGGCCGGGCGCGAGCGCAGCAGGGATACGGGAGCGGGCTTTTGTGCGGCCGCAGCGGCGGCAGCAGCGGCTTCAGCCGCCTGCCTGGCGGCCAGTGCCGCCTTCTCGGCGGCTCGCGCTTCGGCGCGGGCCCGAGCCTGCTCGGGGTCCTGGGCCTGGAACGGGAGGTGCGCCGCGGCGCCAGGCTCCTTGAGCGTGACCTGCGTGAGCGGGTAGCCGCCCGGAAGGCGCAGCAGGCCTTGCAGGGGCGGCAGCGCCTGAAGGCGTGATACGGCAAGCTGCGCTGGGGGCATCGCATCGGCACGGGCCAGCTCATCCAGCCGTTCGCTTGCGTATTGGGCGCTCGGCTCGTCCGCGCATCGCATGACGAGCCAGCCCTCGACGCTTGCGAGCAGGTTTCGGGCACCTTGCGCCCCGTAGACCTCCTCCATGGCGTCCAAGGACGGCAGGCCGAGCACGACGCACGCGCCCTTGGCTCGCGCCCGGGTGAGCAGCGCATCGAGCACAGGGAGCCGGTCCAGCGCGCAGACGTCGTCCACGATGAACCAGACCCTGCGGCGGGCGTCAGTCTCGAGCTCGAGCAGAGCCCGGCCCGCTTCTTCGAAGAGCTGGGCAAAGGGGCCGCGCAGCGTCTCGCCCTGGGCAGCGTGGTACGGCAGAAAGAGCACGCCCGAGTGCTCGGCCTGAACCATGGCCGCCACGGAGAACGTGTCTTCCAGCCCTGGGTCGTTCAAGGCCTCGACGCTGCGGGCGGCGCCTGGAT
>JACCDQ010721279.1_pt1 | contig 10116 bp, 4 predicted proteins | sample 7446031 | NCBI WGS metagenome assembly JACCDQ01 (sample SAMN15323442, study PRJNA562643) | freshwater metagenome | isolation source: river surface water | place: USA:Blue River Watershed | collected 2017-08-17 | reverse complement strand
CATCTATTCAAAATCCAACTATTAATAGTCCAATAGTTGCTAATTCTGGTATATATTTCCTAATTGTAACTTCAGGAGATGGATGTACTGCAACTGCGAGTGCCAACATAACCATTAAAAGGAAACCAGATATCACTGCTTCAAATGATTCGCCGAAGTGTGCGGGACAAACTTTACAACTAAATGCCAGTAACGAAACTGGTGCCACATATACTTGGAGTGGTCCCAATGGCTTTACTTCAAATCTTCAAAATCCTAACATTACGAATGTGTCTCCTATCAATACAGGTATTTATCAAGTAATTGTAGATTTGGATGGCTGCTTAAACTCTGCTACTACTTCTGTTGTAGTATATGAAAATCCAGTTGCCAACCCATCTTCAAATTCACCAGTTTGTGAGGGACAAGTTTTAAATTTTACTGCTGAAAATGGAGGAGTTGGAGCATCTTATTCATGGGCTGGAGTAAATGGTTTTACTTCAAATCTCCAAAATCCGAGTTTATTGGCTCAAACTGCTATTAATTCAGCTATTTTTACACTTACCGTAACACAAAATGGCTGTACAACAACCGCTACTACTACCATCACAATTAAGCCAAAGCCAACTGTAAGTATTCCTACTATTGGTCCACTATGTGCTACTGAAAATATCAATCTGCAAACCATTGCTACCACTGGGGCGAGTTTTCAATGGAGTGGGCCAAATGGGTTTGTTTCATCGCTTCAAAATCCAGTTATTAATGGCATTACCACCGCTGCTACTGGGGTTTATGAAGTTGTAGTTGACTTAAATGGCTGTTTAAATAATGCCACTACTTCTATTACTGTTAACCCCAAACCTGATGCGATTGCGATGGCAAATAGTCCAGTTTGTGAAACGGAGACTATTAATCTTACCGCCAATAATGCAGGAACAGGTGCTATTTATTCTTGGGTCGGTCCGAATAGTTTTACTTCTAATTCTCAGAATCCAGTTTTAAACAATACCATTCCCACTCAGTCTGGTATTTATACGCTTACAGTTCAACTCGGTATTTGTTTTTCAACCACAACCATTGATGTAACAGTTTTCCCTAAACCTACGCTAAGCATAGGATTAGTTGCTTGTAAACCTAACTTAAAAACATACACAGTTGATTTTACAAGTGATGCCACTACACTTCTGACAACAGCAGGTACTATTAATAATTTAGGAGGAAATAATTATCAAATCGTAGGTGTTCCTGCTGGTACCAACATTGTTCTTACTGTAAGAACTGACAAGAATTGTATCGAAATTCAGAATATCAATGCACCTGATTGTTCTTGTCTAATTGTCAATGTACCTGTGAGTAATGGTAATAAAGTTATTTGCGAAGGAGAAATCAATCCAACATTATCAGTAAATGTTGGAGCAAATGAAACAGCCGACTGGTATAGTACCCCAAGTGGAGGAAGTCCACTCGTTGATTCGACCAAGAGTTTTACGCCAACGCCAATATCGCCTGGAACTTACACTTATTATGCTGAGACACGTAACGAAATCAACGAATGTATAAGTGCTACTCGAACCGCAATCACGTTTACGATAAAGCCGAAACCAGTGGTTTCACTAAATGCTAATTCTCCGATTTGTGAAACCGATTCTTTAAAATTATTCGGAAATTCCTCTCTGACTGGTGTGATATATAGTTGGACTGGCCCAAATGATTATACTTCAAGTTCGCAAAATCCTGTAATTGCTAATGCAGTTCCTTCACAATCAGGTTATTACAAATTATTGATTGATTTGAATGGCTGTCAGACTACTGATTCGGTAAATGTTTTAACAAAACCCAAGCCTCAACCGATTGCTTCGTCGAATAGTCCAGTTTGTGAGGGATTTCCTTTAAATATTTCATCTAATCTAATAGCCAGTGCCAGTTATAAATGGTCTGGTCCAAAAGCATTTACGAACGAAAATCAGAACGAAACTATTACAAATACTATTCCTGCTTGTTCGGGCATTTATACAGTAACAGTAACATTAGATGGATGTATAAGCAACGCAACGACTCAAGTTGTAGTAAACGCAAAACCAAAAATTACAACCTCCGCTCCAAAATGTACGGTTGATTTAGCTTCATATTCTTTGAAATTTACAGCTGTTGGCGGAATCGTGAGTTCAACTGCTGGAGTAATCGTAAATGATAGCCTGAAAAATGTACCAAGTGGAACAAACGTAAGTTTATACATAACATCGCCCGAAGGTTGCCAAGATTCTGTCTTGGTTAATGCACCCGACTGTCTTTGTCCACCTTTAGATGCCCCTGTAAGTTTGGGAGATACTGCCATCTGTCAGAGTCAACCTAATCCATTATTGGCGGTAAACGTAAATACGCTCGCAGGAGAAACTGTAGATTGGTACGATGCAGCCAATGGAGGAAATTTGTTACAAAGCAATTCTTTGACATACAATCCAATTCCAACTACAGCGGGTACATATACTTATTATGCTGAAACTCGTCGTGCTGATATTACGGTTCGTACTTGTGTAAGTAGTACTCGTACTCCTGTTAAGCTGATTATTAAGCCATTACCTTTAGCAACTGCACTAAATAATTCGCCAATTTGTCAAGAAGATTCGTTAAAGTTAGAAGCCGTTGCTGTTTCGGGTGCAAATTTCTATTGGACTGGGCCAAATGGTTTTGTAGCAAATGCAGAAGATACGCTTCGTTTTCCTACAAGAACTTCAATGTCTGGGGTTTATAATCTAACTGTCGAGTTAGCAGGTTGTATAAGCACCGCAACGACCGAAGTTTTAGTAAAACCTCTTCCAGAAGTAAATGCAATAAGTAATGCCACTTTCGGACTTTGTGAAAGTGATACCTTAACCTTAACAATGCCATCAGCGACGAGTCCTATTGATTCTTATGATTGGACAGGCCCTAATGCTTATGCTGCAACTGGTCAAACCATAAAGATAATTCCTGCAAGTGCATCATTATCAGGTATTTATATATTGACTACTACCTTGAATGGGTGTAAAAACCAAGATACAACAAATGTGCTGATAAAACCTCTGCCACTAACGATTGTCAATAACACTTCACCTGTTTGTGAAGGGGATAGCGTGATACTTTCAGTGGCAGATTCACCAAATGCTACTTACGAATGGTTTACACCCAACGGCGTTTCTCTTAGTACTGGCAAAAGACTTGTCTTGACCAATACACAACCCAATCAATCGGGGGATTATTTTGTGAAAGTTACTTTAGATGGCTGCTCGGATACTTCAAGGACAAATGTTATTATTAAGCGTAAACCAATAGCTTTGGCCTCAGGAAATACGGTTTGTGCGGGCGAAAGTATAGTTTTAAATGCTCAAAAGGACTCTACTGCCACGTATTTGTGGTCTGGCCCTCTGGGTTTTAATGCTACAAAAAAAGATACAATTCTTACAAGTTCCATTGTTGCACAGTCGGGTATTTATACACTCGATGTTACCTTAAATGGCTGCTCGCTGAGTGATACTGCAAATATTCTTGTGAAGCCATTACCAGTACCTATTGCTCTTAGCAATAGCCCTGTTTGTGAAAATGCAGCTATTCAACTTACTGCTGAAAATGCAGGAACAAATGTCCAATATGCTTGGGTTGGGCCAAATAATTTTAACTCAACGCTACAAAATCCAGTATTAGATAGTGCTTCGGTAGTTAAGGCAGGTATTTATACAGTCGAGATTACGCTTGATGGTTGTAAACAAACGGATACAACTTTGGTAGTTGTAAAGTCATTGCCATTGGTTTCGATAACTGCTAATACACCAATTTGCGAAGACGATACATTAAAACTTGCGGTAAGTTCATTGCTTAATGGAACTTACGCTTGGAGTGGACCAAATAATTTTACAAGTTCTCAGAATACGGTTCAAATTACAAATGTACCACTCAATGCCTTTGGTTTGTATCAAGTAACGGTTTCAAAAGATGCTTGTTCAACAAACGATTCGATGACAATTAGTATTAAACCAAAACCATTGGCCAAAATACGGTCTAATAGTCCTGTTTGTGAACAAGATTCACTCCAATTAACGGCTGCTAATGCTGGTCTTAATGCAATTTATTCGTGGTCTGGGCCAAATGGGTTTACTTCAAATGTCCAAAATCCAACGGTTTCACCAATGACTATGGCCAAAGCTGGAAAGTATATTTTACAAGTTAATTTAGATAATTGTATAGAATATGATACCACCGAAGTAATTGTAAAACCGTTACCAATGCTTGCTCTGAGTAGCAATCTGCCAGTTTGTACTGAGGATACATTGAAGTTATTGACAGGAAATAATCAATTTGGTACAACTTTCAAATGGAGTGGGCCTATTGGTTTCTCAGATACAACATCGACGCCTCTAATTCCGAGGGTTTCTGTTCAACAATCAGGATTGTATCAAGTGACTGCCATTTTAAATGGATGTTTCAAGGCTGACAGTATGAGTGTTCTGATAAAACCACTTCCAATAGCTATAGCTTCTGCTAAGCAAGATTCATTATGTGTTGGAGAAATATTAGAACTATCAGCGGCTAATGCTGGTATAGGAGCAATATATGCTTGGGAAGGCCCTGATGGATTTATTTCCAATGAGCAAAGCCCAGTTATAATGCCAATAAAGCTAAGCAATGCAGGTAAATATATTTTGAAAGTAACGCTAAATAATTGTGAAAAGAAAGATACTATCAACATTGTAGTTAATCCACTACCAACTTTGGTTATAGATTCAGCCAAATGTACCTCAGACTTAAAATATTACAATGTTTATTACCACGCATCGGATAGTTTAATGAGTAGCACGGCAGGGATTTTCGAGAATGGCATTCTTAAAAATGTACCAAAAGATTCTTTAAGTGTGAGATTAACCGTTACAACGAAATTTGGTTGTAGCCTTAGCCAAAAAGTGACCGCCCCCGATTGTAATTGCCCAGTAATTGTTGCACCAACGATGAATATTCAAGATACCACCATTTGTCGAGGGTCAACTTTGCTAATTTTCACAGCTACGGTTGGCAATCTTCAAACGGCCGATTGGTACGATTCACCTACGGGAGGAACGAAAATATTTACGGGTTTAACTTACAGTTTTACAACTTCAGACACGCTTTATGTTCAAGCAAGAGATACGGTTAGTAATTGTAAAAGTAGTGTTCGTACAAAAGTATCGTTGATTATCAATGAATTACCAAGTTTTGATGTAGTCGGAATTTCTGCAAAATGTTCTGGAAGCGTTGTCGAAAACAACGGACTCATTCAATTACTTACATGGGCGAGCAGTAATAAATTTGCTTATGTAAAAGACTCAGTATTTACAGCCAATACAACTTATCAGACCGCCAATGATATTCCAACTGATGGCTTAATAATTAAAAATATTGCAGGAAGCCAAATAGATGTGTGGTACACTATCAGGGTTTTTAACTCTTCGGGCTGCTTTGTTGATAAAAAAGTTTTATTGAAAAAGACTATTTGCGACTGTCTGCCAACGACAATTTGTACCCCGTTTGAAGTGAAGAAAACTAAGAGTAGGAGAGTAGTACCTTAATCCTTTATCAGTCTGCTATCAAAATTAAAGGCTTCATTACGCAGAATTTTGACCTTTGAAAAGTCGGGGTGGGCAGGATTAATGAGAAAGTTGTATTCTCCTTCAACCACAACCGACGGAACTCGCAAAGTTAGATATTCAGCAGCGTTCAACCACGAAGCACTTATTTTACTGGTCGAATCACTTGGCTCAGTATTATTCCAATCTTCGGGTAAAGATTTTGTAGGAATCGTCAAGATAGAATCATCGGGAATATAAATCGTAATCAACTGATAATTAATCGGTAGGAAAGCATTTGTGGTATGCACCAGCACTTCCACAAGAGCCAATGCTCGTGTACCAGCAGTGTATAAAACTGCATCACCTTTTCTATTCCACCGACCACCATGAATCTTTGCACCCGTTCCTGATAAATCGTTGGCATATTTACTTGAAGACAATCGAAAAACTTCCATGTAGAAACGTTTACGCTAAAATTCCGTGTTCGATTCTACCGATTTCGTCTAAAACCATCTCAAAACCAAAATTCGTATCAAGGATTTCGAGTGGTGTTTTTGAGCCAAGAAATGGATTCGGGTGACGCATCCAGCCTTTGAAACGCTCCAAATCGCCCCAAACTTCGCTTCCTCTTTCGTAGAGTTTTGCCAGTTGGATTGCTTTTTCTGAAGCTGTTTTTTCTAATTTTTTATTATCTGGATAGCGTTGCAGCGTTCGTTCTGAAAGATTGATAATAATAGCCAATTCTTTTCCCGAAAACGACAACTGTTTTGCCATCTTCACAACTGCATTTTTCGGGATTCCAGTTCGGGCTAATTCAATCAAATCTGATTGGTTTTTGACCGATTGATTAAATAATAAAAACATAGTTTCTGACATTTGTCGTAAAGAAAACGAAATTTGTCGTAGTTTCCAAGCTTTTGCGGTTATTCTTTCAACATCAATGCCTCAATTTCTTCGATTTCGAGTGGAATGTTGGCCATCAGGTCTTCGTTACCGTTTTCAGTAATTAAAATATCGTTTTCGAGCCTTATACCCAGTTTTTCTTCTGGAATGTAAATGCCTGGCTCACAAGTGAATAGCATTCCCGCCTTGAAAACCTCATAACGATTCCCTACATCATGCACATCAAGCCCTAAATGATGCGAAATTCCGTGAGGAAAATACCTTTTATACAGCGGAGCATCTTCGTTCTGATTCTCTACTTCACTTTGTTTCAATAAGCCCAGTTTTATCAATTCAATCTCCATGACTTTGCCCACTTCTTTACGTAGATTTTCCATGGTATTTCCTACTACGAGCATATTTTTAGCTGCTTTCATCACATTCAAAACTGCCGAATAAACTTCCTTTTGTCGAGCGGTGAAATGACCATTTACAGGTAAACAGCGAGTAATATCAGCGTTATAATTAGCATATTCTGCCCCAAAATCCATCAAAATTACTTCACCAAATTCGCACAAATTGTTGTTAGTCACGTAATGCAGCACGCAAGCACTTCCGCCCGATGCCAGAATAGGAGCGAAGGCATGCCCACGGGAGCGATTCCTCAGAAACTCGTGAGTGAGTTCAGCTTCTAATTCAAATTCAGCAACTTTGGGCTTCAAAAAATTAGCCATTCTTACAAAGCCTTTGCCCGTAATTTCGATGGCTTTTTTTATTAGATTTATCTCAATCGGATGTTTAATTACCCGTAATTGATGCATTAATGGGGCAAGACGCTCGATTCTGTGCAATGGAAATTTCTGCTTAAACTCTGTAATAAACCTACGTTCACGACTTTCAAAATTCCAGTCTCCACCATCGTGTTCGTTGAGGTTTAGGTAAACTTGGTCGGCCAAAAAGATAAGTTTTCGTAAAATTGTCTCAAAACTACTCGTCCATACTACTTTTTCGATGCCCGAAATGACTGTTGCTTGCTTTCTTGAGAGTTTTTCTCCTTCCCAAACTTTTATATGTTCGCTGGTTTCTCGTACTAATAAGATTTCTCTAAACTTTTCATCAGGAAAGTCAGGAAATAGCACCAATATAGTTTCTTCTTGGTCGATACCTGTCAAATAAAAAATATCGTTATTCTGACGAAACCCAAACGTTCCGTCGGCGTTACTCGGTAAAACATCGTTTGACTGCACAATCACCATCGAATTGGGTTTGAGCAGTTTTTTTAACCTTTCTCGATTTGAAATAAAAAGTTGCGAATCAATTTTTTCGTAACGCATTTTCGTTTTTTTAGTAGAAATTTTAGAATATTTGCGAAATTATAAATTATCAAACACGAATGATTCGATTCAACCAAATTTTCTCAATTTTTATTTTACTCTCTGCATTTGTTCTGAAAGCCGAAGCTCAGCAGTTAAAATATTGGGTCATTTTTACAGATAAAGAGGCAAATGTAGGGCCAGCAATCTCGGAAAAATGTAAAGAAAATAGACGAATGTTGGGTTTAAGCGAAGTTCAATTTTCTGATTTACCACTCACAAAACAATATATAATTAATTTAGAAAGAGCTGGTATTCAGCCACTTGTAAAATCAAAATGGTTAAATGCAGTGTCGGTAAATTTGTCTGCAACCCAGATAGAAAAAGTAAAGAAGTTTAGTTTTGTTAAACAAATCATTCCCATTGAAAGTCGAGCTGTGCTTGCTAAGGTTAGTTCAAAAAAATATTCGGATGAAAACGTTGTCAAGGTTCAGAACTTTGCCAACGTTAAAAAACAGCAAGAAGACGACCTTCGTGTAGATTTTGCTATGAAACAAATCGGTATCGAGCATTTTTTAGATGCGGGTTTGAATGGAAAAGGAGTAACTATTGGAGTAATTGATGCAGGTTTTTTTGGTGCAAACGATACACAAACGCTTAAACATTTGTTTGAAAGAAAACAGATTTTAGGTGTAAAAGACTACGTGAATCCGAAGAAAAAAGATTATTTTGGAGAGCGTGAATCGGCATCCGATTTTCATGGAACGGAAGTTTTAAATGCCATCACAGGGCGAAATTTCAAAGAAAACTTTCAGATTGGCTTGGCAACAAACGCTAATTTTTATTTAGCCCGAACCGATAGCGGCAACCGAGAATTTAGAGGGGAAGAAGATAATTGGATGGCTGCCATGGAATGGATGGATAGTTTGGGTGTACGATTGATAAATACATCATTGGGCTATGCAAAAGGATTTTCAAATCCGAAAGAAAGCTATACACCCGAACAAATGGATGGAAAAACAAGCGTGATTGCACGTGCTGCAAAAATGGCAGTTGATGAAAAAGGTATAGTTTTGGTGGTTTCGGCAGGAAATGAAGGTGATGATAGTTCGTGGAGAATTATCTCGACACCAGCCGATGTCGATGGCGTAATTGCCATTGGAGCTACCAATGAGTTGGGTATGAAAATGGGTTATAGCAGTATCGGCCCAGAATTCTTGACATATATGAAACCTAATGTGTCGTGTTTTTCGCTGTTTGGTACATCGTTGGCTGCACCTGTTATAACAGGTTTTGTAGCGTGTATCATGCAAGCATTTCCGAATTTGAATAATGAAGAGATTCGAGTAATTCTTGAAAAATCTACTAATCTTTATCCTTATGGCAATAATTTTATTGGCTACGGAATACCAAGTGCAAAAAAAGCATTGAAATTGGCTGGTAAAAGACCGCTTAATGAAGGTGAACCAAGAGTTATAGAGGTGAGCGAAAATGATAAACAAGTAGAAATTCCGATGCCAGTTGGTGAAATTGCCGTAGTTTTTCATAAGAAAAATGCCACTCACGTACTTACACAAGAGTCTGTCAAGGCTAAATATAATTTTATCTCGCTCAAACGAAATTCGTCAGTCAAACAAACAACCGTAATGACTCGGGAAGAAGTGGTGGAAGTGATTTGGAAAACCCCTAACCCCTAAAGGGGAATAAATAAAATAGCGTAGAATCACTCCCCTTTAGGGGTTGGGGGTGTTGGGTCTTGACAAAAACTTAGTTGTATAGAATTTGCCTTTATGGAAACGGAAATAAATATTTCCAACCCTAACCACACTCATATCTTTTACTTTGGCAATGTTTTCAATATCGTCTTCTAAGGTATGTATGGTGCCTTGGGTTTTCTTGGCAATCTGCACATAATCGTCTTGGAAAGCTAAGTTTTTGCGGTAGGTTTCGCCACAAAGTATGATGTGAACCTTTTTCTTTACCTTCGATAACAGTTTCATGTCTTTCACTTCGCTACTATTATCGGCAATCATCACGATTTCGTCAGCGTCAGGGAAGTTTTTCTGGGCATACAAAATTGCCTCGATATTGTTTTCGGGTTTATCTTTATTATTTTCGGTATTATTGATGGCCGCAAACATGGTATCCCAAAGTACAAGCTCATCTTTGGTTCTGACAGTAAACATTTTTCCTGGAAGGCGTCCACGAGTTTGTCGGCCAAGGCTATCACAATCTGTGAAAAATACAATTCCCTTAATCGACTTATTCTCAGTATTTTCGTTCATCCAATCGAATACCTGCGTAGTGTAAGGAAACATCGTTGAGGTAATATCACAGACAATTACTACGTTCTTCCACTTATCAAT
>JACCDQ010131027.1_pt1 | contig 10116 bp, 7 predicted proteins | sample 7446031 | NCBI WGS metagenome assembly JACCDQ01 (sample SAMN15323442, study PRJNA562643) | freshwater metagenome | isolation source: river surface water | place: USA:Blue River Watershed | collected 2017-08-17 | reverse complement strand
TGATGGAAGTCGATCCCGAAACCTATGAAGTGCGCGCCGACGGCCAGTTGCTGGTCTGCGAGCCGCTCAAGGTGCTGCCGATGGCGCAGCGCTATTTCCTGTTCTGAGCCCGCCGCACCTATAATACGAACCAATTTCGCGTATTACAGGTGCGCCATGACCCTCACCGTCCGCCTTCCCCTCACGCTCGAAAGCGAGCTGGACGCCCACTGCGCGCAGCACGGGCTGACCAAGTCGCACGTGGTGCAGGAGTGCCTGATGGAGTACTTGGTGCAGGCCCGTTCGGGCGCGGCTGCAACCGCACCGCGCGCCAAGGCCAGCGAGGCCTACGCCGCCTTCAAGCGCGCGGGCCTGGTGGGCTCGGTGAACCTGGGCAGCCCCAGCGCCACGCGCGACGCGGTGCGCCAGCGCGCCCTGCAGCGGCTGCAGCGCGGCGCCTCCTGATGGACCGCATCCTGGTGGACACCGGGCCCCTGGTGGCCCTGTTCAATGCCGGCGACTCGCTGCATGTGGCGGCCGACGCCTGGTTCGCCGGCTGCCATGCGCAGCTGCACACCGTGGAGCCCGTGCTGACCGAGGTGGCCTTCTTCCTGCCGGCCCGCCAGCGCGCCGCGCTGGCCGACCTGGTGGCGGCCGGCGTGCTGCAGGTGCACCAGCCGGACACGGCGGGCCGCAAGCGCATAGGCGCCCTGCTTCGCAAGTACGCCGACCTGGACGCCGACTGGGCCGACGCCTGCCTGGTGTGGGCGGCCGAGGCCACCGGCATCCATCGCATCGCCACCATCGACGTGCGCGATTTTTCCGTGTACCGGATCCAGGGGCGAACCCGATTCATGATCGAATCCCTGCCATGACTTCCCTGTTGCTCGTGAACAAATGCCTGGCCGCCGGCCAGGGCCTGGCGCCTGTCTTGGTCAAGCGCGCCGCCACTGTCGAACTCGACTGGGACGTGCGGCAGAAAAGCCGCTTCGACTGCACCGACTCCACCGGCCGCGTGCTGGGCGTGTTCCTGCCCCGCGGCACCGTGGTGCGCGGCGGCGACGTGCTGGTGGCCGAGGACGGCTCGCTGGTGCGCGTGGTGGCGGCGCCGCAGCCGGTGCTGGTCATCACCCACTGCGCGCAACACGGCACGCCCTTCGACCTGACCCGCGCGGCCTACCACCTGGGCAACCGGCATGTGCCGATCGAGCTCAAGCCCGACCACCTCAAGATCGAACCCGACCACGTGCTGGCCGACATGCTGCGGTCCATGCACCTGATCGTGCGCGAGGCCCGTGAGGCCTTCGAGCCTGAGGGCGGCGCCTATGGCAGCGGCCACGGCGGGCATTCGCATGGCCACTCGCACGGCGACGGGCACAGCCACGGCCATGACCACGCCCACGAGCCCTCCCACAGCCACGAGGCGCACGACCACGACCACGGGCATGACCACGACCACGGTCACAGCCATGGCCACGATGGACACCACCACCCTCACTGAGTCGGGCGACGCGGCGCTGCTGCAGCTGGTCTGGCTCGCCTCGCCGGCCCTGCCGGTGGGCGGCTTCTCGTACTCCGAGGGCCTGGAGGCCGCAGTCGATGCCGGCCGGGTCACGAACGAAGCCACCGCTGCCGGCTGGCTGGCCGACCAGCTTCACCTGGCCCAGGCGCGCTCCGATTTCGCCGTGGTGGCCCAGGCTGTGGCGGCCTGGCGCGCGGACGACACTGCCCGCCTGCGCGCGCTGGACGACTGGATCCTGCGCACCCGCGAGACCAGCGAGCTGCGCCTGCAGACCGCGCAGATGGGCCGCTCACTCGTGGAGTGGCTGAAGTCCGTGCGCCCGGACCTGGCCGCCCGCGCCCTGCCCCTGGGCCACTTCACCTACCCTGTGGCCTGGGCCCTGGCGGCCGCCGCCAGCGGCGCAGGCGTGCGCCCGATCCTGCTCACGTTCGCCTTCGGCTGGGCCGAGAACATGGTGCAGGCCGCCATCAAGTCCGTGCCCCTGGGCCAGAGCGCGGGCCAGCGCATCCTGTCCCGGCTCACGCAAGAAATACCACCTGCCGTCGACCTCGCCCTCTCCCTGGACGACGAGGACCGGCAGGCCTTCTCCCCGATGCTGGCCATTCTTTCGGCCCGGCACGAACACCAGTACTCCCGCCTTTTCAGATCATGAGCCTGCACCACATCGCCAACCGCACCAAGAAACTGCCGCCCCTGCGCGTGGGCATTGGCGGGCCTGTCGGCTCGGGCAAAACCACCCTGCTGGAAATGCTGTGCAAACAGATGCGCGAAAAATGGGACCTGGTCGCCATCACCAACGACATCTACACCAAGGAGGATCAGCGCCTGCTCACCGTGAGCGGCGCGCTGCCGGCCGAGCGCATCATGGGCGTGGAAACCGGTGGCTGCCCGCACACCGCCATCCGCGAAGACGCCTCCATCAACCTCGAAGCCATCGACCGCATGCTGGCCCAGTTCCCCGAGGCCGACATCGTGTTCGTGGAGTCAGGGGGCGACAACCTCGCGGCCACCTTCAGCCCCGAACTGAGCGACCTCACGGTCTACGTGATCGACGTCGCCGCCGGCGAGAAGATCCCGCGCAAGGGCGGCCCTGGCATCACCAAGAGCGACCTGTTCGTGATCAACAAGACCGACCTCGCGCCGCACGTGGGCGCCGACCTGGCCGTCATGGAATCCGACACCCAGCGCATGCGACAGGGCAAGCCCTACGTGATGACCAACCTCAAGACGCAGGACGGCCTGGCGCAGGTGATCGGCTTCATCGAACGCAAGGGCCTGCTGGTCGCAGGCTGACCGGCCGCCGCCTCAGGCCGGGGGCAGGCGCCAGGTGCCGTCCGGCTGCCGCTCCAGCGCGCGGCCCTCGCGCAGCAGGCGGGCGCAGGCCTCGGGGCTGACCGGCCGCGAGAAGTAGAAGCCCTGGATCTCGTCGCACCCGAGGCCGGCCAGGATGTCCAGCTGCTCGGTGGTCTCCACGCCCTCGGCCACCACCTTCAGCTGCAGGCTGTGCGCGAGGCCGATGATGGCGCGCGCGATGGCGGCGTCGTCGGGGTTGGTGGCCAGGTCGTTCACGAAGGCGCGGTCCACCTTGAGCGCGTCCAGCGGGAAGCGACTGAGGTACGACAGGCTCGAATAGCCCGTGCCGAAATCGTCCACCGACAGCCGCACGCCATAGCTGCGAAACCGCTGCAGCTGCGCGGTCGATTGCGCCGGGTCCCGCATCAGCATGGATTCGGTCAGCTCGAACTCCATCAGCGAGGGGTCGATACCGGTGTCGGCCAGCGCCGCGCGCAGCTGGTCGTCGAGCTCGCCCGAGGCGAACTGGCGGGCCGAGAGGTTCAAGGCCACCCGCGGCACCTGCAGGCCCTCAGCCTGCCAGGCCAGGATCTGGCGGGCCACCTCGCGGATCACCCACTCGCCCACGCCCAGGATCATGCCGGTGTCTTCCAGCACGGGGATGAACTCGCCCGGGCTGACCAGCCCGCGCACCGGGTGCTGCCACCGCAGCAGCGCTTCGAAGCCGCAGATACGGCCCTGGCCCAATTCCACCTTGGGCTGGTACTCGAGGAAGAACTCCTCGCGCTGCAGGGCCGCGCGCAGCTGCGTTTGCACCGCGAGCCGGTCCGAGGCCTGGGCGCTCATCTCCTCGGTGAAGAACTGGAACTCGTTGCGGCCGGCCGCCTTGGCCGCGTACATCGCGCGGTCGGCGCGGCGCACCAGGGTCGGTGCGTCCAGGCCGTGTTCCGGGTACAGCACGGCGCCCACGCTGGCCGAGATGAAGGCCTCGCGTCCGCCGAGGTTGAAGGGTTGCCCGAGCTGGGAGATCAGCTTACGCGCCACGCGCTCGGCATCCAGCGGCCCCTGCAGGCCCGTGAGCAGCACCGCGAACTCGTCACCCGAGAGGCGGGCCACCGTGTCGCCCACCCGCAGGCAGGAGACCATGCGGTGCGCGGCCTGCACCAGCAGCAGGTCGCCGGCCTCGTGGCCCAGGGTGTCGTTGACCAGCTTGAAGTGGTCCAGGTCCAGGTACATCAGGCACAGGCGGGTGTCCTGGGCCGGCGCGGCCTCCAGCGCCAGCTCCAGCCGCTCGAGCAGCAGGCGGCGATTGGGCAGGCCGGTGAGCGCGTCGAACTGCGCCAGGTAGGTCAGGTGCTCGCGCGCATGGTGCCGCTCCTTGGCGGCGGAGAGCACGTGCACCAGGCTGCGCATGAAGTCGCGGTCGGCGTTGCTGAAGGCGCGCGGCTCAGGCGTGGCCGCCACCAGGGCGAAGCGCAGGCCGGAGGTGGCCGCCTCGCCCTGCTGCACGACCAGCCCGCGGATGCCATGCGCCGCCAGCAGCTCCGGCGCCAGCGCGAGCCGCGGCGGCATGCCCTCGGCTGCGGCAAAGGCGCCGCTCCAGCCGTCCTGCCAGCCCATACCGGCCTGCAGGAAGGGCACCTCGTCCTCGGACGACTGGGCCACCACCGCCGCATGGCTCACGTGCAGGCCGCTGCACACCAGCTCCAGCGCCAGGTGGAGCAGGCCCTCCACGTCGTCGCCACCCAGGGCCCGCTGGCCGAAGGTGGTGATCATGTTCTGGCGGCGAACCTGGTCGATCAGCTCGCGCTCGGAGGTCTTCTGGACGGTGATGTCGATGTCGATGCAGATGTACTTCTCCACCCGCTGGTGGTCGGCGGTGAAGATCGGCACGATGCTGCGCCGGTGCCAGCGCCGGCGGCCGGTCACGTCCACCACCGCCACCTCGCCGTGCCAGGTGCTGCCGGTGGGCCGCCACTCCTCGCCATCGACATCCTTCAGGCGCTGGCCCAGGAGGGCGGAGCGCGGCAGGCCGACGGCGGAGACGAAGCGGTCGTTGGCGTAAATGAGGCGGCCCTCGGGGTCGAGCTCGCAGACGATGGTGGCCTCGTCCATCGCCTTCTTGTGCTGGATCAGCGCATGCATCAGCGAGTCGATGCGCTGGCCGAACTGGGCGCGCAGGCTGCCGGCGGTGCGGTTGATCACGTCCACCGCGCGGCGGATCTCCAGCGGCGCGTCATCGGTGAGCGCGGCCTGCGCATCGACCGCGCCGGCCAGCACCTGCTCCTCGTACACGCTCAGGCGATCGAGGTTCAGCAGCCACCGGCGCAGCGCCAGCCGCATCGCCATCAGACCCAGGCCGAGGCCGAAGAAGATCAGGCCGGCCGTCTGCAGCGACAGCGCCCAGACCTCGCCGGCGATCCCGTCCGCGTTGTAGCGCAGCTCCAGCACGCCGTAGTTGCGGCCGCCCACGCTGATCTCGCGGCGCAGGTCGGGCATGCGGGAGGCGACCAGGTCGACCAGCCAGCCCGGCGCGCCCGAATGGGTCGGGTCGGTGGCGACGATGCGCCCGCCGGCCGTGTCGGTATAGATCGCCTCGCGCAGCGGCGAGGCGGTGACGATCCGGTCCAGCAGACGGCGGATGGTGTCGAAGTCGCCGATCAGGGCGCTTTCGGTGATGGGCTGGGTGGAGACCTCGGCCAGCTTGTCGATGGACTGGCGGTTGTCCGCGATGTGCTGGGTGAACTGCTGGTAGGTGATCAGGCCCAGCGCGCCCAGGGCGGCGATGAGGATGCTCAGGCCATAGAGCAGGAACACCCGCGACGCGAGCGACTGGGGCATCCAGGACCGGGCGGTCCGGTGCGCCGTCGTCACCTGGGACTCCATCTCGGGAATCAGCGCAGCGCCGCGGGGGCGGTGCGGTAGAACTCGCGGTAGGAAGCGTAGTCGGCGTCGGACGCGGCCACGAAGGAGATCGGGTCACGGGCCTGGATCACGCGGGCCGCGTTCTCCAGCACCTTCTTGCCTTCCGGGTCGGTGTGCATGCCCAGGATGGCGCGCAGTACCGCCTGCAGGTGGGCCGGCGGCACGCGCGGCGAGGCCATGAGGGCCAGGTCGCTGAAAGGGGGCGAGGTCCACAGCACGCGGAAGGTGCGGTTCTCGCGCGCCGAGAACTCGGTCACCATCTGCGAGTTGGTGCCCATGGCGACCGCGCGGCCCGACAGCAGCTGGCTGAAGGCCGCATCGAGGTTGCCGGCGAACACCGCGCGCACCGGCACCTTGCGCTCCAGGAGCTGGGCGAACGGCACCTTGTAGGCCACCAGGGCCTCGGGACCGGGGAAGGCGATGTCCTTGTCGGCGAGGTCGGCCAGGGTCCGGATCTGCGACTCGGCCGGCACGATGATCTGGCCGGCCACGGCCGGCGCATTGCGGCGGCCGAACACCTTCCAGCCGAGCTTGACCCGCTCGGGGCTGAACAGGTGGTTGGTGAAGGCGAAATCCGACTCACCGGCCAGCACCAGGGCCGTGGTCTCGGCGGAGGTGCGGCCCAGCTTCAGCTGCAGGCGCACGCCGCTGCGCTGGGAGACGTACTCGAGGATGGGGTTCCAGTAGCTCGCCGACAGCGCCAGGCTGTGCTGGTTCACGGGCGAGAACTGGTAGGTCGCGGCCGGCGCCTGCGCACAGGCCGGGGCCATGCCCAGCAGCGCGGCCAGGGAGGCCAGGGCAGCGACGAGGAAGCGGATGGTAGTCATAGGATGACCAGGGTCTCGGACCATTCTAATGCCGTGTTACATCTTGAACTTTAGGGATTAGCCTTGCTGCCTAGCCCTAGAATCATGGCCGCTGCGGAGGCGTGGCAGAGTGGTCGATTGCACCGGTCTTGAAAACCGGCAACGGGCAACCGTTCGTGAGTTCGAATCTCACCGCCTCCGCCAGCCGCCTCACGCCCCCACCCCGCGCAATCCGCGCCGCCCCCCGCTGCCAGCCGCTGAGGCATCGGCCTGCGCCTTAAGCATCTTCCCTAGCCCGCTCAAGTTCGGCCCGGCCCCGCCGAAGAGCCTGCCGTAGACGGGGCCTGCCCTGCCATCCACCGGAACGCCTGTCCGCGTTCCCCCGCCCGAGGAGCGCCGCGTGCCCGAGTCCGACCCCCTGCAGGAGCGCCAGCTGGCCCGCCGCCGCTGGGGCGTACTGGCCGCCATCCTGGCACTCGGCGTGGCCCTCACGACCTGGGCCGCCCAGGCGGTGCAGCAGGTCACGGCCCAGCGGGCGCATGCCCAGTTCGAGGGCCATGTGGACCGCCTCCAGCAGGAGATCATCAACCGCATCCAGAAGGTCGAGTACGGCCTGATGGGCATCCGTTCGGCCCTGATCGCCCGGCCCGACATGACCCAGGCCGAATTCAAGGCCATGCTGGAGACCCGCGACCTGTGGCAGGAATTCCGCGGCGTGCGCGGATTCGGCTTCATCCAGCAGGTCGATCGCGGCCAGGTGGCGGACTTCACCGACTACCGCCGCCGCGACCACAACCCCGGCTTCACGGTGCGCACCACCGGCCTGGCGCCGGACCTGTTCGTCATCAAGTTCATCGAACCCGCCGCCAATAACCTGGGGACCCTGGGCTGGGACCTGGGCTCGGACCCGGTGCGGCGCGAAACCCTCCTGAAGGCCGCGGAACTGGGGGAGCCGATCCTCACGCCCCGGATCGTGCTGCTGCAGGACCAGAACGCCGGCGCCGGCCTGGTCTACCTGGCGCCGTTGTATGCCGGGTCCCACCAGCGCGGGGCCGACCGCGCCTCGCGCGGCCGGCTGGTCGGCTTCATCCACGCCCCCATCGTGGCGGCCGAGATCCTCGGTGACCTGCAGACCTTCGTGGAGTTCATGCTGGACATCCGCCTCTACGAAGGCGCGGCGGGCGACGGCCGACTCATGATCGACACCCTGCGGCCGGTCGACCTGCGCCAGCCCCAGCCGCCGGACGACGCCTTCGACCTGCGCAGGCTGCAGGCCGACCGCCAGTTCACCATCGGGCATCGGCTGTTCACCCTGCAGGTGGCGGGCCGGCCAGCCATGGAGGCAGGCCTGACCGGCGCCGGCAGGCCCTCGGTCATCGTGGCGGCCTGCGGCACCCTGCTCACGCTGCTGCTCGCGCTGGCGGCCTCCCTGGTGATGCGCGGCCAGGCCCGCGCCCGGCAGCTGGCGAGCTCGATGACGGCCGACCTGGCCGAGACCACGCGGGCGCTGGCCGATAGCCATGCGCGGCTGCAGGTCACCATGGGCGGCCTGTCGGCCAGCGAGAAGCTGATGCGGCTCATCACCGACAACATCCCCGGGCGCATCGTCTACTGGGACCGCCTCGGTTACTGCCGCTTCGCCAACCGGGAATTCCTCGAGGCCCACGGCAAGACGCTGGAGTCGGTGATCGGCCACACCTCGCAGGAAGTCTTCGGCGAGCAGATCGATCCCCACCGCGCCGCCCGGGTGAGCGCCGTGCTCGCGGGCGAGCACCTGGTGTTCGAGGAAGTGGGCACCGGCACCAGCCGCGCCGGGAAGGCCCGCACCCGGATGGTCCACTTCATCCCCGACACGCACGAGGGCGAGGTGTGCGGCTTTTTCGCCCTGGGCCTGGACATCAGCGACCTGCGCGACGCGCGCGACGAGGCGGTACTCGCCAGCCAGGCCAAGAGCCAGTTCGTCGCCAACATGAGCCACGAGCTGCGCACGCCCATGAACGCCGTGCTGGGCATGTTGCAGCTGGTGCAGCACACGCCGCTGACCCCGCAGCAGCGCAGCTACCTGGGCAAGGCCGAGGGCGCGGCCCAGGCCCTGCTCAGCGTGCTCAACGACATCCTGGACTTCTCCAAGGTCGAGGCCGGCAAGATGACGCTGGACCCGAGGCCCTTCGAGTTCGACACCCTGCTGCGCGACCTGTCGGTGATCTTCGCCACCAGCGTCAGCGGCAAACCGGTGGAATTCGTCTATGACCTCCACCCCGACCTGCCGGCCTGCCTGGTGGCAGACGACATGCGCCTGCGGCAGGTGCTGATCAACCTGGGCGGCAACGCGGTCAAGTTCACCGAGCGCGGCAGCGTCACGCTCTCGGTGCGGCCGGTGGTGCTGACGCCGGGCCTGGTGACGGTGGAATTCGCCATCACCGACACCGGCATCGGCATCGCGCCGGAACACCTGCGACGGCTGTTCCAGGACTTCGGCCAGGCCGAGGCCTCCACCACGCGCCGCTTCGGCGGCACCGGCCTGGGCCTGGCGATCTGCCGCAAGCTGGTGGCCCTGATGGGAGGCGAGCTGAAGGTCGACAGCACGCCGGGCCGGGGCAGCCGCTTCTCGTTCCGCCTCCCCATGCCGGTCTGTCCGCCCGACGCCCTGGCCGTCCCCGCCGCGCCGCGGCCGGCCCGCCGCGTGCTCGTGGTGGACCCGCAGCCCCTGACCCGGCAGGCCCATGCCGGCATGGTGCGGATGATGGGCGGGCTGCCGCACTGCGTGACGACAACCGAGGAGGCGGCCACCTTGCTGAAGGAGCAGCCCGGCGCCTTCGACGCCGTGCTGGTCGACTGGCTGGTCGACGAGGAAGTGCCCCTGGCGTCCGCCCGCCGCCTCGGCGCGCTGCTGCCTGCAGGCGGCGCGCCGCTGCTGGTGGTGGGCACCGCCGAGGTGAACGAGCTGTTGGCCCAGCTCGAGCCGGAGCGTCTGCGGCAGATTGCTGGCAGCCTGACCCGGCCGCTCACGCCCGGCATGATCGCTGCGGCCCTGGACTCCGCCCTCAACGGCGGGCAAGCCGCCGTGCCGGCCGCGCCGGTGGAACGGCCGCTGGCGGGCCTGCGCCTGCTGGTGGCCGAGGACAACGAGAACAACCAGCTGGTGGCGCGCGAACTGCTCGCCAGCCAGGGCGCCGAGGTGGTGATCGCCGAGGACGGCCTGGTGGCGGTGGAGCGCATGCGCGACGACGGCCGCTTCGACGCCGTGCTGATGGACTGGCAGATGCCTCGCATGGACGGTCTCCAGGCCTGCGAGCAGATCCGGCGGCTCGGCTTCGGCAGCCTGCCCATCATCGCGATGACGGCCAATGCCATGGACTCCGACCGCACCCAGTGCCTGGCGGCGGGCATGGACGACCACGTGGCCAAGCCCTTCGTGCTGGCCAAGCTGGTCGAGACCCTGCTGCTGCACACACGCGGCATCCAGCCGGCATCGGCGCCGGGTGAACCGCGCAGCGGCGAAGGGCCCGCGTCGCCGGTCGAGGCAGGCGGCCCCGAGCTGCTCGACCGCGCCGGCGCCATCGAGCAGCTGGGCGGGAGCATGGAGCTGTA
>JACCDQ011624940.1_pt1 | contig 10119 bp, 7 predicted proteins | sample 7446031 | NCBI WGS metagenome assembly JACCDQ01 (sample SAMN15323442, study PRJNA562643) | freshwater metagenome | isolation source: river surface water | place: USA:Blue River Watershed | collected 2017-08-17 | reverse complement strand
TTGAAATTTCTCAAAGCATCTTCAATACCGTTACAAACTGCTTGTCTAAATTTCTTCCAAGATGTGAATTCTGTTCTATCTACCAAAATACATACAACTGAATTTTTAATATTAATATAAAAAACACCATTTTTCACACACATCACTTCTAGCTGTGGAAAAGTATTTTTTATTAGCTCACTAAACAACTCTTCAATATCAACGGACGGTTTCATTATATATACTTATGAGAAATTCCTAAATACTTTTAAATTTTGAATTTTGCTTTTTGATACAGCAATTGAATCTCATTTTTCAATATGTCTAGAGATAGGTTGATTTTTTGGATAAATTCCTGTATATCGCCTGATGAATATCCGTAAAGATAATGATAGAATAAATCTGTAACGGTTTCACGGTCAAAATTCTTCACAAGATTACACATTTTTAAATACTCATTCTCATTCTCATATCTTTCTACATTCATTTCTTCTACATCATTCAACATATCTCTGTATGAAAAGTAATACAGGGCAAGAGAATACAATTTTTTTATTTTCAAATCTTTTTTACCCCCTGTATTGAATTGCTTATTATTTATAGTATATTTGACATCTTCTAAAGTATGTCTTATAAATGTACTTACTTCATCAATATCCTTCAGCATCATCTTGATATCATTCCCATCAAGGTCAACTTCCTTATTAATACGGTTCATAAGATGTTCTTTGGCGTTCATTTTATTAGAATATTAATATATATTATTCTAATAAATCTAAATCAATTTTTTAACAACTTTTTTATAGATTATTCTCTAAAATGTCTCTACACAGTAACAAGACCAGTCTCAACATCCAAAGTAATTTCACGGAAATACTCGGTAAATACCTGAATATCAATAGCAACATTGGAGTTGTTGGTGAAACTGATAGTGATGTTGCGGGGAGTGAGGAGGTCAGCAGGGTTGCAACGGCTCAAATCTACATAATAGAAACGGTTCATCTTCCACCAATCCTCGTTGATGAGACCGCAAGAAAGTCCCAAATCAGCACCGTTAATCTTCTCATAGAGAGAGACTTGGTGAAGGAAGTTCTCGTAATCGTAAGAGTAAACATTCTGGAGCTGGTTCACACCACCAACCGCAACCTGAAGATTGATAAGCGAAATAGGTGCAGAAGTCATAGGATAAGTATCAAAGGGTGAAAGAGCTTGGGCGAATGCCGTAACAAGAGATGTAACCGATGCACTAACATTTGCCTGACCGTTGGAAACCGAAGCAACCGAAGGAATAATGAGCAAACCACGAATGTTGGAAACACCAGACTGAACAAGGAAGCTAGAAGTAGAACCAGAACTGATGTTAGAGAAGGTGTTGTTAAGAACCGAAGTGAAGCAAACTCTCTTGGCTCTGTTGCTGGAAATGTACATATCAAGCTTCTCTGGCTTGAGTTCCACTTGAGGGAAATAGAAACGGCAAGCGTTCATAAAGTGAGCCATTCCACTATTACCAAAGTTGACAGTACCACCCTGAACAGAAATAGAAGTTTGCTGGGGGTTACCAATGAAAAGAGCCGAAGTCATATTGGTAGCAGTAGCAGGGTACACATTGAGAGCGGACTGAATAAGAGGGCAAGTGTTTGTGAAAGTGTTTGCCGCAGCAGAAGTAACCTGAAAACCACCGTTAGCAATATTAGAAACAACTGAACCAACATTGAGGTAAAGTCTCATTTGGGCATCAAATTTCTTCATTAGAGGAAGCTGTTTCATAGAATCCAAAATATCCGCAAGACGAACAATAGCAACATCAAACCAGAAAGCCTGTGTCTCTGCCGCATTAAGAGCAAAATAAGGACGAAATTCCTTTGCAAGACCTGCGGCATTTGCGATACAGTTGGAAGTACCAACCATATTGGGAAGACCAGCAGCACCAGCGTTTGAAGAATCCGCAATCTTCTTAAGACGAGAGTAATAGCCCCTGTTATAAGCACCACCATATTGAATAGCAGCACTTGACTCATCACCAGCGTTAGCCCCAACTGCATAATAAAAGTAAAGAGTAGTAGTAGCCGCAATAGTAGCCTTCTGGGAAAGAGTAACACCAGTAGTACCATTAAAAGCCGTTACAAAAGTATTTGAAGGAACACCAGCACCAACAACAGCCTGACCAACCTTTACAAAAGCTGCACCAGTAGAAGTTAAAACAACAGCAGTATCATCATCTGTCGCAGAAGCACTGGTAGAAAGAGAACCAGCAAGAAGACTCAAGGGAAAAGGAGTGTTATTTGCGACACCATTCGCAATAGTAGTAGGAGTAAGAGCATTTGCAACAGTACCAGTAACCGTAGCAAGAGTGCTGTTAGTATAAGTCATAGATTCCCAGTTATCAATCTCGTCACCCATACCAAGCGAAGAACCCATTGTCTTCAAATCATCCGCTGACATTTGAGAAAGCATCTTGAAACTGACATACTGGTTAAGGTTAGGAACAAACTGCTCAACGACCTTTCCAGCAACAGTAAGGTCAAGACCTTGAACAAGCTGGAAATAACCACTCTTCAAACCAGTGGAAGCCCAAGCGTGTTCAGGAGGGGTAAGAAGAGCACCGCCTGAAGTAGTCCAAGCCGTACAGTAGGTGATAGGAATAGCTAAATAAGCCTGATTCGTATCTATAAGACGAGTAGAATTATAAATAGAAGACAAATCAAACTGTACCAATGAAAGTCCAGAACCAGAGGTGTAACTGCCGTTGTTAATGTCTTGGATATAGTTCCAATGTTTGGAAGCATAAGGCGTTTCACTATCAACACCTTGAGGAAGAGTAGACTTTGTGAATTCGTAAATGTCAGTCATTATATATATTGCATCTAGAAAAAATATTGACTAAAAGTATAATGGAGAATAATAATTATACCCCTGACATAGAACAAGTATTAGAAAATATTAGGATTAATTCTGTAATTTTACATAAAGAACATCAAAAACGCTATCTACAATTGCATAGTCAGCTAAAATATTTCAAGATTCCTATTATATTTGTTTCTGGAATTTCTAGTATTTTAAGTTTCAGTCAAGCGTATGTTCCACAGGATATTATTTCTATCCTAAATAGTTTAATGTCTTTCACTTGTAGTATTATCGGTGCTTTGGAATTATTTATGGGTATTTCTTCACAAATGGTACTAGAATTATCTACTTCTAAAGATTATCATATTTTGGCGATGGATATTTCTAAATGTTTGACCTTGAAACCAGAAAATAGAAGCAGCGAAGGGAGAGCATTCCTTGAGCAGTCATATGGTACATATATCAAATTAATTGAGAACTCGTGTGTAGTGCGTAAGAAGATTCAAGATAAACTATGTGTTATTCCTAAAGATATTGAAACCGATTCTACTAGGGAAACTGGAGAACAATTGGTATGAGTTTGGAAAAGTCTATTTTTTAGTTGTTAATTTTTTCTAATAAATGAGATTTATGATAATATTATTTTTTAATAAATATTTATCAGCAAATAAGTTTGTTGTAGTTTTCTTTTCTTTAGATAATCTATAATGTCTCTCTACGATAAAATCGCCGAAATCAACCGTATCAACAACTTGTTGATGATAAAAAACGATAGGATTGGTAGAAATGCTAGAAAACCAGACCAAACCGTCCGCAGAATGATGAAGCCGATAGAAAATGAACTCATTGACAGCTATGAAAATCTATTTCCACCTTCTTTTGAAGTTGAGACTGGAGATGTAGATGAATATGGTGTTCCTATTAAGAAATATCAAAAATATATGTTACCTGATGAAGAGCCTGAATTAGAGGAAGTTCCACCGATTATTGAGGATATTTCTGGGGAAGAAGAGAAATTGAAAGAAGCTTATACAGAATTAGCAGGAATTCATCGTAATATTAGAAGTGAAATTAACAAGACAAATAAACTAATTAAGGAAGTTCAACGCCTTCGTAATGAAGGAAAAATAACCGATGAGCAGTTACAACGCAAAACAAAAGAATTTCAGGAGAAAATTGCAGAAATGACAAAAACAAAATCTATGAATGAAACTCAATTGGTTGCTATTAGAACCGCAAAGGATGAACTACAGCAGAGAGTTAGAGACCATAATGCCGAAGTGTTGGCGATACGCAAGAGAAATAAAACCAAAATGGATGAATATCGTGGTAAATTGGATTTGTTGAATAAGGGTGCTTTTTCTACAGTTCAGGGTGAAAATGAAACAGAACAGGAGTATTTAGAAAGATTGAAACAAAATGCTCAAATTGAAGAACCAGAAGAAGAGTTAGCAAATGCAATTACTATGATAAATAGACAATTCCGTTTGAAAATGCGTGAGATGATTAGTGATATTGCAAAGATTGAACAAGTTGCAAATGGAATAGATGAATTTGGAAAAGTAGATAACAAATTTAAACTTATGAAATCTTGGGCATTATTGAAACAGAAATTCTTGACTGCATATGGTGCTGATAATAAGAAAGTTACTGCGAATGATATTATTACTTTTATGAAAGCCTTTTTGGAAATTGGTGAAACTGGCTTACCTGCTGCAGTTGAGAGAGAATTGAAAGCACCTACTAGACAAGGTGAGGTTGAACATATTGTATATAGTACTATTCCTGATGAAAATGTACTTTTGATGACAAATATGCAAACGGAGAAGCATTTGTTTTTGAAACCGCTATTGATTACGGAAAGAGGTGGTCATAATGATACTTATGCTTTGTTGTATAGTTTTAGTGGTGAGAAGAAATCATTTAAGCAATTCTTTGACGGTTACAAATCTGGTATTCCATTTGATAGAACTCTTCCATTTAGTGAATCTGGAGCTACCAATAAAAAATTGAAATCTAGTGATGAAATATTTAACAATACTGGAATTAAAAAGGAGGATATTTTGAAGATTTTTAAACAAAATACACCAGAAATAAATCCTAACAATATTTGCAAGAAATTAATTGCTGAATTTCAGTTAAAACCTTTACGAATGACCGATGAAGATGTGATTAGAAAACCTTATACTTTAACCAAGAAAGGAGCTGAAGTTGGTGTTCAATATGGTTATGGTATTAAGAGTGAAGGAATACCAAAAGTTGTTCCATTTGGAGATTTGTATTTGTATATGAGAAAATTGTATTACGAGAACATTCTTTCTGTTAGAAATAAAAATATGAAAGTAATTGCTGGTTTTAGAACTGTGAAAATTAGTGAGCCTTTTATGAAATTAATATTAAATATGATGCGTGGAATTAATCCTACTCATAGTGATTTGGAATCATTAAAAGCTGGAGAAAGAGAGATATATGATAGATTAATTACTTTAGCTCATTTAAATAAACAAGTAGTCCATCAAAAGGATAATACTGTAAAAGATTTGAAAAAGCGATTAAAAATGCTAGAAAGTGAGATAGAAATTGGAAATAATTCACCTTTAATTAAAAAAGAAATATACGGAATATTACATTCTTTGAAAGATTTTAAAGTAATTACACAAAGTCAAATAAATAAATATTTATCCCAGATTTAATTCTTTTTATATATTATAAAATGTATTACGAGATTCCAATCCAAAAGCTATCACACCCCCAGATACTTAAATTGTTGAAGGGTGAGAGAATTCGTGTTAAGCACGGACAAGAGCACAAGATTAAGGCTTCTGCCGAACAGCACAAGAAGATTATGTCAGCTCACAAAAAGGGAAAAGGTTGTTGCATTCAACTTGACCCTTATCAACGCCAAATGCCTGAACATCTTTCTATGAATACCAAGAAAGGTAAGGGTTTTTGGGGCGATTTAGCAAAGGGTGCTTTCAAAGAACTTGCACCTGTTGCAATTGATTATCTTGGTGGAAAAGCCAAAGATTATGTTAGTGGTATGGGTGCTATTCAACACGGTGGTGTTATGAATCCTATGACTCTTGATGGTGAGCATTATATGGGATTGGTTATTCCTGAAGAAATATCTGGAGAAGGTAAGAAAAAGCGTGGTAGACCTAGTAAAAAGGGATGTGGTCTTCCACCACCAGTTCCTACGCATCCTGTTACGATTCATCCCCATTCTGCTCATTCAATGAAAAAGAGAGGAAGACCTAGTAAGAAAGGTGAAGGTGTAGGTAGTGATTTAGTTAGTGCTATAAATAAGAAGTTTTTTGTTCCAAAGCCAACTCGTGGTAAAGCTACAGCTGGTGCTATTGTTTCTGGAATTCCATTTGTTAGTAAGCCAGTTGTGTCTAGTAGAGCTGGAAAAGCCCCTGCAAGAAGAGGTAAGGGAAAAATTAGTCGTGGAGATATTACTGATGTTGTTTTTAATGCATTACCACCACGAGTTCAAGATAGAATAGATGCTGGATTAGATGTTGCATTAGGTAAGTTTGGACTTATTAAACCAAAGGCGGCAGTGCAGCAAAGACCTGTTGTTATTAAAAATGCACCAACTACTTCAAATCCTTTGAGCGGTTGGACAAAAACGGCTGCTTCACAAAAAGCACAGAGCAATTATGCTGCCTTAAGACAAGTTCAAAAAATGTCACCTGCACAGCTACGAGGCAAAGGTGTTGCCCAGAAGAAGGAAGGTGGTGCTTTATATCCTGCTGGATACGAGAACAAGAAGGGAAATGGTAAGAAAGGTAAAGGTGTAATTGGTAGTCTTCTTGGAAAGGTTGTTGGAGGCGTTGCTGGTAAATCTTTAGGAGGAGATAAAGGTGGAGAAATTGGCTCTCTTTTAGGTACAGTTGCTGGAGAATTATTACCTTTTTAAAATCATTTAAAAATTTTCTCATAAGTATATAAAATGGAGAGTAAGAAAAAAGCTTTTGAAAAGTTTAAGGAAAATCATCCCGAGCGTTTAGCAGAATTAAGAAGGGAAGCTAGTAAACGATATTATGAATCCCATCGTGAAACCGTCAAGCAGAAATGCAAAGAAAGAGCAAGACAAAAGAGAGAAGATTCTTTAATAGAGATGGTAAAAAATTGATTCAGTTTTCTAATAAATATATATATAAAGGATATAGATTTATTTCTAATAAATAGTATATAGAATGTTTGAACGAAAAATCACTGGTCGCCTTAATAACATTTATAAGAAGGAACTTTTAACCTTCTTCAACCAAGCCAATGGGAAGTCTTATAAGGAGATACGAAATGTCTCAAGGTTCTATGGTTTAGCGAATTCTAACGATACCTACGAACAATTAAGAGAGCTATATAATACCGAAGTGGATAGAAGACGAAATGAGGGACGAGTTGCTGAAAAAGATTTTTATAAAAGAAATGTAACCAAGATTTCAATTAAAAATTTCAAGAAAATTGAGAATGTAAACGAAGAAGGGTTAGCTTCCAAAAATACTGATTTGATTGGTCATATTTACAATATATTTAATTCTATGCGAGGTAAAACCGTCATCTTTCAGTATGTCGTAGATAGACGATATGTATTGAATGTTACACTTGATATTCCAACTACAAAATTTGGTGAATTTTGGAAAGAATTTACAAAATGTACAATTATGGTTGAAAGTGGTGTAACGGTCTTTGATGCAAATGATTTTAAAGGAAATGTGTTGATATTTGAAGCTAGAAATGATATCAAAGTAAACAAAGTCAAACAATATTTTCGTGATGGTATTAATCACTGTGTATTTCATCCAATTAAGAAATGGGCAGAAGAGAAAGTGGAGAAAGCAGAAAGCACTAGAACAAAAGAAAGATATTCAAAGATTGTAGATGATTGTACCAAGTTGACAGAAGAATATGTAGATGGTGTTCCTGAAGATGCATTCCCAAATATCTGTAATATATTGCAAATGAACATTGAAATTCAGTTACCATTTATGAAGACATCATTCTTAAAATTTAATAGCGAGAAAAAACCATTGACTACTTTTAAATTCTTGAATACCCGTATTGACCACTTGGAAACAAATATGAATGCAAATATCAATAAAATTATCAATGTAACGACGGAAGAACTTTACAAGATAAAAGATGAATTGGATAAAAATAACGAATTTTATACATTCAAAAGAGGACGATATAATTTATACGAAATTTCCACTCTATTTCATACTTATAAAACAACAACCGAATATAATAAAATTTCCAAAGATTTTGAGATATCTACTGGATTAATCAATTGCAAAATAGATGATATTGGAGATATGGATTTGAGCGAATTTATCCGTGAAGGTGTGCATTATAATGAAACGGTTGATTTTAAAGATTATACAAATTACATTAATTGTTACACACCAGAGAAGGATTATTATGACTTTGAGAATAATGTTTGGAAAAAGACAAAACCATTGTCTTTGAAACATATTGATATGACAAAGGCATATGCCGCATTTAAAACTTGTAAATGGTATGGCGGTTTCGTTGGTAAGATTACTGACTATAGAAATACTGATAGAGTTGTAAGTGAAGGATTATATAGAATTACAGATTTGGACTTTCGTAAATCAAAATTCAAAATTTGGAATGATAAATTGAAAGTATTTGTAAATAATAATGTGTATACTTCGGCTGAATTGAGATTCTTGGATAGTGTAAAAGTTAAATATAGAGTTGTTTCTGGTTGTTGGGGAATTGAACCATTCCACTTTGAATTCAATGAAGATATGATAAATAAGAAGATTGAATTATCATCCAATGATGGAGAAATAAATAAAGTTGGTTATTATGCATACTGGACTGGTGCGTGTGACCAGCACAAATTAAAACAAAAATTCTGGATGAATGGAAATGATGATTATGTGAATGTCTTAAAATCACAAGAATATGCAAAGATTAAACAATTTGATTTGGAAGAGAGTAAAGAAGTGTGCATTGAATTCAACAAAGAATCTAATTTACATTTGTCCCATATTACTGCATTTATTACAGCGTATCAGCGTTTGAATGTATTTGAGCAGTTATTAACAATGGACTATGATAGTATTATTCGTATATGTGTGGATGGTATTTATTACTTTGGAGAAGATGTAGAATGCTGCAATGTGTTTCGTATTAAAAATGATAAAATGAAATTTGGAAATGCAGCTTGTCCTGCTTATGTATCAAATGTAACGGAAAAACCATTAATCATATTAGATAAAGAATTTCGTGAAAATTATCGTAAAGAATTACATCTCGGTGGAGGCGGTTGTGGAAAAACTTGGTACAATTTAAATGATAGAGGATTAGTGAAACCGCTATTCGTTGCACCATCGTGGAAACTTGCAAGAAATAAACAAATTGAAACTGGTATATATGCAACTGTCTGGGCAAAAATTATTACGACTGACCCAGAACAAATTAATAGAATAAAATACTACAATAATGTGTTGATTATTGATGAAATTAGTATGATGACAGAAAGAGAGAAATTGTTTATTATGGAAACTTACAAAGATATGAAAATAATTATGTGTGGTGATTTGGGATATCAGTTACCATATATTACCAAATATGATAAAAATAAGAAAGTAATTCCAAACAAAGAATGCACTCTTGAAGGATTTGATATTGTGAAACAATACACTGATGACCATAGATGCAAATGCGTTGTATTGAGAGAAGTAAAGAAAAAATTAAGAGATTACATTAAGAAAAAAACAGATATGATATATGTAAAGAAATATATTAAAAGTAAAATAGAAAGCATATCTGTTGAGAAATTGAAAGAAGAATATAAGATTGAAGATATGATATTAGCAAAATATAATAAAGTAAAAGACAATTATACAGAAATGTTTTCTGGAAAATTTGATAGAGAAAAATATTATGTCTGCACCAACACAAGTACATATAGCAATGGAGAAATCGTAATAAGTGATAAGGAACTTCCTAATTTAAAACTTGGTAAAAATAAAAATAGAAGAAATGAGTTTGATTATGAAGTGAGACATTGCTTTACAGTTCATTCTATTCAAGGTGAAACCGCTGAATATAATTTATATATTGATTTGAAAGGATTTGATTCAATTCGTATGCTCTATACAGCAATCTCACGAGCAAGAACGATAAATCAAATCAAATTCATAGAGTGATTTTATAAGAAAAAATAAGATTTAAATAATTTGTGTCCCTAATTCGGGCAGAAATTATTTTTTTTTGAAAAATTTGAATTTTTTCGGGTAGGGCGAAAAAAAGAAC
>JACCDQ010793472.1_pt1 | contig 10119 bp, 27 predicted proteins | sample 7446031 | NCBI WGS metagenome assembly JACCDQ01 (sample SAMN15323442, study PRJNA562643) | freshwater metagenome | isolation source: river surface water | place: USA:Blue River Watershed | collected 2017-08-17 | reverse complement strand
GATCTATAAGCATGCCGAGCTATCAGCAATCCTTGCTTCAAGTTCAAAGGATGTCCATAGCATTCTGGTTCAGCGTTTTCACAACAATGGCTCTATGGCTAACGCAATGCCTTGCCCTACTTGCCAAAAGATGCTCAAGGCTTTTGGCGTAAAGCTGGTAAGATATACAGACGACAGTGGTTTTAAGGAGTACAGCAATGTCTAAACAACAAGATCTTGATGGTGTCTATATGCAGACAGCTAGGCTTCATGCAGGGCTTTCTAAAGCCATTAGAGCCAAGGTAGGAGCCGTTCTTGTAACAAAGCAAGGGGTCACCCTCACTGGCTACAATGGAACGCCTACAGGACGTTCTAACGATTGTGAATATGAAGTGCACGATATTGGCAGGTTGTATCCTGATCTTGTAACAAAACCAGAAGTCATTCATGCAGAACTCAACTGCATCATGAAAGCAGCTAGAGAAGGAGTCAGTTGTATTGGTGCAACAGTCTATGTTACACTTAGTCCTTGCATTCAGTGCAGTGCAATGCTAGTTCAAGCTGGTGTAAGTCGAGTAGTCTATGATCAGATGTACAAAGACAACGCTGGGATTGAGCTTCTTAATTCATGTGGTATTCTTGTGCAACCGTTTCATCAACATAGCAGGCATTGAAATGAAAAGTATTCAGCGATGGGTTGGCACTACAAGTTACCTTGTTGGTATGGTGCTGACAGCGTTTAATATTTATCCAGCAAACCTTGTTTTTGGTGCGCTTGGTGGTATACTCTGGTGTCTTGTCGGTTTAGGGTACAAAGACAAGGCTCTGGTTCTTGTAGAGGCGGCATCTGCTGGCATCTACTTGAGTGGTTTAATCCTTTGGTCAATTAAGTAATGGAGTTGAAATGAGTTTCGAAACAAAAGAAGACAAAGAACTAAACGGGTTCAAATGCCTGTATATCATTCGTGGTATCCCCGGCTCTGGTAAGAGTACACTTGCATTGCAGATGTATCGTTCTGGTATGATTGACGACTTCTTTGAAGCTGACGATTATTTCGTTACAGATGAAGGGTATGTATTCAATCCACAATACCTACAAACAGCACATACGAAGTGCCAGAAGGCTGTTCGTGAAAGCCTACAGCTCGGTCGTACTGTAGCTGTCTCAAACACTTCTGTTCAAGAGTGGGAAGTCAAGACATACGAAGATATTGCCAAAGAGTGCAATGCAGCGGTTGTCTCTCTCATTGTTGAAAATCGACACGGTAATAAAAGTATTCACTCTGTCCCTGATGACAAAATCGAACGAATGAAACAAAAATTCTCTGTGAAGCTGTAATATGACACTACTTTCCTTTGATCGCCAAATGGTTTTGGTAAATCGTGGTTTAGCTACTAATAAGAATGACGGTGTATACACTACATTCAAGTATGCTAAGAAGGCAATGTACGATTACCTATGGCACGAAATTCCAGATCTTCTTGAGTGCCGTGGGCATGTGTATGAAAACGCTACACAAAATCTTGTTCAAGCGGCACCAAAGAAGTCTTTCAACTATCTCGAAAAGGGCTGGTGGGCAGAAAAGCCTATGAGTACTCGTGTTGAGATGTATAGGAAAATCAATGGTTATATGGCATGTGCTTCTTACAATGGAGCTGATTTAGTTGTATCCACAACAGGCACAACAACTTCAGATTATGCTAAAAATGCACGCAGGCTGATTGAAAATGATCCGATCATTATGGATATGATTACTGACTACTATACGCTCTTACTTGAGGTTGTAGTACCAGAAGATCCTCATATTGTCGATGAGTATCCCGGATTGTATGTGCTAGGTAAACGCCATAAAGAAACAGGTGACTATGTACCAAATGGTTCTCGTACTGTTTGTTCTCTTGAAGATGCACTTCGACTGGCAAATGAAGATAAGGGTGAAGGTTTTATGGTATACTTAGCAGGAAGCGACTACTCAAGTTGTTGTAAAATTAAGACACCATACTACTCAGGAAAGAAAAAACTGATGCGTATGACAAAAAAGAATGTCGAGTTGATGTACAATCAGATTCAAACGATTGAGAACCAACTGCCTGATATGTGGAAGTTTGCCCCAAAGCTGATTATTGAGTATCATACTCAAGAGGTTTGGAGCAACGCTACAGATCAGCAACGAAGGAAATTTTTGGAATTCATTGAATGAAAGCTCACAACTTCAACGGTGTTCTGCATGCAAAAGGTATGTTCATTTATTGCAAGGGGTGTGGACTCATTAAACTTGGCAATAGAGAGTCTGTAAGGGCCGCTGAGAAGCCTTGCCAAGGCTTACGAGATCTTGATGATGAACAATACCTGAAGCTCAAGGGCATATCAAAGAGTAGGTAATTAATTCTAAGTACCAACAAAACGAAAGGGGTAGTGTGAAAATCTTTACATCAGACTTGCATTTCAGGCACAAACGAATTGTGGAATTTACCAATCGAGGTCTTGAGTGCAAGTCTCAACAAGAGCATGACAATTGGCTGATTGATCTTTGGAATAAAGAAGTCTCGGCTGGTGATACTGTATATCATCTAGGAGATTTCTGTTTCTCTAAGAGCTACGAGGAAATCGGTAGCATTCTCAATCAACTAAAGGGTCAGATTATTATGATCAAAGGTAATCATGATAATCGTCAATATATGAATCGTTTGTATATCGATGGATATATCGCAGGATTCTATGAATACAAAGAGATCAATATCCAAGAGATTTCTACCGTCTTGTTTCACTTTCCTATCTCAAGCTGGCACAAGCAAGGATACGGTTCGTTACATTTACATGGGCACTGTCATGGAAATCATCGAGATGGACATGGAAAAATGCTTGACGTAGGACTAGATAGCGCGTATAATATCTTTGGTAGACACAAGTTCTTTGACGAGCACGAAATCGTTGAACTAATGAAAGACAAACAAATTTACATTGCAGATCATCACAAAGAAAGGGTAGACTAATGAACCAAATTGACAATTACACAAAGGCAAAGCTAGTCGCATATTCACAGCCAGCAGGAGAGTTTAAGAATGATTTTCACAACATCAAAGATCTAGTTGCTTATTGTGCAAGAGTCTCAAATCCAAGTAATCAGTTCAATACAGAAACTTCTGAAAAGCTGATCAATTATCTGCTAAAGCACAAGCATTTTAGTCCATTTGAAATGGCAAGTGTAACGATTGAAGTAGAGACTACACGAGATATTGCACGACAATTGCTTCGTCATCGTAGCTTTACTTTCCAAGAGTTTAGTCAACGGTATGCAGACCCAACAAAGGATTTGTCATTTGTTATCCGTGAAGCTCGACTACAAGATCCAAAGAATCGGCAGAATTCTGTTGTAACAGATAATCTTGCTCTTATGGCTATGTGGGAAAATATGCAAAAGAGGGTAATTGACGCTTCAAAAGAAGCATACGCTTTTGCTATTGCTAACGGTATTGCTAAAGAGCAGGCTCGTGCAGTCCTACCAGAAGGTAATACAATGTCTCGGTTATATGTGCAAGGCACCATTCGATCTTTCATTCACTACATTGAAGTTCGTAGTGCAAATGGTACACAACTAGAGCATATTGTTCTAGCTCAAAAAATTGCTCAAGCTATTGGAGAAATTTTCAATGTTGAGTGAAGTAGATATTAACGATTGGAAGGATAGTGATTTTCCACAACCAGTTGCAGAATTAAATAGCCTTGATTATTTCAAGCTACCATTTTCTAGCGACATTATGATGGCTTTATCTAAACTGGACAAAGGCGTAGTTTGCTCTCGTTATGAAGATAAAGTTTCTTTTTGGTTACCAGATTTTGTAAAGGTATTTAAATGCACACCGACTCAGACAAGCAAGAAGTGAATAATACAGAAGACACAGCCGAACGGCTAACTACCAAAGAGCTTATGAAAATGACAGCTAAATCTTCAAAGTATCATCTGTATGAAGTTGAAGATGTTGTTGGACATATGCTCAAGCACTTGCAAACGCTTGTTGCAGAAGGTAAGCATGTTCACCTAAAGGGTATTGGTACTGTCTCTCGTGTTGTAAGAAAACCACTACGTATCCTTGATGTGCGCTCAAAACAAATCAAAATTGTTCCCAACGTGAACAAAGTTTCTGTTAGAATGGACGAACCAATGCGAGAAGCAATGCGTAAGAACCCGATCCAAACAGAAGGCACTTATGAACCAAACGAACAACCATCAGGAAAAGACAGCTCTGAAGTCTAACTGGCCCTTTGCTTTTGTTAATGATGCACAAACTGAAGACAGTCTTGCGCTCATGAAGCTAAAAGAACCAAGTCAGAAACAGAAATTGAAGCAAGAAATTAACGAAGCACCGGAGGCGCTATTTTGAATTTTGAAATCCAACCCTCGAACGAATTCACCATCAATCTTGATAAAATCATTAATGATCGAGACATGCCTAGCTTTATTCTTAAAGCGGCTCACGATCTGAAGATGAATCAGTACTTGCCTGCTGGTGAATACTTTATGTCTCTTGATGATGTAGAGGTTTACGAAATGTCAAACGCTGTTGAGAGCGTAATGACGGATAACTTCAAGAGCTTCGATGTCCCTACAGAGCAACAGGAAAAGGATCTAAGCAATCTTTCTGTGTTATGCTTCCTACTTGCGATGGGGGAAGGTGCTATGGTTCTCACGCCAGATGATCTAGGGGATATGCTAAGATCGCTGACTGTGCTGATTACAGTAGAAGCTCTTAATCGCAAAGGACAAGTAGAGGTTGTATATGAAAACTACTCTATACTTGACGGTTCAAAACCAATTGCAAGGAAAAAGTAATGAAAGCATACATTGGACGATTTCCAAAAGACAAAGAAAAAACTCGTAAAATCTCAATTAGAATTGACAAATGGGATACTTGGAATGCAGATCATACTATCGCCTTGATCGCTCATCCTTTGCTTGTGCAACTTCATGAAGTAAAAAGGGGTGCTCCATTCACAGATGATGATGACGTACCTGAGCATCTACGGTCTGTAAACGCAGAACCAAAAGAAAATGAATGGGATCTTGACTCTTTGCATTTTGCACGGTGGGATTGGATTATGCAAGAAATGATCTGGGCTATGTATCAGATCGTTACCCACAGAGAAGAAGAGAACAATTTCTACACTTGGCACAAAAATCCAGAGGAATTGGACGTTGTAAAAAACATTTCAGACTTCTGCACTATTGACAGGAAGGGTCTAGATGCGTATAATGCTAGACTTCAAAACGGATGCCGACTCTTCGGCAAGTATTTTCAAAACCTTTGGGACTAAGGAGCAAACATGCAACAAGAACAAGCCAACGTACAACAGCGTACAGCAGAAGTAAACCAGCAAATTCAAATCATCATCAATCGTGCCTTGCAGGAGATCCCGATCTCTGATTTGTATGCAATTGTAACAAACGTGCAACATACGGTAGAAGTGCTGTATGATATGGAACTTGTAGCGCATATTCAGCGCAACGCACAGGCCCAGCAACAGCAAGCCCAGCAACCTCAACCAACTCAGGAGTAATAATGCAACGCTATTCAGTCAAATGGAACAACGGTTTCTGGAAGATCTTTGACAACCAGAATTTCGCTGATGTAAAAATCTATGCCCTAAAGGTAGATGCAGTACGCGATCTTGCGCGATTCAATTCTCACTTCAAGCGTTAATTCTGTGCTACAATAAATCTCTTTCTAATCAACAGGAGTAAACATGCAAAAATTTCAACCAAATTTCGAAACAGTTATTGTGCGTAACACAAGCGTCAAAAGCCTGTACGATCTAATTAAGGTTGACTACTTCAATGAAGATGTCGAATATGTAGCACAGCAACTTTCTTTCGAAGAAGCTGTAGGTATGAAGATTTCTATTGATGAAGAGCAAGGAGCTTAATATGTTTCAGAGTTCGTTTATTAAAAGCGCTAAAGATAAAGTCAAAAAGCTAAAGCGCGAATACGAAGACGAAATCCCTCAAAAGAAAAAGAAGAAGAAGGATTATTCAGAGAACCGCAAGAATAAGCGCGGAGAGAATTTTCAATAAGGAGTGAATATGCAGTGGTTTTCTCGCATAGCTTACGTAGTCTTGTTTTTGTCTCTCTCTTTGAATTTAGCTTTCTATGTTGCACTGAAGGACTACTATTCAAAAGAGCAGGAAGCTAAGAAACAAGCGATGCTTGAAGAACAGCATTGCATTATCGAAGCTCTATGGCATGAAGCAAGAGGGGAGGGTAGCGAAGGTCTGGTTGCTGTAGCTTCTGTTATCGACAACAGAAAAAACCATCCAGACTACCCTGCAACCTATTGTGGTGTTATCAAGCAAAGCAAACAGTTCAGCTACACCTTGATGAACAAACCTTCAGCAAAGCACCTGCAAGCCTCTAGGAGCGTTCAAAACGACCCGATATATGCCGAGATACAGCAACTATCTCAGAAGATGCTGGAGGGCGATTTTAAGCCTTCTCTTGGTAGTCGTGTTCTCTGGTACACTACACACAAAGTTAAGAACCAGTGGACAAAGACAAAAATGATCGTAAAGAAAATTGGTAATCATCGTTTCTATTCAGACAAGGAGTAAGCATGGAAATCAAAAATCTCAAAGAAGAACCAAATGGTGATGTTATTATTGAATTTGATATGACTGAAGAAGAGCACCGGCTTATACTTGAGACAGGTGTAGTCAGTGCATTGAAGGCTGGAATGGTTCATGCAGATTTCAATGGATATCGTTGCATTCCAACTAGCTATCAGATCTTCAAACCAGATGAAAAAATGTTTGATCCTGATACAAGCGTTCAAGTCATGATTCGAACCAATATGTTCAAAGAAGCCATTGGTGTAGTCATTCATGGAACAATCACAGATGAAAATCTAGATGCTGTAAAATACGCTCAAGATTCCCTTCAAAAATCATTAGGAAAATAACATGAAAAAACTTATTACACTGGTCATTCTTTCTGTCTCTGCTTGCATTGCTTCGGTACAAGCTCAAACGCAAAAAGAACAATCGAAGACGATCCAAGTGGAAGTCAAGTGCTGGAACAAAGATTTTGTCTATGAGCTTCTAAAGCAAGACAAGTTTTCACCAGTTCTGGTTACTACTATGGAAGAAACTGCAACTGCTGTATTCACAAATGACAAAGGACTTGCACTTGTTATTACAGTAGCTGGCAACATGGCCTGCGTAGTAGGTGCAGGAGACAAGACAAAGGTATTCTGGTCAAAGAATATTGTATAACCCTTCATGGCTCTCGGGTATTCGCCCGAGGGCTTTTTTCATGCTACAATCACTTCATCAACAAGTTCAAAGGAGCTTTCATGAACCCGATCAAACAATTCAAGCCAGCTCTTGGTAGCTTTATCGAAAAGGACTATGGGCATCGCTTCTACTACCGCAAGACTAACGATCCTTGGGCGTTGTCTAAAGGTTACGAATATGAAGTTGATGTTGGATATGATACTCGCTTTGCCAAAATCAAGAAGACACGTTGCCATATGGTTCTCGATGAAGATAAGTACGGTCAGCCCGTTGTTGAGGTGTGGCAAATTCGGTCACATTTTCAGTTTGAAGCAATTTAAGGAGTTGAAGAATGAACGAACGAATTAAAGAACTTGCTAAAGAAGCTGGTATGTGGCGACAGCACTATGATATCGGCGAAGAATCCCCTGCTGGCTTAGAAAAGTTCGCCGAGTTGATTGTTCGGGAATGTATGAATATTGCAGATGGGCAGAAAAAGTGGGTTGAGGATATGGTAGTGTTCAATGAACAAGATGCTACTTGGAATAGAGCAAGAATACAGCAAAGCCAACAAATTGTAGATAAGATTAAACAACATTTCGGAATCAAAGAATGAAAACACCGCATCTTTATTTTCGAAAAACTCACAAAGAAACTGGAATCTTTTTTGATGATTATTTCAGCAACAAGAATTGCCCCGGATGGTATCAGACAGCATTTGACGAATTAGAAGCAAAGGCAGAAGCAAGAATTGAGTATTGGAATCAGGTGCTCACCTCGTGGCATTATCAAATTTTGGATTGGAGTGTAGAATGAACAACTTAGTTCTGAATAGAAGTCAGATAGAAAAACTCTACGAGATCTCTCAGCATTTTAAAGAGATCGATTCATTTTGTATAAAAGTTGACAGAAGCTCTGGGATTGGTGCAGGAATTGTGGTATCATTCTCTTTGTTTGATCCAGAAGATACATCTGTTGACATCACAGATGTTTCCACATGGTAATTCTTCAAAAGATGTGCTATAATCTGTCACATAGCAACTAACCAATGAGGTGAAAAGATGAACGATAGTCTGAACGACGGTTTGAACGAGAATCAGAAAGAAGCGATTTCCTACGCTTTGGAGACACTTCAAGAGCTTTGGTCTGATGGTTTCGGCGCAGTATCTGAGTCTCAGCACGAAGCGGCTATTCAAAGCCTGCAAAATCTCCTTGGCGAGAAGGAAGTCAAAAGCTCTTTGATCGTTCGCCAAAAGCCGATGACCTACAACACAATGATCGGGCTTATGAAAATGCACGGTCTAGAATCTGTAGCGTATGAAAGCACAACAGAAGACATTGTAGATATTGTCCAGAAGTATCATGGGATTATTAGCAATGACTAAGGAGAAAACATAAAAATGACACTGACAATTTACTGGTGGGTATTTCCAACCTTAATTACTGTCCTCGGAATTATCTGGGCTTTGACCTTAGATGACGGTTGCGGATATTTTTCGGGTCTAGGTAATCTTTTGGCGCTGATTCCTGTATTAGCTGTTTCAACTGTATCGTGGATCGTTGCGGCGATCCTAAAATAACATGAAGAAACTATCAGAACGCATTCGCCCAGATTCAGAAGCGGCTCCTTGGGTCATTGAAGAAATCAAGAAGCTAGAAGCTGAAAAGGAACTGTACTACGAACTCGGCTGGAACAGTGCCCTAGAGATGGCTCGTACACAGCTTGAAACCAAGTTTTGGCGGGCTTTTGGACGGGATACCTTGTCCAGCATTGCCGTATATATTAAAACGCTCAAAAAGGAGATAAATCGATGACAAAGCCAGAAACTAAAAAAGCATACAAGCCTGATCAATGGCTGGTTGTGAAAGTAGCAGATGATCTGTACAAAGTGTTTGGGGTATGGGGTGGGGGCTATTTGCACGGTGACCAATGGCGGCTAAATAGTGGAATCGAAAAAGTAGAGCGCAATGGGTTAATTTGGACTTTTTATGGACACTCTGGAAGTGTTTATGAAGTCCGTCAAGATTCCTACGGTAGTACTGCTTACGGTTGGGGTGTACTGGATTCTGTAAAAAAACAACTACCTAATCTTCAAATTTTAACTAAAGCGGAGTTTCTAGAAGTTTTTGAAAACAAAGTGAACAATTTAGACACTCCTCTCAAGGAAATCGAAATCACATGGCTGTCAGATAGTCACGATTGTGATACTTGCGGTTTAAATTGGGCAGATGGAGCTATCGTTGTCATGCCAGACTCTACTACAATCGAGCTAATTCCTGAAGCGAATTGCTACGAGAGTACGCATTACAACCCAGAAGACGTATACAATGCTATTCTGAAGCACCTCGGCTATTCAGTCAGGCACGAAATTAACCCTACAAAATAGTCGGGTATTCGTAAAAGCTAAAAAACCGTGCTACAATAGCGTCATGTTCAACGACACTCTCTAAGGAGAATTTCCATGAAGCGCATCCCCTCTACTGACTACGGTGTTGCAACTGCCGAGATGGAGAATCGTGATTGCACTGTGCGGGCTTTGGCTAATGCGGCTGACATGCCTTACCAGCAAGCACACGCTCTGCTCAAGAAGCATGGCCGTAAGGATCGCCGTGGCGCTTACTTTCACACAATGATGGAAGCCTACAAAGAAGCTGGCTTTGTTGTTCGTAGCATTCATGGCACCACTGGCTCTGCCCGCTATGCTTCGCGTCTGACCAAGATGAAAGCACAGGAAGGCATCACCCTTGAGCGCGTTCTCGATCGCCTCAGTGTCGGTGAGTTCATTGTCAATGTCACTGGTCATGCACTGGCTGTTGTCAATGGCAAAATCATCGATACGTTCGATAACCCTGCTGGCAAGAGGGTTGTTGCAAT
>JACCDQ010755701.1_pt1 | contig 10119 bp, 7 predicted proteins | sample 7446031 | NCBI WGS metagenome assembly JACCDQ01 (sample SAMN15323442, study PRJNA562643) | freshwater metagenome | isolation source: river surface water | place: USA:Blue River Watershed | collected 2017-08-17 | reverse complement strand
GGTCCTTGTTGAAGTATTCCTGCAGCACCAGCACGACGAATTCCATCGGCGTGAAGTCGTCGTTGAGCAGCACGACCTGGTACATCTTGGGCGGCTCGACGCGCTGGGTCTGGCGCTCGAGCACCACCGCGGCCCCATCGGAGGGCACGGGGGGCTTGTGGTCAGGATTCTGAGGTGTGGTGGGCATGAAAATGATTCTAGCGGCAGCGTTGCACCCGTGTGACAGCGGTGGCGCTTGTCTTGCCCATCAGCGGCAATTGACCGGATCGGGCCGGACATCGCAGAATCGGCAGCAATCCCTTTTTCAGTCTGGATTCGACCATGAGACCGATTGATTTTCCGACCTCGAACCCGCGCGGCTGGGCTGTCGGGCTCGGCGCGCTTGGACTCGCGCTGCTGCTGCAGGGCTGCGGCACGATGCAGCCGACTGCGTCGCAGGGCCGGCCGGTGGTGCAGCGCTCGGAGCAATCCGTCGAGCGCGGGCGCGACGTGGCACTTTATGCGATGTCGCTGCTGGACCAGGGCTACCGTTGGGGCGGCCGTGGCCCGGCCAGCGGCTTCGATTGCTCGGGTCTGGTGGCCCATGTGTTTCGCGAGGCGACCGGACTGGACCTGAACGGCAATGCGGCCGCGCTGTCGCGCCAGTCGCGTCCGGTCCAGGCTGGCGCGCTGCAGGCCGGCGACCTGCTGTTCTTCAACACGCTGGGTCAGCCGAACTCGCATGTCGGGGTCTATGTGGGCCAGGGCAAGTTCGTGCATGCGGCCAACGAGCGCAGCGGCGTGCGGATGGACCGTCTGAGCGACCGCTACTATGCGGCCCGCTTCGAGGGCGCCAAGTCCATGCTAGATTAGCCGCAATGATGTCTCCTCGTATCGCTGACCGCGTCCTGGCTGTCTTGTCGCTGACCCTGCTCGGGATCGGCTGCCTGTTTGTGCTCTGGCCTTTCCTGACCTCGCTGGCCTGGGCTGCCATCCTCGTCTCGAGCAGCTGGGGCGCCTTCTACCGGCTGGACCGGCTGCTGGGCGGCAGGCGCGCGCTGTCGGCCAGCCTGATGACGCTGCTGGTGACGGTGGTGGTGCTGATGCCGGTCGTCACGCTGTCGGTGGCGCTGTCGGACAACATCGCCGAGCTCGGGCGGTCGATCGGCGCACTGGTGCGCGAGGGCCTGCCCGATGCGCCGGGCTGGCTGGCGCGGCTGCCGCTGGTGGGCGGCGCGCTGCTGAATTACTGGCTGCAGTTCGCACACAACGGCGACCGGCTGATCGAGGAGTTGACCAAGCTGGCCGAGCCGGCGCAGGATTTCGCGCTCGGCGCTGGCCGGCTGGCCGGGCGCGGGGTGATCGATGTCGCGCTGTCGGTGTTCCTGGCTTTCTTCCTCTACCTGCACGGCGAGGCGCTGGCAGAGCGGGTGCTGTTCGCGCTCGAGCGGCTCAGCGGCGCGCGGGCGGTCTATCTGCTCGAGCTCACGCGCGGCACGGTCAGCGGCGTGATCTACGGCGTGCTGGGCACGGCGCTGGCGCAAGGGGTGCTGGCCTCGATCGGACTGGCGATTGCCGGCGTGCCGGGCGCGGTGCTGCTGGGCGCGGCGACCTTCCTGCTGTCGGTGGTGCCGATCGGCCCGCCGCTGGTCTGGGGCGGCGCCGCCTTCTGGCTGTTCCAGCAGGGCGATCCGATGTGGGCGATCTTCATGGCCAGCTGGGGCTTTTTTGTCGTCAGCACGGTCGACAACTTCATCAAGCCCTTCATCATCAGCCGCGGCGCCAAGCTGCCGTTCGCGGTCGTGTTCCTGGGCGTGCTGGGCGGGGTGCTGGCCTTCGGCGTGATCGGTGCCTTTCTGGGGCCGGCGCTGCTGGCGGTCGGCTTTCGGCTGATGAACGAGTGGAGCGCCAGCGACTGAAGGCGCTTGCGCGGGCCGGACGCAGTCATGCGGCCGGTGGCAGGAAGCGGCGCTCGAATTCGGCCAATGGCAGCGCCGCGCTGAGCAGGTGGCCCTGTCCGTGCAGGCAGCCCATTTGCAGCAGCAGCTGGCGCTGGGTTTCGGTCTCTATGCCTTCGGCCAGCAAGCCGAGGCCAAGGCGGCGCACCAGCTGGCACAGGAGCTCGACCAGCACTCGGTCGCTCTCATGCTGCTCCATGCCTTGCACGAAGCAGGCATCGATCTTGACCCCGTTGACCGGCAACTGGCGCAGGTAGGACAGGCTGGCATAGCCGGTACCGAAGTCGTCGATCAGCAGCGAGACGCCGAGCTCGCGGAACTGGTGCAGACGCTCGAGCAGCTCGGGCGTGGGCTGGGACCAGGCCGCCTCGGCCAGCTCGAGTTCGAGCCAGGCCGGGTCCAGCGCCCGCTGGTCGAGCAGTTGCCGTAGCTGATCGAACCAGTACGGCTGCTGCAGGTCGGACGCGCTCTGGTTGACGGCGAGCTTCCAATCGGCAGGCCAACGGCCCTGGCGGGCCCAGGTCGCCACCTGGTGCAAGGTGGTGCGCAGGACCCAGGTATCGATCGCGCCGAGCAGTTGATGCTGCTCGGCCACGTGCAGGAAGTCGTGGCAACAGAGCAGCCCCAGTCGCGGATGGCGCCAGCGCAGCAGGGCCTCGACACCGGTCACGGCCATGTCGGCCAACCGGAACTTGGGTTGCCAATGGACCTCGAGCTGGTCTTGATCGATCGCCACGCGCAGCTCCTGGTGCAGGCTGAAGGTCTGACGCATGTCTTGCCCAAGCTCGGGCGTATAGGCCTGGAGCTGGTTGCGTCCGGCCCGCTTGGCGGCGTACATCGCCTGGTCGGCATGGCGCAGCAGGGCTTCGGCACTTTCGCCGTCGTCGGGAAACATGACCAGCCCGACCGAGACCTGGGCCCGGTAGTCGGGCATGCCCTCGAGCGTCATGGGCTCGTTGAGCCGGACCACCAGCCGCTCGGCGAGATCGAGCGCATGGGCACGGCTGATGTTGGGCAGCAACATGACGAATTCATCGCCGCCCAGGCGCGCAACCGTGTCCATGTCGCGTACCGCGTCGCGCAGCCGGTGCGCGATCACGACCAGCAGTTGGTCGCCGACGGCGTGACCCAGCGTGTCATTGACCTCCTTGAAGTGGTCAAGGTCGGCAAACAGCAACGCGAAGGTTTGCTGCTCGCGCTGCGCCAGCAGGACCGACTGGTTAAGCCGGTCCTGGAACAGGGAACGGTTGGGCAGTCCGGTCAGGCTGTCGGTGGTGGCCAGGCGCAAGATCTCGTCGTTGGCGCGGCGCGACTCGGTCAGGTCGCCGATGATGGCCATATAGCCCTGCGCGCAGCCGTCGGCATCGGCCAGCGCGGTCAGGCTCAGCCGCACCATGCGCTCGCTGGCGTCCGCAGTGCACAACAGCGCCTCGCCACTCCAACGGCCCTGCTGATTGATGGCGGCGAGAATTTCTGCCTCGAGTTCGCCTTCGCCCTCCCGGCCCGGGCGCAGCAACTGGGTGAAGCGATCCGGCCAGGCATCAACCGCATAGCCCGTCAGGCGTTCGAAGGCTGGGTTGACCCGGCGCAGCCGGCCCATTGCGTCGGTCACGACGATGGCGTCGTTGCTATTGAGAAAGACCGTTTCGCTCATGAGCGGATCGCGCGCTGGATGCAAGTTGTGCGAATCGTGCGGACCGTCCCAGCTGGACGGTTCCAGACCGGCACTCGACTGGACCTGACACTCGAGCAGTTGCAGCAGGATGCGATGGCCACGCTGACCGCTGTACAGGCCCGGGTCGACGCGCCGGAGCATGGCGTCGAGGCGCAGCCGGCTGTGGTCGGCTCCCTCGAGCCAGAGGTCATCGAGCCGAATCGGAACTTTTGAGCCGATTCCGGACAAGGCGGCGCGCAAGCGGACACGGGCCTGCTGCGACAGGAGGGTGAGCAGCCGCCAGGGGTCTGGAACATCGACCTTGGGATCCATTGCGCCCAGCAGCGCCCGCGCCTGGGCGTTGACCATCAAGGTACGACCGCTGTCGTCGAGCAGCCAGGTGGCTACCGGCTGAAGATCGAACAGCTGACGAAAATCAGCGCGATGACGCATGAATCGGCCTGGACGACAGCACGATGATGGTACCTCCCCTTTTTTTCACCCATCCTATATGACTTCAGCGGCCTGTAACAGTGGGTAAAGCGCCCATGACATCGACAACGGACTGAAGTGGCTGACGGCCCAGCGTTTACGATCGGCGCTGACTGCCTGTTTCTCCGGCCTTGCGCCGCTCGCCCGACATGAACCCTTTGCCCTCGATCGCGGCCGCCCTGCGCGGTCTGTACTCCCGCTTGGCGCCGGCCTGCACCGGCTGGTGCGCTGCGGCGGGCCGTCTGTTGCGGCGGCTGGGCTGGCGCGGCGCCGGGCTGGCGCTGGCCGCGCTGCCGGCCTTGCTGCTGCTCTACGCACTGCTGTTGATCCCGTTCACGCCGGCGATCAGCGACATCCGCAAGGCCGCGACCGAGCAGCCGGCCCAGATCATGAGCGCCGATGGCAACAAGTTGACCGAGTTCAAGCGTTCGAACCGGGTCTGGGTCGAGTTGAAGGATGTGGCGCCGCAGGTGATCGACGCGCTGATCGCGACCGAGGACCATCGTTTTCGCGAGCATTTCGGGCTGGACTGGCGGCGCACCGCCTCTTCGGCGCTGCATACCCTGGGCGGCGACCGTCAGGGTGGCTCGACGTTGACGCAGCAGCTCGCGCGCAACCTCTACCCCGAAGAGATCGGTCGCGCGCCGACGCTGACGCGCAAGCTCAAGGAAGCCATCACGGCGCTCAAGATCGAGGCGGTCTATTCCAAGGACGAGATCCTGGAGACCTACCTCAACACCGTGCCCTTTCTCTACAACGCCTATGGCATCGAGATGGCCGCGCGGACCTATTTCGACCGTTCGGCCGACGAACTCGACCTGCTGCAGGGCGCGACGCTGGTTGGCATGCTCAAGGGCAACAGTTACTACAACCCGGTGCTCAACCCGGAGCGGGCGCTGCAGCGGCGCAACACCGTGCTGTCGCAGATGGTCAAGCGCGGCAAGCTGAGCCCGGAACGCTATGCCACGCTCAAGGCGCGCCCGCTGCGGCTCGAGTTCGAGCGCCAGAGCGAGTCACTGGGGCCGGCACCGCATTTTGCGCAACAGCTGCGGCGCTGGCTGATCGGCTGGGCCGACCGCAAGGGCTACAACCTGTACGCCGATGGCCTGGTGGTGCACACGACGCTGGACGCGCGGCTGCAGGCAGCGGCCAATCAGGCGGTGGCGCGCCAAGGCGCGCGGCTGCAGTCGGTGGCGGATGCGGGCTGGCGCCGGAGCTGGAACGCGCAAGACCCGACGGTGCGCGAGATCATGCGCGCCTCGCCCGACTACCAGGCGGCGCGCACGCAAGGACTCGACGACGCCCAGGCGCTGAAAGCCTTGCAGGCCGACCGGGCCGCGATGAACCGGCTGCGCGAGCAAAAGACGCGGCTGCAGGCCGGCCTGCTGGCGCTCGACCCCAGGAACGGCCATGTGCTGGCCTGGGTCGGCAGCCGAGGCTATGAGCAGGATGCCTTCGACCATGTGCAGCAGGCCAGGCGCCAGCCCGGCTCGACCTTCAAGCCTTTCGTCTACGGCGAGGCGCTGCGCCAGGGCATGAGTCCGGACGACCAGCGGCAGGACCGCGAGGTCGAGATCGATGTCGGCCACGGCGAGATCTGGCGCCCGCGCGACGGCGGACCGCCCAGTGGCAACGAGCTGAGCTTGCGCGAGGCGCTGGCCCAGTCGAAGAACACGATCACGGCCCAGCTGGTGCAGGAGGTCGGCCCAGCCAAGGTGGCCAAGCTCGCGCGCGCGATGGGGGTGCGCCAGAGCAAGCTCGAAGCGGTGCCCTCACTCGCGCTCGGGACCAGCCCAGTCACGCTGAAGGAAATGGTCGCTGCCTACGGCACGATCGCGAACGGAGGCCACTATATCGAGCCGGTGTTCGTGACCCGGATCGAGGACCGCCAAGGTCAGCTGCTGGAGGAGTTCGAACCGGCTCAGCCTGAAGCTGTGCTGGACCAGCGCACCGCCTGGGAGCTGTATGACCTGATGCGCGGCGTGGTCGACCGCGGCACCGGGCGCGCCATACGCAGCCAGTACGGCATCCGGGCCGATGTCGCGGGCAAGACCGGCACGACGCAGGACTATGCCGACGGCTGGTTCATCCTGATGCACCCGCAGCTGGTCACGGGGGCCTGGGTCGGCTTCAACGACAGCCGCATCACGCTGCGCAGCGAGTATTGGGGCCAGGGCGCTCACAGCGCGCTGCCGATGGTCGGCGAGCTGACATCGCGGGCGCTGCGCGCACGCATCGCCGACCCGCGCGCACGCTTCGAGGAACCCGACAGTGGCAACTGGCTGAGCCGGCTCTGGCGCGGCGCGGGCGACTGGCTGCTCGGCCAATGGAGCGGAATCTGGAAAAACCTCGGCGGGTTCTGGGACGAGCTGTGGCGTGCCGGCAAGCCGGCCAGGGCGCCCGTGAGCGAGGTCCCGGTGCGCGATGCCTTGCCCGAGTTGGTGCCCGAAGAGCTGCCGCCTGAGGAAGTCATCAACCCGCCCGCCCTGCCGGCCCAGCCGGACCCACTGCAGGAAAAGATCGATCAGATCCTGTCGAACGAACCGGCACCGGCAGCAGCGCCGGCGCCGGCTTTGCCGTGAGATTCAGCCGCGAGGCGGCATGTTGAGGCCGCGCTGGACCGCCGGGCGCTGCTGCCAGGCCGACAACACGCGCTGCACCTGGGTGAAGCGCGGATAGTCGACCCGTTCGCCGGCGCCGTAATGCTCGATCAGGTTGCGCACCCAGGGCAGGATCGCGATATCGGCGATCGTGTACTGGTCGCCCATGATCCAGTCGCGACCCGTCAGGCGCTGGTCGAGCACGCCGAGCAGGCGCGCCGATTCGGCGGCATAGCGGTCGCGCGGGCGCTTGTCCTCGTAGTCCTTGCCGGCGAATTTGTGGAAGAAGCCGAGCTGGCCGAACATCGGTCCGATGCCGCCCATCTGGAACATCAGCCACTGCAGGGTCTCGTAGCGCGCGGCCGGGTCCTGGGGCAGCAGGCGGCCGGTCTTTTCGGCCAGGTAGATCAGGATCGCACCCGACTCCCACAGCGCCAGCGGCTGGCCGCCCGGGCCGTCGGGATCGAGGATGGCCGGGATCTTGTTGTTCGGATTCAGCGACAGGAACTCGGGCGAGAACTGGTCGCGGGTCTCGAAGCTGACCAGATGGGCCTCGTAGGGCAGCCCGAGTTCCTCGAGCAGGATCGAGACCTTGACGCCGTTGGGCGTGGGCAGCGAGTAGAGCTGCAGCCGCTCGGGGTGGCGGGCCGGCCATTTGCGGGTGATCGGGAAGGCGCTGAGGTCGTTCATGGGTAACATCGTACACAGCTGACCACAGCCCTGCCGCGGCCAGGCTTCAGGCCCGCAGCGGCAAGCTGCGACGTGCGCCGTTCAGGACCAGCAGGGCGATCGCGCCGATCAACGGCGTATCGCGGGCGATGAAGGTGGCGACCAGCCATGCCTCGGCCGCAGTTCGTCATCGAATTTTTCGTGCGCTATCTGCGAATGCTCGACCTGTGCCCGTTGGTGTGGCTTGAAGCGGCCACGCAGGTCGTAGTTTTCGGGGTTCTCGTCGGAAACGTCGTCGATGTCATCTGACCAGTCGTGCATACGGCCTCCCTGTACGCCGGGTCCTGCCCGCAGCGGGCATGGCCAACCTCGGCAAGCGAGATGGTAGTGTTTCCGCGCCGGGCCTGCTAGAGCGCGAGCCGATCGCCGTAGCCGGTCAGCTCGAGGTAGCCCAGCCCGAGGCGCGGCCCGCCGTCGGCGGGTTTCAGCTCGCTCAGGCCTTCCCAGTAGATCGCGCCGGTGCTGCGGCGGCTGTCGAGCTCCTGGGCATCGAGCAGCGCCGCAACCGCGAAGCGGCCAGCCGGGGTCGTGACCCGCCACTCGACCGGATAGCGGATACCGGTGCGCGGGCTGGTCCAGCGCCGGCCGGGCTCGAAAACCAGCTCGCCAGGCTGGAAGGTGCGGGTGGTCTGACGGCCAGCCGGCCCGGGCGCCGAACGGTAGCAGCCACCAGCCCAGAGCGCGGAGCCATCGGCGCGGCGCAGCTGGAAGGCGGTCAGGCTGGCGCCATCGTCGAGGTTGATGCCGATCCAGTCCCAACCCACGGCTTCGGGGTGCAGCAGCGCCTCGCTCCACTCGTGGTCGAGCCAGGCCAGGCCCTGGACCGGCAGACTGCGCCCTGAACGCTGCAGCTGTCCGCTCACGCGCAGCTGCGGCTGGCTGTAGTACTGGCTGGCCTGCTCCGGCTGCGGGCCCTTGCGCGACCAGCCACGCTCGCCCTGCAGCAGCAGCGCCTGGGTCGGTGCGGCGTCCAGCGTCAGCGCGAAGTCGCGCGCTCGGATCTGGGTTCGGTAGGCATCGGTGCCGGACTGGCGCTGCAGGTTCCAGCCGCGCAGCCGCACATCGGTGTCGGCGGCGGCCGCATGGGGCTGCAGCTCGGGCCATTCGGCCAGCTCACCGTTCCAGCGCGCCAGCGCCTGGTCGTGCCAGTGCGCCCGCCCGGCCACGTCGGTCAGCGCGGCATGCGCGAACAGCAGCTGGCGCGCCGCGAGCCGACTGCGCAGGCCCTGCGCCGGATCGACCCGGGAGCGGAAGAAGGTGACCTGGAAACCGTACAGCCGCTGTGCCTGGTCGCGCAGCCAGCCGGTCAGATACCACCATTCGGTGCGCGACTCGTTGTGGCTACCATGGTCGGCCGGAAAGACCAGCGGCCGGGGCTTGAGCGTTCGACCGCTAGCAGCCTGGGAGGCCTGGGCCGCCAGCGCGGGTGCCGCCCCGGCGCAGGACAGGACCAGGCCTTGCAGCAGCAGTTGTCGGCGCAGGCGATCGAGAGGAGGATTCATGGTGGTTCAACTGTCCTGCTTGACGGCCAGCACGGCCTGCTGGCTGGCGGCGAGCCGGCCGCTGAGCCAGGCGGTCAAGGTGCCGGCGGCGACCACCGAGAGCGCCAGCGCCAGCAAGCGGGCCCAAGGCAGGTGCAGCTCCATGGTCCAGTGAAAGCTCTGCGGGTTGACCACATGCACCAGCACCACACTGACGGCCAGACCCAGCAGCAGGCCGGCGGCCGCGCCGAGCAGGGTCCAGAGCGCGCCTTCGGCCGCGACCAGCCCCAGCAGCTGGCGGCGCGACAGGCCGATATGCTGCAACAGGCCGAACTCGCGCCGGCGCGCCAGCACCTGGGCGCTGAAGCTGGCCGAAACCCCCATCAACCCCATGCCGATGGCGACCGCTTGCAGCCAGTAGGTGACGGCGAAGCTGCGATCGAAGATGCCGAGCGAGATCGCGCGGATGTCCTGCGCCGAACTGAGCTGGTAGAGGCCACCGCTGGCCTGCTCGAGGCGCTGACGCAGATCGGCTGGCGCATCGGGCTTCAGATAAATGGAAAGATCGTTGACTGAATGATCGTCGGTGAGCCGTGCATAGTCCTGTGCATCGATCACCAGGCTGCCCTGCTGGCGCGCGTAGTCGCGCCAGATGCCGGTGACGACAAAGCGCATGCCGGGCGGCCCGAGGCCGGGCAGTTCGAGCTCGCGCCCCAGGCTGGCGCCGTGCAGCTCGGCCATGGCCTCGCTCGCGAACACCGCGATGCGTGTCGGCCTCATGGCAGCAACGGCCGGACCTTCGCCTGCTGCGTGGGCCGGATCAGACACGGTCGTCCTGGCGGGCCAGGGCAGCGCCTGGCCGACCAGCGGCAGCGGCACTGAAGCACTGGAGGAATCTCCCGCCGAACGCAGCGGCCGTGCGATCAGCGTGACCGGCGGGCGGCGTGGGTCCAGCGTCAGCGTGCGCAGGCGCAGGCCCTCGACCCGGGCCACGCCAGGCATGATGGCCACGACGGCGACGAACTCGGGCGTGAGTCGCGCGGTCTCGGCCCCGCCGGCAGCCGGGGCCGCGCGCAGGTAGAGCTCGGCCGGCAGCACGGTGTCGAGCCAGCGCATGACCGACTCGCGGAAGCTGCCGACCATCACGGTCAGCGCGACCGACAAGGCCAGGCTGGCGACCACCGCGCTGGTCGCGATCGAGGCGCTGTGCGGAAAACGCCGGGCGC
>JACCDQ010731752.1_pt1 | contig 10119 bp, 16 predicted proteins | sample 7446031 | NCBI WGS metagenome assembly JACCDQ01 (sample SAMN15323442, study PRJNA562643) | freshwater metagenome | isolation source: river surface water | place: USA:Blue River Watershed | collected 2017-08-17 | reverse complement strand
TTATGTTTAAAGATGAGATTGTCGAGGAAATTCACAGAATTCGGGAAGAATACTCTCGTTCTTTTAATCATGACTTGAAAGCTATCTTTGCTGACTTGCAAAAACAACAAGCTGAAAGCGGCAGAGAGGTTGTAACGTTGTCTCGAAAACACAGTCTAACTTAGCTGTTAGTGCGATCGCCGATCTCATAACACAATTTTTAAGAGGGGTTAAAAGCCCCTTTTTTGGGCAAATCATGAGGACAGAGGTAAAGGGCGATAGGGCGATCTTCGTGATACCCTTAACCCTTAAAATGAAACATTATTATACACTTTCATATTATGTGCATTACTAACCCATTCTCCCCCTATTCATCGCCTTCTCTTCTCTGCCAAAATGATTGATAACTAGAAACAACCAAACGAATGAAGAGAATTTTAGATTTTTGGCTAATCTCCTGAAATATTAACCCCTATTTTTAGCTTACAACGACGGCTCATAGAACTGATTGCCCAAACAAAAAACACCGAATTTAATCTTTTCGAGCGTCATGATGAAACCGACGAGACACCACCAGAATGAGAACAAATTGAGAATTGTCTGGAAAGATGAAGAAATCCTTACCCTCCTCTTCATACCTTAACCCTAAGAAACTCTGAATATTATCCAATCGCTCCCTCTGCTATCCCAGAGTTGTTAGCGGAAACCATCGAACAAACTCAAATCTCCGCCGATGTCGTGACAGCAAGCTCATCTGAAACCAGAAAAAATTAGAGGTTATACTCCTCGCGGTCATAATTTACGATTTTTAATTTAGCCCCCCTAGCCCCCCAACTTTGGGGGGAACCGTTCTATATTTATGGGTTTCAAAGTCCCCCAGAATTGGGGGATTTAGGGGGCAAAAATCACAAAGTCTCCCAGAATCGGGGAATTTAGGGGGCAAAAATCACAAAGTCTCCCAGAATTGGGGGATTTAGGGGGCAAAAATCACAAAGTCCCCCAGAATTGGGGAATTTAGGGGGCAAAAATCACAAAGTCTCCCAGAATTGGGGAATTTAGGGGGCAAAAATCACAATTCCGTGCTAAGTATATGATGACCGAGCAATCTCGTATTCCCGATCTACAAACGAGAACTCAAAGTATCGCTAGATGGCGAGAAGCCTGCCGAAAATTGGATTTAGTGACTTTGAAGTTTGATGAATTAATTGCCTGAGCGAAGCAGATTTACGTCATCAAAGCTTGGAACGGCTCCACAATCAAAGTCAGAGCGATCGCTGATTAGGTCGTGTAATTTTAGGAGGATATCTATTCCAGTTAAAAGACAACGCCCTCATAGAGAAGCTCGATCGCAAACTCAAATTCAAGACTCGATAACGTGATCGCATCACCAGAAACGTAAGGGTAATATAGCCACATTCTGCCTTCGCCGCGCCTGTATTTTTCTACCGAGATTTTATCAGAATGGATGAGGAGGTACTCCTGCAAAGTAGGGATAGTAAGATAATTGGTAAATTTCTCCCCCCGATCTCTAGCACTGGTTCCTGGAGAAAGAACCTCGGCAATAATGGTAGGACTTTGGATAAATTGACGGGCGTTGAGGTCTTGGGGAGCGCAACTGACCACGACATCAGGATAGTAATAGGAGTTATTCGCTGCAACTTCTACTTTGACATCGGCAACATTGATGCGACAGCCACGCGATCGCACTTGGGGATATAAGGTTCTGTAGAGATTGAGGGTAATGTCGTTATGAGCGAGTGTGCCACCTGTCATGGCGAATAATTCACCACTGATGTATTCATAGCGCAGATCTTGCAGGGATTCCCATTCAAGATATTCTTCAATGGACATTCTGGATGAGTCTTGAGATAGGGCAAGCATATTTTTTCCGTTTGCATGAAATGAGAAGAGATATTGTCGAGTAAACGCGATCGCCGGTTCTTTATTTTAATACTAACTGCATGGAGCGGCGATCGCTGATCGGGTCTAGGGCGATCGCTATGTTACCCTAGTGGGCAGAAAGCAATCTACAAGCGATCGGTTAAAGCCATGAGTGAAGCAGTTGTAACACTTCTTAGACAATTCAAAAAACTTTCAGCCAAAGAAAGATCTGAGTTCCTTTCAGCAAGCCTAAATCCGAAGGGAGACTATGACGACTGGAATGATGATGATGCAGTTCTTTTTGCCGCTCAATCGTTTGCTCGTCTAGATGCAGAGGAAGAGGCAGATGGGGAATCCGAAGCCAGTTCGTAGCGAGGTTTGGCTCATAGATTTTGGGATAGCCGCAAAAGTCCGCCCCGCTCTTGTTGTGAGTGAAACTTATGGAGATGAGGATCGAGCTTTGATTGCGGTAGTGCCTCATACAACCAGCATTAGAGGTTCCCAATATGAGATTCAAATAGACGTTCCCTTTCTGAAAAGAAAAGGTGCTTTCTTACTTCAAGGTTTTGTAACCGTTCCCCCACCCTATTTTGTAAAAAAGCTTGGAAGACTATCGGAATCACAGATGAAATTAATTGAAAATGGGCTGAGAAATTGGCTCTGTCTTTAAGTAAATGGTGAATTTGATGGCGATCGCCGATCTTATAACACAATTTTTAAGAGGGGTTAAATCCCTTTTCTCTTGGGTAAATGCAAAGAGCGATCGCCGTTCTTATTGAATGCTGTATTGCCTTAACTCAAACTCATAGCTAAATACAGTAAAATATGAACTAAAAAATTGCCTTATTCGCTCAACAAATCAAAAAATGTTTCCTTATCAAGTCCAATATCTCCAATCATTCCCATTAATGTACTTGGTTTAATATCTTTACCCGAATGAAGTAGAATAACAACTCGGTTGCCGCGACTGTCTTTATAAATAGCATGACTGCCTTTTTATCGATCCAGGTAAAAGCCTAATTTTTTGATAACCTTAATAAAATCCTTAGCCTTTACACTCGGAAAATTGCTCATACTAAAATACTTAACGGCTTAACGATTAAATTATCTTTAGGAATCGGTTGATTATCAGCGAGCAAGCTTTCAATGTATAATTCAATTGCTTCTGTAATATTATCAATCGCTTCCTCAAAAGTATCCCCTTGGGAATGACATCCTTTAAACACAGGACAAAAGGCATGGTAGCCTCCATCAGACTCCCGTTCCAAAAGTACCGTGTAATTATAAACTTTTTTACTTTCCATAGATTTTAGATAAATTACTCATCCTCAACTAAATCTAACATTAGTATAACATCTTCTTTTTTTTAGTGCTTACATTATTGAAAAATGGCAGAGCGATCGCAGATTAGGTCTAGGGCGATTCTTTGCACTTAACTTGGCGCACCTTATTTCCTTTAATTCGTTACAATATTGCTTCAATTTCCGCTCAATTCTGATGTATTTCTGCGGCTAACTCCTTTAACTTTCCTAAAGGATTCAACTTCCCACTAATCGAAAAGCAGCATCAATCGGCAATTGTAACGGTAAAGGTTGATTCCAGCGTTTCGAGAAAAATAAAATCTCCAAATTCTCAATCTCCCCAGAAATCGGATTTAGACGAGCGACAATTTCATCCCCAATCTCCTCCGACTCTTGATCTGCATAAGGAGAACAGAGATCTACATAAAGAATATCCCCCGTTGGGTCATAGCGAAAAGTTAGATTTTTTTCCATACCATTATTCCCCCTGTGATTTTTCGGGCTGTGTAGATGGTCACGATCCAATGACGACTAGGAGCAGATTCGGAAACCACCACCACAATTAAAAATCGTCCCGTCCGAATCGTTGAAAACCACTTAGAAAATAACAATGCCTTTTCATCGCGATCGCTAGAACGAATTAAATCTGGATCAGCTAAAGCCTGGGTTAATTGCTCCTCATAATGGGGTAATGTCCCTGGATGGCGATCAATAATATGCTGTTCTCGCTCATCAGTTAATTCAACCTCTACCTCTAAATAACTACAGAAAAAAGACCTTGCCAAATTTTCTTGATGTCTCCAAAACTAATCTTAAATTTAAAAACCAAAACTTAATCATCGGCGATCGCATTAGAGGCACTTTCATCTAGGTGAAACCTTAGCTTATTAGCCATGATTCCCACTTAAAAGTTTTTCGACCAAAGAAGGCTTATTCCCTTGTAACTGTTGAGCAAAATTTTCGCTAGATTTAATATCTTGACGAATTTCCTCTTGATGATCATGGTAATAAGCCAAAGCGGCATAAACATCAGCTAAAGTAATCGTTGGGTAATGATAAACAATTTCATCAGGAGACATCCCCATTCTTTGATGCCAAATAACAATATCTCGTACCTTAATACGATGGCCAGCGATACGAGGCTTGCCCCCACAAACATCAGGGGTTACTTCAATGTGTTGTGTAAGAACTAAAGATGACATAAACGATAAAATTTAATTGGGTTTAATAGATCATAGCATTTTCCTTGAAAAAGGGCGATTGCGGCTCTTGTGTTTACTTAACGCGCCTTTCTATTTTCACATTATATGCGTTACGCTACACTAACCCATCCTACAGTTGCTTGAACGATCAAAACAGATTAGAAAGGTGGTAACTGAAAATGACCAGCGATAATCCCAGGAACCGTAATATCCTCATCTAACTCTTCCCACCGTAGAGCATAGCCGTTTACCTCCACCTTAACCGCCGCCAATTGCTCATTCGTCGCTTGTTTCAATATGCGGAAGCGATCGCCAAGAAAACCGATAATACGTCCATCACTAAGTTCAACGTATATCATGCGTTCTTCTGCCCAGGCGCGAATGGCAACAAGTTCAATAGTTATCATGGGATTAACGGTTGTGGAAATCATAATAAGCACTCCTTAAAAGATCTTGATTTTTATAAACTAACCTCTCTACTTCCCGTAGCTCATGGGAAGGAATACCACGATTGAAAGCTAAAATGATCATCGGTTCAAGCCAAAATTTACATTCGCCATCAGGAGAGCGAACATGAGATTTTTTCCAAAGTAGTACGTAAACTTCTTTACGGAAAAGCCAAGAATGTGTATCGAGTCCTTTTGGCGATTCGAGATCCCATCGTTTCTGTGTTGTATATTCGCCACAGTTCCCAAGCACCTCTGATGTTAAATGATACAGAAGAACTATGGGGCGGCATTTAGATTCTCAAAATAACGGCAATCGCACGAATAAATTACCAGGTGCCTATATGCCTTTGTTTGCCTAGACTTTTCTAGCCCATCACACAGAAACCATCAGTGAACTAATCAAATTAAAATACAGACTCCTAGTTCAAATTTAAAATTTTGTTAAAAAAGTTATTCTCCATCCGCCAATCTACTACCATAACAGAGCATCACCATTCTTTACGCGGGTAGAGTTGCTCATGCTACAGCAAAATAGTAAACCTTTACGTAAACGGGGGGTAATGTTGACGGCGATCGGCTATCAAAAACTCCATCGCGCCAAAATGCACCAGGAGGCCGAACAAAATACTCGTTTTACCCTAGACTACCTCAGCCAACAAACAGGATTGACAGCCAATACCCTCAGCAAAATTTTTAGTCGTTCTACCCCTGTTGACAAACGAAGCTTACATATTTGCTTTACCGCCTTTAATTTAGACTTAGATCATCAGGATTACTTAGGGTCTGCTGAATAAATGTAGAATCCTTGCTGGATAATACTTTCAGTAATTTTGAAAATGATAAAGTAGAAGAATATGACATTTGCCCACATCCCGTACTATTTTCGAGAAAATGAAAAATAAGGTCAAAAATCATATAGAATAGTCAAACAGAAATTAGCCAACTATCCAAGAATAATATGACTCAACTAACTGTTAAAAATCTCGACCATTTAGGCATAATCGTTGCTATAGTTGACGAACTCGGCATTATTGAGGGGGATTCATTGGGGGATACTGGATAATTGTCCGCAAATTATCAACCTCACGCTTGAGCGAGAGAGGCTTTTAGGCTTTTTCGAGACTACAACCTGTCAGTATTATCTTTTGTCATAGGTGCTTTTCTTAATTTTCTTTATTTTTTTTATGTACGGAATGTGGGTTAAAAGTATTGCCCGAAAACTTAAAACTTGGGTGAAGGCGGCTCTGGGTCAGGAACTCCTCCTTAAACCGGAGGTGATCTGTGAAAAAGAGAAATTCGGCTCAGATTATGGAGGCTGGGATGTGGTAGTTACCCATCTCAATGCCCATTCGGTGGTTTATTCCTTTGGAGTCGGAGAAGATGCGTCCTTCGATACCGCGTTGATTGACCAGTACAACCTCGTTGTTCAGGCTTTTGACCCAACACCAAAGTCTATCGAATGGGTGAAAAACCAAGGGTTTTCAGGTAATTTTGTCATGCACTCCTATGGAATTGCCGCCTTTGATGGAACGGTTTCTTTTAATCCACCGGAGAATCCCGATCATGTTTCGCACACGGTGCTAGACAGGCCATCAACCCAGACAAAGGCAATATCGGTGCCGGTGAAAAGACTCAGGACTATTATGCAGGAGTTGGGACATACCCACATTGACATTCTGAAGATGGACATTGAAGGGGCAGAATACGATGTGATCCAAGACCTTTACTCATCAGATATTCGGCCTGAGCAAGTCCTAGTAGAATTTCATCACCGGTTTCCGGGGGTTGGCATCGAAAAAACCAAGGCCGCTATCGAGAGCATTAAGTCTATGGGTTATCAACTGTTTTCTGTTTCTGCTACCCAGGAAGAATTCTGCTTCATTCGAGGTGCCAAGGCGATCGCCTCCCCTGCCGGCTCCAATCGCTAACAGCTGTTTCTTGGTTTCTGGGTCAGGAAACGCGATTGTAGGGTAATTTGGCCAATAAATCAGCCATTAAACAGGTGCCGGAAATCCCCGCAAATAATAATCCGGCTCCGACAAAACCACTCAGGGCCAGAAACGCCGGAGCCACAGTTACGCCTAAAATCACGCCGACTAATACCAGAGAGCCAGCAATCATTTGAACTTGACGCATCATGCTGATCGGAGCCTTAGCATTCTTTTCGACCGGAAATCCGGCTTGTTGCCAGGCCATTAATCCCCCCGCCAAATGAATCACCTCGGACTCGCCCGCCTCAATTAACCGTTGGGCCGCTTGACCAGAACGATTACTACTCCGACACATCAACACAAAGGGTTTATCCGGTTCAACGGGTAAGGCCTGGGGATCAAACTTGGACAAAGGAAAAAGTTTCGCGCCTTTGATATGCTCGCCGACATACTCCCCGGCTTCTCGGACATCAATCAGGGTAACGGCATTTTGAACCAAGAGTTCACGGAGAGCGACAGGACTAATGGTTTGAATGGTGGGGGCGGTTGTTGCAGTCATAGGAGTTTAGAGAATGCTTTTCGTTGCTTGACCATATAATAATATTTATTTTGGGCTTTGTCAAACCGTCTGATACCATTTTTCAAAACTCTTGTCGGAGATCGGATAGGTCAAAGCCTTACTGTGAGAGGAGCGAGTCTGTCGTCTATTTTGAAGTTTGGTAGGAATACTCAATTTCACGATGTCCGTATTTTGCAGTCAACATCGAAAAGGTTTGCTCATCGCCAATACGCTCTTGACGCTCGCACCAACCTTGAGTCTTCTCATGGAGAGCCTTGTTATACACCAATCACTCCCCAGATTCGGCACAAGAGAGGCTTTTTCGATACCTCACATAATAGCAAATATTCTGTGAGCAAATATTCTGTAGGTTAATCTTCTGTTAGAGTGTAAATGTCAAACCGTCATGAAGGGCGGGGTTTCAGACTCAGTTTTTTTGATGATGGATGAGGCGATCGCCAAGGAAGGGAAAAAAAGACTGGGATGGCCTTTGGGGTTAATCCTGTTGGCAACTCTACTGGGAAGTTGTGGGGGCTATCCCCGTTATCTCAATTTTCCCTACGATGCGGGGGGCAGAAGTTTAAATAGTCGGGCTGAGGAATTAACGCCCCAGGTGGCTTTTCCCTATCTAGCCTTTGTCTCGGATCGTAACGGTTCCCAGGGAATTTATCTTTTTGATATGAAAGCCCAACGATTATTAGACTTACCGGGATTAAATAACTTAGAGGTGGTGGCCTCCCATCCAGCAGTTACCGAAGATGGTCGTTATCTGGTTTTTTGTGGTAATCGTCAAGGGAAAGCCGATATTTATTTATATGATCGCCAGACCCAACAAAAACGAAATTTGACGGAATCTTTAAACTTTGAAACCCGTAATCCGACTATTAGTGCTGACGGCGATCGCCTAGCCTTTGAAGTCGCCAAAAATGGTCAATGGGATATTATGATTATGGATAGATTTGGGACAATTTTAAATAATGGCTCTTTGTAGAGACTAGGACAAGTTAAAATTCAAAATATGGTTCTTAGAAAATGACGTTTTTTGTAGGTTAAATTTTCATCGTTCAATAACCTAAGAATAGTGCTTATCATCCTTCTTTAATTTTTACAGTAAGCCCTATGTAATTTATTCCAAAGAAAAAGCTAATTCATATTAATGTTTTCTTAATTCAATCATCCTCTTTTTTTTACAACAAAACTAGAGTAGCCAAGTAGTTTAAATAAACCATTAATCTTTGACTTAAAAGCACTGAAAGCTTCCAGCAAAATACGCTTTTCTTCCTCAGATGTTTGGGGATCATCTTGAACCCACATTCCGTACGCAAACAGAGAACAGTTAATAATACAATAAATAAAATCAGAGATTAACCCTCTCAGAAGCAGTATTCTGCAAAGGTTTCAAGGATTATACTTTATATTAATCAAAATGCTGCCTCACACAATTAGGGCAAAATAACTACACCGCGTACTATTTGTTGTTCTTGCAATGATGCCCATAAATAGCGTTTTGTCTGACAAAATCTTCTACATATAGCGTAGTCAATTTCAATCAATTGGGATTTATTGATTAGTACGGGATGTGGGGTGAAACTCACATTCTGTAGCGTTGATCTGTAATAGCTGTTTAATGGAGGATTCAAAAGAAATAGCTAGTCTTTTGGTAGGCCTAAATCGGGTAAGTTGTTAACAATTTGAACGGTTTCGAGGCTAATGGTAATGACCTGTTTGATGAGTCGCACAATATATTCTTCATCGTCTAAACGGTTAGGATCGTTGGTAATCCCACTGCGTTTATCGGTTTTAATTTGATATTGATCAATGACCCAATCTAAGGCGGAGCGATTGCCTAAGCGATAGTCAAAGACTGCGGGGGGAATGCCGGTTAAGGTGAGAAATTCATTATATTTAATTTGGGTTTTGTCTTTACTGAGGCGCATTTTTTCGACTCGCCAATCTATGGGTAAATCTTTGTTTTCGAGGTGTTTAAGAGGATATTCGGGTTGTTGTTCGTAGTTGACATGAATTTCTGCGAGGCGTTTTCCAGCTTGGGCAAAGGGCCAAAATTCGGGAGCAAAGGGAATCCGAGGAAGTTCTCTTTTTAGGTTAGCGGCGTAACGTTGGCGATAGTGGGGATGATGGAGAACGGCATAGGTATAGTGAAAGATGTCCCATTTAGTAATAGTTTGATCTTGGTATTGACTTTGGAAGGTTTCTAATGCCCAATCGGTGATATTTTCTTTGCGATTTGTTCCATCTTCATCATAAGAATAAAATGGGAAACATTGAGTTTTTTCAAAAGCAAAATCCATTGAGACAATATGTTGACTGACAAATACTCCAAAGGCTTGTCTATTACCGATCCCTGGGGTACAAATAATATAGTTTTCTTTTTCTGTTCTAGCAATTGGAAATATGGAAGGAAATTGTCCCCTCACATCATTGAAGAACGGTGCAAAATAAAGAAATAAATTGCTAAACGGTCTATAAAGTGAATTTCTTATTGCCTGGGAGTTAAAATCCAAACTAATACTACGCTTAAAATATTTTTTTAAATCACGAGACCAACTAATTTTACTATCATCATAAGTAACAAAGTCATCAACATTCATATATTTGTCTTGTCTTTGATTCTATTTTATTAATTGCTCGTTATAAGAATGAGTCATTTTATTTATATTTGTGGCTAAAACCGGTTCATCTGAGTTTAGTATGCAAAGTCAATAGATTTAGTGCAGGATAGAAGAACACGGAGCTCAAAGTTCTCAAAATTACGAAACCCATATCCACATCGCTTGATTACCTTGAGCTTGTTGTTGA
>JACCDQ011020611.1_pt1 | contig 10122 bp, 26 predicted proteins | sample 7446031 | NCBI WGS metagenome assembly JACCDQ01 (sample SAMN15323442, study PRJNA562643) | freshwater metagenome | isolation source: river surface water | place: USA:Blue River Watershed | collected 2017-08-17 | reverse complement strand
TTGTAGTCAAATATGTTTGGCGTGTTGCTAAATTCCCATCTTGCACTTGTAGCACTCTGGGTGTGGCTCGTAATTATCTGGATGAGCCCCATCTTCTAGCTCTTCCCACAGAGAAACCAGTCTATCCCATAAGGCGACTGCGAAACTCTCGTCATAATCCACGCCGTAAGTGTAGATGTCTGCTTCATTCGTGCCATCTCGGTTGATAAACACGATTGTAACGCGGTCAATTGGGATACCTGCTTGGTTTAGACCCCATGCGTACAGCTGTGCTTGTCCGAAATACTTTGTAACTGTGTACTCAACCTCGGCAGAGTGCTTAACTCCGTCGAGATAGTCTTTAATCTTTTTAATCTTGGAGCGTGTTGTAGTCTTCCAGTCTATGAGAAGGCGACTACTAGGTAGAACCAGGTCAGGCTTGCTAGAGATAGTCCCATAGCCAGCCACATCTCCGAGAGTGATTTTCTGTTCAACAATAGCATCAGCGAAAAGAACATCGCTACTAGAGGCAATAGCAGCCTCAAGAAATCCATGAACGGCGGTGCCAAGTTTTGCTCCCATCCAATACTTTTGTACAGACTCATCGTTTGTCACCAAGGCGTGAGCTAGGTGTCTGGTGCAAGGGTCGGAGATGTTAGATGCTCCAACCTTGTTCTGCTTGTCTCGGTCAGACTTCTGTAGGAATAAACCCACAGTCATCTCCTTGACTTTACTATCAGTCAAACTCAAATAAAACACTCTCCTCTTCGTCGAAGTGAATACCGCCCCAGATACCTGCGTTCACCTCATTCAGCACAGCGAAGTCATAGCACAGCTTTATAAGCGGGCATCCGTAACACATCTGCTCTGCTTCATCTGCGGACTTCATGATTGAGTGGTCAGCGTACTCATCAGCCTTGCCGAGGCAAGGTGTCTTAGTCTCTGCTAACCCCTCTTGTAAAGCGTACCATGCTTCTTCTGCCTTGTCAAGCACAGGTATTGATTCTGATAACTCAAAGACCTGAACCTTCTCCTTCTTGACCCTGGCTACGCCGTTGTTCTGCGCCTTCTTCTCTTGGTACTTCATCTTGGCGTACTCTTTACGACACTGCCTACAAACCCTTGCGTTGTCTAGCTGTCGTATAAAGGTGTTCTCTTCAGTGAACTCATGCCCCTTCGAGCAGTGACTTCCACGAACTTTTTTCTTGCCCCAAGGATTGTGCTTCCCCGCTTGCTCCCACTGATGTTGGGTCATCTAATTCCTCTTCCTGACCACTAATCAATTCTTCGAGTGGTGTCTGAATAATCTCCATTGCCTTGACAGCAAACTCTTCTGGTGCCAGCTCAGGGTCTTCCAGTAGTTTGTGTAGCATATTCATCTTAGCATGAGACTCTGACATTAGCATATCTTTAATCCAGCTCTCGGCTGATACTTCATCTTCGATGTAGTATCTTAGTTGATTTTCTCTCAGCTGTCGCCATTCAAGATACTCGTTTACCATCTTTGCTTTATTCACTTCAAGCCCTCCTTTACCAACCGCTCTGGGTCGTAGTTCTTTAGTATCCACATCCAGAAATCCTGGGTGTCAATGTTTTCCAGCTCCTCCGCCTCACGCAAGCGCTCAGTAGCGGCTGCGTTTACCTTCTCGCGATAATCATCATAGTGCCATTCGCACAGTTGCGAGTGGGTGTGTACGTACTTCTCCTCACAGCCATCGGCTACGCAAATCTTATCGTAGTTGTAAATCGCCTTGTATCCACCGACAGTGCCCGTTCGCACAAGTCTTGCGTAGTGCATCCGGCAGTAATCTTTTTTACCGTAGCGAGGCTTCTCGCAATCATCTGCTTGGCACTCCATGCTATTCCTTCCTTAGGCTTGCGTTCATTTCTAGTTGGCGCTTGAGTAGCGTCTGTGATTGTGGGTCGTCGAACGTGTCACGTGCGATTATGTCATACACCTTGACAACATCCTTCTGTCCACGTCTGCGGATGCGGTCAAGCACCTGCTGGTTCATAAGGTTGCTGTCGCTGTGCGATAGCCAGACAACGGTTGAGCAAACGTTCTGTAGTCCGTCTACGCCTTCCGCAATAGCGGGGATAACTGCGACGATGTACTTTAACTCACCCTTCAAGAAAGCCTGCTTGGCTTCCTCGCGCTGCTTCTGGTTAGCCTGACCTGACCACTCGAACGCAACCTTCTTGGTCTTGTTGAGTCGGTCAGTGACTAACTTAGCATACTTTTGACTGTCTGTCAATACCAACATAGCATCATCTGGATTGTCGTCAATGATTTCCTGAAGCGCTTGAAGCTTAGTGGACTTAGCATCATCAGCAAAGACAACATCGCCCTCGTCGGTCAGCGTTGGCACAGCCAGCGTGACCTGTCGAAGTCGGATACGAGCGGCAATCGGCGCTTCAGCAACCAGCGGGTTCTCACCTAGCCAGACCACCAAGTCCTTCTCGAACTTGTCGTAAATCTTGCGCTGTGCTGGAACCAAGTCTACGTAGCGTGTCTCCTGAACAACCTCAAGATTGTGGTTAGGTTCAATACGTACATAGCAAGGCAGTGACTTAGCGTACTCGCCTGGTCGCTTCTCTCCGACCACATCAATCTTAGTGAATGGAGAATAAGCAGTTGAGCACCAGTCATAAACCCAAGACCAGTAAGACTTAGGCACAATGCCAGACCAAAGCCAGCGGGTCACAGCCCAAGCGCCCTCAAACTTATTGCCAAACGGAGTTCCTGACATCGCCAACTTGAAGCCAGCCTTGAGTTTCATAAGAGACTTGAATGACTTGCTGTTGCGGTTCTGGATGAAGTGGCACTCATCTAGGATTACCATATCTGGCACGATGCCAGACCAGTCTTTAGTCCGAGCAAACTCTCGCCCGATAAAGTACCAACCCGGCAACCCCTGCTTGAGCTCCTCTAGTCTTAGCGCACCGCTCTTGCTTGAGTCAATACGACCAATGCTCTGGGTGTAGTCATTCTGTCGCTGGATAGTATCCCACCAGCCCCAGTAGGTGTTGAGCGGACCGATGATTAGCACTGTCTTAGCGCCAATTCTCATCGCTGACTCGACACCCATTAGGGACTTGCCTGAACCCATAAGGCTAGCGTTCAGCGCCGCCTTGGTATCCTCTGAGATAATCTTCTCGACTGCCTTCAGCTGCTCCGGCTCTAAATATAGTTTCGGTAGTTTGGTTGCTGGCATTGTAATGCTTTCTCTCTTTAATAATCCAAATAATAAACATCGCGATAGCCAGTAATCCAGCCATTAGAAACCTTCTAGTTCATCTCGTTCGTCTTCATCGGGTAGCAGGTCGTCGTACAAAATCTTTATTCGGCGCTCTGCTTCTTCAATGCTGTCGAAATATTCTTTACCATTAGTGCGAGTACTGTTGAGCCAGACATCAAGACCAGCATCAACACCCATAAGAATGTTTCGACCAGTCGTGTCGGAATAATAATCAGCCAAGTCGTTAAGCGCCTCGGCAAGTTCTTCGCGTTCCTCATTCACCCTTTACCTCCTGTAGTACCTTCTCAACTAGACCCAGACGATACATCTGGATTTGAATAAACGCATCTCCGTCAATCTGTGTGAAGTTCTCGCCGTCTTCATCAACACGGAATAGTCCCTCACCGGACAACTTCTGCTCGCCAAGTGCGAACGCACGAATAGTAAACTGGTTGTCATCGTGAACCTCAACAAGCCACTCTGGGTGGTTCTCGCGAGCCTCGACAAAGTTAGCACCAGCACCGGCAGTAGCCTCGGTAATCAAACGCTTGGCTGTGTACGGGTCGGTAGAACCGTAGGCGATGCCAATCTGTCTGGCTGAGTAGCCAGCGACAACAGCATTACGAACGGCATCAAGTACCTGCTTGTGTTCTTCTTCGGTTCTCGCCTTAACCCATAGGCTAGCCTGTGCGCGGGCATTAGCGAGGGCAGCCTTCTCGGTCAGTCGGCTTGCTTTGATTGCGCTTAGTAGTGCTTCATCTTTCTTGCTCATTAGTTAGCATCTCCAATCAGGATAAAGTCGGTGTCTCCACGCTCTTGGAAAAGGTCTTCAATCTTTTCGCCAAGGTAAGCGTGTAGGTAGTGGAAGATATAGTTATCAAACTCAGAGAACTTATCATAGTCCTCTTCTTGTAGTTTGTCAATCGCAATGCTCTCTGCTTCGGAGCGGAGGATAGCAATCGTGGCAATGAAACTACCTTCGTCAGGCTCGTCGTTCCATCGTGCTTCGTACTCGCGTACCTCGATGTTATCTAGGTTCACTTTACAATCTCCAATTCGTAATCAGGTAAATGGTCTAGGTATGATTTGATTATAGCAGGACAATCTTCTTTAGTCAAGTCTTCTGCGCCAATCCAGTCGTCGTATTCCTCCCACTGAGCGACATCGCCGTCTAGCCAGTTATCGTTCTCTAGCAAGAATGAAATCTCTTCGTGGTATTGAATGGTCATCGGGAATTTCACAGAGGTGTAGTTAGCGGTATCAGTCTCTAACTCTCGGCGCTCTTCGGTCATCTTGTCTCTACTGGTAATGCTGTGCGTTCCGTATCGCTGGCGATAAGCGTACAATCCAATCTCGCCGTCAATGATATAGACATTGAAATCGTACTTGTCTAGTTTGCTCATCGTGTCGCCTCCATTACTGTCTCGAAGAATGTTGCCTCGGTATAAGATAGTTTCTCAACCTGAGTTTTGGTTAGGTGCTTGTAGGTCTTGAGACCCTGGTCATACTCTGCCTTGTGCGCCTCTTGCGCCTTGGCTTTGTTTGTGTAGACACTGGCGACGGTAAGGTCTTTGTTGTTGTATAAAGCGTATACTGGCATTAGTCTTCATCCTTCATATAGCAAGCCTCGCATCCGTAGCACTCAACCTCGGTCATATCATCGAGGTGTAGGTACTTCGGGTCTTCAGCCCAAGCGGTCATTTCTAGGTTGGTGATTACCGGAATTCGATTTACAAACTTCTCTGAACCGAACGCGGTGTTCTCTCCACACCACGCACAAAGGTCGCCCATCTCTAGCATTTTCTACTCCATTTGTCCGTAAGTAAATATCTGTCTGTGTAATGCTTCTCGCAACTTGGCAACCGCGGTGGATGCCCTAAAGTCGCCATCATCGGTGAACTTCAGTTGCGCTTGCGGTAGCGATGCCATCAGCAGGTCTACCTGTTGCTTGGTCAATTCAATCTCAATCATTACCAACTGCTGTCATAGGCAAAGTCAAACTCTTTGAACTTCTCGTTGCTTAGTAGTCGGTCGAGTAGGTTGTAGGTGTACTGAACCTGCTCGTAGTAGTACTCGTCATACTCGTAGTTGCCAAAGAAAAACCCCTCACTAACCGGCAGGATGTCATCCGGGCCTGGTAGCATCTGGTCTGGGTTGGCCTCCTGCCGAGCCCTTATAGCCAGCACTTGTCGGCAAGTGTTCCGTAGTTCCGCTAAGTCTTCTCGGCTGACATAGTATTCCTTACAGTTGTCCTCACCATCTTGAACATTATCTACAAACCACTGGTGAACCTGATTAGCCTTGCGCCACTGTCCAACCTTCAGTTCCACTACCGCGTGTGGGTTGTCCTCATCTAGGTCGCCTCGCTCAAGTCCAACGATTGAAGCGATTGTATCTAGGTCAGTGTTCTCCCAGCGGTCATAGCCACCGTCTGCGTTGCGAGTGTAATCCACACCGCTTACAAACTTCTTGGCGTATAGGTACATATCCAATCCCATTTTAGTTCTCCTCTGTTGGCTCTGATAGTTCTGCTAGTGTCTGTCGTAGGTCTGATAGTTCGCGCTCAACCTTGGCTAGTTGTACCGCGAGACCGTCTTCTGGCTCGTCTTGCTCCTTGACTAGCACTGTCCGCTTGAAGGTACTCTCTCCCCAAGATAGGTCGTGTCCGATGGTCTCTGCCTCAATCTCGATTGATGTACCTGAACGCTCTCCGTTATCCCAGTCGCGGACTTTGAGTACTCCAGCCAATAGCACTCGGTCTCCCTTGTGGATTGAAGCATAGGCGTTTACTGCGGTCTGCTTGTAAAGTAAAATCGTGTACCAGTTCGTTTCGTTGTGCTTCCAAACTTTTCTGTTCTTGTCATATGTCGAACCTGATGAGGCAAGTCGGAATGACATAATGTCCAAACCTTCTTCGGTCTTGAGGTAGCGCGGTGTCGTAGCAACCAATCCGCTAACGCTAATCTGTGTCATAATTCTCTCCTTTGTTTGTGTGTAATGGTATTATAGCAGGATTACTTGCGGATGTCAAGTCCATCGCTGTCAATTTCCCAGCAGTCGTCAAACCAATAGTCTTCGGCGTTTTGTACATATGAATGTAGGTCGGTCATCGAGGCATCGTCAAACCTGTCCTCATCCCAATCATCCATCCCTGGCACATTGAATACAATCTCGGCGTACTCACTCTGGTAGCGGTAGGTCATTACCTTGTTTGGTTTCCAGTCGCTCATTTACTTTCCTCTCAACTCATCCCATACTCGGTCATCGAACATCGGGTCGTAGGTGTTGCGCTCGTAATCTCGCTGGCAGTCTTCGCATCTGCCGGTCTCTAACTTCTCTTGCTCGGTATACAGTGGCTCTAGGCACACCGTACAGACTGTGAATTCGCTCATTATGAAAGCCTCCACTCAATCTCGTCTAGGGTCTCTTGATTATAGTCCCCAGCCTCGCTCATCTCGGCTAGAATATCCAATACATCTGAAATAGCCTTTTTGTATTCTTTGCTGTAAATCTCTTGCTCGCCTCCGCACACTTCACAGAATGGTGTACAGTCATACGCGCCTTCGTGCTTTGGGCAGTCGGTCATTAGTCAATCTCTACTTCTGTCATACTCCAAGTCGGGTCATCCCAAGTCAGTTGCCCGAATTCGTGCTGTCCGAAAGTGTCTAGCACATAGTTGATTAGGTCTTCTGGGTCGGTGTTGTCGGTTAGTTCCATATCGAACGGAATGTATAGCGTTCCAGCGTAGCGCTTCATCGCCTAGTCCTCTCGCTGTTCGTAAATCTTGCCGTCTTCATCTTGTCCCCAAAAGTGGTCTCGGAATTCCGTAGTGTCCGGTAGGCTCTCCCAGTCTAGGTCGTAATCCTCATAGGACTTCTTGACTGCCTCTTCAAAGGTCTCTGCCTCAATCGTGGTCTCGTACCAAATCTCTGCGCGTTGCTGAATTCTGAATTCCATTATGTTTACTCTCCTACTTCAATCGTGTAGCCATCGTTTAGAATTGCGTACTCAAGGTCATATCCAACCTTGCTGGCGAATAGGTTGATAGCGTGGTTGTAGTTCTTTGCTCGGATTACGATGGTGGCGTTCTTCTTGATGTAAACGGTCATTACTCGGTCTCCTCGTCGTCGTCGTCTTCGTCAATCTCCTCGATGCTGATGCTGTCTGTGCCTTCGTAGTACATATTGAGGTCGTCTAGGAATAGGCTCTCCGCCTCCTCGCGGGTGTTAGCCTCAACCTCACCGCTGTAAGAGTAAGTTGCCTCGATGTAGAACTTTGCCATTTCAATCTCCTTTGTTATGTTTACAGTATAGCAGGTTATTTAGTGTTTGTCAAGTTGAAATATGAAATATATTCCCTGATGCTATCTTCATCCTCGGCTACGCAAGCGCCGATGCTATCCACAATCTCCCATTCTGAAATTGTCTTACTGCCGTCGCTGTTGATATAGGTCTCTAGTTTTTCGTGGCACACCGTGTAAATATCTCCGGTGAACCAAGCCTCTAGCGATAGGTGAGACTTCGGGTCAAGTACCCAAGTGTCCTCCGGTGTGTCTCCGTACATTACGACATCTAACCGTTCACCTTGTGAGTAGCCAATCAGGCTCACGAACTTGTGCGGAATGTTGTGTGCCGATAGGTACAGTCCAACTGCTCTCTCGCGTAGTTCGGCATAGTTATTCGGGTGGTTGTAGTAGTGAAAACTATCCACAAGCCTGGCGATGTTCTCGGCGTGTTCATCGTGGCTTGTAATCGCCTCGCGGTTGAACCTATCAAAGTGCTGGATAGGCTGGATGTTCAATCCCTCTCCGGTAATCTCTTCGCGGTGATAAAAGTCGGTCTCGTGATAGGCGCTGATGCGGTTAGTTTCATCAATCTCGATTGTGTAAATCGGCTCTCTCATTACTCTATCCTTTGTTAGTTGTCAGGTTATTACTACCACACTTTAGGCAGAATGTCAAGTCTGTAATGTTTGGCGAGTGTTGCCTATGGCAGTCTCGGCAGGTAATCATTATGGCATCGCCTCTAGTAGCCTCTTGAGTTTGCGCTGTTCGGTAATCGGCGCTCGCTGGTTGATAACTTGGTTTCGCATAAATAGCAGGTTAGTCAAGGTTTCTTGCTCGCGGTCTGATAGGTGGCGATATCCCATAAGGTCATCAATATATCCGTCTAGTGCCATCTCAAGGTCTACTAGCGCCTCGAAGGTGTCAATATTTAGGATGAATGTTTGAGGCACTTTTTACTCCTTTTGCTTGTGGATAACTTTTTCGGGTGGAATTGAATATGTTTTGCGAAACTTGAATATGTAAAATCTATGTTTGGATTATAGCGTGAAAAGTGTTATAAATTATATATACTTTATACTATAAGTTATTTATAAAGTATAACACTATTTTGGCAGGTTGTCAAGTTGAGAGTTTACATATTTGAGTTTTGCGGGGAATTTTATCGGCGTGTCGCGTTCCATATTTGAGTTTTTAGGTGAATTTGAATTATCTACCAGTACACTACTAATAAATAAATAATAATATATAATACTAATACTGGAGAGGGAGGGATAACCGAAAAAAAGTTATCCACAGGTCTATTCCTCTTCTGTTAGTTTGTCTTTACAAAGTCCCTCGTAAAGCGAGGTGTAGCGTTCACGATAGTAAAGATAAAGGTCTAGGCTCATAGCGCTGGTAATAGCGTGAACGGTGTCTGAAATCTCTGTCCAGTTGTCGCGGTAGTCAAAAGGCAGGTCTGTCCACTCTTCAATGATGTCGCCAGTATAAATTGGAACGGCACTATCGGCTAGTTCTGTAAGGTAGTCTTCCGGGTATTGGGCTTCTTGTAGATATTCCCAGTTGTCCAGAATTTCGCGCTTGATATCGCTATCGCTGGTTAGCATTAGTTTGCCTCTCTTATGGCTTTTAGCGTGTGGTTTAGGTTGAATTGGGTAGCGTGATAGCCACATAGGTCTAATGGCGTGGTAGTGCCGTGATAAACGTGGAATTGGTCATCTGAATGGTTGTCGCTAGGGTACTGACACTTAGGCATTAGACACCACCGGTTGCTTGATACGGTGAGTAAGTGTAATCGAACCGCCGAACGCTAGTGCTAGTCCCGTCGCATCGGCTTGAACGGCACTATCGAAAATTGCGGCGTTATTGCCTCGCTTAGACTTCTTGATGTAGATTACACCTCTGCCACTGGCAGTTTCGTAAACGGTAAACTCTGAGTAATCGTTGATAATCTTCACTTTGTTTGCTCCAGTAGTTCGTTGATAAGGGTAAAAGCATCGGCTACTAACTTTGGGTCTCGGTCGGCGCTACATTCCACCAACTCTTCCAGTAGCCACGCCACCTCTCGCAATTCTTGCTTAGTCATCTTATCTCCTTGTTTGTTATGTTTATATTATAGCACTTATCTTTTTACTTGTCAAGTCTATTTTGAAAATTCTTTTGACTTGTTTTGTATTTAGTTATCTGTTGTTTTGCTATAAGTACATCATAGCACACTATCGGGGGAATTGGTAGCACTTTTGACAAAATAATTATAACGAAATTGTTATCAAAATAGGCTTGACATTATGGCGGGTATTTGGTACAATACCGCGAGCGCTCGCCGCAGGTGCGCGAGTATACACTATCGGCGGGGAATTGTCAAGGGTGCTATCATAACAAAATCGTTATCAAAATAGGCTTGACAAATTGCGGGAATTGTGCTAGACTTGATAGGTAAGAGTTTCGTTTATGAAACGGGCAGGGTGGATTTTGACCCTTCTGGTTTCGAGCGCTTGGGCTGGCTCTGTGCGTGTGCTGTTTTGAATTGTAGTATTATCTTATAACAGAATTTGACGGTTGTCAAATCGTGCCAGCCTAGGACTTGAACCTAGGTGTCTGCCGGTCTGGCTATGGTGCTAA
>JACCDQ010716208.1_pt1 | contig 10122 bp, 8 predicted proteins | sample 7446031 | NCBI WGS metagenome assembly JACCDQ01 (sample SAMN15323442, study PRJNA562643) | freshwater metagenome | isolation source: river surface water | place: USA:Blue River Watershed | collected 2017-08-17 | reverse complement strand
GGGTGTTCATGTGCCGCTGATTGGTGACTTTCACTACAACGGCCACAAATTGCTGACCGATCACCCGGCAATGGCGCAGGCATTGTCCAAGTACCGCATCAACCCAGGCAATGTGGGCCGTGGGGACAAAAAAGACAAGCAATTTGCCCAGATGGTGGAAGCCGCTGTTCGATGGAACAAACCCGTGCGCATAGGTGTGAACTGGGGCAGCCTCGATCAAGATTTGCTGGCGTCCATGATGGATGAAAACGCGCGACGCGCCGAGCCCTGGGATGGCAAACAAGTGATGTACGAGGCCTTGATTGCTTCCGCATTGGGGTCAGCGCAGCGTGCCCAAGCGTTGGGGTTGGCACCAGAAAACATCGTGCTGTCTTGCAAAGTCAGCGGGGTGCAGGACTTGATTGCCGTGTATCAGCAGCTGCACGAACGTTGCGACTACCCTCTGCATCTGGGGTTGACCGAGGCCGGCATGGGCACCAAGGGCACGGTGGCTTCAGCGGCTGCGCTGTCGGTGTTGCTCCAGCAAGGCATAGGCGACACGATACGCGTTTCCTTGACCCCGCAGCCGGGCGAGGCGCGGACCCAGGAGGTGGTGGTGGCCATGGAGATCTTGCAGGCGTTGGGGCTGCGCAGCTTCGTGCCCAGCGTGACGGCTTGCCCAGGGTGTGGCCGTACCACCAGCACCGTTTTCCAGGAATTGGCCAAGCAGATTGACGATTACCTGCGTTCGTCCATGCCGGTTTGGCGGGAGCGCTATCCTGGGGTGGAGCACATGAAAGTGGCCGTCATGGGCTGCATCGTCAACGGACCGGGCGAAAGCAAGCATGCCGACATAGGCATCAGCCTGCCGGGCACGGGGGAGGCACCTGCAGCCCCGGTGTTTATTGATGGCGAAAAGAAAATGACCTTGCGTGGCGACGGCATCGCTGCGGATTTCCAGCGCATCGTCGAGCAATATATTCAAAACAAATTTGGTTCAGCCGCTTAAGCCAGAACCCAGAGTTTATCTACGACATGGCAGAAAAGATTACCGCCGTCAAAGGCATGAACGACATCGCGGGCCCAGAGTCCGCCCACTGGGAGTGGCTGGAAGGCAAGGTGCGAGCGCTCATGGCCCGATACGCCTATCGCAACATCCGTACCCCCATCGTGGAACCCACGGGTTTGTTTGTTCGAGGTTTGGGTGAGGTCACCGATATCGTCGAGAAAGAGATGTACTCTTTCGAAGACCGTTTGAACGGTGAACACCTAACCCTGCGCCCTGAGGCGACAGCGGGCGTGGTTCGCGCAGTGGTGGAGCATTCGATGCTGTACGACGGCCCCAAGCGGCTGTATTACATGGGCCCTATGTTCCGGCACGAACGTCCACAGCGGGGTCGTTACCGTCAGTTTCATCAAATCGGGGCCGAGGCGCTGGGCTTTTGCGGCCCCGATGTGGATGCGGAATTGATAGTCATGGCCGCCGATCTGTGGCGCGAACTGGGCTTGCAGGATGTGACCCTTGAGATCAACAGCCTGGGCCAACCGCCCGAACGCCTGGCCCACCGGCAAGCCTTGATAGCCCACCTGGAGCAGCACGCTGATCTGCTCGATGATGACGCCAAGCGGCGGCTTCACAGCAACCCGCTGCGCATTTTGGACACCAAAAATCCGGCCATGCAAGCGGTGGTCGAAGCGGCACCCAAGCTCATGGATTACCTGGGGCCAGAGTCGCTGAAGCACTTTACACAGCTGCGCGATTTGCTGGACGAACAAGGCATCTCTTACCGCATCAACACCCGACTGGTGCGGGGCATGGATTACTACAACCTCAGCGTTTTTGAGTTCGTCACCACCTCGTTGGGATCCCAAGGCACGGTGTGCGCGGGAGGGCGGTACGATGGTTTGATCGCTCAAATCGGCGGCAAGCCCGCGCCCGCTGTGGGCTGGGCCTTGGGGGTTGAGCGCATTTTGGAGTTGCTCAAATCCCAGAACCTATTGCCCACCGTGCCGGCCCCTCATGCCTACGCTGTGGTGCCACAGGCCGACGCCGTTCCTGTTGTCATGAAAACCCTGCGCGCCCTGCGCTCTGCGGGCGTGGCGGTTCAAATGCACGCAGCTGGCGCTGACGGTTGGGGCAGTATGAAGTCTCAGTTCAAGAAAGCAGACGCCAGCGGTGCACGCTATGCACTGATTTTTGGTGAATCCGAATTGGCGCAGGGTTCTGTGGCAGTCAAGCCCTTGCGAGCAGAAGCTGGGGCCATCGCCGAGCAAACCTTGTTGCCTTTAGAACAGGCCGCAGACTGGGGCACGCGTTTGCTCTGACCTCCTACAATCCCCTCAATTTTTACATCGTTTGAACTTTATGGCCGCCCACCTCGACCTTGACGAGCAAGAACAAATTGCGCAAATGCGGCATTTCTGGTCCCGGTACGGCAATGCCATCACTTGGGTCTTGATTTTGGTGCTGGGCGGTTTTGCTGCCTGGAACGGTTGGCAGTACTGGCAGCAGAAAACCGCACTGCATGCCGCTGCTTTGTATGATGAGCTTGAGCGCGCCGTGCCGTCCAAAGACGCCGACAAGATCCAACGGGTGTGGACCGACCTGCAAGCCAACGGCGGCAACACGGTACAAACCTACCAAGGTGGGTTGTTGGCCGCTATGGGCCTGGTGGAGGCTGGCAAGGCGGACGCCGCCCGTGCTGTGCTGGCTTGGGTAGCAGAAAAGTCCAGTGACGATGTGTTGGCCGGTCTGGCCCGTATCCGCTTGGCCGGTCTGGAGCTTGATGCGAAGGCCTACGACAAAGCCTTGGCCTTGTTGGACGCCAAATTGCCCGCCGAACTGGCACCGTTGGTTTGGGACCGCAAGGGCGATGTTCAGTTATCTCAGGGGCAAATGGATGCCGCCCGAGAGTCGTACAAAAAGGCGTACCAAGGTTTGACCCTGGATTTGGAGTACCGGCGCATCGTGGAAGCGAAACTCAACGCCCTGGGTGTTAATGCCCAAACCCTTGACGCGCAACAGGTAAAGTCATGACGCTTGCTTTAAAAGCAACATGGGCCCGGTGGTCTGTCGCTCTTTGCATGGGCGGTGGTGCGTTGTTGCTGGCTGGCTGTGGCTCGGCACCTAAAAAGCCAGAGCCCAAGGCCTTGTTGCCCTACGCCGCCGCATTAACTGCTAAGCCAGCGTGGTCGTTGCCGGCCACAGGCGCGTCGGCAGGCTCGGGTGCCCTGGCGCCTGTGCTGCAGGGTGAACAGCTGGTGGTTCCACACGTTTCTGGTCTGATCCGCGTGCTTCAAAGCCGCACCGGTACCGAACTTTGGCGCACCAGCGTATCGAACGGTCTGTCAGCCGGGGTGGGTTTTGATGGCCAGTGGGTGGCTGCGGTGTCGCGGACCAACGATTTGGTGGTGCTGGCGCAGGGCAAGGAATTGTGGCGCAATCGCTTGCCTTCTCGCGTGTTCACCCCACCTTTGGTGGCAGGCAACCGTGTGTTTGTTCAAGCAGGTGATCGCAGTGTGCACGCTTTCGATGCTGCCACCGGTTTGCGACTCTGGACGCAGAACGTGCGATCGACTGACGCCCTCGTTCTGGAGCAAGCGGGTTTGTTGCAAGCCTTCAACGACACGCTTATCCTGGGATCTGGCGGCCGCATGGTTGGCATGAACCCCAATGGCGGCAGTGTGCGCTGGGAAGCGCCGATTGCCAACCCGCGTGGCGTCAATGAGATTGAGCGTTTGGTGGATTTGGTCGGGCGCACCAGCCGCCAAGGTTCTCAGTTGTGCGCGCGTGCCTTTCAGGCTGCGGTGGGGTGTGTGGATGCTGAGCGCGGTGTGCTGCAATGGACCAAACCCGCCAATGGCTCCACAGGTCTGGACGGTGATGCCACGCGCGTTTTTGGGGTTGAGAGCAACGGGCGCGTCCAGGCCTGGGGCCGCAGGCAGGGCGATGTGCTCTGGACCCTGGACGACCTGCAGCACCGTGGTTTGACTGCACCATTGGTGACCAGCAAAGGGGTGGTGGTAGGCGATGCACAGGGCTGGTTGCATGTGCTGGCACCTGCATCAGGCTCGACACAATTGCGTATAAGCACCGACGGGTCGCCGGTCGTCGGGGACCCGCTTTGGTTGGGCTCTACCCTTTTTGCAGTGACCCAAAAGGGCGGTGTTTACGCCTGGACTATCGAATGAAGCCTGTAATTGCATTGGTGGGGCGCCCAAATGTGGGGAAGTCCACGCTGTTCAACCGTTTGACGCACACACGGGACGCCATCGTGGCGGACTTCCCTGGGTTGACACGCGATCGCCACTACGGCAACGCTTACCTGGGACGGCGTGAGTTCATCGTGATTGACACGGGTGGTTTTGAGCCTCGGTCTGAGGACGGTATCTACCAGGAAATGGCCAAGCAGACCCGTCAGGCGGTGGCCGAGTCCGATGTGGTGGTTTTTGTGTTAGACGCCCGGGCCGGCCCCAGTGCCCAAGACCATGACATCGCCAATTACTTGCGCAAATTGGGCAAGCCCACCTTGCTGGTGGCCAACAAGGCCGAAGGCATGAAAGAAGGGGCCCAGTTGGTTGAGTTTTACGAGTTGGGCTTGGGCGAGGTTTTGCCCGTGTCGGCAGCTCATGGGCAAGGCATTCGCTCCATGGTCGAGGCAGCACTGGACCAGTTGACCTGGCCAGACCTGGACGACACACAGGCGGAGGAAGCCGACCCGGTGATCCGTTTGGCTGTGGCTGGGCGGCCCAATGTGGGTAAATCCACCTTGATCAATGCTTGGTTGGGTGAAGAGCGTTTGGTGGCATTTGACATGCCTGGCACCACCCGAGATGCCATCAAGGTGCCATTTGTTCGCAACGGGCAAAAGTTTGAATTGATTGACACGGCGGGCCTGCGTCGCAAAGGCAAGGTGTTTGAGGCAATCGAAAAATTTTCGGTGGTCAAAACCCTGCAGGCGATTGAGGACGCTCATGTGGTGTTGTTGCTCATAGATGCCACCCAGGGCATCACCGACCAAGATGCACACATTGCCGGATTCGTGCTGGAGAGCGGGCGCGCTGTGGTTTTGGCCATCAACAAGTGGGATGCAATCGATAGTTACCAACGCGAGCTCATCGAACGATCGGTAGAGAGCCGACTGGGTTTTCTCAAGTTTGCAGCGTTGCACCAAATATCTGCCCAGAAGCGTCAAGGCTTGGCGCCGTTGTGGAAGTCGATAGCGCAAGCCCATGCCTCGGCCATGCGCAAAATGTCCACGCCCGTGCTCACCCGCCTGCTGGCCGAATCGGTTGCCTTGCAAGCCCCTCAGCGCAGCGGCATGTTCCGCCCCAAAATGCGTTATGCCCACCAGGGCGGCATGAATCCGCCGGTGATCGTTGTGCACGGCAATTCGCTCGAGCACGTCAGTGCCAGTTACCGCCGTTTTCTGGAAGGTCGCTTCCGCAAAGCCTTCGATCTGGTGGGAACCCCGCTGCGCATTGAATTCAAAACGTCATCTAACCCCTACAAAGACTAAGAAACCGCTCATGCCGCAGCAATCTCCTTTCGGCTGTGGTATGGTCAGGGCTTCTTAACTACTTTTGAACACGGAACATATCGTGAGCAATAACAAAGGCCAACTCTTGCAAGACCCGTTCTTGAACCAACTCCGCCGCGAGCATGTGCCGGTGTCCATTTATTTGGTCAACGGTATCAAACTGCAAGGTCAGATTGAATCGTTTGACCAGTACGTGGTGCTGCTGCGCAACACAGTGACACAGATGGTGTACAAACACGCCATTTCTACCATTGTCCCGGGTCGTCCGGTGCAATTCGCTGCTGTAGGCAACGAAGCCGAGTGACCCTTCAACCTTTCCACCTGAACGCCCCAGTAGCTTGCCTGCTGGGGCCTTTTGCATTTTGACGACTGATAAACAGGCACGGGCTGTCGATTTGCCCAAAGTGATTTTGGTGGGTGTGGACTTGGGTGTGGCCCATTTCGACCACGCCTTGGACGAGTTGGCCCAGTTGGCCTTGACAGCAGGCTACCAAGTAGCGGATCGGGTGGTTTGTAAGCGCCGCGCCCCCGACCCAGCCCTGTTTTTGGGCAGCGGCAAAGCCGACGAAATCAAGGCCTTGGCATTGGCCCACGGCGCCCGAGAAATCTTGTTCGATCAGGCGCTGAGCCCCGCGCAGCAGCGCAACCTGGAACGGCACATGGGGCTGCCAGTGAATGACCGGGTGCTGCTGATTCTGGAAATCTTTGCCCAACGTGCCCGCAGTCACGAGGGCAAGCTGCAAGTCGAGCTCGCCCGCTTGCAGTACCTGTCCACCAGGTTGGTGCGGCGTTGGTCGCATTTGGAGCGCCAAAGCGGCGGTATCGGTATGCGTGGCGGCCCCGGGGAAACGCAGATCGAACTCGACCGCCGAATGATTGGTGACGCCATCAAGCGCACCCGTGAAAAACTGGACAAAGTCAAGCGCCAGCGCGCCACACAAAGGCGCCAGCGTGAACGCCGGTCTGCCTTTACCGTGTCATTGGTGGGGTACACCAACGCGGGCAAGTCGTCATTGTTCAACGCTTTGGTCAAGGCTGGCGCCTACGCAGCCGACCAATTGTTCGCCACCTTGGACACCACCACCCGTCAAATGTACCTGGGTGAAGTCGGGCGATCCGTTTCTTTGTCTGACACGGTGGGCTTCATTCGTGATCTTCCACACGGGTTGGTGGCGGCGTTTGCGGCGACCTTGCAAGAGGCCCGCGACGCCGATTTGCTTCTGCATGTGGTGGATGCTTCCAACCCCGGGTACTTGGAACAAATCCAGGAAGTGCAGCGCGTGTTGCGCGAAATTGGTGCCGATGAAATTCCACAAATTTTGGTTTTCAACAAGCTCGATGCCATAGGCCAAGAGCGCCGGCCGCTGGCCTTGCTGGATGATATGGAGATCGACGGCGTCAATTTGCCCCGTGTGTTTTTGAGCGCACACACAGGCGAGGCCTTGCCGCAGCTGCGTCAACTGTTGGCTGATCGAATAACGGACACGGGCGGGGTATATGCCCACTCGGTGTCAGATTTTTCTGCACCCATCCCGGCAGGGCATGAAGATTCGGCACAATAAGGCATAGACCACTTGATCGTGGCCCACTGTACCCAGAAAAAATATTCATGAAAACGTCACAGTTGTATCCCGGCGCAGCATGGCAGCGCATCCGAGGCATGTTCAATCTCAATGACCCCCGCTGGGGACGTGGTGACGGGGAGTCGTCCAACGATGGGGCTCGTCCCGAGCAGCCATCTGCCAGACCCGACGAGCCATCGCGCCCAGCGCCTAGGCCCCACCAAGGGGCGGCACCGCCTGACTTGGATGAACTCTGGCGTGATTTCAATCGCAAGCTTTCGGGTCTGTTTGGTTCAGGCAAGGGGGGGGCGGGCAAAGGGGGCAATCGCCCGTCTGGCTTGGGTGGCGACCCCAAGAATGCAGGCATCGGTATAGGCCTGATAGCAGGGGTTGTTGTCCTGATATGGATGGGCACAGGCTTCTTTATCGTCCAAGAAGGTCAGCAAGCCGTTATCACGCAGTTTGGCAAGTACCACAGCACGGTGGGCGCCGGTTTCAATTGGCGCATGCCTTACCCGATTCAGCGCCATGAATCGGTATTCGCAACCCAAATCCGCTCGGTGGATGTGGGGCGTGACTCCATCGTGCGTGCGACTGGTTTGCGTGAATCGGCCATGTTGACCGAGGACGAAAACATCGTAGAAATCAAGTTCGCGGTTCAGTACCGGCTGAGCGATGCACGGGCTTACTTGTTCAGCAGCCGTGACCCAGATTCCGCTGTGACCAAGGCGGCTGAAACCGCCGTGCGCGAGGTGGTGGGCAAAATGAAGATGGACGCTGCGTTGGCCGAAGAGCGTGACCAAATTGCCCCACGGGTTCGCACATTGATGCAAACCATACTCGACCGCTACAACATCGGTATTGAGGTGGTGGGTATCAACCTGCAGCAGGGCGGTGTGCGTCCGCCCGAACAGGTACAGGCGGCGTTTGATGACGTGCTCAAAGCAGGGCAAGAACGTGAACGTGCCAAAAACGAAGCCGAGGCCTACGCCAATGAGGTGGTGCCTCGTGCCCGCGGCACTGCCTCCCGCGTGATTGAGGAAGCGGAGGGTTACAAAGCCCGAATCGTTGCGCAAGCCCAAGGTGATGCGCAGCGGTTTCGCCTGATTCAATCTGAGTACGCTAAGGCCCCCCAAGTGACACGCGAACGTCTGTACACCGATGCGATGCAGTCGATTTATGGGAGTGTGACCAAAGTGTTGGTGGACTCCAAGCAGGGCAGTAATTTGCTTTACCTACCCCTGGATAAATTGATGCAGGCAAGTTCATCCGAATCTGTGAGCGTGCCACCGGTGCCCAGTTCTCCCGCCGCAGCGCCGGCCGTGAGCAGTGGCTCCAATCCGGATATCCGCAGCCGCGACACAGACCGCTCACGCACCCGAGAGACACGTTAAGTTGTCCGAAAGACTGAATATGAACAGAATCGGTTTCATCCTGTCATCCCTGTTGGTTTTGTTGGCCATCGGCAGCTCCACCTTGTTTGTTGTCGATCAGCGGCAATTCGGCGTGGTCTATGCGTTTGGGCAAATCAAGTCGGTGGTCAATGAGCCAGGCTTGAACTTCAAGCTTCCCCCGCCTTTCCAAAACGTTTCTTATGTGGACAAGCGTTTGCTTACCCTTGAGAGCACCGACACCGAACCCACCTTGACGGCCGAAAAACAGCGCGTTGTGATTGATTGGTATGTGCGTTGGCGTATTTCCGATCCATCTGCCTACATCCGCAACGTCGGGGTGGATGAGCGCGCTGGCGCCATACAACTCAACCGCGTGGTTCGCAACTCGTTTCAACAAGAAGTCAACAAACGCACCGTGCGCGAGTTGTTGTCCACCCGTCGTGAAGGCTTGATGGAAGACGTCAAGCGCGAGGTGTTGGCGGCTGTTCGTGGCGCCGAAAAGCCTTGGGGCATGGATGTGGTTGATGTTCGGATCACCCGCATTGACTACGCCGAAACCATCACCAAGTCGGTTTATGACCGCATGGAGGCCGAACGCAAACGTGTGGCCAACGAGCTGCGTTCCACCGGTTTGGCCGAGGGTGAAAAAATCCGCGCTGATGCGGACCGCCAACGTGAAGTGATTGTGGCCGAGGCATTTCGCTCAGCCCAGAAAATCAAGGGTGAAGGCGATGCTGAAGCCGCACGTTCTTACAACGAAGCGTTTGGACGCGACCCGGCGTTTGCGCAGTTCTATCGCAGCCTAGAGGCTTACAAAGCCAGTTTTGCCAGCAAGAATGATGTATTGGTGTTGGATCCGTCATCGGAGTTTTTCAAGGCGATGCGCAGCAGCGGCGGGAGCGGGGCGCGTTGAAGGTCTCGCCTCGGCTGGTCGTCAACAGTGAGTCAGTGCAGACCCGGTAGAATCACGGTTTTAACAGCCTCATATCTTCCATGTCTGCCTGGGTGCTCCCGGATCAACTTGCCGACGTCCTGCCCTCAGAGGCGCGACACCTCGAAGACCTACGGCGCGCACTGCTCGATGCAGCGCGGGTGTACGGTTACGAATTGGTGGCGCCACCTCTGTTGGAGCACCTCGATTCCTTGTTAACCGGCACCGGCGAAGCCCTCGACCTGCAAACTTTCAAGCTGGTTGACCAACTCTCAGGGCGTACCCTGGGTTTGCGAGCAGACACCACCCCTCAGGTGGCCCGCATCGACGCACATTTGTTGAATCGAACGGGTGTCACCCGCCTATGCTATTGCGGCCCGGTTTTGCACACCCGGGCAGACCGCCCGCATGCCACCCGCGAGCCGCTTCAGCTCGGGGCAGAAATATACGGTCATGCTGGCTTGGAAGCCGACTTGGAAATCATTGAGTTGGCGCAGGCCAGTTTGCGTGCGGCAGGTGCGCAGCGCCTTGCACTCGATATGTCCGATGTGCGTGTGGTTGACTCGCTTGTTCAGGGCCTGTCCTTGAACCCAGATCGGGTGCAAAGCCTGCACCGAGCCTTGGCCACGAAGAACATGGCCGAGCTTCACGAACTGGTGCAGGGCCTCCCGGACGACGTGCGAACCAGCTTGCTGGCCTTGCCCGGCTTGTACGGC
>JACCDQ012254315.1_pt1 | contig 10123 bp, 10 predicted proteins | sample 7446031 | NCBI WGS metagenome assembly JACCDQ01 (sample SAMN15323442, study PRJNA562643) | freshwater metagenome | isolation source: river surface water | place: USA:Blue River Watershed | collected 2017-08-17 | reverse complement strand
GGACGTGCAGGTCGCCATCCATACCGACACCCTCAACGCATCCGGCTTCGTCGAAGACACCATTGATGCCTTCAAGGGCCGCACCCTCCATACCTTCCACACCGAAGGCGCCGGCGGTGGCCACGCACCGGACATCATCAAGGCGGCCAGTCTGCCCAATGTGCTGCCCAGTTCGACCAACCCGACCATGCCCTACACGGTGAATACCATCGACGAGCATCTCGACATGCTGATGGTTTGCCACCACCTCGACCCGAGCATCGCCGAGGACATCGCCTTCGCCGAAAGCCGCATCCGCCGCGAAACCATCGCCGCCGAAGACATCCTGCACGATCTCGGCGCCTTCTCGATGATGTCTTCCGACTCGCAAGCAATGGGCCGTGTCGGCGAAGTCATCATCCGTACCTGGCAGGCGGCGCACAAGATGAAGCTGCAGCGCGGCTGGCTGACGCCCACCCCGGGCCGCTCGGGCAAGGTCGAACAGAGCGACCGCAACGACAACTTCCGCGTCAAGCGCTACATCGCCAAATACACCCTAAACCCCGCCATCGCGCACGGCGTCAGCCACGAAGTGGGCTCGGTGGAAGTGGGCAAGTGGGCCGATCTGGTGCTGTGGAAGCCGGCCTTCTTCGGCATCAAGCCCGCGCTCATCCTCAAGGGCGGCATGATCGCCGCTGCCGCCATGGGCGACCCGAACGCCTCCATCCCCACGCCGCAGCCAGTGCACTACCGGCACATGTTCGGCGCTTTCGGCGGGGCCTTGCAGAAAACCTCGCTCACCTTCGTGTCGCAAGCGGGGCTGGCGGCGGGCATCGGCCAACGCTTTGGCCTGCAAAAGCCGCTGGTGGCCGTGAAGGGTTGCCGCACCGTGGGCAAGCGTGACATGGTGCTCAACGACTACGCGCCGCGCATGGACATCGACGCGCAAAACTACCAGGTGCGCGCCGACGGCCAGTTGCTGGTGTGCGAACCCGCCGCCGTGCTGCCGCTGGCCCAGCGCTATTGTTTGTTCTGAGATGACCGACATGCTCCACGCCACCCGTTGCATCCCCCAAGGCCAAGGCCTGGCGCCGGTGCTGCTGAACCGGGCGGCCACCGTCACGCTGGACTGGGACCAACGTCAGAAAAGCCGCTTCGACTGCGAAGACTCCCAAGGCCGGCGCATCGGCGTGTTCCTCCCGCGCGGTACCGTGGTGCGCGGTGGCGACGCGCTGCTCACCCACGACGGCTCGCTGCTCAAGGTGGTGGCCGCGCCGCAAACGGTGTTGCGCATCACCCACTGCAGCGCCCACGGCACACCGTTCGACCTGATCCGCGCCGCCTACCATCTGGGCAACCGGCACGTGCCCATCGAACTGCAGCCCGACCACCTGAAGATCGAGCCCGACCACGTGCTGGCGGACATGCTGCGCCAGATGCACCTGATCGTCCACGAAGTGCGCGAGCCGTTCGAACCCGAGTCCGGCGCTTACGGCGATCATGGTGGGCACAGCGGTCACGGCCACCACCACAGCCACGACCATGACCACCCCCACGGGCATGGCCACTGACGCGTCGCTGCTCTCGCTGCTCTGGCTGGCTTCGCCCACGTTGCCCATCGGCGGGTTTTCCTACTCCGAAGGGCTGGAAGCGGCGATCCACGCCGGCTTGGTCAGCGATGAAGCCAGCGCCAGCGATTGGATCGCGGGCCAGCTCTGGCTGTCTCAAGCCCGGGCCGACCTTTCGGTCATCGCCCAAGCCCTGCCCGCCTGGCACCAGCGCGACTGGCCGCGCCTGCAGGCCCTGAACGGCTGGGTGCTGCACACCCGCGAAACGGCCGAACTGCGCCTGCAAGCCGAGCAGATGGGCCGCTCCCTGATCGAGTGGATGAAGTCGCTGCAAGACCCCACCCTCGACCTCCAGAGCATTCCTACCGACTTGCGCCAGCCCACCTACCCGGTGGCCTATGCGCTGGCCCTGTCGCAACGGTGGCCGGTTGGCACCCCGGTGCGCGACGCCCTGCTCGCCGCCGGTTTTGCCTGGGCCGAAAACATGGTGCAAGCCGCTATCAAGTCGGTCCCGCTGGGCCAAAGCGCCGGCCAGCGCACGGTGGCAAGGCTGTGCCGCGAACTGCCCGCCGCCATCGACGCGGCCCTCGCGGTCAACGACACCACCCGGCAGTCCTTTGCCCCCATGCTGGCCATCCTCTCAGCCCGCCACGAAACCCAGTACTCCCGCCTTTTCCGATCATGAACGCACCCGCTTTGCACCACATTCCCGGCCGCACCAAAACCCTGCCACCCCTGCGCGTGGGCATTGGCGGCCCCGTCGGCTCCGGCAAAACCACCCTGCTCGAAATGCTGTGCAAGGCCATGCGCGAGCGCTACGACCTCATCGCCATCACCAACGACATCTACACCAAGGAAGACCAGCGCCTGCTCACCATCAGCGGCGCGCTGCCGCCCGAGCGCATCATGGGCGTGGAGACCGGCGGCTGCCCGCACACCGCCATCCGCGAGGACTGCTCCATCAACCTCGAAGCCATCGACCGCATGCTGGCCGAGTTCCCCAACGCCGATGTGGTGTTCGTGGAAAGCGGTGGCGACAACCTCGCCGCCACCTTCAGCCCCGAACTGTCCGACCTCACCATCTACGTGATCGACGTCGCTGCCGGTGAAAAAATCCCGCGCAAAGGCGGCCCTGGCATCACCAAGAGCGACCTGTTCGTCATCAACAAGACCGACCTGGCGCCCCACGTCGGCGCCAACCTGGAGGTGATGGCCGCCGACACCGCCCGCATGCGGCCCGACGCACAGCGCCGTCCCTGGGTCATGACCAACCTCAAGACCCAGGCCGGCCTCGATCAGGTGATCCGCTTCATCGAGCAGCGGGGCATGCTCACCGCCTGACTCTGGGTCGCCGCAAGGCGCGGACTCGCTACACTGGGCATCTTGTCAAACCCGCGCCCGCTGCCATGCCCCTGGACACCCTGAACGGCCCGCTGCTCATCACCCTGGCCACCGTGCTGGGCTTGCTGGTGGGCAGCTTTCTGAACGTCGTCATCCACCGCCTGCCCAAGATGATGGAGCGGCAATGGGCCGCCGAATGCGCCGAGTTCCAAGGCCAGGAGCCCCCCGAACAGCCCCCGTTGAACCTGCTGACCCCACGTTCCCGCTGCCCGCACTGCGGCGCCGGCATCGCCTGGTACCAGAACGTGCCTGTGCTCAGTTACCTGGCACTGCGCGGGCGATGCCATTCCTGCCAAGCTCCCATCGGCCTGCGTTACCCCTTGGTGGAACTACTCACCGGCGCCCTGTTCGGCTGGGTGGCCCACCAGCACGGTGCCGTTGTGCCCACGGTTGCCTGGTTTGGGTTCGTGGCCGCCATCGTCGCGCTGGCCTTCATCGACTGGGACACGACGCTGTTGCCCGACGACATCACCCTGCCGCTGGTCTGGGCAGGCCTGATCGTGGCCGCGCTGGGCTGGACCGGCCTGTCCCTCACTGATGCGTTGTGGGGTGCGGTGGGCGGCTATCTCTCACTATGGAGCGTGTATTGGGCCTTCAAGCTGCTCACGGGCAAGGAAGGCATGGGCTACGGCGACTTCAAGCTGTTCGCCGCGCTGGGCGCCTGGTTCGGCTGGCAAGCGCTGGTGCCCATGATCCTCATGGCCTCGGTGATCGGCGCGGTCATTGGCATCGGCATGAAATTCTCCAGCGGCTTGCGCGAAGGCGGCTACATCCCGTTCGGGCCGTTCCTGGCCTTCGCCGGCCTGTTTGCGCTGGTGTTCGGCCCGCACACCGTCCTGGCATGGCTGGGGCTGGGCGCGTGACGAGCACCACGGAACACGCTGCGCCACGCCCCCCACTGCGCCTGGGGTTGACCGGCGGCATCGGCAGCGGCAAAAGCACCGTGGCCGCGCTGCTGCAGAGCCTCGGCGCCACCGTCATCGACGCCGACGCCATCGCCCGCGCGGCCACCGCCCCCGGGGGCACAGCCATCGGCGCCCTGCGTGCCCACTTCGGGGCCGACTTCATCACCCCCGAAGGCGCACTGGACCGTGACCGCATGCGCGCCCACGTTTTCGCTCACCCCGAAGCCCGGCAAGCGCTCGAAGCCATCGTCCACCCCGTCGTGCGCGCTGACATCGAACGCCAATACCAAGCCGCGCCCAGCGACTGCGCCGTGTTCGACATTCCGCTGCTGGTGGAGTCGCCCGGCTGGCGCGAGCGGCTGGACACCGTCTGGGTGGTCGATTGCTTGCCCGAGACCCAGGTGCGCCGCGTGATGCAGCGCAACGGGTGGCCGCGCGAACAGGTCGAGGCGGTATTGGCGGCCCAAGCCAGCCGGGCGCAACGCCTCGCCGTGGCCGACACCGTGATCGACAACGACGCGGTGACGCTGGACGAGCTGTCACGCGCCGTTACACGCGCCTACGGCGAATTGCGCCACCGTTTCGGGCTATGATGAAATGGTGATTCTGTACGAATACCCCTTCAACGAACGCATCCGCACGTTCCTCCGTCTGGAACAGCTGTTCCGCCGCCTCACCGAATTGGTGAACCGCAGCCATCCGCTGGACCACCACTTCGCCATTCAGACGCTGTTCGAGATCATGGACGTCGGCGCCCGCTCCGACCTCAAGTCCGAAATCCTGAAAGACCTAGACCGGCTGAAGCAGCAGTACAACAGCTACCGAGGCAACCCCGCCATATCCGAAGCCGCGCTGGACCAGTTCATCGCACGCATCGACGTCTGCTTCAACGCCCTGCACGACGACAACGGCAAGGTTGGCCACGCGCTCACCGACAACGAATGGCTGATGGCCATCCGCAGCCGCATCTCTATCCCCGGGGGCACCTGCGAATTTGACCTCCCGGCTTACCACGACTGGCAGCACCGCCCGGCCGAACAACGGCAACGCGATCTGGCCGGCTGGGTCCACGAACTGGCCGGCCTGTCAGGCCCCATCCAGTTGCTGATGGGCCTGCTGCGCGAATCGGGCGTGCCGCAAAAAGTGATGGCCGTGAGCGGCCAGTACCAGCAAAACCTGCCTCAGGGACGTACCTTCCAGTTGCTGCGCCTGTGGGTAGACCCGGCCCTGAACCTGGTGCCCGAAATCAGTGGCAACCGCCTGCTGTTCTCGGTGCGGCTGCTGCAACGCGGCGAAGACGGCAAATTCCAGCTCGCGGCCGACCAGCAGGCCGAACTGGAAGTGACCCTGTGCGCATGAACTTCGCCCCCAAAACGGTCACTTGCCCATGCTGCGGTGGCCCCAGTCTGTACGCACCCAGCAACCGCTACCGCCCGTTCTGTAGCGAACGCTGCAAACAGATCGACATGGGCGCCTGGGCGGCCGAAGATTTTCGTGTGCCCACCAGCCCGCCGCTGGACCCGGCCAGCCCAGACGCCGACTGGAAACATTGAAAGTCCGGCGGGCTCGCTGAAACTCAGGATGAGGGAGCGCTTTCCTCGGCCAGCCATTCCAGGACCGGCACGGTTCCCGGCAACACCGGCGCCACGCTCACCGGCAAGGTCTGCCAGGTGCACTGCTGGCCTTCGTGCATCTGCAAAACCCCGATCCAGTCGAACACCTTGCAGAAGTTCAGCCGCACCAGCGCGTGAGGGTAGTCCACCAGTTTCTCGCGCCAGGCATGCACCACACCGACCGTGACGCCGATTTCTTCCTGCAGCTCGCGCCGCAAGGCCTCGGCCACAGTCTCGCCGGCCTCTACCTTGCCGCCCGGGAATTCCCAATAGCCTTCGTACACCTTGCCGGGTGGGCGGCTGGTCAGCAAAAACCGGCCTTGCGGGTCGATCAACACCCCCACCGCCACCTCGGTCACGGGGCGCTCAGCGCCACCCTCGCGAGGGCGGTCACCGTCAGCCACCAGCACAGCCCCCGGGCCGCTCATGCGCCTTGGCCCGCCGCCCGCTCGCCCGCGTAGTGCCGGGCGAACTGGTAAGCCACGCGACCGCTGCGCGAACCGCGCTCCAGCGCCCACACCAGCGCCTGGGACCGGGCCTGTTCAAACTCCGCCTCGGGCACGCCGTGGTGGCGCAACCACTGGTAGGCCACGCTCAGGTACTCGTCCTGGCTGAAGGGGTAGAAGCTCACCCACAGCCCGAAGCGCTCGGACAGGGAGATTTTTTCCTCCACCGCCTCGCCCGGGTGCACCTCGCCGTCGGCGGTGTGGGTGTACGACAGGTTTTCCTTCATGTACTCCGGCAGCAGGTGGCGCCGGTTGCTGGTCGCGTAGATCAGCACGTTGGGCGTGGCGGCAGCCACCGAGCCGTCGAGGATGGATTTCAGCGCCTTGTAGCCGCCCTCACCGTCCTCGAAGCTGAGGTCGTCGCAGAACACGATGAACTTCTCGGGCCGGCCCGCCACCACGTCCACGATGTCGGGCAGGTCCACCAAGTCGGCCTTGTCCACCTCAATCAGGCGCAGGCCCTGGGCCGCGTAGGTGTTCAGGCAGGCCTTGATCAGCGAACTCTTGCCGGTGCCCCGCGCGCCAGTCAGCAGCACGTTGTTGGCCGGCAGGCCCTGCACGAAGTGCGCGGTGTTGCGCTGGATCTTGTCCTTCTGGTCGTCGATTTCCTGCAAATCGGCCAGCGCCATGGCTGCCACGTGCTTCACCGGTTCCAGCACACCATGTCCACCGCGCTTGCGGTAGCGGAAAGCCACGGAGGCCGCCCAGTCGGGCGCCCCCAGCGGTTGCGGCAGCACCGATTCCCAGCGCGCCATCAGCGATTCGGCGCGTTGCAGCAGGCGTTCAAAGGCTTCGTTCATCGGCGGCTCCGCAGGCTCAGGAGCGGTAATCGGCGTTGATGGTCACGTAGTCGTGGCTGAAGTCGCAGGTCCACACCGTGTCGGCCACATCACCCCGGTTCAGGCCGACGCGAATGGTGATCTCGCTTTGCGCCATCACGCGGGCGCCGTCTTCTTCGCGGTAAGCAGGGTGGCGGCCGCCCTGCGTCACCACGTGCACGTCGTCCAAGTGCAGCTCGATCTTGTTCTGGTCCAGGTCGGCAATGCCGGCGTAGCCCACCGCCGCCAGAATGCGGCCCAGGTTCGGGTCGCTGGCAAAAAAAGCGGTTTTCACCAGCGGCGAGTGGGCAATGGCATAGGCCACCTTCAGGCACTCGTCGGTGGTCTGGCCACCTTCCACGCGCACCGCAATGAACTTGGTCGCGCCCTCGCCGTCGCGCACGATGGCGTGCGCCAGCGTCTGCGCCACGGCGGCCATTGCCGCCTGCAGGGCCTGGCCCTCGGCGCTGGAGAGGTCGGTGATCTCGGGGTGTGCCGCGCGGCGGGTGGCGACCACCACGAAGGAGTCGTTGGTGGAGGTGTCGCCGTCCACCGTCACCCGGTTGAAGGACACGTCGGCCAGTTGCTTGGCCAGCACGTTCAGCAGACCCGGCGCCAGGTTCGCGTCGGTGGCCAGGAAACCCAGCATCGTCGCCATGTTGGGGCGGATCATCCCGGCGCCCTTGGCAATGCCGGTCACGGTCACCGTTTGTCCGCCGATCTGCACCTGCCGGCTCGCGGCCTTGGCCACGGTGTCGGTGGTCATGATGCCTTCAGCGGCCTTGAACCAGTTCTCGGCGCAGGCATCGGCCAGCGCGGCCGGCAGTCCTGCGACGACGCGCTCTACCGGCAACGGCTCCATGATCACGCCGGTGGAAAACGGCAGAATCTGACCAGGCGCGACGTTCAGGTGCCGCGCCAGCGCCTCACAAGTGGCGCGGGCATTGGCCAGCCCCGGCGCGCCGGTGCCTGCGTTGGCGTTACCGGTGTTGATAACCATGGCGCGGATCGGCTGGCCCGCCGCCAGATGCTCGCGGCACACCTGCACCGGCGCCGCGCAGTAGCGGTTCTGGGTGAACACGCCGCCCACGGCCGCGCCGTCTTCCAGCAAAAACACGGTCAGGTCTTTGCGGTTTGCCTTGCGCACGCCCGCTTCGGCCACGCCGATCGAGACGCCCGCAACGGGCAACAAGGTTTCTGCCACAGGGGCGGTCCAGTTCACAGCCATGGCTGACTCCGGTGGATGTTCAACAACAGGTTCAGTGTGACGCGCTCAGGAGAGCTTGCCGTGACACTGCTTGTACTTCTTGCCGCTGCCGCACGGGCAGGGGTCGTTGCGGCCCACACGCGGCAGAGCAGCCGCCTCGGCGGCGGCACCACCCAGCAGACCCTGGTCGGCGGTGGTTTCTGCCTCGCCGGTTTCGGTGGGCGCGGTGTAGGTGACGTTGCTCAGGTGCTCGGCCTGCGCCTCCAGTTGCTCGGCGGCGCTGCTCACCTGCTCGGCCGACTGCACCTTCACGTTCATCAAAATGCGCGTCACTTCGTTGCGCACCATGTCCAGCAACTGGCCGAACAACTGGAACGCCTCGCGCTTGTACTCCTGTTTCGGCTGCTTCTGGGCGTAGCCGCGCAGGTGGATACCCTGGCGAAGGTAATCCAGCGCGCTCAGGTGGTCGCGCCAGTGGCTGTCGATGTTCTGCAACAGCACCACACGCTCAAAACTGGTGAAGTTGTCGCGGCCCACCTGGGCCACTTTGGCTTCGTAAGCGGCATGGGCTGCAGCCACCACCTTGTTCACGATCTCCTCGTCGGTGATCTCGTTGGAGCCTTCGACTTCCTGCGCCAGGCTCAGCTGCAGACCCCAATCCTCGGCCAGCACTTTCTCCAGAGCGGGCAGGTCCCACTGCTCTTCCACGCTGTCCACCGGCACGAACTGACGCACCACATCGGTCATGCATCCCTCGCGCAGGCCAGCGATCTGGGCTGCCAACTCTTGTGCGTCGATGATGTCATTGCGCTGCTGGTAAATCACCTTGCGCTGGTCGTTCGACACATCGTCGTACTCCAGCAACTGCTTGCGAATGTCGAAGTTGCGCGCCTCCACCTTGCGCTGCGCACTCTCGATGCTGCGGGTCACAATGCCGGCCTCGATCGCCTCACCTTCGGGCATGTTCAGGCGGTCCATGATGGCACGCACCCGGTCACCGGCGAAAATGCGCATCAACTGGTCATCCAGGCTCAGGTAGAAGCGGCTGGAACCCGGATCGCCCTGGCGGCCTGCACGTCCACGCAACTGGTTGTCGATCCGGCGGCTTTCGTGGCGTTCGGTCGCAATGATGCGCAAGCCACCCAACGCCTTCACTTTTTCGTGGTCGGCCTGCCATTGGGCTCGGGCAGCTTCGATGCGCTGCGCCTTGCTGACCTCGTCCAGGCCAGCATCGGCTTCGATGGCGCCAATCATCTTCTCAAGGTTGCCACCCAGCACAATATCGGTACCGCGACCCGCCATGTTGGTGGCGATGGTGATGGCACCGGGTCGGCCCGCCTGCACAATGATGTCCGCTTCACGCGCGTGCTGCTTGGCGTTCAACACCTCGTGCGGCAGCTTTTCCTGCTTCAGCAACTCAGCGATGATTTCCGAGTTCTCGATCGACGAGGTGCCCACGAGCACCGGCTGGCCGCGCTCGTGGCACTCGCGGATGTCCTGGATCGCCGCCTTGTACTTCTCGGGCGTCGTCTTGTAGACGCGGTCCAGCTGGTCGTCGCGCTTGCTGGGGCGGTTGGGCGGCACCACCACCGTTTCCAGACCATAGATTTCCTGGAATTCATAGGCCTCGGTGTCGGCCGTACCCGTCATGCCCGACAGCTTGGTGTACAGGCGGAAGTAGTTCTGGAACGTGATCGACGCCAGTGTCTGGTTTTCCGGCTGGATCTGGACCCCTTCCTTGGCTTCCACCGCCTGGTGCAAGCCATCGCTCCAGCGGCGGCCGGCCATCAGGCGGCCGGTGAATTCGTCGACGATCACGATCTCACCGTTCTGCACCACGTAATGCTGATCGCGGTGGTACAGGTGCTGCGCTTTCAGCGCCGTCACCAGATGGTGCATCAGCACAATGTTCGACGGGTCGTACAGCGAGGCACCAGCCGTCAGCATCCCCGCTTGCGCCAGCAATTCCTCGGCCCGCTCGTGGCCGCGCTCGGTCAGGTGGATCTGGTGCGCCTTCTCGTCCAGCGTGAAATCGCGCGGCTTGGTGACGCCTTCGCCGGTGCGCGGGTCTTCTTCGCCCTCCTGGCGCACCAGATGGTGCACCAGCGCGCGGATCGCCAGGTACT
>JACCDQ011801529.1_pt1 | contig 10123 bp, 5 predicted proteins | sample 7446031 | NCBI WGS metagenome assembly JACCDQ01 (sample SAMN15323442, study PRJNA562643) | freshwater metagenome | isolation source: river surface water | place: USA:Blue River Watershed | collected 2017-08-17 | reverse complement strand
CTGGGCCACATTTGTCCACTTGGGTGATTTTGCTCTGCTATCGCCCGATGAGGGGCGCAATGCGGAGGTGGCACGTGAAATGAAAGTCTCAGGCTCGTGGTTGGTCCCGACTTACGATGGGGCGACCTACCTCGACAAACCGGCTTTCTTCTTCAAGGCATCGGCCCTTGCGCTCAAGGCCTTTGGGGATACGGAATGGGCTGCACGTCTTCCATCGGCCTTTTCGGCATGGCTCTGGTTGATGGTGCTTTTTGCTTTCTGTCGGCGCGTCTACGGGCCGACAACTGCGGGGTTGGCGGTGGTGGTCATTGCATTGACCCCGCTCTTTGAGGCCTTTGCCCGGATTGTTATCTTCGACATGATGCTGGGTCTATTTGTCAGCTTGGCGATTCTCGCGGCCTTTCGGGCCGGTGAGGTCGAAGGGCGCGAGCGGCGTCACTGGTATCTGGCGGCGACCCTGGCCGCAGGCTTGGCCACCCTGGTCAAAGGTCCTGTCGGCTTTCTGGTCCCCCTTTTGGTCATGAGCGTTTACCACGGGATCTCCGGACGAAAGGCCCTGATCGGCTCGTTTTTCAGGTGGCCCCACGTATTTCTCTTTCTGGCCATCGTCCTGCCTTGGTTCATTGGTCTTTCGATGGCGTGTCCGGATTTTCCCTATTACGGGATCATGAAGGAGTCGATCGCTCGATTTACGACCCCGGAATTTCGAAGAACCCAACCCTTCTACTACTACGGCCTCATTATCGCGGGCTGCTTTTTTCCTTTCAGCCTGATCCTTCCCGCGGCGATCCGAGAGGGTTTTCGTCAGTCGTTCAAGCTTCAAGATGCGGACCGGCTTTTTATCGTCTGGTCATTGGTTGTGGTCGTTTTCTTTTCCCTTTCGCAGTCGAAGCTTCCTGGCTACATCCTGACGGGCATGGTGTCTCTCGGGGTCCTGGTTGCCCGCGTTGTTGCCATGGCCTTGGAACGAAACGAAGTCGCAACCCGGATCCTCAGGACCTCTGCGCTGCTTCTGGGGGTTGTCGCACTCTTGCTGGCCCTGCCGCTGATGGCCGAAATCTGGATGCCGGGGCTCTTGCCACACCCCCGCTGGTTGACCCCAACGGTTCTTGAGCGCTTCATGCCGGTCCTCCCGGGCTTTATTCTTTCGCTGGGATTCACCGCCTTCCTGGGGCTTGGTGCCTGGATCTCCCGCTCTTCGCGACTGGCGCTTGCGGGTTTTCTGGTGTTCCCGTTGATCTTTCTGAGCGTCCAGTTTGATGCGGTCTCTCGCCATGCCGGGATCAAGTCTGCGCGCCCAATTTTTGAACAATTGCCGTCCACGCTGCCCGAGGGAACGGAATTTGCGTGTCTCGCCTGTATGCCGCATGGCCTCCCGTTCTATCTGGGGCAAGAACTCACAGTCTTCACCGAGGATGGCAAGGAGTTGACCAGCAACTATGTGCTTTTCTCCATCAAGACTGGAAAGCCTTGGGCAAAGCGGCTGGTTCCTTTGGACCGATACCCGGCCTATCTGGCTGCGCGGCAGCACCCCATCTTTTTGATGGCTCGAACCGAACGGATGAAGGAGATGACGGCGCTGGCATCTGGTCGGGAGGTGGTTCTCCTGCCTGGCGATTACGTGGGCGTGCTTCTCGAACGGCAGGAGCGCTGAGATGTGTGGAATTTGTGGTGAAGTTCATTTTGCCGGTCACGAAGCGGGCCGCCAGGGTGTTGAAGCGATGCTCCAGCGACTCCTCCACAGAGGCCCCGATGGGCAGTGGACGCGAGGGGACGAGCGAGCCGTCTTTGGCATGGCCCGACTCACAATTCGGGGTTTGACCAGCGGTCAGCAACCCTTGGTTGATGAGGCGACCGGGGTCATGGTGGTCTGCAACGGTGAAATCGACAACCACCTGGAGCTCCGAAGCTTCCTCGCCGAGCGGGGGCGACCCGTGGCAGAGGACACCGACGTCGCGGTTCTGCCGGGGCTTTACCTGGAATTGGGTCAATCCTTTGTCGAACGGCTGGTCGGGGCCTTTGCGATCGCAGTCTGGGATCCGCGCAATGCGACCTTGTTCCTGGCCCGAGATCGGGCGGGTGAGCGGCCGTTGTTTTTTAGCCGAGCCGACGGGATGGTTTTCTTTGCTTCGCAGCTGTCGGCCATGGTCAAAGGTGGGGATCATCCAAAAAGCCCCGATGTCGAGGTGCTTGCACGATATCTCCAGCTGGGATATTTCCCTTCACCCGACAGCCCATTGGAAGACGTTTTCAAAGTGGGGCCTGGTGAGTGGGTGGTGCTCTCGGCAGAATCCGTGGAGCGTCACCGCTATTGGCGCCTTCCCAAACGGCAGCCCAGCGTGGGGACAGATCCCCTTGAAACCTTTGATCGCATTTTTCGGGCAGCCGTCCACCGTCAAAGCGAGGTGGATGTTCCCGTAGGGCTCTTTCTCAGTGGGGGCGTTGATTCCTCCTTGATCGCTGCCGTGGCGCGGAGTCAGCACCCCGATAAATCCATTACGGCATATGGTCTTCGGTTTGGCGAAGAGTCTTTCGATGAGGGGGATTTTGCCGCGGGCGTGGCAAAGGATCTTCGCATGGAGTATGTGGCGGTCTGGGCGGAGCCTGAGCGAATTCCTGACCTGTTGCGGGATGTCATTGCAACATCGGGCGAACCGCTCGCAGATCCCGCCTGGATTCCAACCGCCCTGCTTTCGCAGCGGGCGGCGGAAGATATCCGAATCTCACTTTCGGGCGAGGGGGCGGATGAACTTTTTGGGGGCTATCCGACGTACTTTGGGGCTGGAATCGCCCAACGCTACGCAGCCCTTCCAGCGTGGCTTCGAGGTGTCATTCGAACCCAAGTGGAGCGGTGGCCTCCGAGCGACAAGAAAGTCACCTTGTCTTTCCTGTTGAAGCGGTTTGTCCAAGGGGACTCGCTCGATGGGCTGTCCCGCCATATTCTCTGGAATTCCAGTCTTTCACCGGCCATTCTGGCGCCCTTGGGCATTCATCCCCGACTGTCTGAATGGTCGGGTGTTGAGGGCGAGAGCTTGCTGGATGAAATTCAGCGCTACGATTTGGAGCGCTCACTGGCAGAAGGGCTTTTAACCAAGGCGGATCGCGCCAGCATGCATTCGGCTTTGGAGCTTCGGGCCCCCTTCCTGGATATTTCCGTGATGGAATTTGCGGCGAGCTTGAGTGAAAAACAGCGGGTCCAAGGCATCAAAACCAAGGTGTTTCTCAAAGAGTATGCGACCCGTTATCTCCCCAAGGAGATTGTGTACCGAAAAAAACGGGGTCTTTCTGTGCCCTTGGCCTCTTGGCTTCGAGGGCCCCTCAAGTCCTGGGCCGAGGCCAAGGTCACGCATCCGGCGCTGGCCGATTTAGGTCTCTCCCCCGAAGCGGTTCGGGCTGTCTTTGATGCGCATCAGCGGCGGGAAGCCGATCATGGTCGGGCGCTTTGGGCGTTGATCGTGGTGAGTGAGTGGCTGGAATGGTTGGGTGGCCAGCGCGAAGGAGAGACCTCAGGGCTCTAGTCGGAGCCGCTGATCAAAGCCTTCGAGGCGTTCGATGGTGCCGATATCCATCCAAAACCCTGGCCACAGTTCAGCGCTGACCCGCGACGCTTTCATGGCTGTCCGAAGCAATGGCGCGAGCGGAAAACGGCCGGCGCTGCACTCGGAGAAAAGTTCTGGTCGGTAAACCCCGATGCCTCCAAACGTGAATTGTGGCGAGCCCTGCTCAAGCGCCAGGCCCTCAGCCAGACCAAAATCACCTTGTGGGTGATGATCCGGATTGGGAACCAAGACGAGATGAGCCAGATCAATTGGGCGGTCTTTTAGGGTTCCGAAGGGAAAGTCTGTGGCAATATCGCCATTGATGACCAGAAAGGGTGCCGGACCCAAGAGGGGCAATGCCCGATAGATCCCGCCGCCGGTTTCCAGTGCCTCATGTTCTGGGGAGTAATGGATTGTCGCGCCAAAGGCCCGGCCATCGCCCAGTCGCGCCTGAATTTTTTCCCCAAGATGAGCGGTATTGACGATGATCTCATCAATGCCTCCTCGCACCAGACTTTCAATCAGGTGGAGAATCAGCGGTTTTCCACCCGCCTCGATGAGGGGCTTGGGGATATGGTCGGTCAGGGGGCGAAGCCTTTCGCCACGCCCTGCAGCCAGAATCATGGCTCTCATGGGGTTTTCGCCTCCAGGAAGGCCGGCAGAACGCGCGTTGCAATGAATGTGGCAAAGTCTGAAAGATCGGGTTGGTCGCGACCGACATCCAGGGCGTAGGCCAAAGTGCGAGGAATATCCCCGATATAGCCCGGTTTGCCATCACGAAGCTTCAGACGACAAAAAATGCCGGCCGCCTTGAGGTGGCGCTGAAGTCCCATCAAGTCAAACCAGCGTCTGAACTGGGTTTCACTGACGTCCTGAATCCATCCCGCTTGAGTCAGGCGTTGGCGATACTGCTCAACCCAGAGGGTGATGAGCGGTAACGGCCAGGCGATGTAACAGTCTCTGAGGAGTGAAGCCAGGTCATAGGTGATCGGACCGAGCACCGCATCCTGAAAATCAAGGACCCCCGGCGTTGAGTCGGCAAGCACCATCAGGTTGCGGGAGTGATAATCCCGATGGACGATCACGCGCGGTTGTTCGAGTGCGGCGCTGACCAGGCGGTCAAAGGTTTCGGCCAGAAGCGACTCTTCTGTCGCCGAGAGTCTCAGGCCCAGATACCCGTCAATGCACCACTCCCGAAAGACGCCGAGCTCACGCCGAAGCAGCGCTTCGTCGTAGCAAGGCAGGTCAAGCGTTTCTCCCTCAAGATTCTCGGTCGTCTGGAGTCGAAACAGGGTGTCGAGGGCGCTGCCATAGAGAGGGGCAACATTGGTTTCATTGAGCACATCGAGATAGGCCGTGTGTCCGAAATCGCTCAAGACCATAAAGCCCAATTCGGCATTCGCAGCAAAAATCGTTGGGGTCTTCACGCCCCGAGCCCTCAGGATCTCAGCGGTTTTGAGGAAAGGCAGGATGTTTTCCTGAGGCGGGGGTGCATCCATCGCAATCCGGGTCTCTTGACCCAGATTGAACCGGAAATAACGTCTGAAGCTGGCGTCGGACGAGGCAGTCACCAGTGTCTCGACGTTCAGATGAAGATCATTTCTCAACCAGTCGAGAAGAGCGTCGCGGCGCGGATCTGGGCGTTGCATGAGGGACAGAAGGGTCTTTAAAAAACTTGCCCAGACCAAGCCTGGGATCGGGTAAAATAGATTGTCGTAGGCCGCTATTTGAACACACTCGGCGGGCCCTCGACGACCTTCCCGCCCCATCCCAACGCCATGGCTCCGAGAATGCCTTTACACAGCCTGTATCAGGGCGCCTGATCTCCTGAGCGATGCCCGGGTTTATTCGCCCTACCTTACTCCTTTTGTTTGGGTTGACCTTGTCTGCCCCTTCCGTTTCTGCGACCGAAGGAGACTGGAAGTGTGCGCCCGACCCCAAGACGGGGCACTGGAGTTGTGGCCCACATCAACCGGTCGAGAGCCATAGCAAGAGCGTTGAGCTTGGGGAAGAGGCGAAATCCTCGGAGCAGACTCAGGGTCGGCAGCTGGATCCGCTTTCAGGCGAAACCACAGGGCCCGAAGACCGCCCTGAAATGCTCAAGGGCCATGATCCTTTCAATTCTGCACTCGCGAAAGGTGAGCCACCCAAGAGCAAGGTCTCTGGATGGAACTGTGAGCCGAGCGCCGATGAGGGGGAAGACCGAAGCTGGGTCTGTTCGTTATCGGGAAGGGATCCCCGCGGCATGGCGCATGTGGTCAGCGAGCAGGGCGAGGATGATGAACACTGGTCGGAATCTCGCCAGATCACGCGAGAGGATGAAGAACGATTCCTGACCCTGATGGGGAAACTGCCAACGAATCCCTGGACGCGGCTGTGTGCGGTCAAGGTTGGAAAAAAGCTGCCGCCCCCCCTGACTGAGTTCATCATGTCTCGTGAGGAACGGTTGGCCCGGGATACAGCGCCGACCGACATTGATTCGGACTTTTTTGAGTTGATCGACAATGAGGTGTCGACTTTTGTCGGAAGCGCCCATCTGACACAGGCTGATCAGGAGCTATGGGCCGACTTTATCACCCGCAATCTCGTCAATAACGCGATCAATACGCATGGGAATGTGGTCTACAAGGACAAGACCCAGATCCTGATGAGCGACAGTGCGCATCTCAAGGGCGACGGTCGAGGCGTCTACAGGAACAGCCAATTTATCTTGCCCCAAGTCCCAGGCCGCGGCACTTCACGCGTGACCTACCTGGATAGCGCCATTCTCTCCCGTTACGAAACCTTCAGTTACACCACTTGTCCGCCGGGCAATCAGGATTGGGTCCTGCACTCAGACAATGTGGTCATGAACAAGGATACGGGCTTTGCGAGGGCCCATAACGCCTGGCTGAGTTTCTATGATCTGCCGGTATTCTGGAGCCCAGTGATGTCCTTCCCCATCGATGGGCGAAGGATGAGCGGTCTATTGAGTCCGGTCATGGGCTATACCCAGATCAACGGCTTCAATCTGGCGGTTCCCTACTACTTTGATATTGCGCCCAACATGGATGCGACCATCCAAGCGCGTTATCTCAGTGAAAGAGGCTTCATGAGCCTGAATGAGTTTCGTTATCTCACCGAGACCTCGCGTGGCAAGCTGATCGCTGACGTCGTGCCTTACGATACCCAGACTAAAACCACGCGAGGACAGTTCGGCTTTCAGGATAGCTCCGTCTGGATGAAGGATCTGAGCAGTCAGGTCGACCTCAACTACGTCTCCGATGCGAACTATCTCAGCCAGTTGGGTAGTCCGCTCTCGATGATTGACGTGAACAATATCACCAGCCGTGCGTTTGTGAACTACAACGGCGGTGAGTACGGCAATGTCAACCTGATGGCTAACTATTACCAGACCATCAATCCTGCGATTCCGAAAACGGCCTATCCCTACTTCTATCTTCCCAAGCTGGAGCATAACTGGGGCTCGCAAATATTGGATACCGGCTTGACCCTGTCAAACACGATTCAGATGACTGATATTGAGGCTGATTCCTCCTACCTCACGAAGGGTCAGCGTTTTGTGATGCGGCCCAAATTGCAGATGCCGATCGAGTCAAGCTGGGGCTTCTTTAGGCCCAGCGCAACCCTGGCCTTCAACCAGTATTCACTGCAGAACACAGGACAGTGGCAGGCCCTCCAGCAGGCCAATGGCGTGGCCGTCCAGCAAACCTCCAACCCCAATTTCACGGTCCCGATTCTCTCGCTGGATGCGGGGACCTACTTTGATCGGGATTTTGATCTTGGGGGGCAAACTTGGCAGCAAACGATTGAACCGCGTTTGTACTATGTCTACATCCCCTATGCCGATCAGTCGAATATTCCGGTCTTTGATACAACCCCTTACGACTTTACCTACTACCAGCTATTCCGTGAGAACCGCTACACGGGGTATGACCGCATTGGCGATACCAATTCGGTCACTGCGGCGGTGACCTCGCGCATCATCGACGGGGAAAAGGGCTATGACCGCCTGAGGGCCACCATCGGAAATATTGCCTATCTGGATGATCGGAAGGTCACAACGCTTGGGACGACGCCTTCAACATATAGCCAGAGCTTTTCGAATTTGGTCGGCGATATCTACGCCGGCATTACCGAGGACTGGAGTCTCTACAACGCGGGGCAATACAACGTCTCTCAAAATGTTATTTCGCGCGGACAGATCGGTTTGACCTATAACAATCGGAAAAACCAGATCCTCAACATGATCTACCGCTATCGTCTGAATCAGAACACCAATACCGGTTGCCCAACGAGCTCGAGCACGAACTACAGCTATCTCTCCACCTTCAGCGAATGTCTTAATCTGACCGATGTCTCCTTCCGTCTGCCTCTGGTGGCGGGTTGGCAAATGATCGGGCGTTGGGAGTATTCGCTTCTCAACAATACAACGCTCGAAACGTTCTTCGGTTTGGAGCGGGAGACGTGCTGTTACAAGTTTGCGATTATTGCTCGTCGCTATCTGAATGCCATCAATTCCAATGGCAGTGCGCAAACCAACGATGCCATCTATGTCCAGATGGATCTCAAGGGGCTGTCCAGCGTCAACGCCGACGTCGACAAGTTCCTGCAGCGAACGATTATGGGTTACCGTTACCAGGATTATTGATGCAATCGAGGACAGGGAACGCTGTGCGGATGTCTTTAGCTGAACGGTTTTTGATAGGACTCGGCCTCACGGCGGCCTTCTGCCTGCCGATGGTCGTCTCCAAGGTCTGGGCCGCCGAGGTGGATCGAATCGTTGCGATTGTCGAAGATGAGGTCATCCTGGAAGGCGAGCTAATGAAGCGCGTCGATGCCATCCGACAGGGGATGCTGCGAAGCGGAACGTCCATGCCGCCGGACTCGGTGTTGGTGAAGCAGGTACTGGACCGACTGATTACTGAAAAAGTGCAAGTCGCGATGGCGGAGCGAGGCGGACTCAAAATCGACGATGAGACGCTACGTCAGGCCGTGATTGGCATCGCCGAGCGGAACAACATGACTCCGGAGGAATTACGCGAGTCCCTGCGTGGCGAGGGCATCGAGTACCACGAGTTTTTGGAACAGATCCGAGGCGAAATCACGCAGCAGCGCCTTCGAGCCAGTCAGGTCAACAGTCAGATCAAGATCAGTGACCGCGAGGTGGATCAGTGGCTCGACAAGCGGGGAACGAATGCGACCCACCCCGATACGGAGTTCCTTTTGGGCCATATCCTGATTTCGGTCCCACAGGCTGCCCATGCTGCGGCAGTGGATGCTGCCAAATCGCGCGCCGAGAAAATTCTCGCAGACCTCCGCGGGGGGCAGGATTTCAAGCAGGTCGCCATGGGATCGTCGGATTCTTCCGAAGCGCTCAAGGGCGGGGACCTGGGTTGGCGCAAGCTGACGGCCGTCCCGACCCTGTTTGCTGAGATCGTCCCCCACATGAAGAAAGGGGATGTCGAAGGGCCTATTCGAAGCCCCAGTGGCTTCCATCTCATCAAGCTCCTGGATACCCGAGGCAGCGCGGTGGACCGCATCACCAAAACCCATGTTCGCCACATCCTGATCAAGCCCAACGAGCTGATCACCAATCAGGATGCCCGAAAGAAACTGGAAGCCATACGTGATCGCATCAAGGGTGGCGATGACTTCGGCGATCTGGCACGAGGCAACTCGGATGACAAGGGCTCCGCCGTGAAAGGCGGGGATCTGGGGTTCGTGACTCCTGGCGCCTTGGTGCCCGAATTTGAAGGGACGATGAATGCGCTGGAAATCAACCAGCTCAGTGAGCCGGTTCAAAGCCAGTTTGGTTGGCACCTGATTCAGGTGCTGGAGCGAAAGGAATCACAAGACAGTGACGAAGTCCTTCGCAAGAAAGCGCAGGATGAAATTTTTGAGCGCCGTGTCGGGGAAGAAACGGAGGTCTGGCTCCGGAAAATCCGCGACGAAGCCTTCGTGGAAATTCGGGTTCCCGAATATATGCCCGAGGGCTATACCCCGCCGCCCGCACTCAAGCCGAAGCCCCCCGCAAAAGACGAAACCGCGTCAGGGACGGGTGAAGGGGCTGGTGATGCGGAAAAGTCTCCGGGTGAGAAGCCCAAGGACCCGAGTAAAGAGCCCGGCAAGGATCAGGCAGAAAAGGGATGGCTGGACGGCTGGTTCTAACCGCGGGAGATCCCGGCGGAATCGGTCCTGATCTTTGCCTCGCGCTGGGAGGACGTCCCGAAGCGCAGTGTCTGGCAATCGCAGGCGAGCCTGCTTTCCTCCGGAATCGCGCAAAAAAGCTTGGGGTGGATGTCCCGCTCATTGAAATGGCGGATCCCCGGGACTGGTCGGAAATTCCGCCAGGGGCTTTGCGGGTGTGGCCCGTTTCCAGGGCGCCGTCTTATGTTCCGGGTCTTCTCACCCCAGAGAATGCGAGCTACGTGCTTGAGACCCTGGATGCAGCCGTCAGGGCGTGCCTTGAGGGCGGCTTTGACGCCATGGTCACCGCGCCGATCAGCAAGGCGGTCATCAATGAGGCCGGTCGGCCTTTCTCAGGGCACACCGAGTATATTGCCGAGATCACCGGAGGCCAT
>JACCDQ010193834.1_pt1 | contig 10123 bp, 10 predicted proteins | sample 7446031 | NCBI WGS metagenome assembly JACCDQ01 (sample SAMN15323442, study PRJNA562643) | freshwater metagenome | isolation source: river surface water | place: USA:Blue River Watershed | collected 2017-08-17 | reverse complement strand
CGGCGCCACACTCAAGAAGTTTGCCAAGCTGGTGGGCAAGCTGGTGGAGGAGGAGGGCGTGAACGAAAAAATGGCCGAATTCATCAACCCCCTGGCAGGCTTGGGCGAGCAGATGACCAAGTTCACCACCGAAATTGGGTTCAAGGCCTTTCAGAACCCGGACGAGGTGGGCGCAGCCGCTGTGGATTACCTGCGGGTTGCTGGGCATTTGGTGTTTGGCTACTTTTTTGCCCGTATGGCTTCGGTGGCACTCAAACAAATCAAATCCGGCAACACCGACCCTTTCTACCTTGCCAAAGTCCAGACCGCGCGCTTTTACTTTGCCAAACTGTTGCCTGAAACGGCCACCTTGATGCGAACCGCGCGTGCAGGCAGCCGCTCGCTGATGGACACCGACGCTGCATTGGCCTGACCCCCCACGGACCCGACAATAAGGAAACACCATGTCCCGTTTCATTGTGAAACAAGTCGCCGTACTGGGTGCGGGAGTGATGGGGGCGCAGATCGCAGCGCACCTGGTCAACTGCAAAGTGCCGGTCATTTTGTTTGACCTGCCCGCGCAGGACGGCCCCAAGAGCGCTATTGCGCTCAAGGCGATTGCCAACTTGAAAAAGCTCAAGCCTTCGCCCCTGGGCGTGGTTGAAGATGCCGACCTGATACAGCCGGCCAACTACGAAGAACATTCGGAATTGCTGCGCGGCTGCGACCTGATCATTGAAGCCATTGCCGAGCGCATGGACTGGAAGCGCGATCTGTACCAAAAAATCGCCCCGTTTGTCGCAGAGGGGGCTATTCTGGCCTCCAACACGTCGGGCTTGTCGATCGGTGCTTTGGGCGAGGCGTTGCCCACAGCCCTGCACCCGCGTTTCTGCGGCATTCACTTTTTCAACCCGCCGCGCTACATGCCGCTGGTGGAGCTGATTGCCACCCCCGCGACGCAGCCACAAGTGCTGGACGATTTGGAAGCCTTTGTGACCACCGGGCTGGGCAAGTGCGTGGTGCGCGCCAAAGACACGCCCAACTTCATTGCCAACCGCATCGGTGTTGCCGGCATGCTCTCCACCATGAAAGAGGCAGAGCGTTTTGGGCTGACTTTTGATGTGGTGGACGACCTGACTGGCAAGCGTCTGGGGCGGGCCGCCAGCGGCACATTCCGGACCGCCGACGTGGTGGGCCTGGACACAATGGCCCATGTCATCAAGACCTTGCAAGACACGCTGACGCCAGACACCGACCCTTTTTACAACAGTTTTGGCACGCCCCAAGTGCTCAAAACCCTGATTGAACTGGGACACCTGGGTCAAAAAGCCAAGGCCGGATTCTTCAAAAAAGTGGGGCGCGACATTTTGCGCTTTGACTTGCAGAGCAAGGACTACGTGGCTGCTGGCCAGAAGGGCGATGAGGTGTACGGCCGCATGTTGAAACGGCCGGCCGCTGAACGCCTGAAACTGCTGCGCGACGCGGAAGGCCCGCAAGGCCAATTTTTGTGGGCTATTTTGCGCAACGGCTTCCATTACGCAGCCGTGCATTTGGCCACGATTGCCAACACCGCACGCGACCTGGACCAAGCCATGCGCTGGGGTTTTGGCATGCTGCAAGGCCCGTTCGAGCTTTGGCAGGAAGCCGGGTGGTTGGACGTGGCCCAGATGATCCAAGAGGACATTGACACCGGCAAAGCGCTCTCTACCGAGCCCTTGCCGGTCTGGGTTTTCAGCGGCGCAGTGGCTGAGCGTGGCGGCGTGCACCAGCCCGAGGGTTCATGGAACCCCAGCACCGGCACCTTCGAGGGCAAACGCCAACTGCCCGTGTACCAACGCCAAATCTTCCGCGAGCAGGTTTTGGGCGAGGCCGCCCCGGTATTTCAGACCTCGGGCAAAACCCTGCGCGAAGACGCCGATATCCGGCTCTGGACACTGGACGACGAAGTGCTGATCGCCAGCATCAAAAGCAAAATGCATGCGATTGGCCCCGGCGTGACCGAGGGGTTGAGCCGTGCCGTTGACTTGGCCGAGGCCAGTTATCAGGGTTTGGTGGTGTGGTCGGGCGACGAGCCGTTCAGCGTGGGCGCCGACCTGCAGGCCGTGATGCCCGCCTTCATCGCCGCGGGCGTGTCGGCAATTGAAGGGGTGGAGGCAGAATTGCAGCGCGTGATGCTGAAGCTGCGTTACGCCCAAGTGCCCACCGTGGCCGCAGTGCGTGGCATGGCGCTGGGCGGGGGCTGCGAGCTGGCAGTGCATTGCGCCAAGCGGGTGGCCCACATGGAGAGCTACATCGGCCTGGTGGAAGTGGGGGTGGGGTTGGTGCCGGGCGCCGGCGGACTGACCTACATTGCCCGCCGCGCGGCAGAGAACGCCAAAGCATCCACCGGAACCGATTTGCTGCCATTTTTGAGTGAAGGTTTCAAAGCTGCCGCCATGGCCACCGTGGGCACCAGTGCGCTGGAAGGGCGCAAGTTGGGCTACCTGCTCGAGAGCGATGTGGTGGTGCCTCACAAAGATGAACTGCTGTTCGCGGCCATTGCCGAGGCCAAAGCCATGGCCAACGCTGGCTACCGCCCGCCGCTCAAGCGCATGTTCCCGGTGGGGGGGCGTTCGGCCAAAGCCACCATTTTGGGTTCTTTGGTCAATATGCGCGACGGCGGCTACATCAGCCAGCACGATTTTCACATTGCCAGCCTGATCGCCCATGTGCTGACGGGTGGCGACGTGGAAGCGGGCACCTTGGTGAATGAAGACTACCTGATGAAGCTGGAGCGCCAAGCGTTCTGTTCGCTCATCACCCACCCCAAAACACAGGCGCGGATTTTGGGCATGTTGTCCACTGGCAAGCCCCTGCGTAATTGATGGCAATAGATTGGACCAAAACATGAAACAAGTTCAAGACGCCTACATTGTTGCGGCCACCCGCACGCCCATCGGCAAATCGCACAAAGGCTACTTCAAGCACACCCGGCCCGACGATTTGCTGGCGCAGGTGCTGCGTTCTGCGTTGGCTCAGGTTCCCAACCTCGACCCGGCCACCATCGAAGACGTGATTTGCGGCTGTGCCATTCCGGAAGCCCAACAAGGTTTGAACGTGGCTCGCGTGGGCACGGTGCTGGCCGGTTTGCCCAAAAGCGTGGGCGGCATCACCGTCAACCGTTTTTGTGCGTCGGGCTTAAGTGCGGTGCAAATGGCGGCAGACCGCATACGTGTAGGAGAGTCGGATGTGATGATTGCCGCGGGCGTGGAAAGCATGAGCATGGTGCCCATGATGGGCAACTCGCCCAGCCTCTCGCCCACCATTTTTGCCAACACCGAAAATGTGGACGATTATGGGATCGCCTACGGCATGGGCCTGACGGCCGAAAAAGTGGCCCAGCAATGGCAAGTGAGCCGCGAAGCGCAAGACGCGTTCGCCTTGCAGTCGCACCAGCGGGCGCTGGCCGCCCAGGCCGCCGGTGAGTTTTCCAATGAAGTCACACCCATAGCCGTCACCCAGCGGGAGTTGGACCTGGCCAGTGGCGAAGTGCGCACCAGCCAACGCACCGTGACCTTGGACGAAGGCGCTCGGCCTGACACCTCCTTGGAAGGACTGGGCAAACTGAAACCGGCGTTTGCGGTTCCCCGCCGGGCAGACGGCACGCCCACCGGTTTGGGCAGCGTGACCGCTGGCAACAGCTCGCAAACCTCCGATGGCGCAGGCGCATTGATTCTGGCCAGCGAGGCGGCTGTCAAACGTTTCGGTTTGACGCCCTTGGCGCGTTTTGTCAGCTACGCCTCACGCGGGGTGCCGCCGCACATCATGGGCATTGGTCCGATCGAGGCCATTCCGGCCGCGTTAAAAGCCGGTGGTTTGTCGCAAAACGACCTGGACTGGATTGAATTGAACGAGGCCTTTGCTGCCCAGTCGCTGGCTGTGATGCGTCAATTGGGGCTGGACCCCGCCAAGGTCAATCCCATGGGCGGTGCCATTGCTTTGGGGCACCCACTGGGTGCTACCGGGGCAATACGTGCGGCCACCGTGGTGCATGCGCTCAAACGGCGCAACCTGCGCTACGGCATGGTAACCATGTGTGTGGGCATGGGGCAAGGCGCGGCAGGTATATTCGAACGCGTTTAAGCCCCAGACCCTCTGTTTCCAACCCCCGCCAAAACACCCATGTCCGAGATACTGAACCACATCGAAAACGGCGTCTTGACCCTCACTTTGAACCGGGTGGCCCGAAAAAATTCGTTGACAGCAGGCATGTATGCCGCCTTGGCAGATGCCCTGGAAGAAGCGCAAAACAACGACGCAATACGCGTCGTGGTGTTCCAGGGCGATGAATCGGTGTTCAGCGCGGGCAACGATTTGAAAGATTTTTTGGCCGAACCGCCCGAGGGAGAAAACGCCCCGGTGTTTCGCTTCTTGCGCAACATTGCGTCCTTCCCCAAACCTTTGGTTGCTGCTGTTTGTGGGCCGGCTGTGGGCATAGGCACCACCCTGTTGTTCCATTGCGATTTGGTGTATGCCGGAGACAACGCCGCGTTCTCTATGCCCTTTGTGAATCTGGGTTTGTGCGCCGAGGGGGCCTCCAGTTTGCTGGCGCCGCAAATGTTCGGTTACCACCGGGCGGCCGAGGCTTTGCTGCTGGGCGAGGCTTTCTACGCCGAAGCGGCCCTGGAGGTGGGCTTGGTCAACCGGGTGCTCCCCCCCAGCGAGGTGAATGCGTGTGCGTTGGCCGTGGCCCGCAAACTGGCGCTCAAGCCAGTCGCGTCACTGGTGGCCACCAAACGTTTGATGAAAAAAGGCCAGCACGCACTGGTGTTGCAAACCATGCAAGAGGAAGCACAGGTGTTTGGCGCCATGCTGCGCGAGCCGGCAGCCAAAGAAGCTTTCGCGGCTTTTTTGGAAAAGCGGCAACCCGATTTTTCAAAGACATGAGCAAAGCAACCGCAAAAACCGATACGCCGGTGGTGTTTGAGCCTGAATTTTTGGACGGCGTGCGCGATATTTTTGAGAAGAAAATCGTGTTCAACACGGTCCTGGGTCTGAAGATTCAGGACATCTTCCCCACCCATGTCACGGCGCGCATTGACATGCGACCCGAGCTGGTGGGGCACTACGCTTACAACAGGGTTCACGGAGGGGTCATCAGCGCGGGTTTGGATGCAATGGGGGGGTTGGCGACCATGGTGGCGATCGGCGCGCGCCACATGGACGAGTCACCGGCCCAGCGTTTGCACCGTTTTGGCAAACTTGGCACCATCGATTTGCGCATCGACTACCTGCGCCCAGGCATAGGCGAGCACTTTGAGCTGCGAGCCGAGGTGTTGCGGCTGGGGTCGCGTGTGGCTTCAACACGCATGGGGTTTTATGGGCCCGACGGCAAACTGCTGTCCACCGGGGCGGGCGCCTACATCGTGTCGTGAGTCAGTGGCCGTGGGCCACCACCTCACCTGCTTTGAGCCGGTACACCGTGCCACAGTAGGGGCATTTGCCTTCCCCGCTTTTGGCAACGTCCAAGTAGACCTTGGGGTGGCTGTTCCACAATTTCATATCGGCCAGTGGGCTGGGGCAAAACACGCCGCCATGCGCGTTCAAGTCTTGGGCGGCCAGTTCAACGGTTGCTGGGTGCATGGTGGGTTCCTTCAACTTACACCAGGGTCAGCCAGTGGGCGTACTTGGGGTTGCGGCCATTCACTATGTCAAAGAAGGCGGTTTGCACTTTTTCAGTGATCGGGCCACGGCTGCCCGCACCCAGCTCAATGCGGTCCAGCTCACGGATCGGGGTGACTTCGGCAGCGGTTCCTGTGAAGAAAGCTTCATCGCAGATGTACACCTCGTCGCGGGTGATGCGCTTTTGCACCACTTCCAGGCCCAGGTCTTTTGCAATGTGGAACACCGTGTTGCGGGTGATGCCGTTGAGCGCACCGGCCGACAGGTCCGGCGTGTAAATGACGCCGTTTTTCACCACAAACAGGTTTTCGCCGGCGCCTTCGCTCACAAAACCGGTGCTGTCCAGCAGCAAGGCTTCGTCGTAGCCATCGTCGGTGGCTTCCATGTTGGCCAAAATGCTGTTGGTGTAATTGCTCACCGCCTTGGCCTGCGTCATGGTGATGTTGACGTGGTGGCGGGTGTAGCTGCTGGTTTTGACGCGGATGCCGCGCCGCATGCCTTCTTCGCCCAGGTAGGCGCCCCAGGCCCAGGCGGCCACCATCAAATGAATGGTGTTGCCTTTGGGGCTGACGCCCAGTTTGCGGTCACCGATCCAGGTCAAGGGGCGCAGGTAGCCGCTTTCCAGCTTGTTTTCGCGCACCACGGCACGTTGGGCTTCGTTCACTTGCTCTTGGGTGAACGGAATTTGCATGCGCAAGATTTTGGCGCTGTTGAACAGCCGTTCGGTGTGTTCTTGCAAGCGGAAGATGGCGGTGCCTTGTTCGGTTTTGTAAGCCCGGACCCCTTCAAAAGCGCCACAACCGTAATGCAAGGTGTGCGAAAGTACATGGATTTTGGCGTCTCGCCAATCGACCAGTTGGCCATCCATCCAAATTTTGCCGTCGCGGTCGGACATTGAAGGAATCACGGACATTGTGTAACCTCGGTGGGTGTTGTGTTCGCCTGGGGTGTGGGCGCGCTTGTGCGGCTATTTTACGGTTTCGCCGGCTGCCCAAAAATTTTTAAAAATTATCTAAAGTTTCTGCTCAAGGAGTCGAAAAACCCGGTGAACGGGGTCAATCCGTTCAAAGAAGCTCTGGAGAGGAGTTCATTATGTTGCACATCAATTCCATTTCGGTCGCGCCTTGGCCACAGCAGGCAGCGTCTGTGAAGGCCCAGCCGGTTACCACCGCCAAGGCCAGCAACGTGGTGTCGAAAGACAGCGCGGGCTCAGCTGTGTCTGCGGCTGCATCGGGTGAAGTGGGCCGGGTGCAAGCCACCTTTTTGCCCAGTGCCTTGCCGCCCGTCAACCCGGTCAAGGAAGCGGTGGGTGCTGACATGTTGAACAACGCTGCCGCACCGGAGCGTTCTGGTGAGGTGGCCTCTCAGGTGTCAGCGCAGGTTCGAAGTCGTGGAAGATCTGTGGTCAGCGAAGCGGCACAGGCCCTGGGCGCGCAACCCTCTTCCGCGACGGGTGTGGCCAATGCGGCTTCGGGTGATGAAGCTTCTGCAAAGATTGACCCATTGGCAATGGCTGATGCGCAGGCTTTGCGCGCGAACGACTCAAAACAACGCCCGTCGCCCATTGGCGAGCTGCCCACCGACCCTAAAGACCCGGTCGTAGAGGCCATGGAAACACAAATCAAGGAGCTGCTGCCGAATTTGTGGAAAGCCAGCCGTGCGGCGGTGGATGTGTTGATAGGCGAGGAAGCCAAAGCCGCAGCGGCCGAGCGTGCGGCCCGCTTCGACGAAGGAATGGCAGATGCTGCCTCGGCAGTGGCCGAGATGGTGGCGCAGGAGGCGTCGGAGTCCTACAAAGCCCAGGCGGTTGACGCTGCGGCATCCTCCGCGCCGGGCTCCCGCGTCAGCAAATTGGTTTAAGCGGCTGCGCTTGAGCTGCTCTTATTTGCCGAGCAAAAACAGCGTGGGCAAATCAAGTGGCATAGTGGGGGGGCGCTTTTTCCAGTCGCTCACCGGTGCGCTGTGGGTTTTTTGGGTGGGCAGGGTCATGCCGCAGCAAACCGCCAGCCGCGTGGTGGGTTTGAGGGTTTGCTGCAACGCTTGCAGCAAGGCGGCGTTGCGGTAGGGTGTTTCTATGAACAGCTGGGTTTGTCCTGTTTTCAGGGCCAATGCTTCCAGCTGGTTGATGCGTTGTGCCCGTTCAGAGGCGTCTTGCGGCAAGTAGCCCACAAACGCGAAGTTTTGCCCGTTCAAGCCACTGGCCGCCAGTGCCAGCATCAGCGAAACAGGGCCCACCAACGGTATTACCTCCATGCCAAGGGCGTGTGCTGCCCGCACCACCGAAGCGCCGGGGTCTGCTATGGCAGGCATGCCGGCTTCGCTTACCAAACCGATGTTGTGACCCTCGAGCGCCGGGTTGAGCAACGGTCTGGCATCAAAGCCCCCGGCACTGTCGTGATCCCCTTTTTTGTGCACTTGTCGGGGCAGTTCGACCATGTTGTGGGTTTGCACCGGTGCCACCAAGGGGCAAACGGCATGCACGCGTTTCAAAAATGCGCGGGTGCTTTTGGCGTTTTCGGTGACCCAGTGGGTCAGTTCAGCAGCTGTTTTGAGGGTGGCTTGGGGCAGAGCCGCCACAATACCTTCATCGGGTGTGTCGCTGATGGCGCAGCCAAAATCCAGAGGGGTAGGAACCAAATACAAGCGGCCCAGGCGTGGTGCAGCGGGTGGCGTCATGGCAGTTGCAACCCTGCGTGGCGCAACATACGGGCGGTCCGAATCAGTGGCAGACCGACCAAAGCGGTGGGGTCGTCATTGTCTATGGACTCAAGCAGTGCAATGCCCAAACCTTCGCTCTTGGCACTGCCGGCGCAGTCGTACGGCGTTTCGGCGCGCAGGTAGCGTTCAATTTCGGCGTCTGAGAGCGTGCGAAAAACCACGCGCACACTTGCGCAGTCCAGTTGCTCGAACCCCGTGGCCTGGCACACCACAGCCAACGCTGTGTGGAACAGCACCGTCTGGCCGTTCATGCGCTGCAGTTGCGCCACCGCCCGTTCGTGGGTGCCTGGTTTGCCCAAGGGTTCTCCGTGCAGGTCTGCCACCTGATCGCTGCCTATCACCACGGCCTCGGGGCGCTGGGCTGCAACCGCACGTGCTTTGGCCAGCGCCAAACGTTGGGCCAACGCCAAGGGGCTTTCGCCGGGTTTTGGGGTCTCATCCACATCGGGTGCCTGCACTTCAAATGGCAAGCGCAGCCGTTCAAGCAATTCACGCCTGTAGCGCGAGGTGGAGCCGAGTACCAATGTTTGGGGTTTTGGAGGCAATGCAGGTGCGCCGTTCATGGCCTATATTGTGTGTTGTAAAACCGCAGAAAAACGATTCCTGCACATTTGCATCACCCATTCGCTCCCATGATTGACCCCACCCCGCAGCCAGCGCCCACCGATGAGCCCGATGCCTGGCACCCGCTGTGCCCCAGCTCGCAATTGCAGGACGCGGGCCAAGCTTGCGTGTTCGACGTGACCTACGACGGCCAAACTTGCACCGCTTTTGCAGTGCGCTACCAGGGGGCTGTGCACGCCTACCTGAACCGCTGCAGCCATGTGGCGATGGAGATGGATTGGCGTCCGGGTCATTTTTTCGATTTGACTGGGCATTACTTGGTGTGTGCCTCCCATGGCGCCTTGTTTCGTCCGGCGGATGGTGCTTGTGTGGGCGGCCCAGGCCGCGGACCTTTGATCAAAATACAAGCGGAAGAGCGTGAGGGTTGGGTGTTCTGGCGGTCACAATATCGCCTGCGCCCTGTTGCGTTTTGAGCGCCCGCCATGCAAGAACCTACTTCACCTCCACCGCCCCGTTCGCCTGCCGATGTTTATGCCGATACGGCCGCCGCCACAGAAGGCAAGCCCCAACACGAACGACTGCACGTGGAGGCGGGTTTGTTTGGCCCGAAGGCCGATGCAAAACATGCCAAGCCAGGGACTGAAATGCGTTGGGAGCGAGAGCTGCTGGAGCGGTTGGCGTTCGCGTCGCTGAACGAACAGCGCAAGGCGCGTCGTTGGAAAAACGCCTTGCGTTTGTTGTGGTTGGGTTTTCTGGCCGTGCTGGCTTGGTGGGCATGGATACAGGTGCCCACCACCACTTCCACCAGTTCACCACACACAGCGCTTGTTGAGATACGTGGCCCAATTGCCTCTGATTCAGAAGCCAACGCCGCTTACGTTATCAGCGCTTTGCGTGCCGCGTTTGAAGACCCGGGGGCTCAAGCCGTGGTGGTGCTGATAGATTCCCCCGGCGGCAGCCCTGTGCAGGCCGGTTTGATCAACGATGAAATACACCGGCTCAAAGCCCTGCACGACAAACCTGTGTATGCGGTGGTTGAGGAAACTTGTGCTTCGGCGGCTTACTACATTGCTGCCGCTGCGGACAATATTTACGTTGACAAGGCGAGTTTGGTTGGCAGCATCGGCGTTTTGATGGACGGGTTTGGCTTTACCGGCCTGATGGACAAGCTGGGGGTAGAGCGTCGTTTGATGACCGCGGG